>Ga0335074_10001441_pt1 | contig 32277 bp, 32 predicted proteins | sample Lox_Sample_23_FD_206715 | JGI IMG/M metagenome (GOLD analysis project Ga0335074, IMG submission 206715) | Soil microbial communities from Loxahatchee National Wildlife Refuge, Florida, United States - Lox_Sample_2.3 | ecosystem: Environmental > Terrestrial > Soil > Wetlands | place: USA... | reverse complement strand
CGTCCGAGTTCTTCTCCAGCAGCGATCGCAGGTTCATCATGTCGTCGGTCATCGCGTGGTCCTCGTCTGTGGTTCAGTCGTGGTTGACCAAACCCTACCGAAGACCCGCGATGACCCCCGCTGTGGATAAGTAGCCCGCCGCCGCCTGACTCTCGCGGTCGCTGCGTCGGGCTACTTACCCACAGCTCCTACACCACTCGGCGGGACACGACCATATGAGGCGGTCTATAAACCAGTCAACAGGGCGGTCCTAGCGTATCGCACCGCTATCGTAGCCAACCGTGCGACGGTCAGCGTTGCGCCGCGCTCGTTCCGAGCCGAAAAGAAGGCGGAACGCCCAACCGGGCGAGAGGAGGGGGAATTAACCATTGGGAAGCGGTAGCAGTGCCACTCTCGCGGTTCCGTCTTCGGCCCGCGATAGAGGGGGCCAAGCGTCAATATGAACGGAGCGCTCCCAATGGCCCGAAAGGAATCCAAGCGTCCCAAGAGGTGTCGGCGCCGATCAGATGATGACTGGATCCGAAGTCAGCTCAATGACATCCTGAAACTCAGAAGGCATGCGCGCGCGATCGATCCGAACTCAAAGCAAGATGAGGCGCTTGCTGAGCTGCAACATGATTGTGAGTTGGCTCTGCTGAAATGGCGCCTTGCTGCACCTGCGCTCATAGAGTTTGCGCTGGACGTGCTCGAGAATTCACGTCCGGACTCGCGGGAGGCGCCAGCGCGGGATCCGGTGGCACGACGAAGGCCGCTTCGCCGCTGGCTTGGGCGGGCGGGGGTTCTGGTGCCCCCGCAACGCGACCGCGATCCCTACGTTCCTGTTCTGCTGCCGCGGTCGTTGTTTCGGCAGCTTAAGGAGGGTCTCGAGGCCCTTGATCACGGCGAGGCGCTGCCCCTCCTTGAGCCGCGGGAAACGACGCCGCGTGACAGATACAGCATTGTCAAAGAGAAACTGCGCGCCTGGGAGCACATATATTTCCTAAATGGCCGCGGCGTCTCGTTGGAGGTCGCGATTGACCAGGTAGGCGGAGCTTTCAACACGACAAGAGAGACCCTGGTCGATTGGCGCGATGTGCAGCTGGTAAGAGCCTACGGCGAAGATCAGGTGTTCGACCGGCTGGAGCATGCGCGCGTGGCAGGCGCCCTCGATCTTCAGCTGGAGCTGGATCCAGAGATTGGCGCGCGACCCGGTGAGTTCATTCAGGCCGACACCCTGGAGCTTCGAGATAAGCTCCGGACTGATACCCCTCAGTCCGCGCACGCAAGGTACTATCGGGAACTGGCTGGAAAGAAGCCTTCGGAAAAGTCAAGGGGGTAAATTCCGTCGAATTTCCCTCCTGTCTTCTGGATCGAGGTCGCGCGACGCTCGCCGCGAGCCCACCAAAGGGACAAAAACACGTGCGAGCGAAATCGATCAGCCAAGTCACCGCGGCAACGCCCGGGTCCAAGCCCTGCCGGTGCGTCCAGTCGAGTGGAGCGTGTCCGTGTGAGCCCAAAGTGCCGGTCCTCATAGACAACAAGGACGCCGGGACGGCTTCGTGTGAGCCCGAAGTTCTGATCCTCGTACACAGCAAAATCCTTTTTGGGCCGCCCCCGCAGGTCTCTCCCGCGTTAAGTCCAATGAGCGAGCCACCGGCTTGGCAGCCTCCGATGCGTCAGGCGCCCGACTCGCTGCCTTGTTCAGTTAAAAAATCGCATGCCGACGATGCCGCATTGGCATTCTTGGACTCATATCTGCGGTGTGCCGGGCCGCTGCCGCATGGGGTCCCATCGCTTGAGGGTCTGAATCAAAGGATCGAGCGATGCGAGTGCTTAACGTGCGGCAAGCCGCTGAGTATCTGCGCGAAGAGCTCGGGATGCGGCATGTCACTCTCGCCTGGGTGCGAAAGCAGGCCGAACCTGATGCTTACGGGCGTCGGCGTCTCCCCTTCGCAAAGCACGGCACCGGTCGAACGTCGCGCCTCGTCACTACCGATGAGGCCCTCCAAGCTTTTTATGCCGAACTCGTCTCGCGTGTCGATCTGGTGACAGATCGCTGACACACAGGAGGTCGCCCCGCTTACATTGGCCAACTCTAATCGAAGGGACAAGCAAATGGGACCCGGAGTAGTTGAGCGGAAGATCCATGGCGAGATGCAATGGGTCATCGCATACCGTGACGCGGAGGGTAAGCGTAAGCAGATCTCGGTCGACGAGAACAAAAAGCCGTGGACGAAGAAGGGTGCCCTGGCGCGTTGGTTCGAGATCCAGAAGGAGCTCGAAGCGCATGGCCACAACTCTCGCGGGCCGTACACCTGGACAAATCTCTACGAGAGTTACATGTCGGTCTTCGGCAAGCCCGGTAAGGAGAGCAGACTCGCACCGAGGACGAAAACACAACGCGAGCAGCTGCACAAGTCTTTCCTGGTGGAGCGCATAGGGACGCTGCATTCCGGTCAACTCACTCCACGAGTGCTGACGGAACTGCTCTACGAGAAGCTGCCCAAGGTGACAACCGACTCAGTGATCAAGAGGATCAGGTCTACCCTTACAGTCGTGTTCGATGAGGCAGTCAGGACTCACAAAATCGCCGCCAATCCCATGGATCGCGTTAAGGCGCCGCGCCGTACGGTCCGCCAGAAGATCGACGAGGGCGAGGACGCTCGGCGGCGGGCCGAGTGTCCTACATCGACGGAGGTCAAGCAGATCTTTCAGGACCTTTCAGACTGCCGCCGCTTTCTTTGGGTCGGCAGGGGCGGGGGGCGCGGCGGCCACTTTGAGTTGTTGCATGTTCAGCCGCGCGTCACCGACGGCTGGGGCATCGCTAGCCCGTGGGCTCGTCAGATCGTCGCGACGGTCGCCAGCGAGCGCGGGATTTACAGTGGCGAGTTGAGGGTCGGGGTAACGACAAGGATACCGCAACATTTTCTGGAACTGATTCAAACCCAGGCCCTGGCAGGACTCCGAGGGGGCGAGGCGCGGGCGCTCCCATGGGAAAATATCGTATGGGGCAGCCACCTCAAGATTCGGCAAGCGATCGACCCTGAGCTCCACGAGGTCGGTCGGGTCAAGACCCCGGCCGCCGTGCGCGACGTGCCGCTCGGCCCTTGGCTGGAAAGAATTCTCAAGCGTCTTCACATAGAAGCGGGCGAGCCCAAGACGGGCCTCGTCTTCGCAAAAGTTCCAGATGGGCGCTGTCCCGACGCTCGGCCGCACTGGACCTACCCCTGCTTTCTATTCCACTGGCGACAGTTCTGTCTTCGGACCGGACGGCTGAAGCCTGGCACGATGTCCCCGCTCTGGGTTGCGCACCGGCTGCGACACTATGCCGTGACGTGCTGGATCGCGGATGGAGCCAGCCGAAAGCAGGTGAGCAAGTGGATCGGCCACACGTCCGTGGCCTTCACGGAAGATGTCTATGGCCATCTGTGGGTCGAGGATGAGCTCGATCGCGAGCTGATCGGGCGGAGCGAGGCGCGGCTGTTCGGCGACTGCGTCCTGGCAGCGGAATAGGCGTCGGTCAACGGGATGCAAATGAGTCAAAAAAAATGATTGAAGGACAGGAGGTTATGGTTTTCTTCCTCATTCCGTCAATGGACGCTGATGAAAAACTCGCAGCATCCGTTGCCATGGCCGTAAATCTGGGAAAACCAGCAATTTTGCCCCGTCCCCGCGGTCGGACAGGGAATTTCCACTTGCGACGGTTGACGCCAATTATATCAAGAGCTTGGAGGGCTTGCGAAATGCAGCTTGCAAACAACTGGCAAACCTCGGGGTTGCGTGTACCACACGTACACACGCGTACTCTGCGTACCAGCGCCCGCCCGCCTTGGCTGGCGTGTACGGCGCGTACACGGACGGCGCTGCGTACACCCCGCCCGGTGCATATGCGTACAGCCATACTTCGTGCACCCGTGCACAACCCGTACACGCTGCATGCATGGCCTCCTCCATCCGCGAAGCCGGCCGAGTACGTGCGTACACATGCGCACTTGCAGCCGGGGTGTGTTGGGGCGGTCCGTCCTTAAGGAGCTGAAGATGGAGACGCCGCCAATCACCGTACGCCTGCCTAGGGAGTACCATGCTGTCGTCCGTCAAGTCGCGCGAATGCTGAAGCACGACGTCAGTTTCGGGCAGGAACTTACGAAACTTCTCGGCGACGGAGCTGCGCTTTCTAGCGGCACCGCCGATAGGCTCGTGAGTCTGGAGCGCCAGTGCCGCTCGCTGCTGCATCGTGTGGACGTCCTTGAGGAGGCGCGACTTTCCGCTGCCGCGCTCAGCGACGCCCTTGTTGACCCGCCTGCTCGCGCTGTCCGTGGCGCTGGCAAGGGCCCTTCCGCATTGCCTCTAAATCCGCGCTCTGCGCCAGCGTTTCCGCTCGAGGCGGGGACCCTCGCGCGGGCGGGCGAGAAAAGCGTCTCCGACCGGCGGGCAGCCAACGTTGACCTCGACCGGGACATAAACATTCTCCCGGCCCTCGGGGCACGGTCAGACCGACACTCGAAACAACGGCAACTTGCAGAGGAGCTTGCGCAAAAACTCGTCCCCGACGGCCAAGGTGGACAGCGTCGTCCGACAAGCCTGGAAGTGCAGCATCAGATAAGGGAATTGTTGCAAATCGACAGGCGGAAAGCTCAAAGCGCAACGCGGCGAGCGTTCGAAAAGCTTGGGAAGTGCCAATCACTGGCCGCTGCGCCTCGCGAGGACGCAGGGTGTTTCTGAACTCCGATGCGTGGGCGTCCGAAGGTGAGTTGCCGAATACAAGAAGTGCGCCGTGCGCCCGCCCAGGTGAGCGGACGGGGTGAACGCAGCCGGAGACATGTCGAAGACGAGCGGTACGCTCAAATACGCGCCGACACGGTGCGACGAAGCACGCGAAGTGACACAGCCACGGCGGGAACCGGGGCGCGCGGGCGTGGACACAGGATCAAACGAGGCAGAGGAGGATTTCAGCTAATGTCGTACTACCGCGCGTTGTCGACACCGGTACCAATGCAGGCGCCACGCTCCTGGTTGCGACCGCATGGGGCCCCGAGCGCAGCTTCCGGGCTCTGTAAGACGCTGCTCGCAGTTGCCGCCGGCTGGATCGCGGGCCGCCGCGATGCAGCCGAACTTGAAATTGACCAGATCATTTTGCGCCACGACCATTCCGAGCTTTGGGCGCGCCAAGGATGTCCCAGGAACGGTCCGTGCATCTACGATCTTGATCTTCATTGGCCTACATGCGTTCGCGTAGAAACGAACGAATTTTCGTCGTGCTTTCCAGATTTCGAGACTTTTTCTTTCCGCGTACGCTATTGGCGACGATCAATTCTCGCTCGGCACCCAGGGATGTGCCCCGATCCAAGCGGGCTGATGCGTGAGTTGAATGCGCGCCTACTTAGCGACGTGACGGAGGGCACCGAGCCGCCCGATGACGGAGCTAAAGTGTTCGTGAGGATCGGTGTGCGGGGCATGAAGATTTGGAGCGGTCGGCATTGGACGTTGCACAGCGTACCTCCTTGGTGGTCGAATTTCCGCAAGCGGATCTCGCTTTGGACCGGGACTACACACATCTCGTTCTCGGGTACGGTACGGTGGCCCAGCGGACATAGGCGAATGCAAATTGCGCGGGAACGGGAAGTTTTCGCTGAACCGATCGCATGAACACCATCGGCAACGCCGGCGTGGTTCAGGTGACGCCGAATTCAAGCGGTTCGGCGTTGTGCGCGCATTTCCGCGGGTTTCCGGAGTTTCCTAACACTGCGCTAACAGATCTCTCGCGACAGACCGAGTGGCCCGGAGGCCGTCGCCGGCCGGCCAGGCGATCGCCCGGGCTGCACAAGCTGCTGAAAAACGCGGAAGACGGGGATACGCCTCGGCGGCTCGTGCCGCGCACCTTCCCGCGCGGGGGTAGCCCGTAGGCGAGTGCAGTTCAGCAAGCGGGGCGAATAGCACTCGCTCCGGCACATCGCCCGATGCGTCCTAAGCAGAAGCCGGAGCCAATGAAGCTTCGGTGATCAGATGGGGTATGTAGGCGCGGGCAAGCGACAGAGTAAGTTGCTCGCCTCGCAAGCTCAGGCGCTCGATCCACTCGTCCGGCATGGCGTTGAAATCGGTCGGATACGCATGCGCCTCTTCGCGGCGCACGAAGTGCGGCGGCGGGTTCGGCAGGTGGCGATCGAGCTGCCCGAGATAGGGGAAAACGAAGCCTTTGATCTTGCCGGAGCGCTGCGCCTCGTGCAGCCGATGAATCGAGGCGTTCTGCGCGCGATCGAAGATCGTGCTGAAGACGCTCAGCATACGCGCGACGATGAACTGGCTGGGCGGGTCCTGCCGCAAGCCGTAGCCAGCTGAGCAGCAGATGATCACATCGACAGGAACGACGTTGAGGCTGACTTCGGGCGATCGGTCAGGCCATAGGCAGGCGAGGCCGAGGTTGTCGTAGATGCCGCCGTCGCTCAAGATGACGCGGCTCGCCCTGAGCTCGCCATCTTTCTCGAAGGTAAGGGTCTCGTCGAAGGCCGGCAGGAACAGGGGGTAGGCCGCCGACGCGGCGACGGCGTGCGCGGCTTTCACGTCGTTCTTGTGCAGCCTACCCCATCGCCAGGAGCCCGACTCGATCGTGCCGAAGCGGAACGCGGAGCCGGTCCTGAGCTCGGTCGCGTTGATGACAAGATGCGGCTCTGGCGGCAGATCGTTGAGCGCTGCCCCCTTGAAGAGAAGATCGTCGAGCGCCGCCTCGAGCAAGCTCGTGCGGCTCGCGAAGCGGTGTAGCGGTGACCGGATGTCGACCCGCTCGAATTGTAGTGCAAGCGACCGCGTCACGAGAGTGAGAACCTTGAGGAACCATTTGATCAAGGTCGTGGCGACGCCGACGATGCCGACGACGATGAATGCGCCGATAACTTTGAGGCCGAGCCAGGTGAACAGCTTCCGGCGCATGCGCGCGACGAGTCCCTCAGCGAGGAGGGCGCGAATCTTCGCCTCGAATGACGCGAAATTGCCGCGATGCGCATGGAAGCAGGCGCCGATCACGCTGCCGCCAGAGATGGTCGATAGCACAGCGACGCGGTCGAGAAGGCCGAGCTGGTTAAGCGCGCGTAGGCACCCAAGATGAAACGCGATCGCGCGCGAGCCGCCACCCGAGAGGGCGAGACCGATCTTCAAGGCGGCCTTCTCGTTCATTTGAAGCCGCTGGCTGCCCTCACGCCGCGTCGGGCTCGGCGTTGACGGAGGTGATCAAGGTCGTGGTCAGCTCGGTCGGACCGGGCTGGGTCAGAAGCGACACGCCACCCTGCATGTTCGTCGAGAAGACGTGCCTTGCTACCCGGCTGTAGACGCGTACCGCCTGCGGATGCGGATGGCCATACTGGTTGTCGACACCCGCGCTGATCAGGACAGTGTGTGGCGCGATGTTGAGCAGCGAGGCCGGGTGCGTCGCGTTCTTCGAGCCGTGATGCGGCGCGGCGAGCACATGGGACTGTAGCGCGCTGCCGAACAGGCGGTTGATCGTCTCCCAACGCGGGTTCTCGGTGTCGCCGGTGATCAGGTACGAGAAGCCGCCATTGCTGCGGCCGGTCAGCTTGAGCACGATGCTGCAGTTGTTGGAGGAGTCCATGTCCTCGATATGCGGCGAGAACAGCTCGAAATCGAACTTGTCCGACAGACCGGCGAGCTTGCGGTTCGCGAGCTGGTCGACCCGGACCGATATCTTTTCGAGCGGGTTGGCCGAGAAGCGCCGCGTCTTGACCTCGTCGTTGATGAGCGCGAACACGCGCCGCGCTTCGTCGGTGTCCTTGTAGTACGTTGGGTACATGATCCAGTCGGGGCGGTACTTCTTGAGGACGATCGACGCGCCGACGATCTCGCTGTGGTCGTCGTCGAATCCGGTCAGGATCAGGCCTCTAACGTTATGGCCCTTCAAGGCCAGCGCCATGATGGCCTTGACATAGGCGACCGTGCTGTCGCCCGACGGCGGAATGCGGCAATCGACGATGACCGCCTCGTTCTGGTGCCGCACGATCGCGAGCGCGCCTTGCCCTACATTGACCGTAATGATCTTCATTCCCGTTGCTCCTTATTGCCACGGTAGAGCGCCCCATTGAGCTCGCGTTCGAGATGCAGCACAGCATGCCGCGCCGAAGGGAATTGGCGCTCCTGGCATCGCGCCAGGACGTCCGCGAAGAGCGGGTTCTTCGAGGAGGTCGCGATCGAGTAGGACGGCGTGGGGCCGTCGACGCTCTCCATGGTGACGATGTCGGCGCGCGACCCGTCGACGAGCGCGAGCGGTCCCTTCCAGTAGGGCACGCCCGTGCTCTTCGAGACGAGCGGCTTTAGTCCGGGATAGAAGTCGGCGAAGAACTCCTGATCCTTGGCGCGTTGCGGGTTCGGCGTGCCTGGCCGAACGGGCGGCGCATCGCGCGTCTGGGCCTTCTCGGTCGCTCGTGGCCGTAGGACTGGCACATCGACGACTCGCACCGCGTCGGGCGGAATCTCGTAGATCGTCTGGTCGTTGCGGCGGAAGATGAAGTGCTTGACGGAGTAGCGCGGGTTTCCGGCGCGATTTTTTTTGACGACGAGTAGCGCGTAGAAAAAATCGGTGTTGTGCTTCTGGTGGTTGACGATCCTGAAGTAGGTCGCCTTATCGCCGCCGCTCAGCGTGTTGAGACCGTTGACGTGATGCGTGTGCCAGTTGCCGAGATGCTCGATCTCGGGATGGCTCGCCTCGATCGCGCGGAACAGGCGCTCCTGGTACTCGCCGTCCTGGAGAAAATGGGTTGATGATCGCTCGGCGTTCGGACCCGGCTCCAGGACCGCTGTGACCTCGATCTCGGTGCGCCCGTCCTTCTCGTGATAGGTGCCGAGCAGACGCCCGCCGGTCTCGTCGGCGTCGTACCTGTCGCATTCGTCGAAGATCGATTCGAGCGCGCCGCGCGCGATCGCAATCGAAAAGCCGGGTTGCTTTGACCTAAACAGCATGGGCGGCGCTCCTCGTGGCGCAAACCGCGCACCCGTCCCGCGCGCTCACCGCGATGCGCTGAAGGTGGAAAGGCCGCGTGAACGGATGGGCGCGCCGGTTGCCCCAGATCAGATAGTTCTCGTCGATCGGGTCGAGGTATTGGGGGCGCTGAGGCAGGTGGCGCGCGATTGCATCGAGCACGTACCGCGCATGGAACGAGGTGATGAAGGCGATGTCGACCGCCAAGCCGGGCGATTCCTTGATCTCGGCGATCTCCATGCCGTAGACCCTCTCGCGCTCCTCTTCGGAGACGAGGTCTATCTCGCGGATACCCTCGCGGAACGGCGTGCGCTCCAGTCCCGCTTCGAGGCAGGCGAGGCAGGCGCCGTCAGGCGGCCGATAAGCGAAAACCTCGCCTCCGATGCCCCGCGTGAAGACGCGACCGACGACGAAGGGGGTGCCGTGCCGGACACACAGCTCGTTCACGCTGTAGCGCGTAGGCTCATTGTCGGTCGCGAGCACGACAACATCCGCCTTCTCGATCTCCGCCCCGAGGTTCGGATAGCTCATGATGTCGGCGTCGATCTTCGTGATGGTGGCCTGGGGGTTGCGGTCGAGCAAGACGTCGGCGACGGCATCGACCTTCTTCTCGCCAATATGGCGCCGGCCGCAGATATGGCGAATGACGTTCTCCGGGCCAATGATGTCGTTGTCGATCAGCGTGAAGTTGCGGATGCCCGACATCACGAGGTGAAGCGCCACGCTGCCGCCGCCAGAGCCGCATCCCGCAAAGAGGACGTTGACGTCCTTAAAAAACGCGATGTCGAACAGCGACTCGATACGCTGGAAGGTGAGGTCGTTCATTCTGCATCCGTCCTTTCCGGCCAGGCGCCGGTCTTGCGCCATTTGGCGTAGTTCTTGAGCCAGCCCCGAGCCAGCGTCAGCGCGTGCGTGGCGTCATGCGTCTTGGTGTTCCAGGCCGCTGTCGCCCCGAAGATCGAGAGCGAGCCGTCCGGCCAGCGGTGCGGCGCGTCGGTGGCGACCTGCGAGGCGTAGATGCGCGGCGCCATGTTCGGATAGCCGTGCGGCAGCACGATACTGATCACGACATTGTCGCCCGCGACCGTCTCGCGGCAGCTGATCTCGATTTCCTTATGTTCGTTGATCGTGAGCGTGTAGGTCTCGGACTTGGCGTCGAGCTTGTTGATCTCCTTGACGATGCGGTCGGGCGCGATGTCGGGCAGCAGGAACGAGATGGGCACAAGGCAGGCCTTCGGCTGGCCGTTGCGCTCGACGATAAACACCTCGCCGTCGCGCGCGACGCGGTCCAGGACCTCGCCAGGTGAGCTCCTGAGCTCCATCATCTTGAGCGTCTTGAAGTCGACCTTCACGCTGCCCCCTCAGTGCGTGATCTCGGCGCCGGGCCAGATGCCACCGTCGTTGCGCCAGGCCTCAAACTTGTTGAGCCATTTGGCGGCGCGCGCGATCACGAAGGTCAGGTGATGCGTGCCAGGGTTCCACATTGCCGGATGCAGGTAGCAGATGTTGCCGGCCTGGTAGCGGTGCGGCGCATAGTTGATGGCGGGCGCCTCAATGAAGACGCGCGGCATCTCGTTCGGGTAGGTGTCAGGGAACTTGATCGAGACCACGAACTGCCGGCCGTTTGTGGTCTGCAGCGCCGCGCGCGCGCAGACCTTGCCGTCGGTCGTCGGCCGCAACTCGACCAGCGCGAAGGTCTTCTGCGCCTCGGCGAACTCGCGATAGATGCGCGCGATGTCCATTCCGCAGCCTCAATATTCGCCGCCGAGGTTTTCGCGCATCGTGAGCGGCTTCTTGCCGCCCATCTCCGCCGGCGTGGCCTGGCCGATCTGCCGGATTTCTCCGTTCGGTAGAATTTGGATGGGGACGTCCTCCTCGCTGTTGAGGAGCCTCACCAGCTCGTCGATCTTGGACTCGCTCATCGATACCCTCCCGCGTGATTAGGACAATTGCACAGTCTATGACAATTGAATCATAGTCAATGTTTATTGCGGCCATCACAGGGCTAGTATGGAACCTGTGGTCGCCAGCCCGTGGGGGGGCAGGCCATCAGGTCGGGGATGACATCGCTCGCGCGAGGTTAGGTCCGGCAGCGATCGCCGACTGGCGATGCCCAGTCCAGTTGCCGCGGCCGGCTCCCCACCGGCGAGGGGCAGTGCCCGGGCGTACTCCCAAAGACCGCGGCTTGAGTCCAACGCGTTGGACTGACGTTGGACTCCTTGGCGAAAAAAAAGCCGAACCGCGTTGGACTCGCGGCTCGGCCTCCTTGGTTTTCCTTGGGTCTTTCGCCCGGGCGCGTTGGGCTCCGCGACGCGGTTTTCTCTGTAATTTCAGCTACTTACGATCACACGCTGTAGTACATCTGGTACTCTTCTCGCGCAAAGAGCCCTGAGTTGTCAGTGTCCTAAGTCGCGGCGTTGGACTTTTTCGCCGGCGCGTTGGACTGGCGCGGCGCTCCCGCGTGCCATCCGGGAGCGGGCGTCCATCTCGATCTGAAATCCGATCATGGCCGGATTCAGCGAATCGGCTGGGCGAGGTCAAGCATTCGGCTTCCCTGTTTTACGAGAAGCGCGCGGTCAACCGCGGTGGTGGTGATGATGCGGCGTGCCGGTCGCGTGCGCCAACGCGGTGTGGTCGTGCTGGGCGTAATGCTGGCGCAGCAGATCGCGGCCATAATCGTTGCCGTTGGGCGTGCGCACGACGGTATGGGTGTGGTCGCGCGACGGCCTCGTCGTTGTCGTAGATGATGCCCGACTGGTGGTCGAACTCGGCGAGGATTACCGGCGAGAGGATGCGGTAATAGAAGGGGCTATGGTCGTCGACCGGGCCGATCCGGGCGTCGAGATGGCGCTTCACCTCGGCCCAGCGAACCTCGGCTTGGCCCGGCCGAATGCGTCCGGTATAGACGCCGAGCAATGCTTCGAGGCGCTCGCGGCCTTCGCCCGGTAGGTCGGGATAGCGGATGCCGGCCGGCTCGATGCGGCGGTTGTCCTGGAGCGCGGCGGTCAGGAGTTCGCCCGGCAGGTCGTGGCCGATCATCGCCTGCTGCCGCTCGCGATCCGACAAGGCATCCATCAGCCCTTGAGGTGCTCGCGGCGAATGCCGTGGAAACCGTCATGCAACGCGACGACGGCGTGACCCCGACTCCGATCGTCTCGCGGGCCATCCTGGCCCACAATCGCGGTCGTCGGGAGAGGCTGGCGGACGCGATCGTCGTGACTCCCTCGCACAACCCGCCGGAGGACGGGGGCCTCAAGTACAACCCGCCCAACGGCGGCCCGGCCGACATCAACGTGACGGAGCAGGTCCAGGAGCGAGCCAACGATCTGCTGCGCAACGGCAATGCCGGGGTGAAGCGCGTCCCATTCGAGAAGACCGTCACGGCGGCAACCACCCAGGAAGATCTCGTATTACCTTATGTCGACGAGCATATGGACGTCATCCGCGGAGCCGGCCTCAGGCTGGCGGTGGATCCGCTCGGCGGCGCGGGGCTGCCGTATTGGGGACTGATCAACGCCGTCTACAAGCTCGACATCGACGTGGTCAGCCGCTCGAAGGGGATGCGATGCTGCCAGTGGTCACCGAAGTCGTAGAGATAGAGGAAGCCTTGATCGGGCAAGGATCAGCCCGCTTCGGCCTTGGCGCTCTTGCCGAGCGCGGCGCGGCGGCAATAGCTCTCGGTGTTGAGCTCGAGCACGGTGGCATGGTGGACAAGGCGGTCGAAGCCAGCAATGGCCCCGGCCACATCGAAGTCAGCGCGCGCGCTTCGGCATGCTCGCGCGCTACTTCCTCCGCCTGTGCTTCGATCTCGGCCTCGCGGCCCAGCCAACGTTCCGCGTGGCGATTGCGGGCTCTCGCTCAGTTGTGCGCCGGAGCGCCGGCCGAACTCATCACCATTTCCGTCGCCATGTGGCTGCCGACCTTTTTGTCGGGAAGGATATAGAGCTTCCCGTGATGGACAAGGATCACGCTGTCGCCGACCGGCTGAGCGCCATCGGCAATCGCCGAACAGAGATCGGCGGATATTTGCTTCGGCTCTTTGAAGATGCGGGCCTTGGCCTGCGCCTGTTGCACCACCATCGCGTGGCCCTCGTTGATGTCCTGGAAGACGAGTCGCGATGGCACTCCATGAGGTGAGCTGGGTCTGGGGTGGCTTGGTTGCAAACCGCAGTCGGCCGATCAGATCGGCTGCATGCGACAATATCGGCGCCATCGCCCATTCCCTCCCTTGGCAGCGCTCCGCTCGGGCGCTTGTCTCGGCCTCCTTTGTTTCTAAGCGATAGCCTTAGGCGGCCTGGAAGTCGGTGCCATCCCGAAGCATGGCGTGCATGATTATGGCGAGCCGTCGCGCGAGGGCGACGCGCGCCTTGCGCATGGTTGAGCGCCTGCCGATGCGAAGCGCCCAATCCTTGAGCGCCAGATCGCCACGATAGCGCGTGAGCATCACGTTGGCGGCCTCGTAGAGCAGTGTGCGGACCCGTTGATCGCCGACCTTTGAGATGCTGTCGGTGTAGTCGATCTCACCGGAATTCCAGCGCCTGGGCACAAGCCCCAGATACGGGCCGACGTCACGCGATCTGCGGAAGCGGTCTGGGTCGTCTATGGCCGCGACAAAGGCGAGCGCCGTCAAGTGCCCGACGCCGATCTGGGCCTGGAAGACGCGATCCCGGCCCACTCGGCGTTCTCCCGAGCCCGCAACGAGCGCTTCCGCCAGAGCGATATCTTCCGGCACGTGGTTCGAGCGGGTCGTGGAAACCTGCATCGAGGCCGGTCTGGTTGGCGGTGAGGGCTTCGCCGTCGACGCGAGCCTGATCGAAGCCGATGCCAACCGGCAACGGTCCATCCCCGGCGTCGAGTGGAAGAAGCAGATCGATCCTCGAGCTGCCAGCCGGGCGGTGAAGGAGTATCTCGGGACGCTGAACGATGCCGCCTACCCGAGCGATCTGACAGACGCCGAGTGGGGGCTGATCGAGCCAGCTATCCCGCCGGCCAAGCGCGGCGGCCGGCGGCGCGAGGCGAAGGTCCGCGAGGTTCTGAACGCCATCTTCTACGTGCTCTCGACCGGCTGCCAATGGCAGGCCTTGCCGAAGGACCTGCCGCCTCCACGCTCGATCCGCAGGGCTTTGATGCGGGCAAGAAGGTCACGGGCCGCAAGCGGCATATTCTCGTCGACACGCTCGGCCTCCTGCTGAACGTCGTCGTCCATTCCGCCGACGTGCAGGATCGCGATGCGCGCGCGGCTGGTCCTCGACCGTCGCACGCGCCCCCTCTTTCCTTTCATCGAGCGCATCTTCGCCGACGCCGGCTACCAGGGACCGAAGACAGCCGCCGCCATCGCCAAGACGGGCACCTGGACGCTGGAGATCGTCAAGCGCAACGAGCTGCATCGCTTCGTCGTCCTGCCCAAGCGTTGGATCGTCGAGCGAACTCTGGCATGGGTCAGCCGCCATCGACGGCTCGCACGCGCCTTCGAGCGTTACGCGCGAACCGCCGCGGCCTTCGTCCGTCTCGCCATGATCCGCATCATGCTCCGACGCTTGACCAAGCCAGTTCATTGCTCCTGAATCCTAACTTTGTGGATCGGCTCTTAGTTTTGGCGATCGCCTACGCGCCCGCCTGGAAGGGCTGACGATATAGGGATCTGGAGTGACATATCCGCCCGGCGCTGTGCTGCCGCTGTTGCCGCCTGACTGGGCACATGCGGTAAGAGCCAGCGCAGAGGATCGCCTGTGACGACCCTCACAGCCTCGGCATGGGCGGATGAAGCGGCCGATGTGGAGCGGCGCCCCGATCGGCGTCTTTGGATGCCAAAACACCACATCCGTGCACGCCAGCGCGGATCCGGACGCAGCCCACGATCGAGTTCCAGGCGGCCCAGGAGACGGGGGTCGCGTCATCAGGAGCGGGTGAGCCTGACCTAAGCGCCCAAATCGGTGCCGCGGCCGGGCGTGTAGATCTCGCGATAGATTTCGTCGTACGGGCCTCCGCAGCCGACAATACTCCCCTTGCCGCTTGCCATCGGCACTGTCGAGCCCGACCGACAGGCGCTGTTGTCGGCGCAGGCGCTGAGCATGACGGCAAAAACCAAAGCCCCGACCGCTGCCACAACTCTGCGCGGATGGCGATGCCTTTCGTGTCGAGAGACATGACGCGCTGGCCTACATGCCCGTCGCGTAAACAATCACCACGATACCAACAGCGATCATCGCCATCGTTACGCCGATCCAGTCATTCATGACACACCTCCGTTTCCCAGTCTGGATGTGCGCGCTGAGACGCAGGCGGGCTATGACGATCACATGCGCGAGCGCGGGCCCGGAGCAACCTCGGGCGACGCGGCGTCAATTCCCGCCCTTCCGGAGAGGCATGTTGGGCTATCCGCTTCAGGGCGTCGAACCGTGCTGTCCGGCGCTGTAGCCCTGCCGGTAGGCAGATTCCTGCGATTTTTTGTATCGGTCGTAGAGATATCCGCCGATCAAGCCCGCGCCCGCGCCCGCGACTGCGCCGAGACCGGCGTTGCCGCCGATGGCACCGAGGATGGCACCCGCCGCCGCGCCGCCGGCGCCGCCCGTCAGCGTGCGTTGCTCTGTCGAGTTCAAGTTGGAGCAGCCGCCGAGTGATCGATGCGGCCAGGCACAGTGGAATCGCATACCTCATCCGATCCCTCCTTCGCGCGATTGTGCCGCCGCCTCGCCGCTGTCCGAGCGGCGAGATGGTGAACTTGCCGTTCGGGTCGACGCCGGCAGGGTGAGTTATGGTCATCTGCGGAGTCCCTCCCGTGAAGCGGCGGTTGAGCCGCGATCTATGACCCGGGCGGGCGACGGATGATACCCAGCGATCGGCTCCTGGCCGCAATCAATCGCACCGGCCTCGCGCGGAGATCGGTAAATTCGGCCCACACGAGACTGGCGAACACGCCGAGGTCGAGCAAAGAGACGAGCCCGACCGCGATGCTCCTCCATCCGATATCCCACATGGCCCGATCCTTTGCTGCACTACTCGGCTTCGCACCGCACTAGAATAGACTAAGAGCGCGTGCCGACCGAAGCCATTAGACGCGAGTAAGGCGGAGCAGAACCTTAGGGAGGGGTCGGATTCCGGGCTAGATAGAGGAAATTATACTTTGGTCCAATCGGCGCTCGCGACGAAACGGCTGAGGATCGCTTTTCGGCTCAATCACGACAAGCCTGCGCCCCGAAGTGCGCCCAAATGCCTCAATGAGCTGCCTCGATGAGCTTGTCGAAGCGGGCAATTGGAGCAAAACTAGCTAGCAGGGGAGCGCGCTGCCGATGTTGGTAGACACCCGTTGTTGAAATCGGGCCAGCAGCCGGTAGCGGCAGATGGAAAGCCGGGGTTCTACGTGGCATCCGTGAAAGATAGCGTCATTGATCTGGCTTCGGTACTTGCCGATCCCCTGATCCCCGCCGGGGTGGTCATCATTGTGGGCTTGATCATTACGCGGTTCGCGTTCAAAACCCGCCCGATTAGGCGGTTCGTTTGCCACCTGGCGTTCGCCATTTTCTTGACGGGTGCGCTCTTCCTTGCCGGCGTCATTCCCTACGTTGCTACACCAACCGCACTTGGACCGACGAAATATCTAGTCGCCGGCCTGTACAAAATCGTCTGGTGGATTGCGGTATCCCGACTACTGGTCGGTTTCGTCCGCGCGTTCTTGATTCTTGGAACCGAACCGAAGCAGACCCGCTTACTACAAGACCTTTTGGCTGGCCTCATTTATCTCAGTGCCTTCTTTGCTATTGTCGCATACGTTTTCGAGGTGCCGATAGGCGGCTTGCTCGCGACATCGGGAGCTATTGCAATCATTCTCGGCCTCGCTCTTCAAAGCACATTGGGGGATGTATTTTCTGGTATCATTCTCAACTCCGTGAAGCCGTATCGTCCCGGAGATAAGGTGATCTTCGACAGCGAGACGCAAGGAACGGTTGTCGAGATGACCTGGCGAGTGACGCAAATCATCACGGCCAGCAACGATCTTGCAATTGTGCCAAACAGCACGATTGCCAAGTCCAAGCTCATCAACCTTAGCCGTCCCACCAACGCGCATGGAATGAGCATACGCCTTAGCATTGAGCCGACGGTGCCCGCATCGACAATATGTACGGTGCTTGACGCGGCTCTTCTGGGTTGCAATCTGATCCTTCATACGCCTCGTCCAACAGTCACGATCGTAGCGCTCAACGCGGTGTCAACAGATTGCGAGCTCTATTTTTTTGTGTCGAACATCGGTGCAGCTACCGATGCCCAGAACGAACTTTTTGACCTCGTTCAACGTCATTGTGCCGCCTCCCGCATTCGTATGGCGCCACCGCCCGGCACTCCGGTCATGTTGGCCCCAAAAGCGATCGAACACGATTCGCAAGTATCGCCTCAAAATTTGCTGGATCGTCTGTCCATCTTTGCGCCTCTAACCGAGGATGAGCGCGGATCGGTAGCCGCGAAACTGCGGCCACGGTCCTGGCACGCGGGCGAAACAATTGTCGAAGCCGGTTCGCCGCTGCATGCGCTGTTTATCGTCCGCTCTGGCGTTCTCGTGGCATCACGTAAAGAAGGAGAGTGGGAAGTTGAACTGCTCCGGATGAGTCCGGGCGACTGGTTTGGCGAGGCGAGTGTGCTGACGGGCGCAGTCGCAAGGGCAAAGATTGTCGCTCTTACGAAAGCGGTTCTTTATGAGATATCAAAAGACGATCTTGCTCCAATCCTCAAAGAAAGACCTATCATTGCAACGGAACTCGGCCAGATTATGGCGCGCCGCGAGGTGACGTTGCATGAGCGGCTCGAACAGCACGCGGATCACGACGAACATCAAGGAGATCTGGCCGATTGGCTGGCGATGCGCATCAAGATCCTCTTCCATTTGAACTGAGTTGGTGCCCCGCCGAGCCTTCTGCAGGTCAATCATTTGAGCGTAGCGCTAGATCTGAATGTCAGTTTTCCAGGTTCGGCCGGAGCGGCGAGATGGCGATCGTCACTGCCGGAAATTGGGCGCGGGGGCTTATCGGGACACCAAACGCTCGATGCGTTCTGCAACTGAATCGTTGATCGGCTGAAGAACGGCAACCCACCCGGCGACTTCTGAAGGCTCCGCGCTGCGGAGCCAAGACGCGCAAAGGCGACCGCTGCCAGGGTCTGCGATAACCCTGTCCGGGGACATTGACGATGTATCGATTGCCCGACTGACCGTCACCAGTGCTCGGCGGAGCACGCTGATATGGACCGTCAGAGTCGTCTTTAGCACGAGGGTATCGGGCCACACGATGTCCATGAGCTCGCGCCGGGTCACCAATTCGCCCTGGCGTTCCAATAGCGCGATCAGGATATCGAGAGCCCGGCCTTCGAGGCGCACGGGTCTATCGCCCTCCAGAAGCTGCCGCGGCGAGCAAGCGAAAGGGGCCGAAGGAGAGCGCGCGCGGGGGAGAGAGACGGTGGCTCGATTAGCCATTGGGATTCGTCTGAGCAACCGATGCGTCGCCTTCGGGACAGAAGGCCCAAGCGAGCGCCGCGCGGCAGTTGTCCGTCTCGGCGGCGAACGCGTTGGGCCAGTCGTTTCCGGGGGACAGAGCCCGACCCGGCGCCTCGAGCAGGGTTCTATAGTATTCCGCGTGGCGTCGCGTGACCTTGTCTCTTTCGCCGCTCTCGGCCAGCTTAGACAAGGCATAGGCCCGCGTGGTCTCGAACAGCCGGAAGCGTGGCTCGGCCGCGCGAACGTCGGCGGTGACCAACGATTTCGCGGCCAGCTCCAGCACCTGAACGGGGATATCGGATTCGACGTCGTCCGGATCGGCAACGACCGCGCCGGCCGCTCGAAGCGTGAATCCCCCGGGGAACACGGCGAGGCGACGCAAGACCTTTTGCTCGATCTCGCTGAGCAAGCCATAGCTCCAGTCGAGGGTCGCGCGCATGGTCTGGTGACGCGCCACCGCAGTTCGGCGGCCATTGGTGAGAAATCGCAAGCGATCTTCGAGCCGGGACGCCAGCCCGCCCACCCCGAGCGCGCCGACCCGCGCCGCAGCGAACTCGATCGCAAGCGGAACTCCGTCCAGCTTTTGGCAGATGTTGGTGGCGGCGAGCATGTCTGAGTCATCGAACTCGAATCCGTCGAAGCTCGCCGTCGCACGCTCGACAAACAATTGGACGGCCGGAAAAGCACTTAATCCCGCAGGGCATTCCGAAGCGGGAACGGACGGGCTCTCAAGCGGCAAGAGGCGATGGAGATGCTCCCCTTCGACGCGCAAGGGCTCGCGGCTTGTTGCGAGGATGTGCACGCCGGGCGCACCGCGCAGCATGGCGACCGCGAAATGCGCGGCGCTGTCGATGACGTGCTCGCAATTGTCAAGCACGATGAGCATGCGCCTGTCGCGCAGCGCGGCGATCAAACCGGGCAGCGGGTTGTTCAAGCAAATTTCGAGGCCGAGCACGGCCGCAAGCGCGGTTGGTACGAGGTCTCCGCCGCCGATTGCCACGAGGTCAACCAGCCAAACCCCGCTTTCAAAATTGGCGATCTGCTGTGCTGCCACAGCGAGCGCTACGGAGGTCTTGCCGATTCCACCCGTCCCGACGATGGTGAGCAAACGCCGATAGCGCAATTGCTGTCCAAGGTGGCTGACTACGTCGGCACGCCCGATCAACCTCGTCAGCGACATCGGCAGGTTGTGCGATTGCTTAATCGGGCTCGCCTGGTGACGCGCCGCGGCGGCATGCTGCCGCGTCACACGAGCCACGAAGCAATAGCCTCGCCCGGGAACGGTGACCAGATATCGCTTGCCGCCCGTCCCGTCTCCTAGCGCTCGACGCAATGCGGCGACGTGGACCGTAAGATTGTCTTCGACGACGACAGTGTTGGGCCAGACACGGGCGATGAGTTCGTCTTTCGTGACCAGCTCGCCAGCTCGTTCGACCAATGCGACGAGTATCTCCAACGCGCGGCTTCCGAGCCGAATCTGCTTTTCGCCTTCCAATAGGAGACGCTGTCCCGGAAACAGCCGGAACGGGCCGAAAGAAATCGGACACTCTATGGGAGCGGCATATCCCATCGCTATCTCCCGCGTGGAAAGCACCGCTCGGATTCCGACGGGCGATATGTCACGCCGCTGAGCTTCTCCGTCCATTGGCGCACGATCCCTTTCTACCAAGCCCGCTCGAGCCGGTAACTCAGGCGCCATCGCGTCACGATACGCCACGGCGTTCCCGCCAACAGGCGGCGAAGCTTTATGTGCACGCGAAGTATTTGCTCGACAAAGGGCGGATCGCCAGCTTCGTTCTCCCAGATCAGCCGACAAAAGCGCTGAGCATAGACGAAACCTCCTTGCAGGTTGCGGACCTCCTGCAGCATCTGCCATTCGCGCCTGCGAACGTGCCGTCGCTCGCCGAACGTCACTTCTTCGAATACGTCGTCAATCGCGGCCGTCGATGCCAGCTGATGAGAACAATAGGGCAATGCAACATTGGTCCGGGCGTCCATCGGATCTCCTCGACTAACCGTGATGGGCCCTCTGACCCGGCGGCTTCTGAAGAGGATGCGGTTTGGTCCGGAAATGAGTGAGCCCGACCGCAAACCTTCTGTTACCCGCGCCGAACCGTGGACGGACGTGGTTCGAACGAGCAGCATGACGCTGCCAGCTTTAGGACCTGTGTCTCAGGGCGTCCGCCGCCCATGAACCCGAAGCGCGGTGCGAGGGTGACCATCGAACTCCGTCAACTATAGTTCGCGTCGCCGGACGGAATCGAGTAAATCGAGGTAAATATGTATTAAGCTCACAGAAGCGAGATCAACGACCCCTGGCGCCGGCCGGGTCCTCAAGCCTCGCCAAACTGCCGTCGAGCGTTGCTCGCCTCGACGGGATCGAGCGCCGACAGCGGCAGCCCCTCGCCGGCGAGCACCGTGCAGCGCCCCGACGTCACGCGCCACATTGACCCCGCTTTACTATCCATTTCGCTCGAAGATCGGCGGCGGGCACGCTCGCATCAACGAACTGTCAACAAGCCTGGTTGCGACGCTTCAGTTCAGAAGGATTTGGGATTATTCGCGACGCTTCACTCGGGCGCTCGATGGACCGGGTGCAATAATGCGTTCGTTCGGAGCGAACGGTTCGCGGCAGTCCTGCTTCGGGTGACGACGATGTGCGCAACAGGCGTTCTCCCCTGCTTTGGGCGGTAGTGGTCGCTCGTTTTGCTCGATGGGGCGGGGAGCGCCTCCACGTCGGTTGAGATAATCGGCCATCTGGCTGTCGCGCGAGGCGTGGACGGCCGACCCCTACAGCCGGGTGGTGCCGCGCTAGGCTAGGAGCCTGTCCGGAAAATGAGAGGACGATCGACGACGCATAAGCAACATCTCTTGCGGACAGCGCTGACGAGTGCGGCGTTGCTCGCGGCCTATCCGGCCGCGGCGCAGACGAGCTCAGTCAACAGGCAGATGCAATCCCTGCAGTCGCAGATCCAACAGTTGCAGCAGCAATTGCAGAGTCTGCAAAGCCAGGTGAACGACAGCCAGGCCGCGGCGCAGAAGGCGCAGCAAGACGCGGCGCAAGCGCAGGCCGCGGCCGCGCAGGCCAAGCCGACGGCGAACGGCGCCATTGTGACGATGTCGCCGGGCAACCGGCCCGGTATCTGCACCGCCGACCTGCAGAACTGCATCGAGCTGACCAGCCGGTTGCATATCGATTTGGGCGACTATCTCAACGTCCATCCGCAGCAATCCACCGGGCCGCATAGCCTCACCAGCGGCATCGACGCGCGGCGCGCGCGCATCGGCGTGCTCGGCAAGTTCGCGGGCGACTGGAACTACGCCCTCACCTTCGATTTCGGCGGCTCGACCGACGCCGCGCCGACTTCGACCGACATCGAGAACGCCTTTCTCACTTATAACGGCTTCCGTCCAGTCGCCATCGATTTCGGCTATCTCGACGTGCCGTTCACATTGGATGAGGCGACGAGCTCAAACGACATCATGTTCATGGAGCGCGCCGAGGTGCAGAACGTCGTCACCAACCTCGCGGCGAATGATTTTCGCTCGGCACTTGGCGTCCGCTCCAACGACACCCGCTACTGGGCCGGCGTCTATCTGACGGGGCCGCAGGCGGGAGCGCCGCATTCAGGTTCGAACAGCCAGCAACTCGGCGGCACGGCGCGCGCCACCTACCAAGTACTGGAGGGCCCCAACTACTCGCTCCATGCGGGCGTCGAGGGCGAATATGTCTTCAGACCGCGGGCGAACGGCGCCGCCGGCTCCTCCATTGCGGGCTCGACGGTGAGCTTCAGCGACCGGCCCGAGCTCAGGGTCGATCCCACCATCTTCCTCAATACCGGCTCGATTCCAGCGAAGAATGCCGGCGCTTATGGCGGCGAGCTAGCGGGTGGGTGGAACAGCCTCTTCTTCCAGGGCGAGTACTATCACATCTTCGTCGACCAGGCAGGTCTCTCGGCGACCGCGCCGACGCCGGAGCTGGGCTTTGATGGCTACTATGCCGAGGCAAGCTACACCTTGACCGGTGAGGCGCGCCACTACATCCCGACGACCGGCGCCTATAGCGCGATCGCTCCGGACCATCCGCTTTCTTTCAAGAATGGCGGCTGGGGCGCCTGGGAGCTGGCGGCGCGCTACAGCTACCTCAATCTCAACGACCACAATCACTTTGGCGTCTCGCCGCTGGTCACCGGCGGCGTCTTCGGCGGCCGCGCCGAAGGCATCGCCCTCGGCGTCAACTGGTATCCCGTCACCAATATCCGCTTCATGCTCAATTACATCCACGACGTCGTGAACAAGATCCCGCAAACGACCGCGGGCGGCACCACCAGCACCGGGGTCACCGTAGACGCGATCGCGCTCCGCACGCAGATCGCCTTCTGATCCGAGGCGGCTCAGCGGATGGGGCTGACGAACTCGAAGACCTGGCAGCCGACCTCCTGGTCGCCAGTGTCGAAGCTCGCCATCTCGGAAATGTGGTTGTTCTTATTCGCGTCCAATTTCGGCTCTGACTCGATCTCAGCGTAGCGGTCTACCAACGACATCTTGGGACCGAATCCATCCCGAGTATTTGCCTTTCCCGCACCGAAGCAATGAGGTGGTTGCCGAAGCCGGCCGGTGATCGTCACCGGCACCTCAACAGGAGAATTGCGATCAGCTCAGCTGATCGAGAAGACGCTTTGCCGTTTGCAGATCCGCGGTTTCAAAGCCTTCGGAGAAGCGACCATAGATCGAAACGAGGAGTTCAGCTGATTCGCGGCGACAACCCCGGTCGCGCCACAACCGAGCCAGGCTGATGGCGGCCCGCAGCTCCAGGGTCAGGGCTCCTTGCCTCCGCGCTAAATCCAGGGATCGGCGGAAATGGTCCTCAGCTCTGGTTGTGTCTACCTTGTCCGATAACGCCAGAGCCTCACCCCTAATCCGCAGCGCCTCGGGCATACACCAGAGCGAGTGACTGCGCTCGATGCGCGCTAACGCCTCGTCGGCTGCGGCAAGGCTCTCACCACAATCACCCGCCATCGCGAGAACCTCGGCCAGGACGCTGAGAAATGACGTGTAAATATTTTCATATTGGGACCCGCGCAATGCATCGACACAGGCGCGGAGCAATAGCGCGCCGCCTGCGCTATCGCCTCGTTTGGCGGACAGCAGCCCTTCGAATCCGAGACCAAAAGCATAGTAGCTTCTCAAGCCGTTCTTTTCGGCAACGTCTTTGAGACGAGCAATTGAACGTTCGGCAGTCTCCAAATCTCCAAGCCTGAGCGGAATGCGGCATCCACACCAACCCAATGCCTGACATAACGAAGCAGGATGACCGCCGGCTTCAGCATCCTCCAGAATATCGCGACTCGCTTGAGCCGATTGATCGAGCAAACCTTGCAGCCAAAGTACTTGTGCCACAATACAGCGCGCCAAAATCGAATAGTCCATCCCGGAACGTACGATTTGAGTCCGTTTCTCGCCGGGTGTCATGAGACGGTGTACCCGCTGGGAGCGGATCAATGCCTCGGCGTACTCGCCAAGAGAAAAGAGTGAGAAGCCAATGATGCAGTCTGCTGTCGAAAGAGCGACCGCATCGGAAATGCCTTTGGCGATCGCCTCAACTCGCCGAGCGAGAACAAGCGCGCTCCGGAAGTCCTCGAGGCGAACGCAAAGGAAAGCCAAACCAGTGAGGGCGCGCAGTTGATAGGTGGGCTCCTGAACGCTTTCGGCAAGCTCGCTTGCCCTCGTCAAAGCCGTGAGCGCGCTGCCGGTGCTGCCCTGAGTGTACATGAGGGAGAGGCCAAGCATAGTTTGCAGCACCATTTCCCGGCGCGTGCCCTGATCCGTGATATCGAGCAGGTCGAGGGCTTGCTTCGTCCGACTGTGACATTCGGTCAATAATGACAGCTCGAACCAGATCGGTGCCGAAGCCGCCGCCAACGCCACGGCAATCGATCTGTCGCCCCGCGGCGCGAATGCCCAGCTGAGCGCGGCGCGGATGTCGTTGATCTCGGGGGCATAGGTGGCGGCAGCATCAGTGCCGGCCGAATTGTTCCCTGCTGCTTCCAGCTGGTGTCGGTAGTAGGTCGCGTGGTGCCGACCGAGCGCCTCTGCTTCCCCATTCTCTTCGAGTTTAGCGAGGGCATAGGCTCGCATCGTCTCAAGCAACCGGTAGCGGACTTCGCCGTGGCCCACATCCGCCGCAACCAGCGACTTCATGACCAAGCTCGTGACGATGACCGTGATATCCAACGCGCTTCCATCTGAGCCTGCCGCCACGGCGCGAGCGGACTCCAGCGTGAAGCGGCCGGCGAAAATCGCGAGCCGCCGGAAGACCGTCTGCTCTTCCCGGCTGAGCAGCTGGTAGCTCCAGTCGAGCGCGGCGCTGATCGTCCGATGCCTGCGGATAGACGCATGACCGCCGCCGGTCAGCAACCGCAAGCGATTGTCGAGGCGTCTGGCGACACCGCGGACTCCGAACGCATCGACGCGGGCAGCGGCGAACTCGATCGCCAGCGGAATTCCGTCCAGCGTACGACAAATGTCGGCGGCGCTTGGGGCGTTCTCGTCGCTCAGCTCGAATTGACTTATTGTCGCCGTCGCGCGCTGAACGAAGAGCTGAACGGCCGGAAAGCGGATTGCTTCAGCGGCGCTGAGACGGTCCGATACCGGTGGGCTCTCGAGGGTCCGCAGCCGGTGCACTCGCTCGCCTTCGACGAGTAGAGGTTCGCGGCTGGTCGCCACGATCTGCACGCCGCGTGAACCCCGCAATATTCCCGCCGCGAGCCTGGCCGTGGCGTCGATCACATGCTCACAATTGTCGAGCATGAGCAGCATCTGCTTGTCCCTCACCGCGGCGATCAAGCCGGGAAGCGGGTCGTCGGATCGAAGCTCGGCGCCCAGCACGGAAGCCAAGGTGGTCGACACGAGCCGCGGGTCGGCAATTGGCGCGAGATCGATCAGCCACACCCCGTGCTCGTAGGCGCCGATGAGCCGTGCGGCCAAGTCGAGGGCAACGGCGGTCTTGCCGATGCCGCCCGGTCCAACGATGGTGATCAATCGCTGCATCGACAGCTGTTGCAGGAGGTTGCTGACGACCTCGTCCCGGCCGATCAAGCGCGTCAGCTGGGCTGGCAGGTTGTGCGGCCGGACCGGTGGCGCAAGCCGCGGTGTCGGCGGTCTCGGTTCTTCGGCCAAGGTGACAGGGGCAACGAAGCGATAGCCGCGTCCGGGAATGTTGAGGATATAACGGTTGCCCGCCTGACCGTCACCGAGCGCTCGGCGCAGTGCACTGACATGGACCGTCAGATTCGTATCCGCGACGACGGCATCTGGCCACACGATGCGCATAAGCTCGCGCTTGCCGACGAGCTCTCCTGCGCGCGTCACCAGGGCGATCAGGATATCGAGAGCCCGACTGCCGAGACGCACGGGTCTGTCCCCTTCCAGCAGCAGGCGCTGTGTCGCGAGCAAGCGGAAGGACCCGAAGGACATGGCTTGCTCGCGAGAGGCTTCGCTCGGCGCGGTCGCTTCGTGCGGAACGCCAGCACCCATTGCTGCCTCGCGTGCAGGGTTCTGGCTCCCGCCGGAGGCGGAGATATGGCCCATGCCGGGCAGAGTCTCAGGATCGACGGGGGCGCCCAATGGAGTCTCGCGGATAGGTCGGCCGACTCTAGCACCCGGAGGTAGATCACGCATTGAAGGAATTGGTCGGTTCCCTATGACGTTCTTCAACCAAGAGACTGTAATTCTTCGCATCCTCCGCGGCGGTTAAGGAGCGCAAATTGCGGTAAAGAGCTCCTAAGGGCAGTTGGAGCTGGTGCCGAACGAGGAGCTTGCCGGGCTGGTGGAGCGCCTAAGGGTACGATGTCCGTCATTTCCGCCGGTTCATGCTAAAGTCAGCGATGATCTAGCAGGGTCGAGATGCCCGGCGGCCGGAGTTTGCCGTTGGCCCGACGCCATGAGCCGACATGCGGGAGCTGCTGTCCAAGGATTGGAAGCCCGCCTTTGCTCGGGATTAGGCAACGAGATATCCCTCGGAGTCGCAGATCGCTATAGCGACCTTGAAGCCGAGCTGGAGGGCGCGAGCGCCAGCCGCGTTGAACGCGTGGCGGTCTTCGTCAAGCCTGAGAGTTATGGGCGAGCTTGATCATCGCGCCCGGTCGGTTGTCCTACGCCTGGCAAGTCGCGGCACGTTTCATGCGGCAGGCTTCGGGCCGTCCGGCGTCGATCCGCCGTTCTCAGAGCAGCGCGGCAGCGCGGATGAATGGACGAGCCGGAGACCGCGTCCGGGTCGGGTTGCCGGCTGTCGCCAGCCGCGATGCCGGGCATGGTCGTCTCTGGATTCGATGGCGTCGATCTCGAACACGGCGAGCGCCATGATGGCCGGGCCGGCGGCGAGCGTAATCCAATCGGGGGTGTCGCTGGACAGGACGAGCGAGGCGAAGCAGAGGCCATATCCCACCGCCGCTTGTGCCCAGGGTTGCCAACCTGTCAGCCGAGCCATAGTCGTGAACGCGATCACGACCACCAGCGCACCGACGAGCGCGCCGCACCAGATTACCTCGCCGCCATGGTACACCTGCTCGAATAGCCAATGCTCGAATAGCGGACGCGCCATCAGGGCGCAGCCGATGACCGCGATCATCTGCTCGGGAACGAGAGTGACACGCTCGCTTTTTGGATTCAGGACTTGGATGCGCTCCGATCCATCACGCGTTTTCATTACCGTCCTTTGTGTGGATGGCCGCGGCTCGATCCACCCTGTGATCTGCTCTCTCAGTCCTCTTGAACGCCGTCATCGAATACCCCGATGCGTGGCCCACAGTATCTTCAGCCGCTTGCCTAGCCGTTTCGACCGGATGAAGGCCGCCCGCCGGGTGCCGAAGCCGACGCGGCAGCGTCCGCAGACGCCGAGTCAACGGTCGACGGCGGGCCGCGCTGCGGCCGTGGGCTTGTCGCCCGCTGCGGTGCGCTCGGCTCGGGTCCGCGTGCCGGTGGCGGTCGGGCCGAGGAGCAACTGCTCGATCTCGCGCAACCGGCGTTGGACATCCGCATCGATGCTGCCGGCCGCCGCCACGATCGACGTGACCTTATCGACAAGGGCGCGGCGTTCGCCGGCATCCGCCGGAAGCAGTTGCGGTAACGAGTCGATCGCCGCACGCTCGTCGATGGCCAGGATCTCCCACTGCTCGCGCAGGGCCTCCTTGAAGTGAGCGACGCTGACGTCCGGATGAGCGGCGAGCAGCCTTCGCAGGGCATCAAAGCAGCGCCCATCGACGCGATGGTGGGTCTTGCTGATATAGACGAGGATCCGCGCCGCCGCGTCGAGCGTATTGCCTTCGGCAACCCGCCCTCTCAAGCGGCGTATCTCCGCGCCCAGCGCCGCCTTGGTCGAGGGGGACTGCCCGGGCCGCTGGCGGGGCGGACCGTCATCTTGCGCGATGCCGCACCAAGCCTGGACCACGGGCGAGCCATAGATCGCGTGGAACATCTGCTCCTCGAGCCGGTCGCGCGTATCGCCATAGAGGTCAAGCGCCTGGGTCATCGCCCGCGAGAACTGTTCCTGCATCGCGACGAACGGATTATCGGACGCCGGGACGGTGCGCGCGCCGCGGACCTGCTCGGCCAGAGGCGCGACTGCGCGCATCATCGGGTTCTGGTCCGACCAGCTCGAATAGCCCAGACGCAACGGGTGAAGCTCCCGAGCGGCACGAGCGAGTTGCGGACCGGTCATCGCCTTGACCCAGGGCTGCAGGTAGGCTTCGTAGAAAGCGTTGTTGAGCTCCGACACTCGGGCGACGGCCGCAAACTCGCGGTCGTCATCTATCGAATTGCAGCCCAGCGCGCGGATATCTTCGAGGCCGCGCGCCTCGACGCGCAGTTCGTAATTGCCGATGTCTCCTGGCGCCGCCGCCTCGCCCGGCGGCTTCTCGCTGATGACGATCTCGTAGAGCCCCGGTGGCATGGCGTCCACGAGTTCCACGTAGTTCATGAACTCGGCGTGCTCCCTTGCGGCCACGGCGGTGCCCACAAAGATCGCCAGGTGGCCGACCTTCTGGTTCAGGCAGTAGAGGATCGTCTGGCCGGCACGCCGAATCTCGTCGACGCTCTCAAAGTTGTCGAGGATCCAATCAAGCGCCTGCTGCGGTGGCGTGATGTTATCCCCCTCCGAGCAGAAGCATATGATCGGAGACTTGATCTCACGCAGATCGAGGCGGACGCCGTCGCGCGTGACCATCTGCGCCGTCGAGAATTTGTTGCCGATGAAAAGGTTATCGACCATGTATTGCAGCTCTTCACCGCGCAGCAGAATGAAATCGCCCCACCACTTTTCGAACTGAAGGTATCGGTTCGCCTGCTGCTCCGGATTCGCCCAGACGCTGTACTGCTTGCCCCAAAAGGTGTTGGAGGGGCTGCCGCTGTCGAAGTTCGCGATCAGCCAAGCGCCATCGAAGATGCCGTTGCCGAGATCGCTCGTCAGCCGGGCGAGCCAGCTCCCGCCAAGCATGCCGCCCAGGTAGCGCATCGGGTTCTTGCCACGGACGCCGGCCCAGTAGGAGAGCGGCGCACCGGCGATCAGGATTGGGCCGAAGAGATCGGGGCGCATGCAGGCGGCCATCATCGCGTGCCAGCCGGCCTGACAGTTCCCGACGACGAAAGGCCCACCGAGTGACTCGGGATGAAGTTCGCGTACCTTGTCGATGAAGACGGTGTGCGCATGCGCCACATCCTCGACGCGCTGGCCGTCCACCGGTTCCGCGGCGAAGCCGATGAAATAGACCGGGTGTCCGAACCTGAAGGCGTCGCCGATCTCGCTGACGGGCTTGAAGCCGCCGATACCGGGTCCTTGGCCGGCGCGAGGATCGATGACGACGACCGGCCGCTTGCGCGCGTCGAGCTCGACGCCGGCCGGGGGAAGGATACGGACCAGCGCGTAGTTGACCGGTCGGGGCAACGCGGTGCCGTGCAGCACAAACTCGAAATCGTAAATCAGGACCGATTGGATGCTATGCGCGCGCATCTCCGCGTACTGATTGCCGCGCCGGCGCAGAATGTCCATGAACAGGATCGACCTTTGCGCGAAGTCGCGCCAATACTCGATGAAAGCCATCGGCGCCAGCCTGCTCAATTCATCGAGCGCGGTCGGCGCCAGCTTGCCGATTTGTTCCGGTAATCCTTCCTGCGCCTTGGGTGATGCAGGAAGCCCGGTTGTGGCGGTTGAAGGCTCGGTCACGCCTGGGTTCTCCTTCTTACGCTGGGACAGCGCCCAGCTCTGTCAAAAGTGTGGTGGCCATGTGCGGCGCCGTAGAAGGCACTGGATCCGCGTTGGACGCCGATCACGTCGACCGACGAACCAGCGCCAGGGCATGACGCGCGATCATCAGCTCCTCGTGCGTTGGTATGACATAGCAGGCGACGGCGCTGTCCTTTGACGAGATGCGCGGCCCGTGTCGGGCATTTGCCGCCGCATCGATCGCGAGGCCAAGCCAGGACAAGCGCGATCCGATATCGGCGCGGACCGGCGCCGCATGCTCGCCGGTCCCGGCGGTGAAGACGAGCCCGTCGATGCCTCCCATCACGGTGGCCAGCTCCGCCACCATGCGCGCGCAACGCAAGCTGAAGTAGTCGAGAGCGAACCGGGCCCTCGGATCCTCGCTCGCCAGAAGCTCGCGAACGTCGCTGCTCATGCCCGACAAGCCCTTCAAGCCGCACTCGTCATAAAGCAGCTCCTGGACCTGTTCGACCGACATGCGCTTGATCTGGAAAAGATAGAGAACGACGCCCGGATCGAGGCGCCCCGGCCGCGTCCCCATCGGCAGGCCGTCGAGGGCGGAGAAGCCCCAGCTCGCTTCGACGCTCCTGCCGCCAACCAGCGCGCACATCGAGCAGCCATTGCCGAGATGGGCGACGACGACCCGGCCCATGGCCAGGGCGGGATCGATCTCCTTGAGGCGCCCGGCGATGAACTCGTAGGAGATGCCATGAAAGCCGTAGCTCAGAACGCCCTCGTGGTGCAGCGCCTCCGGTATCGGCAGCCGCTGAAGGAGCTCGTCGTGGCCGCGGTGAAACCCGGTATCGAACACGCCGACTTGGGGGATACCGGGCAGGTGCTCGCGGATGCGCTCGACCGGCGCCAGCTCGTTCGGCAGATGCAGCGGCATGAGCGGTACGACCGAGCGCAGGTACGCGAGACACGCGTCATCGATGATCGCAGGCGCCGAATGACGCGTGCCGCCGAAGACGAGACGATGCCCGATGACCATCGGCAGCTTGCCCTTCAGCTGCTCGCGAAGCCATTCGGCCAGTTTCGGCACGGCAGCGGCGACGTTCGGGATCTCCTTGTTCGCGTAGGTTCGATCGATTAGTTGCACATCGCCGCGGTTGGCGGTCAGGTGAGGCCGGAACCCGATGCCCTCGAGCTGTCCCCTGCCTATCAGTTGCAATTCGTCGCGTGGCATCACCTCGAAAAGGTCGAACTTGATGCTTGAGCTGCCGGCATTGAGGCAGAGAACGGTGTCGCTCATGCGCCGCTCCCCGCGTGGGCCCGCTGCTCGGCGAGGTGATGGGCATAAAGGGCGCCTATGGCGGTCGAGGCGAGGCGCGTCCGCACGCTGTCGGCGCGGCTCGTCAGGATGATGGGCACGGCGGCCCCGAGCACGATGCCGGCGGCATCCGCCTGGCCCAAAAAAATCATGTTCTTTGCCAGCATGTTGCCGGCTTCGAGGTCGGGCACGACCAAGATCTGCGCATGCCCAGCGACCGGCGAGTGAATGCCCTTGATCGCAGCGGCCTCGGCGTTGATGGCATTGTCCATCGCCAGCGGCCCGTCGAGGATCCCGCCGGTGATCTGGCCTCGATCGGCCATCTTGCAGAGGCTTGCCGCGTCTGTGGTGCCGGGGATCTTCGCGTTGATCACCTCGACAGCCGACAGGATCGCCACACGCGGCTCTCCGAGACCGAGGCCGATATGCAGGTCGATCGCGTTTTGAACGATGTCGCGCTTCGTCTCGAGATCGGGGAAGATGTTGATCGCCGCGTCGGTGACGAACAGAACCTCGGGGTAGGTTGGCACGTCGAGCACGAAGACGTGGCTGATGCGTCGTCCCGTGCGCAGCCCGCTCTCCTTGGCGACGACCTCGTGCATCAGCACGTCGGTGTGCAGGCTGCCCTTCATCAGGCTCTGCGCCTTGCCGTCTCGGACTAGGCGCACCGCGGCGGCCGCGGCCTCCTCCTCGGTTGCGACGTCTAGGGTCGCGAAACGGTCGATGTCGAGGCCGGCTTTCTGGGCCACGGCGCGGATGCGCTTTGCCGGCCCGACCAGGATTGGCGCGATAATCTTCTCTTTGGCGGCGTCGATGGGGCCGGCCAGCGCGTGCTCCTCGCATGGCCAGACGACCGCCGTCGGGATCGCGGCAATACCCTTCGCCAGCGCGATCAGCCGCTCGTATTTCTCGTGCATCTGTACCGCTCGGGGCATGGACGTATCGCCCGCGTCGGTCATATAGGCGGCCGGTTTGACGGCAGGGTTGGGAGTCACGGCTTGATCCTCCAGTGTCAACGGGGGCGCGATGCGGCAGCGACGCCGCTCGGGGTGCTCGCCTTGGCGGCGATGGTCGGGACGGATTTGTCGAGGTCCTCGATCGTCTTCGCGATCCGCTGGAAGTCGTTCGATCCTGCGGCTGCGTAGTTGAGGTTCTTGTAGAGGCCCGTCAGCTTGGTGAAGTAGTCCCGTGCCGCCGTCTTGTCCTGGAACGCGTAGGAGCGCGTCGCCGCGGCGTAGACCCTGTCGAACAGCGCCTTCTGTCGTTCGGGCTTGCAGGCGCAGTCGACGTCGTCAAAGGCGTCCTGCTGC
>Ga0335074_10001440_pt1 | contig 32286 bp, 26 predicted proteins | sample Lox_Sample_23_FD_206715 | JGI IMG/M metagenome (GOLD analysis project Ga0335074, IMG submission 206715) | Soil microbial communities from Loxahatchee National Wildlife Refuge, Florida, United States - Lox_Sample_2.3 | ecosystem: Environmental > Terrestrial > Soil > Wetlands | place: USA... | reverse complement strand
GAAGACGAAGAGAAATCCCACCGACATAGTCCCGGAAATGCCCGGGAGGTTTACTTTAAGTCCGGCGGCCAGCGTGGCCACTATCAGGTAGCATAAGAAGCGCGATAGGTCGCGTGACTCCCATTGCGAGAAACTACACGCGATGGAGGCGATTCCGATAAGGCTTACGAGAACAACATATGCCTTCGATTTAAGGTTCATGGATTACCGATGCCTGGCCCTTGGCCCGGTCCACAGAGGTTTCCATACGTCCCGAAGTTCACTTAGTAATCACCGTATCCCGTGGTGGTGCCCCAAACGGCGTTGGTGCCCCACACCGCATTCGTACCCCACACGGCATTAGTGCCCCACACCGCATTGGTGCCCCATACCGCGTTGCTTCCCCAAACCGCGTTGGTCCCGCTAAGTACCGAAGTGCCCCAAACGGCGTTGGTCCCCCAGACGGCGTTAGATCCCCAGATCGTGCCCGCGGCGGGAGTCAGATTCATGAGAGCAAGCAGCGGACTGTACAGCACCGAAGGTGACTCCGCACTGTTCGGGGCGACGCTGGTACTGGCTATCGCCGCGCTGATATCCACATACCCCGCGCCTATCGTGAAAATGTCATAAGTATCCACATAGGTCTCGCCGGTTGTCGGATCCGTAGCGGTGCTCGTCAAGGGGAAATTCTTAGTGGCGGACTGCATCAGGCGCGCCTTAATCGTTTCGTTACTGAGGCTGGGATTCTGTTGCAGCATGAGCGCCGCCGCGCCCGAAACCACCGGTGTAGCCATGCTTGTGCCGCTTAATTGGAAGTACATGGCCGGCCCGGTTCCGTTCGGAACATAATAAGAGGGCGGCATCACATTAGCGGGAAACTGCGCCTCGAGCGCGGATCCCGGATCGAGAAGCGACACCACTAAGTTACCCGGCGCCACCACGTCAGGCTTCACAGTCAAGTCGATGTAAGTCGGACCCCTCGAGCTGTAGCTGGCAATCAAGTCGTCGTTCCGCGGATAAGTTTCCATGGTCTTCATGCAGCCGACCGTGATGGCGTGCGGACTGTTGCCGGGCGCCGTGATGGTGGAGTATCCGTTACGCCCCAAGTTACCGGCCGCTACCACCACGACCATCCCCGATTTCCAGGCCGCTTCCACCGCCTGGCACAACGGATCGAGCGCGCAGCTTTCGTAAATCGGCCGGCCGATGGAAAGATTGATGATGCGCACGTTGTATTGTTTTTTCAATTGCACGGCCTGCTGAATCGCGGCAATGACGGTGCTGTCATTGCCCGCGCCTTCGGCATTCAGCACGCGCAGATCGAGCAGATTGGCGCCCGGCGCGATGCCGCTCAGCAGCCGGAACGACCCGGGCTGCTGCGACGAACTGCCATTGCCCGCCAGGATTCCGGCGACGTGCGTACCGTGGCCGTAATCGTCGTTCATTACGTAAGGAACGAAATCCTGCCGGTAGACTATGCGCGATTTGTTCGTGCCCGCTACATTCAGGTCCGGATGAGGATAGATTCCGCTGTCGATGACGGCGATGCCGATGCCGCTGCCCGTCCATCCGAGGTCCCACACTTGCGGGGCATACATGGCTTGGGAAGTGTAGTCGAGCGCGGCCACCAGCGAGCGGTCGAGCGAAATATAAGTGACATTCGATTGGTTCGATAGGGACTCAATATTGGCGGTATCGACCGTCGCCGCGACCGCGTTGAGCAAACTGAAAGTGGAATTGATGACGCCGCCCAGAAGGTTCACAACCGGGCAAAGAAGCTGCAACAGACCCGGGCACTGCTGCGCCTGGCTGTACTGCACGATAACGTTAACCGTCCCGGACGGATTATTCAGCAGCGGTAACAGGTCGGGAGAAATCTTGGAATTGTTCGCGGACAGGCTGCCCGAAGTTATCAGGAAAAGCCCTACGGCCGCGACTCGCGTCCATTGTTTTACATTCGCCAGACGTTGCATGCTTCCCTCGTGACGTGCTCAACAGCACGCCTCGGGCCATGCAGCGCGGCGCGTGTTTTCTGCCGGTTTGCGCGCTTTTTCGAGTTGCGGATGTGCGACTCCGTGACAAGCATGTCAGCCCGTGTGACAACGGTGGCGCAGCGTCACGCGAGCCTGGCCGCAGCAGAGGGATCCATCAGCGTTTATCTGAGCGCATGGTGAAGTGATTGTACCCGGGATCGAGAGACCGCTTTTGCCCATGCCATTCGAATTGGCCGGAAACGCTGCCGGGCAAAGTGACGGCCGCGTCTAACTGATCGCGCACCATCGACAAAGTCACCGCGATTTCCCCTTGCGGATGCGGAATGGCGCCGGATGCGTGCGTCAGCTGGCCCAAAAATGGACGGACGAGGACGCGCTTAAATCCGGGCGCGGCGGAATCGATGCCCAGCACCGTGCGAAACAATTCGAAGTTTGGACTAGCGCCCCAGGCATGACAATCGGAACGCGTAGGGTCTTCGGTTTCCGCCCAAGTGGTGAGGCCGCGATCCAGCATCGTGCGCCAGGGGGTGAGCATATCCAGATAACGATCGCCCAGGCCGGCTTTGTTCATGGCGGAATGCAAGTAGTGCCGGAAATAAATGGAGCACTGCTGCATGTTCTTACCGGCCACGATGCGCTCCATCAGGTCGCGCGCTTCTTCGCCTTCGGTGACTCCCGCCAGCACGGCCAGCGCGTTGGTGTGCTGGGAGTACTCGCGCTTCGCGGGCGTATCGGAAAACAGGCGGTCACCTGAATCCCAATATAGCCGCTGCACCGTATCGCGCAGGCGCACGGCAGCTTCGCGATCTTCATCGGCGAGCGCACGCTGTCCCAGAACCGATTCCATCTCCGCGGCCCATTGGTAAGCCATCAGCAGTTGCAAATCGAGCGGCGCCGAATTGCCGCTATCGGCATCCGGCGGCACTCCGCCCTGCCACTGCTTCACCCAATCCACGAAGTTCCACCATGGCATGTGCCCGAGCGAACTGTTGGCGTTCTGATGCGCAGCGAAAAACCAGAGCACGGCACGCACCCCGGGCAGCATGCGCGCGACGAATGCCGGATCGTCCTTATACATCCAGTAATCGTGCAGCATGCCGATCCACCACAGCGAGAATGGCGGAATGTACTGCTGCAGGCGGGACGGCGCGCGGCTGTAAGTGGCGCCCTCGGCGGTGCGCGACGAATCCAGCAGTTGGATGGCATTGCGCATCAGGCGGCCGTCGCCGGTCATGTAGAGCGATACCAGCGCCTGGATGCGGGTATCGCCCGCGTACTGGAGTTGCTCGTAGTACGGGCAATCCATGTAGGTTTCGTTGGCGCACAGGCGCGCCGTACGCCACCCGACGTCCAGGATTTTATGGACCTCGGGCGAGCTGGTATCGAAGCGGGCCTTGCGTACGAATGGATAGCCGGTGTAGATGCCTGACAAGCTATCGATGCTAAGCGGCTGATCCTGCGTTTCGATTTCAAGCCGCAAATAGCGCCAGGTACGCCACCATAGCGGTTGGTACACGCGCCGTCCGCCGCCATCGGCGATGAAGGTGTCGTTCAGCCCAAGGAACTGCTTCCCGGCGATATCGTTGCGATTTCCTTTTGCCAGACTCTTCGGCGAAATGTACAGCGCCTCGGCGTAGCGCATATCGATGCGCGCACCCGCGCCCCGGCTGACGATCAATTGCGGATAGCCGGTAGTCTCGAACGTTTGATCGTAGAGCAGTGTGGTCTTGGTGTGCGGCGGAATCTCGTGCGCAGCATCGCCGGAGCGTAAAACCGTGATGGGCTGCGAAGTTAATTCCATGGGCGGAATCGATCGTGGGACGAGCATCCAGGCGTTCGGCGCGTCCCGCGCATCGCGCGGCATTCCGGGACCGATGGCTATCGCGCGAGCCCACCGGGAGTCGTCGAACGAGGGCTGTTCCCAACCCCACGGATATTTTTTACCGTCCACGATTTCACCCGGGCCGGCTGCGTAGTAACCGGGGAACTCCTCGCGCGGAGCAGGCGAATAGGCCTCGTCGCGGATGCCTTTCCATTGGCGGGATGCTCCACACTGGGTAGCAGCACGGCCGTCGCCATTCACCAGGAAGCCGGTCTGATTGGTGATTTGCGCTACGGGCGCCAGGTCACCGAAATTCCAGACCACGGCGGCCAATACATTCTTACCGCGATGCAAATGCCGCGCGATATCCACCGTTTCATAGCGCCAATGATGCAGATCGCCGCGCGCCGGCCCGAGGCTGGCGAGCGTACCGTTCACATACAGCTTATAGCGGTTATCGGCCGTGACTTGAATGACAAACGTCGCGGGAACTGTATCCAGTTCGAACGTCCTGCGGAAGTGATAAACGCCGTAATCGTGCGCCGGCGCGCCGGGAACCGTGATCCAGCAAGCGTTCCAAGAAGGCTCGGCCGCAAGCAGTTCGGAACCAATTAACACGCACAGCGCGGCTGTGGCCCACCACCTACGACCCACCACCCACCACCCGTTCCTCACCCACCACCCACCACCTGTTCTTCCTCACGCATAGCTGCTGACAGTGGCCGCGTTCTTCGCGCCCCGTTCCCGCGCGGCGCGCTCCTGATATCCGCTCTCGCGGAAGGCCTTCAACGGCTCGACCGGTACGCCGTTAGCTTTGCGCCATTCGCGGATAGCCGGGCGCACATCGGTCGCGAACGCTTCTTTTAAGCACTCCTCCGCATCCACCAGCGCGGATTTGCTCTGATGCTGCGCCAGCGTGGCATGATCCACCAGCGCCGCCTTGGAGTAGAGCTCTTGCGCCGTGACCGCGGTCTGAATCATCTCTTCGATCTTGTCTTTCAGATTGTGGCTCTGATCGACCATGTAAGCGATCTCGGCGCGCCTGCCGGTCTCCCACTCAAACATGGCGATCTCATGGAAGATGCGGAAAATCTGATAAGGATCGATGGAGCCGAGTGTCAAATCATCGTCGGCATAGCGGCGGTCGTTGAAATGAAATCCGCCCAGCATGTTTTCCGAAAGCAGCCACGCCACGATCTGCTCGATGTTCTGCGCCTGATAATGATGGCCGGTATCCACCAGCACCTTGGCTTGCGGTCCGGCATTGCGCGCCATCAGCAGCGACATACCCCAATCGGCGATGTCGGTGTGATAGAACGCCGGCTCGAACGGCTTATATTCAACCAGCAGGCGCTGGTTCGGTTCCAGATTGCGATGCGCTTCCATCAAGCCTTCCTCGAACCACCGGCGGCGTTGGCGGATATTGGCCGTGCCCGGATAATTCGATCCATCCGCGAACCATAGCGAAATATCGCGGCTGCCGGTGGCGCTGGCGATTTCGATGCAATCGAGAATATGCTGCAGCGCCGCGCGGCGTATCCCCGGATCGGGATTGCCCAGCGAACCGTGTTTATAAATCTGATCCTGAAACACGTTGGGATTGATGGCGCCGATCTTCACGCCGTACTGTTCGGCCATCAGCATCACTACCGGCACGCTGAATTTGCCATCCGGAAAATCCCAAAGTACGTGCACGGCGACGGATGGGCAGCAACCTGTGAAGCGATGCACCTGTCCCGCATCGCTCAATTTTTCCGCAGTGGTGGTGGCCGCGGAAGCTTGCAGAAATTTGCCGAAGCGTGTGCCGGTGTTAGCGAAGCCCCAGGAAGGCAGCTCGATACGGAATTGGTCGAGCGCGTTCCAGATCTTTTGTTCTTTGGCGTCTGTGGGCATGTTGCCCAGCGTAGCGCCATTAATGCGGGAGCATGGGACGCACAGCCACGGCCACCAGAACCATGATGGCGGAAGCCGCCGGAATTACCAGCAACGCTTTTTTCAGCTGCTTGGGATCGCCGCCGCCGATCGCGCCGATGATGCGTGAACTGACGGCCAAGCCGACCCAGCCGAATGTAATCACGACTCCCATCGCCGTGCCGGTCATGCGTGGAAACGCATCGCCCACCAGGGCTAACGTGGTGGGGAAAACCGGCGCCATCGATATGCCCGCGAGAAACACCAGAACGCCGGCCAAGGTAGGATTAGAAGTCTTGAGCATCAGAAATGTGGTGACCGTCATCATGATGGCGGCGGCCAGAACCACCGCGGTGGCCGGCACGGTGATCAGAACCGGAGACACCGCCACGCGGCCGATCAACAAACCGAGCGCAAATCCGAGCGACAGAATGTTCAGTGCGCGCGATTCGGGTATCCCCTGGGCGATAAGATGCTGCGTCAGCCAGTTCCACACGCCAACCTCGCAAGTGACATACAGGAACAGAAAGAACGCCAACAAGAAGAGCACGGGCTTGCCTAATACCGGACCGACTTGCGAAAAGTCGAAGCTGCGCGCGCCGCTCGGCGGAGGCATCGGCGTCAGAAAGTTTACGCCCAACGTAACGGCGGTGAGCACCGCCACTGTATAGCAGAGCCGGACCGAATTTCTCTTCAGCAGGTTCGCCGACAGAAACGGCGTAGCCAATCCGCCGAGGCCGAAGAAGAGATTAAGCAGGTTAAGAGTGGTGGCCCGGCGGGCCTGGCTGATGTCACTGACCAAGGCATTCCCCGCTGTAACAATGATGCCGCCACCGAGGCCCAGCAGAAACAGATAGATCATGATGCTGCGGAATCCCTTGGACTGCGGGAGTGCGAACAACGCCACGGTGATCAAGGCCAGCCCCAACACCAAGCCGATCTTTTTGCCTTCGTTGTCGATCAGCGGACCGACGCCGACGGATGCGACGATCAAGCCCAACGCTTGGGTGAAGGCGATCTGACCCAGTTGACGGGGAGTGAGATGGAACCGGGCGGAAAGATCAGGCAGGATGGTGCCCAACATGGCGGCAATCATGCCATAGACAAAAATTGCCAGAATCGCAGCGAGTATCAACATGGACCGGATGGTATCAGAATTCAAGCGCGCCTAAACCGCGGTCCCGAGCGGAGCCGCAAATCCGGTCTAGTGGCTTTGCCGTGTGGAGCAGAGCGAAGTGGAGTTAGCGCTGCGCCGCCGAAAAGGCTGCTTGCGCGGCCACGGACGTGGAGACCGGCTCGCCCACACGCATCTCAGCCCAGTCGTAGTCGAACTCTCTACCGCAGTCCAAACAAACCACGTAGGTGGAGTGACGCTGGCTCCCCTGTGAGTAACCGGGTTTGCGTGAAGGTGTAAGCGGGAAGGTGGTCCTCCGGTGAGAACACCCCCGGAAAATGTCTAATAAGTTATTGAACATAGCGCGTCAACCTCCCACTTGCTTAGATACAATAACACGGCCTCCGGTTTCAATGGCCCAGGTGAAGGATGACTCGAAGTAACGAAACATACGCCACCCAAAGCACTTAGTGACGTTCGCCACCGAACTATTTCAGCCGAAAAGTTGGCGCGCTACGGATTCCGCGATCTGTTTACCGTGGAAGCGTCCGTTTTCGATAAAGATTTCGTTGGTATGCATTCCCGCAACGATAACCCCTGCCAGGTAAATACCGGGCCGTTCACTTTCGAGCGTCTCCGGATTGCTGCGCGGCTTCTGCGTTGCGGGGTCGAAGGTAATCCCAATGGAATTCAAGAACTTAAGATCAGGGCTGTAACCAATCAAGGCAAAAACGAAATCGTTAGCCAGCGTTAGTTCACCCTCCGGAGTATCGACGACAATGCTATCCGGCCGGATTTCCACAACCTGTGAATTGAAATACGCCTTAACGTCGCCACATTTAATACGGTTTTCTATATTCGGCTTGATCCAATACTTCACTTTCTCGGATATGGCGTTCCCACGATGAATCAACGTGACGCGCGCGCCCGTCCAAAACAGTTCCAGCGCCGCGATAGCCGCCGAGTTCTTGCCGCCGATCACTGCTACATCGTGGTTATAGTACGGGTGTGATTCTTTGTAATAATGAATCACTTTACTTAGCTCTTCGCCGGGTACATTGAGTAGGTTAGGTATGTCATAGTATCCAGTGGCCAGAACCACCTTGCGCGCTGTGTAAGTACGGCTGCAACCCAGCCTGTCAGTAGTGAATATCTGAAAGGCGCCGTCGTTACCGGTGATTTTCTCGACACGCTCGTAATCGTGCATGTTAAGTCTGTAATGATCCGCAACCCGGCGGTAATACTTGAGCGCTTCATGCCGGTTAGGCTTCTCATTGAGACTTGTCATCGGAATGTCACCAATCTCAAGCAACTCCGGCGTGGTAAAGAAGACCATGTTGGTCGGGTAATTGTAAAGAGAGTTAACCACGCATCCTTTTTCGATTAAGAGCGTGTTAATGCCGCGCTGCTGCAATTCGATGCCGCAAGCCAGGCCGGTAGGTCCCGCGCCGACTACGATGGCGTCGAACTGATTCACAGCTTGGCCTCGATTTCGCTAAAGATGCGATCCATCGCGGCGGGCAGCGCCGTGGCATCTTTGCCGCCGCCCTCGGCCATGTCGGGGCGTCCGCCGCCTTTGCCGCCCAGAGCCTGCGCGAGCGAAGCCGCCAGCTTGCCGGCATGCACTTTGGATGTCAAATCCTTCGTAACCGCCGATACAATCGATACCGAACCGTCTTCGACCGACGCCAGCACCACCACCGCGCTCTTCCACTTGTTCCGCAAAGCATCGGCCAGCTCGCGCATCTGCTGGCGATCCAATCCATCCGCGGACACCGCCAGCACGCGCGTTCCGTTCAACGTGCGCGCCCGGCCCTCCAGCTCAGCCGCGGCCGCATGCGCCAGCTTGCTGCGCAGTTCGCGCTTCTCGTGTTCGAGCGCTCTCTCGCGCGCCAGGATCTTTTCCACGTGCTCGATCAGTTCGGGTTCCGATGCCTTCAACAAATCGCCCAGCCGGTGCAGAGTTTCCATGATCTCCTGATACTGCCGCACGGCGCCCTCGCCGGTGACGGCTTCAATGCGCCGCACGCCCGCGGAAATGCTGCCTTCCGATACGATCTTGAAGACGCCGATATCGCCCGTGCGCCGCACGTGCGTGCCGCCGCACAGTTCCTTGCTGAAATCGGGCACCGAAACCACGCGCACCTGTTCGCCATATTTTTCGCCGAACAAAGCCATCGCCCCGGTGGCCACGGCCTGCTCGAGCGGCAGGATCTGTGTCTCGACGCCCGTGTTGCGCAGGATCTGCTCGTTCACCAGCCGCTCCACTTCCTCAAGTTCGGCTTTATCCATGGCCGCGTAATGCGTAAAATCAAAACGCAGGCGCGGCGGTTCGACTACGCTGCCCGCCTGCTTTACGTGCGTGCCCAACACCTGGCGCAACGCGGCATGCAGCAGATGCGTGGCCGTATGGTTCCGCATCGTCGAGAGACGCAACGGCGCGGCCACTTCCGCCAAGAGGTCGTCGTTTAAGCGAATGGGCGCGGTGGTGAGAATGCAATGCACCGTGAGTCCGGGCACCGCCGGATAAGCCGACTGTACATCCGCGACCTTCTCGCCATTCAACGCGTACAGGCTGCCGCGATCGCCCACCTGGCCGCCGGTCTCCGCGTAGAATGGCGTGCGGTCGAGCACCAGTTCGGCTTCTTCGCCCGCGCCCACTTCGCCGCGCAGTTCGCGATTCACCAGCAGACCTCTCACGCGCGAAGTGGAAGCCAATTCGTCGTAGCCCAGAAACTTCGTTTTTCCCTGTGCCACCAATTCCTGATACGCCGGCGCGATGACGCCCTTCTCCGCGCCCTTCCAACTCGCGCGCGCGCGTTCCCGCTGCCCCGCCATCTCATGGTCGAAGCCTTGGCGGTCGATCTCCAGGCCGCGCTCGCGCGCCATATCTTCCTGTTCATCGAGCGCCAGGCCGAAAGTATCGTAGAGTTTGAAAGAAACCGCGCCGGGAATGGTGTGGCCCGCCAGCGATTTCACTTCGTCGTTGAACATACGCTCGGCCACCAGGAACGTGGTCGCGTAGCGATGCTCTTCGTCCTTTACGATGCGCGCCACGCGCTGCACGCTTTCCATCAGCTCGGGATACGCGGGCTTCATCAGTTCAGCCACCGTGCCAGTGAGTTTATAGAGGAACGGCTCTTCGACGCCGATCAGCCGCACGTGCCGCATGGCCCGCCGCATGATCTTGCGCAGCACGTAGCCGCGGCCTTCATTCGCGGGCAGCACGCCATCATGAATAAGAAAAGTCGTGGCGCGGCAATGATCGGCGGCGATGCGCAGGGCCGTATCCACGCGCGCATCCGCGCCATAAGAGACGCCGAACATATCCGCCGCGCGCGTGATGATGGGATGAATCAGGTCCGTATCATAGTTTGACAGCTTGCCCTGCAGCACGGCCGCCACGCGCTCGAGCCCCATGCCGGTGTCGATGGACGGGCGCGGCAAGGGAGTCATCACGCCATTAGTGGCGCGATCGAACTGCATAAAAACCAGATTCCAGATTTCGACGTAACGCCCGCCCGCGTCGCTGGGAAAGGTTTCGTGTTCGTGGCCCGGTTCGGAAGCCTCGGGACCCATGTCGTAGTGAATCTCGGAGCACGGGCCGCACGGTCCGGTATCCCCCATCTGCCAGAAATTATCTTTTTCGTCGAGGCGGAAGATGCGTTCCTTGGGCACGCCCGCGACTTTCTGCCAAAGCTGCTCCGCATCGTCATCTTCGCGAAATACGGTGATGTAGAGACGATCCTTGGGCAGGGCATAATCCTTAGTGACTAGGTCCCAGGCGTACGCGATGGCATCGGATTTGAAGTAATCGCCGAACGAGAAATTGCCCATCATCTCGAAGAAAGTGTGATGGCGGCGGGTATAGCCGACGTTCTCCAGGTCGTTGTGCTTGCCGCCCGCGCGGACGCATTTCTGCGCGGTGGTGGCGCGGGTGTAATCGCGCTTTTCGAGGCCCAGGAAGACGTCCTTGAACTGATTCATGCCGGCATTGGCAAACAGCAGAGTGGGATCGTTCGCGGGGACCAGCGAAGAACTGCGCACCACGCGGTGTCCGCGCGCGGCGAAGAAATCGAGGAAGCGTTGGCGGATTTCGTGACCAGTCACTTTTCTATTCTAGCGGGCGGGGAGCGTTGCGCGCCGGTGGTGTGGTGGCCGGTGGTGCGTCGTGGGTGGGTGGCAAGTACGCAGTTGCACTGGTGCGGACTGAAAAAGGATATAGCGCGTCTTGTCCCGGCCTGCCGGGGTGCTGGTCACAGGGATCGTCGGAGGAAGAGGCCCTGGCGAACATGCGGGATGCTATTTGCGAATACCTCGCGGTTGCCAAGCAGCTTGCCGGTGAGAGAAAGGAATTCTGACCATCCCGAGGCACGATCCCGTAGACGCGGTTACGCCGGCTGGCATCGTCCGCGCCACTGCTGCCGTCCGGCGGCCTAGCCACAGCTCATGTCTGGGGGTGAATCGGCGAAGCTCCAGCGATCCGCCGGCCCAATTTATCAAGCACCCCACCCCAGGCCTTCGCGCTTGGCTATCCTAATTGCTACGGGAACGCCCGATTCAGCATCAAATTCGTATGCAGTGGTTCGCCGCCATCGCCGGAATCGTTATCCTGCTCATCATCCTCTGGGATGGATTTGAAGTCATCATCCTGCCGCGCCGCGTCTCGCGCAAAGTGCGGTTGAGCCGGATTTTCTACCTGACCACCTGGAGCCTCTGTGCGGCGATAGTGCGGCGCGTGCGCACGCCCAAGCGCCGCGAACGCCATCTCAGTTTCTACGGGCCGCTCTCGCTGCTTTTCCTCATCATGGTGTGGGCGGTCGGCATGATATTTGCATTCGCCCTGGTGCAATGGGCCGTAGCGCCGGTCCGCACCTCGTTTCTGGAAAGCCTCTACCTGAGCGGCACTACATTTATCACGCTGGGGATGGGTGTGCCCCATACGCGTTTGGCGCGTGGCGTGATCATCCTGGAAGGCGGCGTTGGATTCGGCTTTCTGGCGATGGTGATCAGCTATCTGCCGGTGCTGTACCAATCCTTCGCCAAACGCGAGACCAACATCCTGCTGCTGGATGCGCGCGCCGGATCGCCGCCCACAGCCGCCGAACTGCTGCGCCGTTACGGTACAGCCCACGGCCTACCCGCGTTGAACGACCTGCTGCGCGAGTGGGAAGTCTGGTCGGCCGATTTGCTGGAAACGTACATATCGTATCCGGTGCTGGCTTACTTCCGCTCGCAACACGATAATCAATCCTGGCTGGCCGCGCTCACCGCCATACTGGATGTGTGCGCGGTGATCATCGCGGGCATCAACGACCTGGCGCCGTGGCAGGCGCGGCTCACTTTCGCCATGGCACGCCACACCGTGGTAGACCTGGCGCAGATCGTGAATGCGCCGCCGCGTAAGCCGGACCCCGACCGCCTGCCGCCGGCCGCACTGGAGCAGTTGAAAGCGGTGCTCGCGGCGGCCGGAATCTCGTTGTGCAACACTGCGGATTTCGATAGCAAACTGGCGCAAGCACGCCAGCTTTACGAGCCTTACGTGTTTGCGCTGGGGCAGCGGTTCATGCTGGCGCCCGCCACCTGGATGCGTGTGTCGGATCATCTGGATAACTGGCGCACCAGCGCTTGGGAGCGCAGCGCCAGCGGACTGGCGAAAGAGTTGTTCGACGATGGCGGCGACGTGCACGCATAATGCCCCGCGATTAAGATAAAACTATGCCCGAAAACAGTTTCGACGTAGTCTCCAAGATCGAATTGCCGGAGGTCGGCAATGCCATCCAGCAGGCACTTAAGGAGATTTACCAGCGCTACGACTTGAAAGATTCCAAATCCTCGATCGAGTTGAACGAGAAGGAACATAAGATCCTGCTGGCCAGCCAGGATGAGTATAAGCTAAGAGCGATCACTGAGGTGCTGGAAGGCAAATTGGTGAAGCGCAAGGTACCTCTGAAGGGGCTGAGTTACGGCACACCGATTCCCGCGGCCGGTTCTTCGGTGAAGCAGGAAGTCACGCTGCAGCAGGGTATCCCGATAGAGAAGGCGCGCGAGATCGTGCGCAAAATCAAAGACAGCAAACTGAAAGTGCAGGCCGCCATTCAGGGAGACTTAGTGCGCGTGAGCGGGCGGGATCGCGACACGCTGCAGAACGTCATCAAGCTGCTGCGCGAGACGGATTTCGGAATCGATATGCAGTTCGTCAATTACCGCACTGTTTAGCGGCGCGAGTCACTTCTTCCTGGCTGCGCTCGCCGCGGGGGCCTCCTCCGCTTCCGGTTTTTCCAGATATTGCACCACCACCGAGATGCGGCGATTGGAGGCGTCCTCGGGCGCGGCTGGTTTGCGCAGGCGCTGATCGGCATAGCCACGCACCTGAGTCACTTGATGCGGTCCCACGCCGTTTTCCTGCAACACACGGCGCGCCGCGTTGGCGCGATCGGCGGAGAGCTCCCAGTTGCTATAGTTCCCCTGGCCGGCAAACGGTTTGGCGTCCGTGTGCCCTTCGATGGAAACTGTATTAGGTAGCTTGCCCAGTTCATGCGCCAGCATCACCAGTATCTGGCGGCCATCTTCGCTTGGTTCGGCGACCCCGCTGTCGAAGAAGGTGCCTTTCTCGCTTTCCATCAGCTCGATGCGCAAGCCTTCCGCGGTGACCGTCATTTCGATCTGGTTCTTCAGTTTTTCGAAATCGGTGACCTTGCGCACCGCCTTTTGCAGCTCATCCTTGAGCTTGTTCATGTTGTCCTTGGTGAGGGTGAAGTTGTCGCCCGAGCCGGTCTTCCCGCTGCCCACCTTCTTGGAAGTGCCGGTCGGATCTTTGAAATATCCGCCGACGGCTTCACGGATCTGTTTGCTGCTGTTCAACAACCAGAGGACGATGAACAGCGCCATCATGGCCGTGACGAAATCGGCATAGGCCACCTTCCAGGCGCCTCCGTGATGGCCGCCGTGTCCGCCTTTTTTCCTGACGATGACGATTGGGCGAGCTTGTGCCATGTATACGCCTTAAGCCGCGGCCGCTTCCGGCCCTTTCTTGCGGCACGCCTTTTCCAACTCCAGGAATCCCGGGCGCACGTTCCCCGGCGTGGCGCGGCGGCCTATTTCGACGGCCAGAATCGGCGCGGTGCCCTTAATGAACGCCGCCATGGCGACTCGCAGAACGTGGTAGTAGGCGCTCTCGTCATCCGCACTCTTGGCCATGTTAGACGCCACCGGGCCCAGAAATCCATAGCACAGCAGGATGCCGAGAAACGTGCCCACCAGCGCGGCCGCGACCTTGTGCCCGATCTCTTCCGGCGGACCGCCCAGAGCGCCCATGGTGATGACTACGCCCAGCACCGCCGCCACGATTCCCAGTCCCGGCAGCGAATCCGCCACCGTGCTGAGCGCCGCTACCGGCTGCGCCGCGTCATGATGGTGAACGTCCATATCCAGTTCCATCATCTGGTCGATATCGAAAGGATCCACCGAGCCTGCCGAGGCCATGCGCAGCGTATCGCAAATGAAATCGCGCACGTGATGATCCTTCACCACCGCGGGGTACGCCGTGAAGGTCTTGCTTTTATCGGGTTCTTCAATATCCGCTTCGATGGCGGTTAAACCTTCCCGCCGCGAACGGTTGAACAACTCGAAGAGCATCTTGAGAGAATCGACATACAACTGCCTGGTAAATCTGGAGCCTTTGAAAACTGCCGCCAGACCTCCCACGATCTGTTTCAAGATATGCGGCGGATTGGCGATCAGGATCGTGCCGGTGGCGGCGCCGGCAATGATGATCAGTTCAGCCGGCTGCACCAGGACCAGCAGGTTGCCTTTTTCCATCAGGTATCCGCCCATGATGGCTCCGATGACAACGACGATTCCGATAATCGAAAACATAGGTTTCTCTGCCTAAGCGCAGAGCGGCGCAGGGCGCTCCGTTTTGCGCGAGTTCCTCACGACACTATCACTGAATCGGCGCCCGCCGCGATGGCCGCTTCCAGGTTCTGTTCCGCGCGCGCTAGTAACGAATCGGCGGTGTCGCCCTCGGATCCCATGGCTCCGCCCATCGACACCGTGACCGCCAAACGGTCGCCCCACCAGGGAACCGCCGCCAGGGAAACCACGCGCCTCAGGCGTTCCGCGCATGCGTGTAGGCCTTGCAGCGAAGGGCACACCACCAGCACCGTGAAACGATCCTCCTTCAATCGGCCGACCAGGTCTTCGGGCCGCGTTCCCGCCAATAGCGTCTGCGCCGTGGCATAGTAAATCTCTCTAATGGCCTGGCAACCGTAGACATGCCGCAAATGGTCGAGATGGTCGACGGCCACCGATAAGACGCCAAAGGCGGCCGCGGAAGCGGCGAAGGCTTCCAGAGCGGCTGAAACGCCAGCCAATACAACCTCGCGATCCGGAATATCGGTTGCGCGATCCAGCGAGACTCTCTTCGCCGAGTCCGGCGTCCTGTTCTCCTCAAAGCGGCAGGCGCTTTCTTCGAAGACCTCCGCCGAACCGATGACCGCGCCGAATTCGTCCCGCAAGGGAATCGAGCGCACCAGGACGGGCACTCGGTGGCCCTGTTTGTGGCGCAGATAAATGTTGGCCTCTCTGGGACGTCCATCCTGTATGGTTTCCAATAGGGGACAAGCGCAACCGCACAAGCTCTTGCCGGTATCGTCGCAATGCATCAGAAGATCGTTCTGGCAGAAATGTCCGATGACCTCCTGGGCCAGGTACCCCGTGATCCGTTGCGCACTCGTGTTCCAAAATGCGATCTGCCGGCTCCGGTCGGTGATGTAGATCCCGTTTGGGGAATCCTCCACGACGGCCCGGAAGAAGTCCGGATTCAGTTCGAATTCCATGCAACCTGCCTGGTTCTTCTATCGGCGGGCATGTGTGGTTGCAGTAGGATATCAACGGACGGGGAAGACCGGCTGCAGATCCGCAGGTTTGGCGGCCAGATCCGCCTTTTGCAACCCGCTATTGCAGATGATGGACGCGCTGGTCATCTCCGCGAGGCGCACGCCCGCATGGAAGTTTTCGACGCGGCTGGGAAACCGGACGCCTGCGGCAGCCATCCAACCGCCGATGCGGGTCTCACTGGCCACCGGATGGGCGGGATCGGCAAGCGATGTCGAAAGCTCTTTGAGCGGCAGCCAGGAAGATGGGTCGAGCACGATGTCGAGCGCGCTGTGGTCGAACCTGCGATTCACAATGCGCAGCACATCCGGCTGCGGCGACGAGACCTCATAATCCGGAAGGCGGTCCGCCAGCCACACGTTCAGCTCGAAATCGGCGAGATACTTGCGCGCGAAATCGAGTTCGCCTCCGGCCAGATCGAGCACGCGCTTATCGGGCAGAATCTCCCAACCGGACACGCCATCGAAGTACCACACTTAGGTGTCGCCCGGACCGGCTTGGTCGACGCGCAGGATATTTGGCTTGATCCATCGCGTGCGCTTCCGGACCTCGCCGAGCGGCAGGCCCTGGCGGTTCCATGTGCGGGCGAAACGATCTGTTCGAAATCCTGAATGCGGGCGATCTTCTCCGCGCCGCCGGGCGCTTGCTGCATGCGATGCAGCAGAGCCTGGCCGTCTTGGGCGAAAGCCACCGCCGCAGCAAGCGCGGCAAAGCGGAATGCGCGACCGGATGACATCTTTGGCGCTCCCAACAAGGTACACCGATCTGCTACGACAAGTCAGGCATGCGATGCTACGCTAAGCCTCGCGAAGGTGCTAGTGCGCACGAACCCTCCACGGCGCCATACGGCTGAAGGTTCCATCTCGCAGCACCCACGTGTGAAACAAGACGGCCCCGAAATGGGCGAGGAACGTCAAGAACAAGAGATAAGCCAATACCGTGTGGGCCCTGCGCAACACGGCGTACAACATTACGTTGTGGGGAAGTATAGGGAAGAGGTGCATCGCCCCGAACAGCGTGATGGGATACCTCGCTGCCGACAACATTCCCCAACCCACCAGCGGCTGTACAACCAGCAGAGCATACAAAAGGAGTTCAGACGCCGAAGCAACCCAGCGCTCGCGAGGCGACATGGTGGCGGGGAACGGCGGCAGAGTGGAGTAGTGACGGTTGACGAAGCGAATCACCACCACAATCAGTATGAGAATACCCAGCGGCCGGTGAATGGACACCAGACGATGATAGTCGGCGAGCGATGCCACCATCGCCACGCCAATGCCGAGCATCGTCAGCACCAGCGCGGCCGTGAGCCAGTGAAACAGCCGCATGAGAACTGTGAATTGCCGCTGCTCGGTGGGGACACTCGTGCTCACTTTCGCACCTCCGAAGGCGTAACCGCGCTGGGCAGTTCCTTCTCGCCCACGCGCCGGGTGAACGACTGGGAATAGACCGCTGAACGAGCGCTAAGCAGAGGGTCATCGGACGGAGCCATGCCTTCCGGCAAAACCAACGGATCGAAATTGATGTCGCGGCAGCGGTCGCTGTCCTCACTCTCCACGCCATCGAGCGTCAGGGTCCCCACATCCACCTGCTCTCGTGCGTCGGGCCAAGGGATGGTGGCATCGTTGGTCGGATCGTTTGCCTGGCCAATCGTGATGATCAGGCGCCACTCGAGCGGCTGATGCAGGATGGCCGCGATCACCGCGTCGAAAAGGTAATTCTTGTCTGGCTGGGCAGGTCCGGTCGTATTCGCGGGTGCAAACGGCTGCATGGGTGCAAACCACCAGCGGACGGGTATCGATCTTCCGCCTGCGTCCTTGAACCAGAAGGCATTCAGACCGTAGAATGTGCTGTTTTCGAAGCCAGATGACGGTGGATGGCTGCGAATGATCTTGGCCGCCTGCACGGCTTCCGGATGACTCGCCAAAAAAGCCGCCATTTTCTCCGGATCGGGTTTGCCTGTCTGGGGATCCGGCCGCGACGCAAGTAATCTGTCATAAAAAGCCTGTGGGGTACTAACGCCAAATACCGGCGTGTTAATCATGGCGGTGCGCCATTCTTCGCCGTCAGGCAGCTTGAACGAAAGTCCCAGACCACGGACCATCTCGGACCCGTCGGCCACATAGGGATTGCCGCCTGCCAGAGAGAAGCGGCCGATGATGGGGACACGTCCGGCTTTGAAGACTACGGCCTTTGAAAGGCGCGTGCCCCGGCCGTTGCTCTCGAAAGAGCCGCTGACGCAAACGCCCTTGGCATGATTGAGTCGAAAACCGGAATGGATCCCGTCAACGCGCTCAAAGCCGTCGGCGAAACGTGCGGGCGTCAACGCTTCAGGATTGAACCATCCACCTACATATAGAAATGCTGCGGCAACGCCCAGAACGGCTATGGCGGTACCCGCTAGCCTTGCATATTGTCTTGTGTCTGCCAATTTCGACGCCCCTTTGGAGTAACCTCGCAAAACGGGCCGCCCGGCGCCGCCTTCGATCAGCGGAGTTCCTCATTGATCTGGCGGTGCGGAAACGCGACGCCTACAACGCCTTGGATGGCAATTCCGAATTGTGGCTGCACCTAAATTACACATTAGATCCACGCGAATGTATGCTTCATAACAGATTTCGGCAGCACTGCCGTGATGCGGGGCGGCGTGATGTGTTACCTTCCAAATCGGATGGGCGTATGAGCCAGAGATTTTCAGCACAGGTCGCCTTGATTGCCGGAGGCACGGGAGGATTGGGCCGCGCGGTAACCCTCGCGTTTCTTGAAGAGGGCGCTCTCGCGATCGTTACGTACCGGCATCAGAGCGAATTCGATGCACTCCGCCAGGCGGCTGGACCTGATCTGTCGCGGCTCGAAGGGTCCAGCCTCGATGTCACGGATGAGCCAGCGGTGCGCCGGCTGGTTGCTTCGGTTTTCTCGAAGCACGGTCGATTGGACGTGCTGGTCAATGCGGTAGGAGCTTACGCCGCCGGCCGCGCGTTGTGGGACATGGACGAGAGCGTCCTACCTAAGATGCTCTCGCTGAACTTGACCTCGGGCTATGTATTGTGCCGTGCCGTGGTGCCGGCAATGCTGCGGCAGAACCGTGGAGCGATTGTTAACGTGGCCTCCATGGCCGCGGTAAATCATGCGGCCTCTTCCGCTGAATATGCCGCGTCGAAATCGGCGGCCGTGGCGATGATCGAGTCCATGGCCGGGGATTTGAGTGGGACAGGCGTGCGGGCGAACTCGATTCTGCCGAGCATTATCGATACGGAGGCGAACCGCAACGCCATGCCGGGCGCGGATTACAGCAAGTGGCCCAAGCCTCAGGAAATCGCGCGGGTGATCCTTTTTCTCTGCGGCGACGACGCCAGGCTGATTCACGGCGCGTCCATCCCGTTATAGAGTCCGCAATCACTTGGCAAGTTGCCCGAAGCTCACCTCACTCATGAACTCTTCTGACGAGTCAAATTTGTAGCTCGAAGATGAAACGCAGGCCGGTTCACTTTCACTATTACTACAGGAGGGTCGAAAATGTCATATCAGTCGACCAGTCTGACCGCCGGGTTGGTGTTTGTGGTAGGCGCCCTATGCGCACAGCCGGTCCCATTCGTGAATACTCCGACGATTCCCGAGACCGTGGCGCCGGGGAGGCGTGGGCTCATCCTCACCGTCAATGGCTGCGGATTTGCCTCAAACTCGGTCGTGGATTGGAATGGAAGCCCGCGCGCGACCACCTTCGTAAGCGAGACCCAACTCACGGCCAAAATCCCGCCCGCGGATATCGCCACCGCGCAGACCGCCAGCATCACAGTGGTCACTCCCGGACGGCTCAAGCGCATATCGAGCCCAGTGCTGTTCGAGGTAGTGACAAGTGAGTCATTCCCACCCATACAGAACGTAGCGACGACTTTGGCCGGGGGGCGCCCAACTGTCGCCGATGTGAATGGTGACGGCATTCCCGACATCATCAGCATTGACAGTACAGTGCTGGTAGCTCTGGGCATGGGCGGCGGACAGTATGGCGCGCAACAATCCTACACGGTTGCTGATGATCCCCAGTTCGTCGCCGTGGGCGACGTGAACGGCGATGGGAAACCGGATCTGGTGGTCGCCGCCCTCGACGGTCTCGAGTACCTGTTGAATAACGGCGACGGCACTTTCGGTTCGCCCCACGTGCTTTCAGACGACTACTTCAATTGCATTGTGCTCGGGGACTTCAATGGAGACGGCCGTCTCGACATCGCGGCGGGGACGCCCGGCCTTACCGGCCAAGTGCTTGTTTTCCTGCATAAATCCGGATCGGGATTCATGGCTCCGGTGGCCTACGACGTGGTACAGCCCTTCGCCATCACCGAAGGAGACTTCAATGGGGATAACGCGCTGGATTTGGCCGTATTGAATGAAGATGACTCGATCTCGATTCTGCTGGGCAATGGAGACGGCACGTTCCAGCCGCAAACGATTTACCAGACAGGCTCGCAAGAGGATGGTCCGACCGCTATCATCGCCGCCGATTTTAACGGTGATGGCAAGCTGGATCTGGCGCGTGCCGCCGGGGATTTCCTGGCCGGCACGGGCATCCTGCTCGGTAATGGCGACGGCACCTTCCAACCCGTACAAGACAACTTGGCCAGCAGCTACGGTTTGGTGCCCGGCGATTTCAATGGCGATGGCAAACTCGACCTCGCAACCGGCGCCAACGGTAGTCTTGCGGGTTTCTTCTTCGGTAACGGCAATGGCACTTTTCAATCATTCCAAAACGTCAGCAATCCGATGCTCCTGGTGGGATTCTACCCGGCGGCCGCGGATTTCAATAATAACGGAAGGCTGGACCTGGTGATTGGTACCGACGGGAACCTGGAACTGCTGATGCAGTAGACGAGTTTACGAAGCCCGGCAGCCGCTCAGTTTCCGGAGCAGGAAGCGGCGACGCGACGCGTGATTGTGCTGTCGCTGACACGTTCATCGGCGTCCAACCGTGCGCCGCGCCCGGGCCGCCCACCCGATCAGGGCAAACGCCGAAGAAAAGTCGCGATTAACTGGTAAGACGCCGCGCGGACTCGTCGAAATACACCGGCTTCTTGCGGAAGTAAGATTCGTTCGCCATGTGACACGCAATCGCCGCATGATTGCCGAATACGGCGTCTTCCGGCACCGGCTGGCGGCTCTTCACCGACGTAAAGAACCTCCACATGTGCGGGCGTTCGTCGTCCCAATCATCGCCCCGATACACGGTATCGTTCGTAATTGGCTCGTGCCCCGGAGTGACGGCATGCTCGGCTTCCCACTGCTTGACATATTCCGCGCGCATCTTACCGGGAAATCCGCTCGAGTAATAACTTGGCGAAGTATCTATGCCGAGTTGCGGTGAGTAACGGAGTGACCCGCCGTTCGCATCCAGAATCCCCTTGGGACCCATAAAACGGGCCAGCTCCGGGGTTTCCGTGCCCAAGCCCAGGCGCACATACACCGGAACGCCGTGATAATCGAACAGTACCGCGTGCAGATCGGGCATGTTACGTCCGTCTTTCCAGCGGAAGATACCGCCCAGCGCCTGCGCCGAACGGGGCGCTTCGTTCCAACCCAGCGTGAAGAGCATGCCGCTGACCAGGTGAACCATCAAGTCGCCGCCCACGCCCGTGCCGTATTCTTTCCAGCAGCGCCAGCGCGCGAAGCGCTTGGGGTCGAACGGGATCTTGGGCGCGTCATTCAGCCAGGTCTCCCAGTCAAGATTCTCGGGCGACAGGTCGAACGGCGGCGGATATTCCCAAGCGCCCGTGGGATCGTTGCGGCCGAGAGTAAGTTCCACCATCTCCACATCGCCGATGGCGCCCGCATGATACAGCTCGCGCGCCTTCGCGCACAGCGCCGAGCTGACGCGTTGCGACCCGATCTGCACGATGCGGTGGTTTCGCTCGGCCGCCTCCACCATGGCGAATCCCTGCTCGACGGCGTGCGACATGGGCTTTTCGCAGTAGATATCCTTGCCCGCGTTGCAGGCATCCACTACCACGCGCATGTGCCAATGATCGGGCACCGCGGCCACGATGCAATCGATATCCTTGCGTTCGAGCAACTCATGATAGTGGCGCGTGGTGGGCAGATTCGGATTGCCGGTAATTTCTTTGGCCAATACATGGCGGCCATCATAGAGATCGGCCGCCGCGACGCATTCCACGCCCGGAAGCTGAATGGCGGTACTGAGCAAGCCGGAGCCTTGCATGCCTATGCCGATCATGCCAAAGCGCACACGCTCGGCGGGTGCGGCCAGCGCCTGCGGCGCCAGCAGAACCGTTTTGGCCGCGAGCAGAGTTCCGCCACCGGCCGCGCCGGCGCGCAGAAAATCGCGACGGGAAACAGGAGTATTCATAGATGACCTAAGCATATCGCGCCTCGCATGCGAACGGCGCGGCGTGCATGAAATCGAACATCCGGTCCCAAAACCGGACACCGGAGTCCGCGTAACTTCCATGCTCTCTCTGGCATAGCGTGGAAGGGGAATTGCCACTGGCTCACCTGCACAATGAACTCATTTCGAAGTGTTATCACGCTGGTGTGCGTGGCTTCAGGTTCCCTGGTTTTCGCGCAGTCTTCCGAAGTTGCCATCGAGACACCTAAACCGCCACCGGTCATCGGTCATGTATTGCGGCCCTTCAACCTGGAGAAGCGCTTCGTACCGCCGGTGCGGACGGCCAACTCACCGCGCCTGGAATCGCTGGTGCGGGCGGGCAATCTCTATCTATCCGTCGGAGATGTGATTGCGCTGGTGCTGGAGAATAATCTGGATATCGCGGTGCAGCGTTATAGTCCTTATCTATCGCGCGAAGTGTTGCGGCGCACGGAAGGCGGCGGCTTTCTGCGCGATGTGAGCTCACCAATTCTGGCCGGTCCCACCAGCGTCAGCACGGCGGGCATCAGCGTAAATGCCAACGGACTGGCCGGCGGCGCGGGGCTAAGTTCCGGTGGAGGCATTGTCACGCAGATCGGCCCCACCCCTCCCAACCTCGATCCCCAATTGTATGTCGGCGGATTTGCCGGCCATCAGACCACGCCGGAAACTAACCTGGTGCTGGATGAGACCACCGCACTTACCACTGACTATCACGAATTGGTGACGCAATACTATCAACAATTTATTACCGGCACAAGTGCGCAGCTTACCTTTGTCGATTATCACAGCCTGCAAAATACTCCGGTAAACATCTTCAATCCGTCGATCAGTGCCTATCTCGACTTACAGGTTTATCAGCCGCTATTGCAGGGATTTCAGATCGGCGTGAACAACCGCGATATCCGCATCGCCAAAAACAATATCAAAATAAGCAACCTACAACTGAAATTGCAGGTGGCCACCACGGTTTCCGCGGCATTGAACCTTTACTGGGATCTGGTGAGCTTCGTGGACGCCGTGCGCATCAAGGAAGAAGCTCTGGCCACGTCGCAGAAGCTGTATGACGACGATCGGGAAATGGTGAAGATCGGGTCGCTGCCGGCCGTGGAAGTGACGCGCGCGGCCGCGCAGGTTTCGGTCAGCAAAGAGGATCTGCTCATTGCGCAAACCAACGTGCAGCAGCAGGAGATCGTTTTAAAGAACGCGTTGAGCCGCAACGCCATGGCGAATCAGTGGCTGGACCAGGTGCACGTGGTGCCGCTCAATCACATCGAAGTGCCCACGACCGACGATCTGAAACCTTTAGCCGAGTTGATTCCCGAAGCGATGGGGAACCGCGTCGAAATCGCGCAGGATAAAATCAATATCGATAGCGAGAAGATATCCATCCGCGGCTCGCGCAATGGACTTCTGCCTACTTTACAGGCGTTTTTCGAACTTACGAATAACGGCCTAAGCGGCCCTGTGAGTCCTATATATAACGGTTGCTGCGGCGCGCCAGATAATTACTTCGTCGGCGGCACCGGCAACGCACTGGCGCAGGTGTTTCGCCGCGATTTTCCTAACTACTCCGCCGGACTTACTCTGAACATTCCTTTCCGTAACCGCCAGGCGCAAGCCGACTACGTAACAGATCAACTCGAGCTCCGGCAAGCCGAACTCAGGCTGCAACGGGCCGCCAATCAGGTGACCGTGGACGTGAAGACCGCCGTGATCGGTGTGCAGCAGGCCCGCGCCCGCTACGAGACGGCGGTGGACGCGCGCAAGCTCGCGCAGCAGAGCCTTAAAGACGAACAGAACCGGTTTCAGCACGGTGTTTCCACCGTCGCCATGGTCATCCAGGCACAGCGCGACTTGGCCAGCGCCGAAGATGCCGAAGTGCAGGCGTCCGCGAATTATACGCACGCCAAGGTTGCGTTCGACCTGGCGATGGGCCGGACCCTCGACGTGAATCACATCTCCATGCAGGATGCGGTAAACGGTCATGTAGCCAGAGAGTCGGTTTTACCTGACACGCTGCCCGAAGGGAATAAGCCAGAGGTGCTGCGATGAGACCCAGCCTATCACGCGGCGCGGCAATCGCCGGCATATTCCTTATTGCATCCGTAAGTTGCGCGCAGAACTCCGGATATGTCGAGAAGCCGCATTTTATCGGTCCCATCCGTCCGTATGCACCTCCGGAGGTGCGGGCTTTTTCGCTTCATAACTCAAAACGTATCTACGATCTGCTGCGCGCCGGCAAGTTATATCTAACTGTACAAGATGCTTTGGCGCTGGCCATCGAGAATAACCTGAATTTGGAAATCGACCGCTACGGGCCGTTCCTGGCGCAATCCGCGCTAGAGCGGCAGAAGGCCGGTGGACCCTTGCGTGGCGTTCCCAACGCCGCCGCGCAGGTGGCCAGTGTGGATAGCGGACTGGGCGTGAACGGAAGCGTCTCGGCCGCCGGCCTCTCCAGCGGTGGAGCCGGCTCCACCGGCGGAAGCAACGGAGGCGCCGCCATTCAGCAGGTGGGCGTGGTCACACCGAATCTCGATCCTGTTCTGCAAAATAGCAGCACGTTCGAACACCTGAGCCAGCCCCAGAACGCTCTGAGTTACGTCAGCCAAACCACGGCGCTGATCCAGACGGTCCGCACTTACAACACGTTTGTGCAGGAAGGGTTTCTTACCGGCGGTTATGTGCGCATTACGGATTACGAGCAATACCTCAATGAAAATGCGCCCACTGACGCCCTGGAGCCGGCGCGGGCGCCTTATATGAGTGTTGCGATCCGGCACAATCTTTTGCAGGGTTTTGGAGTCAGGCTGAACGACCGCTTTATACGCATCGCGCAGATTAATACCGTGGCTTCGCGCGAGCAGTTCCGCTCTCAGTTACTCGATCTGACGGCGTCTACACTCAATCTTTACTGGGACCTGGTAAGCGCCAACGAAGAACTTAGAATTCGCCACAGCGCGCTGGATTTTACGCGCAAGTTTCTCGACGACACCCGCAAAGAGATCGCCGCCGGCAGCCTGCCGCGCGTGGAACTGTCGCGCGCCGAGGCTGAAGTAGCCAGCCGCTTGCATGATGTAGTGGTGGCGCAATACGACGTACAGCAAAGAGAGGGAGCGCTGAAAGACGCCATTGCGCGCACCGTCGATCCGGAGATAGAGGCTGCCAACATTATCACGCTCGACCGCTTCGAGGTTCCCGAATCAGAAGAGTTACCACCGCTGCCTCAATTAGTTGCTACCGCCATGCAGAAGCGGCCGGATCTGGCCGTGGCCAGGTTCCGCGAAGAGACCCAGCAGATTTCCCTGGCGGGAACAGAAAATCCGTTGTTGCCGAACCTCATTGTGCAAGCGCAGGCTTATGACCGCGGCGCCTCCGGCGCCCCGCAGTATCAGCCGAATCCATACTTTGTGGGCGGCTACGGCACGGCGCTGAAGCAGATCTTCCAACGCGATTTCCCCAACGAAGCTGGCTCGGTGGGCCTTTCCATTCCTGTCCACAACCGGCAGGCGCAAGGCGATTACGGTATTGACCAGTTGCAATTCCGCCAGTCACAAGTCGGCCGGATGCGGGATACCAACCAGGTGGTAGTGGATGTTTCGAACCAGGTCAGCGCACTTAGGCAGTCGCGCGCGAAGTATCTGGCGGCCAAGGATACGCGGGTACTTGACGAGGAGTTACTTTCGAGCGAACGAAAGAAATTCTCTTACGGTATCTCGACATTCAATGATATCATCGTCGATCAGCGCTCCCTGGTAGCCGCGCAGTTATCCGAACTAAGTGCTCTGGCGACTTACATACACGCGCACGTCTCTTTGGACCAGGTGCTGGGCGAAAGCCTGGAGAAAAACAACATCTCTCTCGATGAAAGCTTGAACGGACAGGTCGCACGAACATCAGCGGCGCCCTAGAGTTTCGAACGGCCCCGGCCCCCGTCGCCTGATCCCGCCGCGCCAGGCGCGGCCCGGTATGGCGTAGCATAAGGAAAGGGAGGGACTTATGCGTACGAAATGGATCTGGCTGGCGATTGCCACAGCCGCGGCATGCGGAGGCGCGGTCATGGATCAGCGGCAGCCGGTTCTGGTCGAGTTGTTTACATCCGAGGGTTGCTCGAGTTGTCCGCCCGCCGATGCTTTACTCGAAAAGCTGGATCACGATCAGCCGGTGCCGGGTGCGCAAATCATCGTGCTGAGCGAGCACGTGGATTATTGGAACCAGCTCGGATGGAAAGATCCCTACTCGTCGTCCGCATTCAGCGAGCGGCAGGCGAACTACGCCCGCGCTCTGCATCTGCAGGAAGTATACACGCCCCAGATGGTGGTGGATGGAACTGCCGAATGTCCGGGGGCCGACGCGCAGAAGGCTGCCACGGCGATCCGGAATGCCATCGCCGAACCAGGTATCGGGGTGCGCTGGAGCGGGGCAGGAAACGGCGACGCGCTGACTCTGGATGTCGACCCTCTGCCGGCCGGCAAGATTCGCAAGGCTAGCGTCTATCTGGCGCGCGCCGCCGATAGCGGTGTCTCTGACGTGCTGCGCGGCGAAAATCGCGGCCGCAAACTGCATCATGTTTCGGTCGTGTCGGAAATCAAAGAGATCGGACACGTAGATCGCAAGTCCGGATTCAAGACCGAGATTCCCATCCGCAATGGCGGTGCGCCCGCGGGATCGAAGCTAGTTGCCTTCGTGCAGGAGCCGGGACAGGGCCGTGTACTGGGCGCCGGAGTTTACATGATTCCGAAGCCGTAAGACGCGGCGCTCAATCGAATGCTACTTACTCCCGGCGATGCGGCTCTCGGCCGCGAATGGCTCGAGACGAATGGTCTCGGCGGCTACGCCTCATCCACTGTCGCTTGCATCCACACGCGCCGCTATCATGGCCTGTTAGTTGCCGCCACCAAGCCGCCCGTCGGCCGGATGGTGCTGCTCTCGAAGCTGGAAGAGACGCTGGTCGCGGATGGACACCGGTACGAACTTTCCGCAAACCGTTATCCGGGTGTGATCCATCCGCAAGGTTATCTGTTGCTGAAGGAGTTCCGGCAGGAGCCGTTTCCGGTCTTTGTGTATGCCGCTGGCGAAGTGGAACTCGAAAAATCCGTTTTCATGTTGCAGGGTGAGAACACCACCATCATCCGCTATGCGTTGCGCGGCGCTCGTTCATGCACGCTGGAATTACGCCCGCTGATCGCGTTTCGCGACTATCACGCCACCACGCATGAGAATTCCGCGCTCGATGCGCGCTTCGAAACCGGCGCGGACTGGGTGAAGATGACCCCTTACGCGGGTCTTCCTTCGCTCTATCTTAACCATGCGGACGCGCAGATTCTTCCGGCGGGCGATTGGTATCGCAATTTCGAATATGATCGCGAACGCCAGCGCGGTCTCGATTTTCGCGAAGACTTATTCAATCCGCTGGTGATGATTTTTGAGTTACAGCCATCCGCGCCGGTAACTATCGCCGCCTCCACCGGGCAACGCCCCGCCAACGTAAGGCCCCCCCCGCGCGCGTCCGCGGATTTAGCACACGCCGTCAATCAATTCATCGTGCGGCGCGGCGATCAATGGACAATTATCGCCGGATATCATTGGTTCGGCGATTGGGGACGCGACACCATGATCGCGCTGCCCGGACTGACTCTTTCCACTGGCCGCTACGATGTGGCGAAGTCCATTCTGTTGGCGTTCGCCGCGCACATCGACCAGGGCATGCTGCCCAACCGTTTTCCAGATGGCGGCGAAGCGCCTGAATACAACACCGTGGACGCCACCCTCTGGTTCTTCGAAGCCATACGCGTGCTGGTCGCCGCCACCGGCGATTACGATTTTGTACGCGCCAGTTTATATGGTGCGCTGGCGGGCATTATCGATTGGCATGTGCGCGGCACGCGCTACGGAATCCACGTGGATACTGACGGACTTCTCAGCGCCGGCGAGCCGGGCTTACAGTTGACTTGGATGGATGCCAGGATCGGCGGCCAGGCAGTGACTCCGCGCTCGGGAAAGCCAGTTGAAATTCAAGCGCTCTGGTATAACGCATTGCGCGTAATGGAAGACTTGGCGCGGCGGTTCGATCAGGCCGAGGATAGCGCCCGCTACCGCGCGATGGCCGATCGTGCGCGCGAAAGTTTCGTGCCGCTGTTCTGGAACGAGCAGCCCGGCTGTTTGTATGACGTGATTGATCACGACAAGCGCGACGCTTCCGTGCGTCCGAATCAGATTTTCGCCGTTAGCCTGTTTCACAAAATGCTACCCGCGGACAAAGCCGCGGCCGTCGTAAACGCCGTCGCGAAGCACCTGCTCACACCCTACGGACTGCGCACGCTGGCGCCCGATGATCCGCGCTATCGCGGCCGCTACGAGGGCGATCCGGCCAGCCGCGATGGCGCTTATCATCAAGGAACGGTGTGGCCATGGCTGATGGGACCGTTTATTTCGGCCTATCTTTATGTGCATGGCCGTACGCCCGATTGGCTGGCGCAAGCGCGCCGATGGCTCTGCGAACTGGAGAGCTATGCAGCGGGGGACGGCCTCGGCCAAGTGGCCGAAGTCTTCGATGGCGATGCGCCGCAACGCGCGGGCGGCTGTATCGCGCAGGCCTGGAGCGTGGCGGAGTTGTGGCGCGCACAACGGGAAATCAGCGGCCTGGAATAAAGTCCGCCCGGTGCGTCTTTTATAATCAAGATATATGTTGGTGAAGCGAGGAGAAGAAATCCGCTACTCGGAGGTCACGCCGTGGAACGTTTATTTGAACCGGCGACGATTTCTGGCTGCCGTGCCCGCGGCCGGCGCGGCGCTGTTTACTTCCCGCGCATCGGCCGCCGCGAAGCTATCCGCCGTTAAGGGCCCGTTCAGTACCGATGAGACAGTCACTCCTTTCAAGGACGTTTCCACTTATAACAACTTCTACGAATTTGGCACGGGCAAAGACGACCCGGCCAAGAATGCGGGCCGTTTGCAGACTTCGCCGTGGAATGTCACCGTGGAAGGCGGCGCTTCAAAGCACCAGGTTTTCGATCTCGATGCCCTCATGAAGATGGCGCCGCTCGAGGAGCGCATCTACAGGCATCGTTGCGTGGAGGGTTGGTCGATCGTGGTGCCATGGATCGGATTCCCGCTGAACGTGCTGCTTAAAGCGGCGAAGCCTAACGCCAAAGCCAAGTATGTCGCCTTCCAGAGCCTGTATAACTCCAGATACATGCTTTCCGAAGCCGCGGCCGGCATCGAGTTTCCGTATGTGGAAGGACTGCGCATGGATGAAGCCATCAACCCGCTTACACTGCTGTGTTTCGGCATGTACGGGCAGGTGCTGCCGAATCAGGATGGCGCGCCCGTGCGGTTAGTGGTGCCTTGGAAATACGGATTCAAAAGCATCAAGTCCATCGTAAAAGTCAAGTTCGTGGAAAAGGAGCCGAACACTACGTGGAATATGGCCAATCCACGTGAGTACGGATTCTATTCGAATGTGAACCCTACCGTGGATCATCCCCGCTGGAGCCAGGCGACCGAACGCCGTCTGGGTGAGTTCTTCAAGCGCAAGACCCTCATGTTCAACGGCTACGGCGATCAAGTTGCCAAGCTTTACGCCGGCATGGATCTGCGCAAGAATTATTGAGCCCGCCGATGCGGTGGATAAAAGTTCCCGTTTTCATCTTGTGTCTCGCGCCCGCGCTATGGCTGGTCTGGAAGGGTTTCCATCAGGACCTGGGCGCGAATCCGATCGAATTCATCACGCACGCCACCGGTGACTGGACGCTGCGCTTTCTGGCCATCACCCTGGCGGTGTCGCCATTGCGCCGCCTGTTTCGCTTTCCCGGTCTGATTCGTTTCCGCCGCATGTTTGGTTTGTACGCCTTCTTCTATGGAAGCCTGCATTTCATGACTTACTTGTGGCTGGATAAGTACTTCGCGTGGAATGAAATTGTGAAGGACGTATATAAGCGGCCATTCATCACCGCCGGCTTTCTGGCTTTCGTCTCGATGCTGCCGTTGGCGGTAACTTCCACCGCCGGATGGATCAGGCGTTTGGGCGGACGCCGCTGGCAGGCGCTCCACCGGCTGATTTACCTAAGTGCTTGCGCGGGGGTGGTGCATTATTACTGGCTCGTGAAATCAGATATACGGAAGCCCTTGATGTACGCGGGAATCGTGCTGGTCTTGCTGGCGGAACGAGTTATTACTAAGATGAGAAAAGCTAAGCTGGCTACTCGTGTCTTAGTGCCTCAATCGGATTAATAGCGCTCTCAAATTCCGGCGGGATAGCGCCAAAATCCTGGGCCATGTGGATCTGGCCTTTGAAGATGCCGAGCAGCGTTGCGCGGCGCCGTTTGGGAATCCGAGTGAGCATGGCGGCCGGTTTGCCATTTCGGGCGATCAAAATCTCTTCGCCCGCCGCAGCGACGGGACAAATTGCTCTTGGCGTCGTGCATGTCGACCACGGTCGGCATAGTCTAATATTAGCCCATTTTCCCGGGCTAAGCATCACGCGTGCGAGCGGACGGGCCGCTTACTCGTATCTTAGCGCTTCAATCGGATTAATCCGCGAGGCTTTCATCGCCGGGTAGATTCCAAAGATCACCCCGACGGCCATCGACACCCCGAAAGCAATCAGGACCGATGCCGTAGTTACAATGGTCTTCCATTCGGCCGTGCGCGCAATGAGCCAGGCGAGGAAAAAGCCGAAGGCGATGCCCAGCAATCCGCCGCCAACGGAGATCAGCACTGACTCGGTGAGAAACTGGCGCACGATGTCGTTGCGGCGCGCGCCGGTAGCGCGGCGGACGCCGATTTCGCGGGTACGTTCCAACACCGTCGCCAGCACGATGTTCATAATTCCGATGCCGCCGACTAAGAGCGAAATCGCCGCGATGGCTACCATCACATAAGTGAAGATAGTCTGCGTACGCTGCTGCTGCGCGAGTAACGCGGCGGGAATCGTAACTGTGAAATCTTCGACGTTATGATGCGTGGAATTTAGGATCGCAGTTACTACTTTGGCGACTTCCAGGCTGTCCGAGCCTGCTTTCAGACGCATGTCGATGGCGTCTAAGTCATCCTTCATGTAACTGCTGGTATCGAAGTAACGGTATTGGAAGGTGTTCAGCGGAATATAAACGATGTTATTCAGATCCTGCATCTTTCCGCCGCTCGATTGTCCGCTCGAAGCAAGCTGTTCGCCTAATACCCCGGTTACTTCCAGCCAGTTATCATTCACTTTGACGAACTTACCCAACACCGGACCATATCCCAGCAGACTTACTTTAGCGCCCTCGCCGAGGACGCAAACGGCGCGCGCGGCGGCATCATCCTGTTCGTCGAAAAAGCGCCCTTCCACTACGTGCAAGCTGTGAATCTGGGCATAAGCCGGGCGCACGCCGTAAAGCTCGGGAACGTCATGGGATGGCTTGGGCAGCACGCGCGAAGGATGTATGGTGCGCCGCGGCGACAGCAGTTCCAAGGCATCGATGTTGGCGGTCAGGATGCGCACGTCCCGGTCGGTCAGGCCGGGCGAATCACGACGCCGTTGTTGCAACTCCTGCTGGCTGGTGGCGGGGCGCGATTCCACCAACACATTGCGCACGCCTAACTGTTCGATGAAGCGCAGCGATTCTTCGCGGGCGCCCGCGCCGATGGCCAGCATGCCGATCACCGATCCGACGCCGAATACGATGCCGAGGGCCGTCAGCATGGTGCGGGTCTTCTGCGCGCGCAGGTTGTCGAACGCCTGAAACAGATCCGAAAAGATGCGCCCGAGGCCTTTCATTGCTGCAGAGCTTTCATGGCGCTGCCCTTCGACGGCGTATTTTTCTGCTCTATTTCGGGGTTGGCGAGCGCCACTACCTGGTCTTCCCGCAGGCCGGTCAGCACCACCTGGCTTTCGCTGCGCCGCACCAGTTTCACGTCGTGCGGCGTGAATCCGGAGGGCGTTTCGAGATAGACATACGATCGGGTATCGCTTTCAAACAGGGCTTGCGATGGAATCCACAGCGCGTTCTTTATGGTGCCGGTGTTGATCACAATGTTGGAGCTCATGCCCGGCCGCACGCCCGGCGCCACCTGATCGAGCGAGATCTTGCAATCGAAATGGCGGTTCCAGAATGCACCCAGCGTGCCGCCAATTTCTTTCACCGTTCCGTGGAAGATTTTTCCCGGCAGCGCCACCACACTTACATCCACCTTCTCTCCCACCGATAAGTGG
>Ga0335074_10001439_pt1 | contig 32299 bp, 34 predicted proteins | sample Lox_Sample_23_FD_206715 | JGI IMG/M metagenome (GOLD analysis project Ga0335074, IMG submission 206715) | Soil microbial communities from Loxahatchee National Wildlife Refuge, Florida, United States - Lox_Sample_2.3 | ecosystem: Environmental > Terrestrial > Soil > Wetlands | place: USA... | reverse complement strand
CACCGCTCGGGGAGCCTTACGCAAATTATTTGCGTACACGGCCCCGATCATCCCGTCGGCGAGCCGCCGCGAAACTCGCCAATCCGGGCTAACAGGAATTCCAGGCGAATCGCGGCGTTGAATGTTTATCCGGATGGATATAGAGATCCGCCGCCGGCGGCCGAAATATATGTCCACATGCGCGCGCGTCCTCTGATCGCCGTCACCACCTCGGAGCTCAGACGTCCCGAGGAGGTGCGCGCGCGGCCGCAGGGGGAACCGCCCAAGCTCGAGGTGGCGCTCGCCACGCTGTATCCCGAGGCGATCGAACGCGCCGGGGGGATCCCGGTGATCGTTCCGCTCCTGCGCCCTGACGCGATCGACGCGCTGCTGGACCGGGTCGACGGCGTGTGCCTGCCGGGCGGGCCCGACCTCCAGCCCAGCACCTACGGCGCGAAGCCGCATCCTCAGCTCGGCCCCACCGAGCCGCGGGTGGACGCGCTCGAGCTCGCGCTGATCCGTGCTGCCGACCGGCGGAACCTGCCGATTCTGGGGATCTGCCGGGGCATGCAGGTCCTGAATGTCGCTCGGGGCGGGACCCTCCATCAGCACCTTCCCGATGTTGTGGGCGATCAGCTTCTGCATCGCCAGTCCGAGCACGGCAGCGTGACCACCCACCACGTCGAGACCACGCCGCACAGCCGGTTGCGCGCCGCGCTTGGCGGGCCGAAGCTCGAGGTCAACTCCTTCCATCACCAGGCGGTTGAAAAGCTCGGTCAGGGCCTGGCGGCTACGGCCTGGGCGCCGGATGGGACGATCGAGGCCGTCGAAGGCCCGGGCGGCCGACTCGTGCTCGGCGTCCAGTGGCACGCGGAAGGCCTGGAGGCGCACGGCCCGCTGTTCGAGCTGCTCGTCGCCGCGGCGGCCGAGGAAGAGCGCCTCGCCGACGTGGTTCTCGCACAGACCGGCTAGGTCCTCCACACGCCCTTCTGGCCGTGGTTAACTTTGTTCACGGATACGCTGCAGTCACTGTCCGCTCACGCCGCACCGCTGGGGAAGGGGCAGTGGGCGGCTTGGAGGCCTTCTGAGGCCTACACCGTGGGCATCGAGGAGGAAGTCATGCTCCTCGATCCGACCGACTGGAGCCTGACCGAGCGCGGCGACGAGGTGCTCTCGCAGGCCAGCGAGGGGCTCGCGGGACGCTGCGCGGCCGAGACGCACGAGGCGGCTCTGGAGCTCAGGACCGCGCCCCGCGAGACCGTCCACGAGGCCATCGCCGAGCTCGGCGAGCTGCGTCGGCTGCTGGCCCGCGATCTGGCCGCGTTGGGCATCGCCGCCGCCTCGTGTGGAACGCATCCGGGTCCGCTCGGCGATCCCACCCGGGTGTCGCCGTCGAGTCGCTACCAGGTCATCCAGCGCACCATGCGCGGCCTGGCCCGCCGCGAACCGACGTTTGCGCTCCACGTACACGTCGGCGTCCCGGACTCGGCGAGCGCGATCCGGCTGTTGAACCAGTTGCGGGCCCACCTGCCCATGCTGCTCGCATTGTCGACCTCCTCTCCCTTCCTTCGCGGCCGGTCGACCGGCCTGGCCTCGAATCGGACGATCGTGTTCCAGGGCTTTCCGCGCACGGGCATCCCGCGGCGGTTCGATGACTACACCGACTGGGTCCGGACGCTCGACGTCCTGCTGCGTTCCGGGGCGATTCCCGAGCCCACCTTCCTGTGGTGGGACGTGCGGCCGCAGCCCCGCCTGGGCACCGTCGAGATCCGGATCATGGACGCCCAGCCCCGGTTGGCCGCGACCGCGGCGCTGACCGCGCTGGTGCAGACCATTGCGCGGCTCGAGCTCGAGCAGGGTTACGCGCCACGCGTCCTGGTCGACGCGGAGGAGGTGCTGGCCGAGAATCGGTTCATCGCGGCGCGGGACGGCACCGCCGCCGAGCTGATCGATCCGACGACGGCGCGCCGCGTCCCGGTGGCGCGCCAGCTGGATGAGCTGCTGGCGGCGGCGCGTCCGCACGCGGCCGCGCTCGACGCGGTCGAGGAGCTCGACGCCGTCCGGACGCTCGTGCTCGCCCCCGAGACCAGCCGTCAGGAACGCCTGGCGGAGTCGGCGGGGATCCCGGCGATGATCGCCGACCTGGCCGCGCGGTTCGCCGGCTGAGCGCGCTCAGCCGCTGGCGCCGCGCCCGTAGAACAGCTGCACCCAGATCACGCTGGCGTAGCCGAACGATTTCGTGACGCTGAGCGGGTACCGGCGCGCGAGCTCGCTCCGGAGCGCGACGTAGCGCGCGAAGTGCGCGCGGCTGGCGCTGGTCCCGGTGGGCAGGCCCTGATGGCTCACCACCAGCCAGACGCGCGTGCATCCGGCGGGGACGCTGGGCGTGTCGTAGCGCTCGATGTAGGGCGTGACCGGCTTCCCGGTGTAGTACGCGAACGGCATCTGCGCGTCAAGCGGGTAGAACGCGGTGCAGTCGCCGGGCCGCTCGCCGCGGACCACGTACGCGGTCGCAGCGCGCCAGTTCTCGGGTGACAGCCCGTAGCTTGGCACCAGCGCCACCGCTCGCAGCGCGATCAGCACGACCAGCGCCGGCCACGCAAAGCGGCTCCGCATCACCACCCACCCCAGCAGGAGCGCCACCGCGGGCAGCGACACGAGGAGGTTGCGCGGGGTGAAGATCGGCTGGCCGGCCAGCGACTCGAGCCACATGAGAACCACCGGAACGAGCAGCCAGGAGAGCCCGAGCCCGACCCCCCAGGGTGCATGGCGGCGCGCCAGCAGCACGGCGCAGAAAGCCAGCAACCCGACGGTCGCGACGGCGAGCACGCCCGCGGCCCAAGTCGGATGGAAGTTGGGCTCGAATCCGGCCGAGGTCAGCGCCAGGATCACCTGCTTCTCGGTGGTCAGGCTGGGCCGCGGGATCCAGAACAGCTGCCCCGACCCGCGCGTCGCCGCGAGCACCGCCAACGGGACCCAGCACACGACGCACAAGGCCATCGCGCCAATCGCCCGGCGCCAGGCGTCTCGACGCCAGGCGAGCGCCACCAGCTGGGCCGCCAGGGCAAAGACGGCGACGTAGCTGGCATACACCGACAGCGCTGTGCACACCACGTAGGCGATCCACGCTCCACGCCGGCGCTTGGACCCCGGGGCACCGGCGCTGCCCCGGGGTCCAACCAGTTGCGCGAACGCGGCGAACGACCCGGCCACGAGCGCCATCATCGGCGCGTAGCCGCGCGCGTCCTGACCCCAGAACACGAGCGGCAGGCTGACGGCGCACAGCACGCCCACCGCGATCGCGACCCGCCGGTCGAACTGCCGCAGCGCCATCAGCGCCACCGCACCGGCGCAGGCCCCCGCCGCCAGCACCGAAGGCAACCGGATCACAAACGCGCTCGTGCCGAACCAACCCACCAGCACGTGAATGAGGGCGTAGTAGCCCAGCATGTTGCCGCCGTCGTGGGCGATCGCACTCCACAGCGCCGAGCCGTGCTGGCTTGCGATCGCCACCGTTGCGGCTTCGTCCAGCCACAGGCTGCGCGCGGTCAGCTCATAGAGGCAGAGGGCGACCGCCAGCAGGGCCGGCCCGGTCACGGCAGCCACATCCCCCCAGCGAGTCGCCGAGGCAGATCCCTCGTGCGCCAGGGCGCGCGGGATCTTCCGGACCTGGGTCTGCGTGGCCATCAAGACTCCGCGACGGCTCGGGCCCGCCAGCGCCCACGTCCGGCGCTCGCCGGACGCCGGAGCGCGACGAAGGCCACGGCCGCGAGCGCCAGGTACAGGACGACGAAACCGGGCGCGGTGTGAAGTGGGAAGACGAGGATGCCGTCGGCCTTGACGACGAGCGCGGCGGCGATCAGTGCCACCACGAGCGCGCGCGAGCGCTGGACCTCGCGGCAGGCGGCGAGCAGCACGAGACCCCAGGTCAGATACCACGGCCACGCCGCCGGTCCGGCGATCGCAACCGCCACGAGCGCTACCCCCAGATAGCGGACGAGCGTCTCGCGCCGCACCCGCCAGAGCAGCGCCAGGGCGAGCACGACGCTCAAGCCAAAGGCCACGGCCGCGAGCGCCGACTCGAGCCCCCGTGCCCCCACCGGGACCACCTGTGCGACGGTCCACCCGAGCGCGGTGGCCGGCGTGATCGCTAGCCGCACCTTGCTCGGCGTCGAGAACACCGTGGTCGAGATCCAGCCCAGTCCGAGTCCGCTCACCAGGCTGACCGCGAGCACCACGCCCGCGGTCACCAGCAGGGCCCGCCACACGGTGCGCCGGTCCGGAGCCAGCGCCACGAGGATGAACGGAATCGCCGCGGCCGCCGGGAGCTTGATCGTCGCCGCGAGCGCACACAGCGCCACGCCCGCAAGCACACGTCGCTCGATGGCGAGTGCCACGCCCGCGACCAGCAAACCAATCATCAAAAGATCGTTGTGCCCCGCGGCCACGAGCATGAGCAGCACGAGCGGGCTGAGCAGCACAAGCCAGGCGGCGCGCCCGGGATCGGCGCCGAGCGCGCGGGCGAGCCGGGGAACGAACACCGCGAGCAGCACAAATCCGACGAGCTCGAGCACTCGGATCAGGAGTACCCCGACGACCGGGCTTGTGCCGCTGAACCAGCTCACGATCCACAAGAACAGCGGCCCATAGGGGGCGGTGGTGTGGCGCCAGAAGGGCGACACCGCGTTCAGTACGTGTGTCTGACCGTGCTGCGCGAGCACCGTCGGCGCGTCGCGGTACGGGTCCAGACCGAGGTGCACGATCGTCCCCTGAGCGAGGTAGCTGTACACGTCCTGGCTGAACAGCGGTGCGGTCAGCAACAGCGGTAGGCACCAGGCCGCGGCGACGATCCACACCTGACGAGTACCGATCGCGAGCCTGCCCAGGGCCAGCCAGGCGACGCTCAGCGCGGCGATCCCCACGTAGAAGGCGGCGACGCCCAGCGACGGATCGAACCACCACCTCACCGGGCCGCCGGCCACATGCGGCCCCGCCAGCGCGATCAGCACCGACCCGACCAGCCCGAGGGCGGCCCACGCCCAGAGAGACCGATCTGTGATTCGCGGCATCCCGGGTATTGTGGCCCGGGATCCGCGCAGTTACGTCAGAGCGCTACCAGATCCCCTGCGTGAATGGATCAAACGGTCCGTTGTAGCCGGTGAGTCCGGCCGGGCGATACGGGATGAACGCCGTCGGTCCCAGGTTGAGGCTGCTCGCACTCGCGTTCAGCGCGGCCGGCGTCCAGACATCGTCCCAGCGTCCGGTGTCGATGCGGCGCTGGATCGCGTGCACGCCGGCCACGAGCTCGGCCGAGGTGAAGTTGCAGTGGCTCTGAGCCTGGACGTAGGCCTGTCGGAGCAGGTAGGAACGACCGGCCGCCGCCACCGTGTGGGCGTAGAAGTTCTCCTGTTGCACCGGCACGAGCTGGTCCGCGATCGTCTTCAGATCAAGCTCGGGCACCTGGAGGCGGCCGGTGTTATCCGAGGTCTGCACCATCCAGCGCTCGGCCGGGACGGATGCCTTGATGTTCGCGTGCTGGTTGAGCGTGCGCAGGTCCGCATTCAGGTCGAGCCCGGCGGCGCGGTACAGGGCCTCGATCTGCGGCAGATAGGAGGACTCGTAGATGAGCCGGGCGAAGTTGACCCCGGCCGTCCAGTTCGGGTTGCCGCCGGCGGCGAGCTCGATCTGCTGGCGGCCGGTTTGGATGAAGTCCATCACCGGGAACGGCGCCGGCGCCCCGAAGTCGGTGTCGTACTCCTGCAGCTCCTGGCCCGCGTAGTCGTTCGGGGCGGGCGGGACGGCGCCCGGGTCAACCGACCAGGTCGTGGTGTTGAGCAGGGCCATGGCCAGGGCCAGCCGTGCTTGGCCCTGTTGTGTCTTCTGCGCGGCCATGGCGGCGTTCTGGAGGATGGTGGCGCTCGCCACGCTCTCCGCGGGGCCCTGAGTACCGCTGAAGTTCACCAACTGCGCCGCCCCGCCGGCCAGCAGCTGGTCGAGCGCGTACTCGCCGTCGAGCTGATAGTTGCCGAGCTGCTCGCCTCCGGCGACGATCCCGCAGGTGGTCAGCGCGCCGTTGAGTCGACCGTAGGACTGCTCGGCCTCGATCGAACTGATCAGCCCGCCCATCGACGTGCCCACCGCGATCACCTGCTTGGGCCGGGATGGGAGGACGGTCTGCTCAACGGTGGCGAGGGTCTCGAACTGGTCGCGCACCGCGCTGCCCATCTGCCACAGCGAGCCGGTTGGGTCATACGAAGATCCCGCCAGGGCGTAGCCCTCGTTGAGGAGGTCCTGCTGAGTGCCGGGGTCCGGCGAGTCGGCCGGCGTCGTCTGGCCGTAGCCGTGGCTGTAGAGCAGCAGCGTGCCGTTCCAGGGCGAAGGGACGTCGGCGATCCAGCTGCCGCCGTCGGGGAGCATCCCGGTGTAGTGGGTGGACGTGGTGACCGGCGCCTGCGCACCCGAGGTGGCGGGCACGAGCGCCAGCGCAACCGCGGCTGCGAGCGCGATGAATGCCTTACGTCCGAACACGAGACCCTCCCTCTGGGATCGCCGACGATGCGTGCGCGTAAACCCTACGGCGGTGACAAGTGGCTTGTCAATCCAGTTGCGCAAATCCGAAACCGCTCGCTCCGTCCGGATCGAGCGACTAAATTTGCCAGCGATGCCACGTGCAGCCACCGCTGAGCTCGCTTCGGCCCAGGCGAAGACCGTTCCCCGGGTTGGATACCTGGTCTACCGCGTGGAGCGGCGGCTGCGCGCCCGGCTCGACGAGGAGATGCGCCATCACGGGCTCTCCACTCCCGAGTACGTGGCGCTCAGCGTGCTGCGCGAGCGCGACGGCCTTTCGTGCGCGCAGCTGGCGCGCTGGGCCCTGGTCACCCCGCAGGCCATGAACCTGGTGATCTCCGGGCTCGAGCGGCGCAAGCTCCTCCGCCGGCGCCCGGACCCCGGGCACCGTCGCGTGCTGCGCGCCTCGGTCACCCCCAAGGGCCTGGCCGTGATGGCTCGATGCGACCACTCGATGGATCTGATCGAGGCCGACATGCTGGGGGACATGGCGCCGGAGACGGTCGAGGTCGTGCGCGCGGCGCTTGGCGCGTTTGCGCACTCGCTTGGGGCGACGAGCCCGCCTCCGCGGCCGCGGCCGCTTGGCCGGGCGCGCTGAGTCCATGGGCTCGACCCCTGAGGGGAGGCTGTTCGCCGGCCTGTTCGCCCACGGCGAGGTCGCCGCGCTGGTCAGCGACCGGGCCTTCGTGGAGGCGATGATCGAGGTCGAGGTCGCGTTGCTCGAGACGCTGGCCGAGCTTAAGCTCGCTCCGGCCGAGGCCGCCCGCGAGCTCGCCGATGCAGTCGCATCGGGGGTCGTCGAGTTCGACCTCGACGAGCTCGGCCGGGGCACCGGCGAGCAGGGGACGCCAATCCCCGCGTTGCTGCGCGCCCTGCGCCGCCAGCTGCCCGACACCGCGGCGGCTCATCTGCACAAGGGGGCGACGAGCCAGGACGTGATCGACACCGCGATGATGCTCGTGGCGCGCCGCGCGCTCGATGTGGTGGTGGCCGACCTGGGTGCCGCGGCCGATGCGTGTGCTGGGCTCGTGGAGCGCCACCGGGACGCGATCGAGCCCGGCCGCACCCTGCTCCAGCAGGCGCTGCCGGTGACCTTCGGGCTTAAAGTCGCGGGCTGGCTGTCCGGCCTGGACGGTGCACGTGCCGAGGTGGCCAGCGTGCGCAACCGGGATCTGGCCGTGCAGTTCGGCGGCGCGGTGGGGACGCTGGCCAGCCTTGGCGACCGCGGTTTGGAGGTGGCCGCCGGAATCGCGCGGCGGCTCGGCCTGGTCGCGCCCGAGCTCCCGTGGCACACGATCAGGCTGCGGCCCGTCCGGTTGGCCACCGCGTGCGGCGCCACGCTCGGCGTCCTCGGCAAGATCGGTCGCGATGTGGTGCTGCTGGCACAGACCGAGGTGGCCGAGGTCATCGAGGGAGGCGGCGAGGGCCGCGGAGGGTCCTCGACGATGCCCCACAAGCGAAACCCGGTCGGTGGGGTCGGCCTCGTCGCCTGCGCTCACAGAGGGCCCGGCCTGGTCGCCACGATGCTCGCGGCGATGCCGCAGGAGAACGAACGCGGCGCCGGGGGCTGGCAGGCCGAGTGGGAGACCCTGCTCGAGCTCCTGCGCCTGACCGGTTCGGCGGCGGCGATCTCGCGCGAGCTGCTGGCCGGGCTCGAGCCCGACCCTGGGAAGATGCGCGAGGACATGTACCTGACGGGCGGACTTGTCATGAGCGAGGCGGTGGCGGCGGCGCTTGCGCCCTCGCTGGGAAGCGCGCGCGCGCAGGCGCTCGTCGCGGGGGCGGCGCGGCGCGCGGTGGACGAGGACCGATCCTTCCGCGAGGTCCTGCTCGAAGACCCCGCGGTCGGCGATGCGCTCGGCGCGCAGCGCCTCGATGCCGCGCTGAACCCCGCGGGCTATCTGGGCGTGGCCGGCAAGCTGATCGACCGGGCGCTCGAGGCCCACCGTGCCGGCTGAGCTGCATCACGAGTTCCGCGGCAAGCGGGGCTCGCCGGCGCTCGCCTTCAGCGGGTCGCTTGGGACCGACCTCACGATGTGGCTGCCGCAGGCCGAGGTGCTGGGGCCGCACTTCTGCACCCTGCGCTACGACATCCGGGGGCACGGGACCTCGGAGGCCCCGCCCGGGCCGTACTCGATGGACGACCTTGGGTCCGACCTGGTGGCGCTGCTCGATCGCCTCGGGATCGAGCGCGCGTCGCTGTGCGGGCTCTCGATCGGCGGGATGATCAGTATGTGGGTCGCCGCGCACGCCCCCGAACGCGTGCATCGGCTCGTGCTCTGCTGCACGTCGGCCCAACTCGGCCCACCCGAGTCCTGGCTCGAGCGCGCCGCCATCGTGCGCGCGGATGGGGTTCAGGCGGTCGCCGACGCCGTGCTCGAGCGGTGGTTCACACCGGAGTTCACTGAAGAGCGCCCGGACGTGATCGAGCGGATGCGAGCCCAGCTGCTCGCCACCCCGCGCGAGGGCTACGCCGGTTGCTGCGAAGCGATCGCGGCGATGGATCTCACTGGCGATCTCCCGTCGATCACCGCGCCCACCCTGGTGATCTCCGCCGCCGAGGATCCCTCGATCCCGCCCGAGCACGGCCGGCGCATCGCCGAGCTGATCCCGGGAGCGCGGTTTGAGCTGATCGAGAACGCCCGGCACATCGCCAGCATCGAACAAGCGGAGAAGATCACGGCGCTGATCGACGATTTCCTGACCGAGTGATGAGAAGGGAGCAGTCGTGACCGACTTCGATGAGGGCATGAAGACCCGCCGCGAGGTGCTCGGAGACGCGCACGTCGACCGGGCCACGTCGACCGCCGGCAGCTTCGGCCAGCCCTGGCAGGAGTTCATCACCCGCTACGCGTGGGGCGGCGCGTGGTCGCGCCCCAGCCTGGACCGGCGGACGCGGAGCGTGATCACGCTCACGGCCCTCGTATCGCTCCGCGCCGAGAACGAGATCGGCATGCACGTGCGGGCGGCGCTGCGCAACGGACTGACCCCGGAGGAGATCGCCGAGGTGTTCATTCATACCGCCGTATATGCGGGCGTTCCGGCCTCCAACTCGGCCTTCGCGATCGCGCGCAAGGTGCTCGAAGAGGAAGGCGCCATCTAGCGAGCCCACCCCTCTTTTCCGGGTAATCGGCGCTTCGGGCGTGCTATGTGCTCGGCCTATACTTGCCACACCCCAAGATCTAGGAGCTGTACGTGCAGGAGATGGTGATCTACGGCGTTAGCTTCGACATGGTCGGAAAGCAGCCGATAGTGCTCTTGAAGACCGTCGAAAACAACAAGTTCCTGCCCATCTGGATCGGCCATCCGGAGGCCGCGGCGATCCTGATGAAGCTCCAGGGTGCCTCCACGCCCCGCCCGATGACGCACGACCTGCTCTCCGACGTGCTGGGCGAGCTCGACGTCGAGTGCACTCGCGTGGCGGTAACCGAGTTGCGCGAGAACACCTTCTACGCCTCGATCAGCCTGCGGGTCAACGGCCGCGAGCTCGAGATCGACTCGCGTCCGAGCGACGCGCTGGCGTTGGCGGTCCGCGCCGGTGCCCCGATCTACGCCGCCGACGAGGTGATCGCCGAGTCGGCGATCGAGTTCGAGCACGAGGTCGAGGACACCGAAGAGGTGGTCGAGAAGTTCAAGGACTTCCTCGACCACGTCACGCCAGAGGATTTCGCGGGGGAGTAGGCCCGCTAGCCGACGTTGACCGCGGCGCCGGCCGCGGCCACGATCCGGCCGATCAGCTCGTCGAACCCGATCCCGGCGGCGTCGGCTGCCTGCGGTAGGAGGCTGGTCTCGGTAAGTCCGGGGATCGCGTCCGCCTCGAACACGTAGAGCTCATCGGTTTCGGTCTCGAGCATCAGGTCGACCCGCGCGAAGCCCGAGCAGCCCAGCAGGCCGTACACCTCGAGCGCGAGCGCGCTCGCCCGGGCCGCCACCGCCTCATCCAGCGCCGCCGGGCAGACGAACCGCGTGCGCCCGATCTCGTAACGGGACTCGAAGTCGTAGAAGTCCTCCTGCTCCGGCACCGCCTCGACGATCGGCAGTGCGCGCGGCATCCCTTCCTCGTCGATGATCGAGACGGCCAGGTCGCGGCCGGCGACGTAGCGCTCGAGCAGGACCTTGCGGTCATACGAGAACGCGGCCACCAGCGCGCTCGGGACGTCGGCCGGCGTGCGGGCGAACTTGATCCCGAGCGCCGAGCCCTGACCGGCCGGCTTGACCACGATCGGGAACTGCAAGCGCTCCTCGACCGCCGGGAGCGCCTGGGCGGCGCCCAGTTCGCGGAAGGCGGTCTCGCTGAAGGCGTAGAAGTCGGGGGTCGGGATCGCGGCGTCGCGCATCGCGTGCTTGGCCAGCACCTTGTCGGCGGCGCGAATGCACGCCGACACACCGGAGCCGGTGTGGGCGATGCCCATCACCTCGAGCAGCTCCTGCACGGTCCCGTCCTCGCCGTCGCGGCCGTGCAGTGCCACGAAGGCCAGGTCCGGCTTCGCGGCGGTCAGCCGGTCGACCAGGTCCGCGCCGACGTCGATCGCAATCACCTCGTGCCCGAGTCGTTCGAGCGCGTCCTCGACCCGGGCGCCGGACTTCAGCGATACCTGCCGCTCGAGCGAGCGACCGCCCTTGAGCACCGCGATGCGACTCACCTACGCCCGCTTGCGCCGCAGGGGCAGGACGTGCGCCGTCTCGGCCGGGGCGTCCGGCGCGTTGGCCGGCAACGGGTCGGCACGCACCGGGTCGGCACGCACCGGGTCCCGGCGTGGCGCGGGTCGCCTGGAGGTCCCCGTCAGCGTGCCGTAGAGGTCGACCTGCTCGCGGACGACCTCCCCGATGAGCCGGATCCCCTCCCGGATGTCCTCCTCGCCCACACCCGAGAAGTTCAGCCGCATCGAGGAGCCGCCGCGCCCGTCGACAAACGCCGCCCGGCCCGGGACAAAGGCCACGTGCTCCTGGAGCGCCCGGGCCAGGAGGTCGGTGGTGTCGATGTAGTCGGGCAGCGTGGCCCAGATGAAGAGGCCACCCTGCGGCAGGGTCCACTCGGCCTCACGCGGGAAATGCTCGGCCAGCGCGTCGAGCATCACATCGCGGCGCCGGCGATAGATCTCGATCAACGAGCGCACGTAGTTCTCCCACGGACCGGACTCGAAGTACGCCGAGACGAAGTACTGGGAGATCGAGGAGGAGCACAGGTCAGAGGCCTGCTTGCCGAGGTTCATCTTGGCGAGGACCGGCGCCGGCGCACACGTCCAGCCCAGACGCACGCCGGGCGAGAGGATCTTCGAGAACGTGCTCGCGTAGATGATGAATTCCTCATCGAGCGAACGGAGCGTGGGGAGGGGAGCGCCCTCGTAGCGTAATAGCCCGTAGGGGTTGTCCTCCAGCACCAGCAGCTCGCGCTCGCCGGCGATCCGGACAAGCTCGTGGCGGCGCTCGAGCGACATCGTGACCCCCGCCGGGTTGTGGAAGTTCGGCACCGTGTAGATGAACTTGGGGGTGCGGCCCTCGCGCTCGAGGCGGTCAAGGGTCGCCTCGAGCTCGGTCACAAGCATCCCGTCTCGATCCATCGTGACCTGGACGACGTCGGCCTGGTAGGCGCAGAACGTCGGCACCGCGCCGGGGTAGGTGGGCGCCTCGCAGACGACCACGTCGCCCGGATCGACCAGCGTCTTGCACACCAGGTCGATCACCTGCTGGCCGCCGGTGGTGACCAGCATCTCGTCCTCGTCGGCCACCATGCCCTCGGCGCGCATCACCTCGGCGATGCACCCCTTGACCGCCGTCAGTCCCTCCGTCGGCGTGTACTGGAGCGCGCGGGCGCACGAGTTCGCCGCCACCGTGCTCATCAGCGAGGCGTAGGAGTCGGCCGGGAAGGTGGAGGTATCGGGGAGCCCACCCGCCAGCGAGATCACGTCGTCGCGCTCGGTCAGCGCCATCAGGTCGCGCATGGCCGAGGACTTCATGACCTTGGTGCGCTCGGCGAAGAGCGCGCCGTAGCGCTCGATGTCCCGGGCGGTCGATCGCGGACGACGTGAGGTCATCTCGCCCTCTGCACTATCGTCACGGGTGGTCACGGTACAGCACGGTGCATCTCGTCTTTGACATTCTCACCGGGATCGGCGTGGCAGCGGCGGTGGGTATCCGTCCCTTCCTGGCCGCGCTGGTCGTCGGGCTCTTGGCGGCCGCTCACGTCGAGATCTCCTTCAACGGCACTGCTTATTCTTTTGAGCAGCGCTGGCCTTTCCTGCTTGTGCTGGTCGTTCTGGCGTTCCTGTCCACATACATCGAGCGGCGGATCGGGCGCGATCGAGGCTGGCGCAGCCCGGAGGCGATCGCCCTGGCCTTCTGCAGCCTGGTCCTCGGTGCACTCCTGTTCGCCGGCTCGTTGTCAGCCCGTGGCACCGAGCACTATGTCGCGTGGCCCGGGTGGATCGGCGGCGTGCTGTGCGCGGCCATCGCGATGCTGGCCACCCGGCCGCTGTTCGCCCGCGCACGTGCCCGTCTCGACGAGCAGGCGGCCGGGGCCGTGACGCTTTACGCCGAGGGCGCGGCCGTGATCCTCGCCGCCCTGTCCGTGGTCGCGCCGCCGCTCGGGCTGATCGGCCTGCTCGTCCTCGCCTGGCTGTGGCTCGCCGGCCGCAGGCGCGAGGGTCAGAAGTACGCGGGCCTGCGGATCCTGCGCTGACGCCAGCAGTGAGCGCTCCCAAGAAACTCGTCCTCGTCGTGATCGACGCGATGAAGCCGTCGATGCTCGACCGCGCGCTCGCCAACGGGCGGGCGCCGGCACTGGCCCGGATCCGGCGTGAGGGCTCCTACGTCGACGAGTGCGTGGCGGCGTTTCCGTCGGTCACGCCCGTGTGCGCGGCCACGATCACGACCGGCGTCGGTCCCGATGAGCACGGGATCCCGAGCATGAACTGGTATCACCGCGAGGAGGGGCGCTACGTCGAGTACGGCTCGAGCTTCTCCGCCTCTCGCCAGTTCGGCGTCCTACGGTCGCTGACCGACACCGTCTACCGGATGAACGCCGAGCACCTCTCGCGCGAGGTCGAGACCGTGTACGAGACGCTTGACGATGCCGACGTCCGCACCGCCGGAACGACGTATTTGATCTATCGCGGTCGCTACCACCACGAGGTGTCCAACGAGACCGCGCTGGCCCGGATCGTGACCTCCACGCTGTTCAGGCGCACGATCGACGGCCCGCGCGAGCTGTTCTACGCCGACCTGTATGCGAGCCGCAAGACGGGCTGTCGGGGACAGCTCGGGATGCCCGGGGTCCGCGATCAGCACACCGGCTGCGTCGGGGCCTTCCTGGTCGAGAACGACCTGTTCGACTTCATGCTGTTCTCGCTGCCCGACAACGACGCCTGGTCGCACAAGAACGGGCCCCACGCCCAGGTCACCTCGATCGCCGCCGCTGACCGCCAGATCGAACGCCTGATGCATGCGGCGGGCGGTCCCGAGGCCTTTCTCGACCAGTACGCGGTGATCGTCACCTCCGACCACTCACAGGCCGCGGTCGAGGAGCGGATCCGCCTGGACCGCGCGTTCGGCGAATTCGAGGTCGCCACCCGGAGCGCGTCGCGTTCGGCGAACGCCGAGATTGCCCTGAGTCCGGCGCAGCGCGCAGCGATGGTCTATGCGCTCGACGAGGAGCGGCGCGACGAGCTCGTCACGCGCTCGGTCGAGGCGGCCTGCGGGGTCGACGGGGTCGACCTGGCGATGTGGCTGCTCGGCCCGGATCGCGAGGAGGCGGTCGTGCGCAGCCGCCGGGGCGAATTGCGCTTTGCCCCGGGAGATGGTGTCGTTGACGATCGGGGTGTGGGCTGGGATGTGGAGGGCGATCTCGCCGCGCTGCGGGGCGAGGTCCAGGACGGCCGCTTCCTGTGCAGCGAGTATCCGGACGCTCTGGCCCGGGTCTGGTCCGCGCTCAACTGTCCTAATTCCGGGGACGTCTTGCTGTCGGCCGCCCCTGGCTACGAGTTCGTCGACTGGGGTGGCGCCGATCACGTCGGCGGCGGCAGCCACGGGTCGCTGCACCGCACCGATTCGCTGGGCGCGCTGCTGTGGTGTGGGACCGGTCCGCCCTCTGCCTCATCGCGCGAGCGCTGGTCGCTGCGCGACGTGGCGCCCATGGCGCGCGCGCACTTCGGGATTAGCGACCCGCGATCGGGGTTATCAGAGGACGGCGGCTCCCGGTCAGCTTCCAAGCCGCGGAAGGCTCCCCGTTCCCAGCAACGCAAAAAACCGGGTTAGGAGCCGATTAGTCCGCGTCGAACACTTACGCTAGGCCGACGCAGCGCCGATACATTTCCCGACCGATGACCGATGAGATCACCGCCATCGTCGCCGAACTCCCAGCCCGGGCGCAATCCCGGCCGCGGCACGGCATGCACATACGGGTCCGGCACGGGATGCGCCAGGGCCACAACTGGCTGCAGCTGGGCCGGTTCGGCGCGGTTGGGGCCACTGGCTACTTCGTCAACCTGGCCGTGTTCGCGGTCTGCGTGCACCTGCTCGGGATTGACTATCACCTCTCAGCGGTGATCGCATGGGCCGTCTCGGTGCTCAACAACTTCGTGCTCAACCGGCACTGGACGTTCGACGCCAAGGAGCAGCATCCGGTTCAGCAGGCGGTACGTTTCTTCCTGGTGTCGCTGGTCGCCTTCGGTTTCACCTACATCGTGCTGGTGGGCCTGGTCGACGCGGGCCTGATGAAGGTGGCCGCGCAGGCGATCGCGATCGCGGCCGGCATGCCGCTGTCGTTCATCGGGCAGAAGCTTTGGAGCTTCCGGGTCTAGCCGGCGGCATTCGCGCGACGCTGGCGCTCCTCGTAGCGCTTGCCCTCACAGTAGCTATGACCTTTGCGGTCGGGGCGGGCTCCGCCCAGGCGGCCACCACGGTCACGACCACCGTGACCGTGTCCGGCTCGCCGGTGCTGGTCACCTCGCAGACCGTGCCGCCGAAGGGGTTCCGGCTGACTGCGTCACAGGTGGAGCGGATCGCGGCCGCGAACTCGAAGGTCCGCGCCGAGCTGCGCCAGCACCCGGGCGCGATTCCGTACGAGTACACCAAGGGGCCGGGGCAATGGCAGGTGAGCTGGTTCTCGACCGGACGCAACCAGGTCGAGCTGATGCAGGTGTACGTCGACGACGGCACCGGCCAGGTGACTCAGGTATGGACCGGCTTCCAGGTCGCGTGGTCGATGGCCCGGGGGTATCCGGGCGCGTTCGGCCGGCGGGTGAACGCCTGGTACGTGTGGGTTCCACTGTGTTTGCTGTTCTTTGCGCCGTTCGTGCCCTGGCGCAGGACCCGGACCTGGCGCGCCGGGCGCGGCAAACGAGCCTGGTCGCTGCTGCACGTCGACCTGCTGGCGCTGCTCGGTCTGTCGATCTCGCTGGCGTTCTTCAACCACGGGCTGATCGGGATCTCGACCCCGATCACCTACCCGTTCATGCTCTACCTGCTGGTTCGCATGCTGCTCCTCGGCTTCGGCCGGGGCCGGCCGCGCGAGCCGCTTCGCCTGGGCGTGCCGGTCTCCTGGCTGGCGATCGGGGTGATCTTCCTGGTCGGTTTCCGGATCGGCCTGAATGTCGTGAACTCCAACGTCATCGACGTCGGCTACGCCGGCGTGATCGGGGCCAACAAGCTGCTGCACGACCAGCCGCTGTACGGGAACTGGCCCAAGGACAACTCCCAGGGCGACACCTACGGCCCCGTGGCCTACTACGCCTACGTCCCGTTCCGGGCCATCTTCGGCTGGAGTGGCACTTGGGATGACCTGCCCGCCGCCCACGCCGCCGCGATCGCGTTCGACCTACTGACGCTGCTGCTGCTGTTCTGGCTCGGGCGGCGCCTGCGGGGGCCGACGCTCGGCATCGTGCTGGCCTACGCGTGGGCGGCGTACCCGTTCACGCTGTGGACTTTGTCATCGAATACGAACGACTCGTTGGTGGCGCTGCTGCTGGTGGCGACGCTGCTGGTGATCACGTCGGCGCCCGCGCGCGGGGTGTTCGGGGCCCTGGCGGGCCTGACCAAGTTCGCGCCGCTGGCGCTGGCGCCGCTGTTCCTGCGCGGCGTGGGCGATCGCCCGCCGAGCCGGCGCGAGATCGCCCGGTACGCGTTCGCGTTCGTTTTGACCGTGTTCGTCGTGATGCTGCCGGTGATGCTCGAGAACAACTGGCACGCGTTCTGGCGCGACACGATCGCCTACCAGGCCGGGCGCACCTCTCCGTTCTCTGTGTGGGGGCTGTGGGGCGGCCTCGGCTTCGAACAGCACCTGGTCCAGGGAGCGACCGTGGCGCTCGGCGTCGCGGTGCTGTTCGTACCCCGCCGGCGGGGCGTGATCGAGGTCGCCGCGCTCGCCGGGGCGATCCTGATCGCGCTTCAACTAAGCGCCGGGTACTGGCTCTACTCCTACATCGTGTGGTTCTTCCCAATGGTGGCCGTGGCGGTGTTCGGGAGCTTCCCGAGCGAGCTCGGGCACGCGGTGGCGGCGGCGGTGGGGGAGCAGCCGGCGCAGGACACGCCGGTTCCGGTGCCCGCGGCGCTGTAGTCGGCACCGTTACCCGTCGCACCAAGGCTGCGTGGACTTACATCGGGATTCGCCCGCTCCCGAGGCCGTGATGGATTTGGCCCCATATGCGGGGCCTTTTCCATCACACCCCAAGTGCTGTGATGGGTTGACCCCGCCATAGGGGGTTAAGTCATCACGGCCTTCTCGAAGTTTCGAGGACAGCCCGAATCGCGCCGCCTGCTCCACTGCGACCTAAACGACCCCCGGCGCGGGCTCGAGCACCTGCTCGATCGAGCTCGCCCGCATCGGCTCCGTCTCGGAGGAGCGGATCACGACTCCGTTCAGCCACGGGTCCTCGGTCGAGGTCTCGAACCGGATCGGCATCTGGGTCACCATCGACGCCACCGCCTGCTCGCGCCGTACCCCGATCACCCCGCCGCGCGGGCCCGTCATGCCGACGTCGGTGATGTAGGCGGTCCCACCCGGCAACACCCGGGCGTCCGCGGTGGGCACGTGGGTGTGGGTCCCGACCACGGCGGTCACGCGACCGTCCAGGTGCCAGCCCATCGCGACCTTCTCGCTCGTCGCCTCGGCGTGCATGTCGGCCAGCACGTAGTCGACCTTGCCCTCCATCGCGCGCAGCGCCGCATCGGCCTCGGGGAACGCCGGTCGCCCGGCCTTCATAAACAGATTCCCGGAGAGCGACACCACCCCCAAGCGAGCCCTATCTCGAGTGACCACACACCACCCGTGCCCCGGCTGACTGGTCAGGAAGTTGGCCGGACGGAGGATCCGCTCCTCCTCGTCGAGGTACGAATAGACCTCCTTGTGGCGGTAGGTGTGGTTGCCGAGCGTGATGACGTCGACGCCGGCCGCCAGCATCTCCCGGGCGATCTTGGGGGTGATCCCGACGCCGCCCGCGGCGTTCTCCCCGTTGACGACCACGAAGTCGGGGGAATAGCGGTCGCGCAGCGAGGGGAGCAGGGCCAGCAGCGTGCGCTTGCCGATCCCGCCGACCACGTCGCCGATAAACAGGATGGAGACGGATTGGCTCATGTCTTGCGGGTGCTCATACTTCCAGTTGCATGCGTTTGAGGTTTCCCAGGCGACCGAGCGCCGCCGGGCGAGGCGCCGGCGCCCCCGGCACGCGCGATGACGCAGGCGGCGATCCCGACGGCCTGGACGATCATCCGGACGCCTCGGGTGCCCACGCCGACCCGGCCGATCGGCCACCACCGGCCGGCGCGGGATTGACGCGGGCCGGCGTGCCGGTACCGCCGGTCGTCGTCCCCCGGTGGGTTCAGCTCGTCATCCTGCCCCTCGCCCTGCTGGCGCTCTGGGCGCTCGCGCGTGCGGCCGGGGTCGTGGTGCTGATTCTGCTCGGGGCGAGCACCGGCGCGCTGATTTTGAACCCCCTGGTGAGGATGCTGCACCGGCGAGGCGTGCCTCGAGGGTTCGCGATCCCGCTCGTGTACATCGGCATCTTCGCGGTTCTCGCCGGGATCGGAGTGCTCCTCGCCGACCCGGTCAGCACGCAGGTCGGTCGCGTGGCGGACAACCTCCCGCACTACACGGACGTGGCGAACCGCGACCTGGCCGACCTCCAGCGCTTTTTCGACAAGCACGGGATCAAGATCCACATCGAGCAGCAGGGCCAGTCCGCGCTCTCGACGCTCGAGAAGTCGCTGCTCAAGCGCTCCAGCGACATCGTGTCGTTCTCCCGCGGGCTGGCCACTCAGATCGTCACGACGTCGTTCGATCTGATCCTCACCTTCGTCCTGTCGATCTACCTGCTGGTCTACGCCCAATCGATCGACCGCCTCGTGCGGCGGATCATGCCTCCGGGCGACGGCACGCCCGAGGACGACTTCCCGCTGCTCGTCCAGAAGGCGGTATTCGGCTACGTCCGGGGCCAGCTGCTGTTCAGCTTGATCATGGGCGCGAGTGCCGCGCTCGGGCTCTGGATCTTCGGGGCCGTGGGGATCTTCCAGTCGGGCCAGGAGTTCGCGCTCTTCCTGGGCGCCTTCTACGGGCTGATGGAGTTCATCCCCTACATCGGGCCGATCATCGGTCCCCTGCCCGCGGTCTTGATCGGGTTGTTCGAGAGCCCGGCCACCGCCGTCTGGCTGATCGCGCTGTTCGTCGCTCTGCAGCAGCTCGAGGGTCACTTGGTCGCGCCCCAGGTGTTCCGGCTCTCGCTCCGGATCAACCCGATCCTGGTCATCCTCGCGTTGCTGATCGGCTACCAGATCTACGGGATCGCCGGCGCGCTGCTGGCGCTGCCGATCTCCACCGTGATCCGCCAAACCGTTCTCTACCTGCGCCGGCACCTGGTCCTCGAACCATGGGCCACGCTCGGCTCGGGGGTGCTCGCCGACGTCGGCGTGGAGCGATGTCCGGACTGCGGGGTGGCGGCGGGCCCGACGGACGCCTACTGCCGGTCCTGCGGCGCCTCGCTCGAGCCGCGCGTGAAGATGCCCGGATAGCGGCGGTGGCACGCTGGGCCGCGCGGCACAAGCTGTTCGCATAGTCGACTGCTGCCGGGCCAAATCCGGGCGCGCGCTAGCCTGAGGCGCGTTGTCCAGCAGCGTCGAAACGCTTCAGGGCCAGGTCACGGTGGCGGTCCGCGATCTGAGCCGGCGCTTTGGCACACGGACCGCGCTGGACAGGCTCAGCTTTGAGCTGTTCGCCGGCGAGGTGGTGGCGATCATCGGGCCCAACGGGGCGGGCAAGACCACGCTGCTCTCGATTCTGGCCGGGGTGCTCCAGCCGTCCGCGGGCGAGGTCTCCCGTCCCACGGGCCGGCGCTTCGGCTGGGTGCCGCAGGAGCCCGCGCTCTACTCCAAGCTCTCCGTGGCCGAGAACCTGAGGTTGTTCGCCAGGCTCGAGAAACTCTCCGACCCGGAAGGCGCAGTAACGGCGATGCTGGCCCAGACGGACCTGACCGACCGCGCAGACGAAGAAGTGGGCCGGTTATCCGGCGGCAACCAGCAGCGGGTCAATATCGGGATCGGCCTGCTGTCAGAGCCGCCGGTGCTGCTCCTCGATGAGCCGTCGGCCTCGCTCGACCCGCGCCAGCGCGAGCGACTATGGGAGTTCATCGGTGGATTGGCGGTGCGCGGGACCACGATCGTGTTCTCGACCCACAACGTCGCCGAGGCCGAGCGCTTCGCTGGCCGGGTCCTGGTGCTCGGGGACGGCGAGCTGCTGTTCACCGGTACGCCCGCCGAGCTGGAGCGCACCGTCCACACTCCGGACACCGACCCGGGCGACTTCGAGACCGCCTTCGTGCGCTTCCTGCACGACCGCGGGCACTAGTCGCCGGGAAAAATGCGCTGGCTGCTGATCAAGGACCTCCAGATCCTCAGGCGCTCGCCCCTGCTGGTGGCGCTCCTGGTCGTCTACCCGGTCCTCATCGCCCTGATGATCGGGTTCGCGCTGTCGAGCCCGCCCGGGAAGCCGACGGTGGCGCTGTACGACGCGGTCCCCACGGGCAAGGGCAGCATCAGCATCGGCAACCAGCACATCAACATCTCGCACTACGCCGATCAACTGTTCGCGTCGATCAACGCGATCCGCGTGAACTCAAAAGCCGAGGCAATCGCGAAGGTCAAGAACGGTCAGGCGCAGGCGGCGCTCGTCATCCCGGCCGACATCGTGTCCCAGATCAACAGCCTGATCACCCAGGGGGTCGGCAGCCCGACCGTCCAGCTGATCCTGAACACGCGGGACCCGCTCGAGCGTCAGTTCGCCGAGCAGGCAATCAACGCCCGGGCGGCCCAGGTCCAGCAGGCGGTGTCCAAACAGGTCCTGGGGGTCGCGGTCGCCGATCTGCAGAAGGTGTTGAACGGCGGCACCCTCCAGTTCCTCGGCCAGAGCGTGCCGCTGCTCGGCCTGCGCAACACCCGCGCGATCGTCCAGGGGACGATCACCTCCCTGCCGGCGAACTCGCCGCTGCGGACCGCACTTGGCCAGGTTGTCGCGTTCAGCAATCTGGCCATCGGCGGCTTCAACTTCGCCTCGCCGGTGCTCCAGAAGATCGGCTCCCCGCTGACCATCCAGCAGGTCCAACTCGCCGGCAAGACCACGCCCACCGCGTCCTACGCGGCGGCGATCGCGGTCATCGTCTCGCTCATGTTCGTCGGCGTGCTGCTCGCGGCGGGCCTGCTGGCGCTCGAGCGCTCCGAGAACGCCTACTCGCGGCTGGTCCGGGGGCTGGTCACGCCGACCTCGCTTCTCTCCGAGAAGATCGTCATATCGGCCGCCGGCGCGGCCGCCGTCACGCTGCTGATGTCGGCCTTCGTGTCGCTGTTCGTGCACCTGGACTGGGCGCGCTTCCCGCTGTGGGTGGCCGCACTTGGGTTGGGAGGCCTCGCCTTCGGCGCGCTCGGCGTGGCGATCGGCGGCCTGGCTCGCGAGGTCAGCGTCGCCTCGCTGATGGCCTTCGTGCTGACCCTGCCGATCGCCTTCGTCGCGCTGGTCCCGGGGGACGCGGTGTCGGGCACGCTGCGCTCGATCCTCAACGCGGTGGCGTTCGTCTTCCCGTTCCGAGCGGCGTTGCAGGCGGCCTCCAACGCGTTCTCGGGCGCCGCGCCCGGGATCGGCTGGCCGCTCGTGCACCTCGCCGTGCTCGCGCTTGTGTTTGGCGCGCTCGCGCGCCTGACGCTGCGACGGTTCGCTTAGGAAACGGTGCGGCGGAACATCGCGAGGCAGATGATCGCGACGATCAGCGAGATGACCGGGAGCGTCGCCCCGATCACGCCGGCGATCGAGAGCACCAGCGAGACGACGAACACGGCACCGGCGACGCCGCCGGTCACGACCAGCTGATAGGCCCGCCGCTCGCGCACCCGCCGCGGCGTGTAGCTGCCCCGCTTTTGAATATCGGCCACGACATCAGCGTACCGCCCCAAACAAATAAGGTGTTAGTCCGCGTGCCCGAACGTCGCTATGTCCTGTTCTACGACTACGTCGAGGACATCCTCGAGCGGCGGGTCCCGCACCGCGAGGCTCATCTGGCCGCACTTCACGCTGCCAAGGAGGACGGGCGGGTCCTGATGGCCGGCCCGCTGGGTGACCCGCCGACTGGCGCGGCGATCGTGTTCGCCGATCCCGACGCCGCCGAAGCCTTCGCCGGCGCCGACCCCTACGTCGTCAACGGGCTGGTCACGGGCCGGCGCGTCGAGATCTGGACGCTCGTCTAATCAGCGATCTGCAACATCGTCTAATCGGGGCGCAATAACAGCGGGGGTATCCTCAGGCGGGATGCCGTTTCCGCAGACCCGCCTTCGCCGGCTGCGCGCTACCGGCGCGCTGCGCGGCCTCGTGCGCGAAACCAATCTCCGCCCGTCGGACTTCGTCTACCCGATGTTCGTCGCGCACGGGATCGACCGCCGCGAGCCGATCGAGGCCATGCCCGGAATCGACCGGCTCTCGATCACCCACGCCGTGGACGAAGCCGCCGAGGCGAAGAGCCTCGGCATTCCCGCGGTCCTCCTGTTCGGGATACCGGCGGCCAAGGATGAAGAGGGGTCGGGGGCGTGGGACGACGAGGGCGTCGTCCAGCTCGCCACGCGCGCCATCAAGGAGGCCCATCCGGACCTGGTCGTGATCGCCGATCTGTGCCTCTGCGAGTACACGAGCCACGGCCACTGCGGCGTCGTAAAACCGGATGGGACGGTCGACAACGATGCGACGCTCGAGCTGCTCGCCCGCACCGCGACCTCGCAGGCTCGCGCCGGCGCCGACATCGTTGCTCCCAGCGACATGATGGACGGCCGGGTCGGCGTCATCAGGCACGCGCTCGACGACGACGGCTTCACCGAGACGCCGATCCTCGCCTACTCGGCCAAGTTCGCCTCGGCGTTCTACGGGCCCTTCCGCGAGGCGGCGGACTCGGCGCCCGCCTTCGGCGACCGGCGGGCCTACCAGATGGACCCGGGCAACGGCGACGAGGCCGTTCGGGAGACCCGCCTGGACGTTGAGGAGGGGGCGGACATCGTGATGGTCAAGCCGGCGCTGCCGTATCTGGACCTGATTCACCGCATCAAGACCGAGACGGCGATGCCGCTGGCCGCCTACAACGTGAGCGGCGAGTACGCGATGGTCAAGGCGGCGGCGGCCGCCGGCTACCTGGACGAGCGCGCCACCGTGCTCGAGACGCTGACCTGCATACGACGTGCCGGGGCCGACATCATCATCACCTACCACGCCAAGGAGGCCGCCGAATGGCTTCAGTGAGCCGCGGAGCCGGCACCGGAGTAGACGCAAGCGCCCGAACCGGCTTCGGCCCCAAGCTCCGCTCGCGTAAGCACGGCGCCGCCACCCCGCTCGACGACCTCGACAAGCGCCTGCTGAACCTGATGCAGGGGAGCTTCCCGATCGCCCGGCGGCCCTACCAGCACGTCGCCGCCCAGGCCGGTATCGCCGAGGAGGAAGCGATCGCCCGCGTCCAAGAGCTTCTCGACGAGCGCATCGTCCGCCAGGTCACCCCGATCTTTGACACGCGCGCGCTCGGCTACTCCTCGATGCTGGTCGCGGCCAAGGTCGACGCCGAGAACCCGTGGCGGGCGGCGAACATCATCAACGCGCACCCCGGCGTATCGCACAACTACCTGCGAAACCACGAGTTCAACATCTGGTTCACGATCGCGACGGAGCCCGATTCGCCGCTGGGTCTCGACGGAACCCTGGAGGCGCTCGCGAAGGAGGCCGGCGCCGAGTCCGTGCGCCAGCTTCCCACGCTGCAGCTGTTCAAGATTCGCATGGACCTCGAGATGGAGGGCGACACCGACGCCCTGGCCAAGGCCGTCGAGGTGGCCCCGCCGGCCGAGACCGAGCGCCAGCCCTACGACGAGTTCGACATCGAGGTGATCCGCGCCACCCAGGGCGACATGCCCGTCGTACCCGAGCCGTACGCCCCGGCCGCGGAGAAGCTACAGATTTCCCAGGAGCGTCTCCTCGCCCACCTGGAGCAAATGCAGGAGCGGAGACTGCTACGCCGCGTCGCCGCGATCCTCTACCACCGGCGCGCCGGCTTCAGCGCCAACGGGATGGGCGTCTGGAAGGTGCCCGACGAGCGGATCATGGAGCTCGGTCCCCGGATGGCCGCCTACCGCGGCATCTCGCATTGCTACCAGCGCCCCACCTACCGGGACTGGCCGTACTCGATCTTCACGATGGCCCACGGCCGCTCCAAGGAGGAGTGCGACGCGATCCTCGACTCGATCGCCACCCAGACCGGGATCTCCGAGCGCGCGACTCTCTACTCCTCGACCGAGTTCAAGAAGATCAGGCTGCTCTACTTCACCGGCGACTATCGCGCCTGGGAACGCGAGCACGCAGGCGTGTGACCGCCACCACACCGAGCACGGCTCGCTCCTCGGAGCTCTATCAGCGAGCCCGCAGGGTCCTTCCCGGCGGGGTCAACTCGCCCGTACGGGCGATGCGCGCGATCGGGCGCGACCCGATCTTCATCGACTCCGGCCATGGCGCCACGGTCACCGACGTCGACGGCAACGAGTACGTCGACTGGGTTTCCTCGTGGGGCCCGCTGATCCTCGGACACGCGCACCCCGATGTTCTGAAGGCGATCGTGGACGCGGCGCAGCGCGGCACAAGCTTTGGCGCGCCCACCGAGGGCGAGGTCGCGCTCGCCGCCGAGGTCGTCGAGCGGATCCCCTCGGTCGAGATGCTCCGCATGACCTCCTCCGGGACCGAGGCGACCATGAGCGCGCTGCGCCTGGCTCGTGCCGTGACCGGACGCGACCAGGTGCTGAAATTCGCCGGCGCCTACCACGGGCACGTCGACGGACTGCTGGCTCAGGCGGGCTCGGGCCTCGCCACACAGGGCATCCCGGCCAGCCCTGGGGTCCCGGCGTCGGCGGCAGCCGCGACCGTGATCGTGCCGTGGAACGATCCGGAGGCGCTGAGCACCGCCACCGGGCGCCACGAGCTGGCTGCGATTCTGGTCGAGCCGGTCCCCGCCAACATGGGCGTCGTCCCGCCGGCGCCCGGGTTCCTGGAGCTGCTGCGTCAGCAGGCGGAGGAGACGGGTGCACTGCTCATCTTCGACGAGGTCATCAGCGGGTTCCGCGTCGCCCGGGGCGGCGCCCAGGAGCGCTACCAGGTGCTGCCCGATCTGACCATCATGGGCAAGGTCATCGGCGGCGGTCTGCCGGCGGCGGCCTACGGCGGCTCCCGGCGGCTGATGCAGCGGATCGCCCCGGCCGGGGACGTCTACCAGGCCGGGACGCTGTCGGGCAATCCGCTCGCCGTCGCGGCGGCGCTGGCCACGCTCGGGCACCTCGACGCCGGCGCGTACACGCGCCTGGCCGACACCACGAGCGCCCTCGCGCAGGGTCTCGAGCAGGCCGGGCTACAGGCCGGCTGCCCCGTGCACGTCCAGTCCGAGCCGGGACTCTTGACCGTGTTCTTCAGCGAGGCGCCGGTGCGTTCCTACACCGATGCCGCCGCCTGCAATCTCGAGGCCTATGCCATGTGGTGCCGCGCGCTGCTGGCACACGGCGTGTACCCGCCGGCCTCTCAGTTCGAGGCATGGTTCCCCTCGCTGGCGCACTCCGAGGCCGACCTCGACCGGACCATCACAGCGGCCCACGCCGCGTTCGAGGCGGTACGGCAACGGTGAGGACGGCCAGGGACGGAGCCCTCGCGCTGCGCGAGGCGCTCGACGCCGAGGGCGGAACCGTCGCCGGGCTGCTCGTCGAGCCCGAACGCAGCCTCGAGGAACCGGGGCCGGCCCAGATCGCCGCCGCCGGCCCGCGGATCCGCGGGCGGGAGCACGACTACGAGGTGCTGCTCGAGATGATCCTCGAGGGCTACCGCCTTCACTACGGCCAGCCGCTGGTCGTCAGGCCCGGGGACGACGACCTCGCCCTGCTCCTCGGGGACCAGCTCTATGCGCTCGGGCTGGCGCGGCTGGCCGCGCTCGGCGATCTCGACGCGGTGTCGGAGCTGGCCGACGTGATCTCGCTCGCCGCGCAGGCTCACAGCGCGTCCGACCTCGACCTCGCTGAGGCGGTCTGGGAGGCCGGGGCGGTGTCGGTCGGCTGGGGTCCGAGCGACGCTCACCGCCGGGCCAAGCAACGCGCGCGGGCCCACGAGCGCGGTGCCGGTCAGGCTCTGCGCGCGGCCGCGGCGGCCGCTCGCGACGGCGCCCGCTGAGCCTCGCGGCCCGCCGGGAAACTCCCTGCTTGTGACGTTGGTAGCGAGGTTGTTAGGCATCCGCGTACCAGCGCGCGTCGGTGTGACCTTTTCGCGGCGGTGGCGGTACGCTGTCGGCGTCTAGTCGCCGTAAGAACACGAGACGCCCTTGCCAAATCGCCGCCGCGAAAAGAAGTCGAAGTACACCTCCGATCGCAACATGCCGGGCGCGTTCGAGGGGGAGACGATCACCCGGCGCAACCTGATGAACCTGTGGGCCAACGGAGCCGGGGGCATCGCCGTCGCCGCCTTCACGCTCCCCGCACTCGGTTTCGCGATCGCGCCAATCTTCACGCGCCAGGTCTGGACCTGGCAGGCAATCGGCACCCCGGCCGACTTCAACGAGACGACCTACCAGACGAAGGTGATCACGATCACCCCGGGAATCGGCGAGGCCGGCAACTCGATCACCTACGTGCGCCAGCGCAACCCCGCGATCGACACCGAGCCCGAGGACCAGTACAACCACTGGGTTGCCCTGTCGGACCGCTGCATGCATCTGGGTTGCTCGGTGCGCTACGTGGCCGCCGCGGAACGCTTCATCTGCCCGTGCCACGGCGGCGTGTACGACTTCCGCGGGATGGTCGCCGGCGGCCCGCCGGTGCGGCCGCTTGATCGCTTCTACACGCGCCTGAACCAGGACACCGGCCTGGTCGAGATCGGCCCGCGCTACTCGGTCAACAACGAGCTCCAGCGCTTCTCCCCTCGCTTCCCGGGCGAGCCGCTCGACGGCATCGGGCAGTATCTGTACCCCGCCCAGTTCGCCGGCCCCAAGAAGCCTTGATCCCAGTCACTCGGCCCACGTAAATGCCTCGCATCCCCGCGCCGCCGCTACCAAAGGCTCTCCAGCCCCGTCCCAAGCGACCGGGCGAGAACAACGGCACAGTCGAAGAGCACCCCCTCCCGATCGAAGCGGGTATCAGCGCCGTCGACTGGATCGACGAGCGCATGCAAATGTCGCCGGGGTTGCGCTGGCTCCTCTGGCGCAAGGTCCCGCGCGGCGTCAACTGGCCCTACACACTCGGCTCGGCGACGCTGTTCGCGTTCCTGAACCAGGCCGTCACCGGCGTGTTCCTGGCCATGTACTACCGCCCGGACGCGGCGCAGGGAGCGTACGAGTCGATCCGCAACATCAACGACAACGTGTTCCTCGGCCAGCTCGTGCACGCGATGCACAAGTGGGGCGCGTCGGTGATGATCATCCTGATCTTCCTGCACATGGGGCGGGTGTTCTTCTACGGGGCCTACAAATACCCCCGAGAGCTGACGTGGGTGATCGGCGTGGTGCTGCTGATCCTGACGCTCGCGATGGGCTTCACCGGCTACCTGCTGCCGTTCGACCAGCGCTCCTACTGGGCGAGCGTCGTGGGCATCAACATCAACGCGGGCGGGCCGTTCATCGGGCCGTTTCTGTCGAACTTCCTGCTCGGCGGGGCTGACTTCGGCGCGACGACCCTGTCGCGGTTCTACGCGATCCACATGCTGCTCATCCCGGGCCTGATGGCCGCCCTGATCGGCGCCCACCTGGCCCTGATCACCAAGCTCGGCATCGCGGCGCCGCCCTGGATCAAGCCGCACGTCGCCGAAGACGGCGATCACGCGCTGGTCGAGACGGAGGTGTGAGGACCTTGCCCGCCCGCTCCCGGAACGCCCGCGCATGAATCGGGCCGAGAAGGAGGCCTACCTCCGCGAGTATTCGCAGCTGAAGAACGAGGGCGAGCCGTTCTTCCCGTACACAGTGGCCCACGACGGCACGATGGCGGTCATCGTGATGATCGTCATCATCTTCCTCGCGCTGATGTTCGGCGCCGAGCTCGGACCGAAGGTCGACCCGACCACCACCACCTACGTCCCGCGGCCCGACTGGTACTTCTTCTTCCTGTTCGAGGTGCTGCGCGTGATGCGCAACGTCCCGAAGTTCACGCCGATGGCCACGATCGGCGTGCCAACCATCTGCATGATCCTGCTGTTCCTGCTGCCGTTCTATGACCGCGGTCCTGAGCGGAGGATCGAGCGCCGGCCAATCGCGTTTGCCGCCGGCGTCGCGACGATTGCGGCGATGGCGTATCTGACCTACACCGGAGCGCACACGGGATCGCCCAACCAGCCCCCGACTCTGCAGCCGCCGGCGAGCCTGACGGCGGAGCAGAAGGCGACCTTCCAGGCGGGCGAGTATGTCGTCGGGGAGTCGGGCTGCCTGGCCTGTCACGTGATCGGCGACAGTGGCAACAACGGTCCCGGGCCGGTTCTGACCCACATCGCCAACACCGTCCCGGCGGCGCAGATCGCATCCACCCTGCGCAACCCGACGCCGCCGATGCCATCCTTCAAGAGCCTGCCCGCGAACAAGTTCAACGACGTCGTTTACTTCCTCTCGACCCTGCAGTAGCCGCTCACGGGGCCCATGGCGAATGCAGACTTGGCGCCGACCGGCGCCCCTGAAGCGCTAGATCCACAGCCGCCCGGATCGCTGCAGGAGCCGCAGGTCCGGGCCATGTTCGACCGGATCGCCGGCCTGTACGACCGTATGAATTCGGTGATGACCGCGGGCCTGCATCACGCATGGCGCCGCCGCGCCGCCGATCTCGCGGAGCTCTCGCCGGGCGGCCGCGCGCTCGATGTGGCGACGGGTACCGGCGACCTGGCCTTCGAGCTGGCCGCCCGCGTGGGGCCGGAGGGCGAGGTGGTTGGGATGGACTTCGCCGAGAAGATGCTCGAGTTGGCGCGGGCCAAGACCGCCGCGCACCCCGGCTCCAGGGTGCGCTTCGAGTCCGGGAACGCGCTCGCGCTCGCCTATCCGGACGACGCGTTCGACGCCGCCACCGTCGGCTTCGGTGCGCGCAACTTCAGTGATCTCCAGCGGGGGCTCTCGGAGATGGCGCGGGTCGTCCGGCCCGGTGGTCGGGTCGTGATCCTGGAAATCACCACGCCCCGCCGTCCGCCGCTCTCGATCTTCTTCGAGCTGTGGTTCGACCGCGCCGTCCCGGCACTCGGGCGGATCGTCGACTCCGACGCGTACAGCTACCTGCCGAATTCCGTCAAGCGCTTCCCGGGACCGGAGCAGCTGGCCGCGCGGATGTGGGAAGCAGGGCTGCGCGAGATCCGTTACGTCCTTACCGCCGGAGGCATCATTGCCTTACACGTCGGAATGGTTCCCACCTGATGAGCACAGGCGCACAAGCTGTGGTCGACGCCGGGGGAGCGGCGTTGACCCGGATCATGGACCGTGTCGAGCGGCGCATGGCCGAGCTGGCCGTCGGCCACGGGCCGCTCCTCGGGCGCTACGCCGGCGACACGATCTCCGCCGGCGGCAAGCGGCTGCGGCCGCTGCTGGTCTGCCTGGCCGCCGGCGTTCCTCCGCCTGAGAGCAAGGGCTTGGCCCGCGCCGCCGTGGCCGTCGAGCTCGTCCACGGGGCGACGCTGGTCCACGACGACGTGCTCGATGGCTCGGCCCTGCGCCGGGGCCGGCCCACCGTCGTGGCGACCGGCGGCCGCGGGGCGGCCACCGCCACCGGAGATCTGCTCTTCTCGCGCGCGTTCGCCGAGCTCGCCGCTGATGGGGCCGGATCGCCCGATGCCGTCCGCGTGCTGGCCCGCGCCAGCCGTGAGTTGGCGCTCGGCGAGCTGGCCCAGCGCGAGGACGCCTTCAGGACCGATGTCAGCGTGGCGCGCTATTTCGACCGCTGCCGGCTCAAGACCGCGGTCCTGTTCCGGGCCGCCTGCGAGCTCGGCGCGCTCGAGGGAGAGTCCGATCCAGGGGCGATCGGCGCGTTCGGCGAGCGGATCGGCCTGGCGTTCCAGGTCCTCGATGACGTACTCGACGTATCGGGGCCGCCGGAGCGCACGGGCAAGCCCCGGGGCGCCGATCTGCTCGACGGCACGGTCACCCTGCCGCTGATCCTGGCCCGGGACGGCGATCCGAAGCTCGCCGAGCTCGACGTGCGCTCGATTCGCACGGCCTCGGACGCGGCCGCGGTGTGTGACCGGATCGAGGCGACCGGTGCGCTCGAGGTCGCCCGGTCCCGTGCGCGCGAGTTAGTTGCCGAGGCCAAGCTCGGGTTGCCGGCGCTGCCCCATCGGCAGCGCGAGGCGCTCGAGCTCGCGGCCGACGTGATGGTCGAGCGCTACGCCTGAACGCCGCGCGGCGCGGCTCAGCCCCTAGAAGTCTTCGGGGAGGATCTGGTCGGCGTGCAGGGCGCTCACGAACCGATCGATCTGATCGGCCATGTTCGCCTGCGTGAGGCGCTGGAGGTCCCGGAGCATGTCGGCCAGGCCCTCGTCGAGCCGGTCCTCCAGCTCGCGCACCTGGTCGGCGGTGAAGAGACCCTCGGTATACCAGTCGCAGTTGGGGCAGTTGAGCACCAGGTTCCAGCAGTCCTCGGGAGCCTCCGACCAGTCGATCGGTTGCACGAGCTCGGAGCCGCAGTCGGGGCAGACGTGCAGGCCGCGAGTGGCGTGGTTGTTCTCGCCAAAGCGGACCACCTCGATGCTGCGCCCGCTGGGGAGCACGATGCGGCGGACTGAGGGCTGTTCTTGCTCGGGATTCATGGCGTCTCTGCGCCCTTAATCGGCCCAAGAGAACGCCAACTTGAGGCGCTTTTTCGGGACTAGGCAGAAGGGGGTAGAGCAGCCCTAGGAAGTACCTGTAACCTTCGGAAAATCCCATCTGGAGGCACCTCGAATGTTCATCAAGAGTCCATCCACCGATCTGATCATCGTCCTGGTGATCGTGCTGCTCATCTTCGGGCCCAAGCGCCTTCCCGGCCTCGGCAAACAGCTTGGTCAGGGCATGCGCGAGTTCAAGGATGGGATCACGGGACATTCCAAGGACGAAGAGGACGAGTCACGGCCTGAGCTGACCGCGGCCAGCGCCCCCTCGGCGAGCCACTCGGGCTCGAGCGAGCGTCAGTCCGCAGAGGTCGGCTCGCAGCCCCGCGCCTAACACGGACCTAAACACCGACCGAAACCGGGCGCTACCCTAGGGACATCATCGCCGTGATCGTTGCGGCGATGTTCGGGGCCTGTCCGAGCCGTCGCTGGCTTGGAAGCGCTCCGCCAGCAACCCTTCTCCCTTAAGACGTGCTATTCGACCTTCGCAGCCGCGGTCGGCGGCGGACCGTCCAGGCGGTTTACCTCGGCCTCGCCATCCTGATGGGCGGCGGACTCGTGCTGTTCGGCGTCGGCGCCGGCAACGGTCTGGGCGGCCTCCTCAACGCCTTCAACGGGTCGGGTTCGAGCTCCAATCAGAGCCAGGCGGTGAGCGCGGCGGAGAAGAGCGCGATCAAGGCCACCCAGACCAGCCCAAACGATGCCGCGGCCTGGGCCAACCTGATCCAGGCGCGCTGGAGCAACGCCACCTCCAACAGCGCCGATTACAACTCCAGCACCGGCCAGTTCACCTCCACCGGCAAGACCGAACTGACGAACCTCGGGACCGACTGGGTGAGCTACCAGAAGCTGATCAAGCAGCCCGACCCGACCATCACGATCCTCGCCGCCCGAGCCTACGAGTACCTGGGCCAGTACTCCCAGGCGACCGGCGCCTGGCAGCAGATGACCGCCGCCGAGCCGAATGAGGCGAGTGCGTTCGAATGCCTCGCCGCCAACGCGTACGCCGCCAACAACACCCGGATCGGCGACCTGGCCTCCGCCAAGGCACTCAGCCTCGTTCCCGCCGTCCAGCGCACCCTGCTCAAGACCAAGATGACGCAGGCCAAGACCGATCCCTCGGTCGCCGAGTCCTGCTGAGCCACCCCACGGCCCGCAGGGCTCCAGCACCCGCCCGTTGGCCGCTCAGCCGAGCCTCCTCGGCCCGTGACCGCGGGGTAACATCGCCCCCCAAGGGCCGTTAGCTCAATTGGCAGAGCAGGGGACTCTTAATCCCAAGGTTGGAGGTTCGATTCCTCCACGGCCCACTGACAAAGCCCCGCACAGCGGGGCTTTTCGTTCTTGAGCACGGTGCCGATTCTGAAATATGTCCCGAATATGCCCCGAGAATCGGCGTAAGGTCAGCACCCC
>Ga0335074_10001438_pt1 | contig 32300 bp, 31 predicted proteins | sample Lox_Sample_23_FD_206715 | JGI IMG/M metagenome (GOLD analysis project Ga0335074, IMG submission 206715) | Soil microbial communities from Loxahatchee National Wildlife Refuge, Florida, United States - Lox_Sample_2.3 | ecosystem: Environmental > Terrestrial > Soil > Wetlands | place: USA... | reverse complement strand
GGCGAGGGTGATGTTCCGCCGGTCGTGGCCGCGCGAGGCGTCCTTCCGATGACCTGGCGGTGAAACGGCGCCGGCCTGCCGCGCCCGGTCGAGCGCGGAAGAAATAGGCGAAGAAGACATGGTTCCTTCCCGGAACAGTGCGGTGGTGCGCCGCGGGCCCTGTACTTTGCTGGCCAGTGCGGCTCGAGTGAGCTAAGCTATAGCTATTCGGAGGATCCCTCCGGTAACTATACGGAGGATGCCTCCGCTTCGCAAGTTGATATTGGTGGAGTTAGAAATGGGCGCAGTCGAGCCGGGCAGCCAGGCCGTATCGCCAGACCACAACGCGCCACCGAGGCAAGACGTCGCGCCAGCCGTGCCTCCGATGCCCGCGCCGCCTAAGCGGGCTGACGCACGCCGCAACTACGACCGGCTGCTCACGGCCGCCGCTGCCGTCTTCGCGGAGCGCGGCGCCGACGACGTCTCCCTGGAAGAGATCGCCCGCCGGGCCGGTGTCGGGATCGGCACGCTCTACCGGCACTTCCCGGCGCGGCAGGCGCTGCTGGAGGCCGTATACAAGGATCAAGTCGACGGGCTCGAGGTCCTCGCGGGCAAGCTGATGGCCGCCGAGTCGCCGGGCGCGGCGCTTGGCGACTGGATGCGCGCCTTCGTGGCGTTCGGCCGCACGAAGCGAAGCCTGAGCTCGGCCCTCGTTGCGACTATCGGCAAAGACTCCGAACTGCTGTCGGCTTGCAGCATGATCTTGCGGGGCTGCACGGAAACGCTGCTCAGCCGTGCCCAGGAGGCCGGCGAGGCGCGCCCGGAAGTGCGGAGCGCCGACATCATGCGCCTGGCGCACGCGCTGATCACGGCGACCGAGATGGCTCCGGCCGACCCTGATCAGCCGGAGCGGCTGGCGAGCCTGATCGTAGACAGCGTGCTCGTGCCAGGGGCCATGCGGCCCTGACGCCCCCGCCGTGAAATGCCCGGTCCTGACCGCCGTTGCCGCGACGGCAATCCCACCCCATGCGATTCGGCATGCGCGAGTCATCTCGGGGTAACAACCCATTGCCGGGTGGCCGGCTGCCGCCCGGCAGGACGCGGGCGCAGACACGGCCATCCGGACCAGCCCCGAGGATGAGGATGGTGCATGTGAGCATCCCCGAGCAGGGCATCAGCCCTGAGCAGCTCCACGGACCGGTCGACATTGAGGAGGCCGTCCGCCAGCTGGAACTAGCCGGCCACGACATCGCGGTGGCATCCAGCTGCATCGGGCTTGGCGATCTGAACGAGGCGCACACGAACGTCATCACTGCCCGCGCCGCCGCCGATGCCGCCGAGGAGATTCTTCGCGTCGCCCTCTCCGCAGGCGGAAGCGGCCGGTTCGGATAGAGATCCTTCGAGCGGGAACGGGCAGTCAGGCCACGCCGCGCCCCGTCAGTTCCAGCTCTTCACTGGCGCCAGACGATGGCTGGCTGGCAGTGCGCGCGATGTCTCGCTGGCATGCGTCCAGTGCGGCGCGCGCGCCGACCAGCCACTGGCGAGCCTGATCAAGCCGGGCTTCGGTATCGCCGATCTCACGCGCTAGTTGCCAGCTCTGGCCAGCTTCGGCGGCCGTGCCGGTGAGCGCGGCCAGACTCGCGGCCAGCGTTTGAACGCGTTGCTCGGCCTGCCGGGCCGAGTCGCGCGCCCGCGCTGCCTGGTCCTGGCGCTTCGCTTCCGAATGCTCGTCGGAAGCTGAGAACTTCCCGGCGGCCCTGGCGCCCCCGGCAAAGAAGACGATGAGTAGCGCGGCCCAGCCGACGGCCGCGGGCACCGCGTCGCGCGACGCGTCGAGCGCTGCCGCCCAGTGATGCTGCTGAACGTCAGCGGCCACCGTGGCGGTGTAGACGGCTGTCAGGCCGAGGCTGAAGATCAGCAACGAGCCGACGATCAGGCACCGCCCGATCGGTTTCCCGCGCGCTGGCGCCCGTGGCCAGCGCTGCCTGGCTGCTCGAACTGCCTGTCCTGCGGACCCGGCTGGTACGGCCGGATTCGAGGGCCCGGTCGGCCTTGCTGCCTGGCAGGCGACCGCGTCGTTGTGGTTTGTCACGGTGAACCTGCCGATTACTGGAGCTCACCAACTCAGCAAGACGGCGCTACGCGCCCGTCACGCTCGCTACGTGTAACGACGGCGAAACGCAGAGTGATTCTGCCCGCTTGGCGGCCGGTCAGTCCCCGCCGGCGCACCCGATCCGACGCTGCGGGATGCAGTTCCTAGCGACATAGCATCCGATACATCCCCGCCCGAGCACCCTTATGCGCGGTTATGCGCGGTTAGCGAGGGCAGTTTCGGATGCTAAGTGGGCGAGCAGGCCCGCGCCGCAGCGCCTCTCGATTAGTGTGTGACTCATACATCATTCTGAGCGCGGTCGGGCGGTCGGGCGGTCGGGCGGTCGGGCTCGGGCGGTCGGGCAGCCGGGCGGACGGGCAGCCGGGCAGCCGGGCGGACGGGCAGCCGGGCGGACGGCGCCGGTACGCGCGGAACGGAGGCGGTTAGTGATGGCGACAGCGACAGGGACGTTTACCGTCGCTTCCTGGGACGAGAGCACGTATCAAGATCTGGGCGACGGCGCCAAGCTCACCAAGGCAACGGTGACCTTCGGCATGGAAGGCGACATCGCCGGCAGGGGCAGCTGGGATGCGCTGATGTGCTACCGGCCGGACGGCACCGCCGTGTTCACCGGGCTCCAGCGCGTCGAAGGGCAGCTAGCCGGCATCGACGGCAGCTTCGTGTTGCTGGCTGACGGTGAGTACGCCGGCGGCGAAGCACGATCGCGCTGGCAGGTCGTCACCGGCACTGGCACTGGCGGGCTGGCCGGGCTGACCGGTGGCGGCGAGTCCGTCGCGACTGCGACCCCGCCAGGCAGCTTCACCCTGGACTATGAGCTCGGCTGATCATGCGAGCCTGGACCGGCCGGCGAACGTCTTCGGGGCGCTAGCGCTCGTCGTCGCCGACCAGATTGCTGACGCGACGACAGCTGCCGCCGGCCGGGCTGACTCCGCTCCGGCGGCGCTGGCTGCGCTACTGCATTTCCTGGACCGGCCGAGTGTCGATGTGCTCCGGCAGGTGCTCGGCTTGTCCTCGTCCGGCACCGTCAGATTGCTTGACCGGCTGGCTGAGTCCGGCTACGTCGAACGGATGCCCGGCGCTGACCGCCGCTCGACCGCGGTCGAGCTGACCGAGGCAGGGCGGGCGGCGGCTGAGGAAGTGTGCCGGGCCAGGGCAAGGGTGCTCGATGGCGCCATGGCCGTCCTCACGCCGGCCGAGCGAGCTACCTTCGACAGGCTGATCGGGAAACTGCTCGTGGGCATGATGCGCGAGCCCGGAGCGGTTCGGTGGATTTGCCGGCTGTGCGATACCGGCATCTGCCGTGGCTCGCCGGGCGGCTGTCCGGTGGGCAACGCCGCGCGGGAGCGGTACGCAGCAGCCGGGCCGCAGTGACACGGCCGGTGCCGTGAGTGGTGCAAGCCTGCTCCGCGGGCGCCGTCCTGGCTGTCAGGCGTCAGGCCGCCTGCGCCCCTCCGTGGCCCGGACCGACCCACGGCCGGAGCCGTTAGCGCGGTCAGCAGAGCCGTTAGGCGAGTCGCCGGTCACCTCGTCAGCGGCGAACTCGTCGGCCACGATGTCCGTGCCTGCAGCCGAGGTGGCTGCCCCGGCCGCGATCGACGCCGCCGCAAGGCCGGCCTCGGCCATCTCGTCGTGCACGTACCGGCCGCCGCGGAAGGCTGATGCGGCGGCCGCAATCACGAGCACCGCGATCGCCATGCTGAACACGATCACCAGTCCGTGGTGGAACGGCTCTGAGATCAGCCGGGGGAAGAACTCCTGCCCGGTAAGCACCGCGACGTTCCGGGCTGGCAGGCGGTTCAGGACTCCGGTAGGAGTGAGAAGTTCCTTGACCGGGTTGTAGCCGAGGAAGGCCGCGAACAGGCTGCCCACCGGAGGCAGTGCGGCGATCCGGTGCGCAACCAGACCCGGCACGCCTTGCGCGGTCAAGCCGGTGGTCAGCGTCCTCGGCAGGGTGGCGGCCAGCCCGGCGATCATCAGTGAGAAGAACACGCCGATCGACAAGACGAAGCCTGAGTTCTGGAACGTGGCCAGCATTCCTGATGCCGCACCGCGCTGCTTGGCTGGGACGCTGTTCATGATCGCCGCGGCGTTGGGCGCGGAGAACAGCCCCATGCCCGCCCCGGCCACGAAGATCAGCGCGGCAAACTCCGGGTAGGTGAAGTCGACCGGGATCAGTAGCAGCCCGCCGAACGCCAGCGCGGACACCAGCAGGCCGCCCGAAGCGAACGCTCGGGCGCCGTGCTTGTCGGACAGCCAGCCGGAAACTGGCCCGGAGACCACGAAGCCGAATGTCAGCGCCAGCAGGTAGATACCCGACCAGAGCGGCGTGTCCTTATAGGCATAGCCGTGGAGCGGCAGCCAGATGCCTTGCAGCCAGATGATGAGCATGAACTGGAGGCCGCCACGAGCGATAGCGGCCAGCAGCGTCGCGCCTGTGCCCGCTGCGAACGCCCGGATCCGCATTAGCCGCAGGTCGAACATGGGCGACGGGACCTTGGTCTCGATGAAGCAGAACAACGCGAGCAAGACAGGTCCGCCGATGAGGCCGGTCAGCACCACCGGGCTGGTCCATCCCATCGAGTGGCCGCCATACGGCTGGATGCCGTAAGTAATGCCGGTGAGCAGCATGATGAGGCCGACCGCAAAGGTGACGTTGCCCAGCCAGTCGATCTTGGCCGGCGTCCGCACGCCGACTTCCCGCAGGCTCAGGTACGACCAGATGGTTCCGCCAAGGCCGATCGGCACCGACACGATGAACACCAGACGCCAGTCGACCGCGGCTAGCAGGCCGCCCAGGATAAGGCCGATGAACTGGCCGGAGATGCCCGCCACCTGGTTGATGCCCATTGCGGTGCCACGCTGATTGCTGGGGAACGCATCGGTCAGGATCGCCGGGGAGTTGGCCATCAGCATGGCGCCGCCGACAGCCTGGATCACCCGGAAGCCGATCAGCCACAGCGCGCCCTTGCCGCCGGTGAACGGGTCAAACGGCAATGCGAGCGCGCCGAGGCCGAAGATGGCGAATCCGGCGTTGTACATCCGCACCCGGCCGTAGATGTCCCCCAGCCGGCCGAGCGTGACCACCAGCACCGCGGAGACGACGAGGTACCCCATCAGCATCCAGAGCAGATAGCTGATGTTGCTGGGTTGCAGCGGATCGAGGTCGATGCCACGGAAGATGGCCGGCAGCGCGATGATCACGATCGACGCGTTGACCGTAGCCGCGAGCATGCCCAGGGTTGTGTTGGACAGCGCGACCCATTTGTAACGCCCGTCACCCATGCTTGGCCGACCCGCAGCATCCGATGCGCTTGCGCCGCTCATCTGCTGGCTCCTGGTCTCGAGTGGAATTACTTGCTGTTAGAAAACTAACAGGCCGCTGAGACTTCCCTGACGACGGCCTTGGGGACGTCCAGCCCCCGGCGCTCGCCCGCGGTGGACACCCGATGCCTGCGACGCCGAGATCTGACATTTCGCAAATAGCATTAAAAGAATCCGTTATTATTGGTTCATGCTTGCCGGAGTTGACGTCTCCAGCTTTCAGGGTCCGCCAGGTGACTGGACCAGCGTCGCAGGCGATATCGTCTGGGCCGGCGTTAAGCTCACTGAGCTTGAGCCTAACGGGACGAAGTACGTTAATCCAGACGCTAAAGCCGATCTGGATTGGCTGAGTTCGAACCATAAGGGCCGCATCGGCTACCTTTTCGGGCATCCATCGACGAGCGCTACCGAAACCGTCGACTTTTTCCTGCGTGAGTTCAACCACATCGGCCTGTACGACTCTGACGCGGTCGCGCTGGATTTAGAAGTCACGGACGGCTTGGCGGCGCATCAGGTGGCTGCCTGGGGCGCTGACGTTCAGTCCGAGCTGCAGAAGCGGCTCGACCGTCCGCCGCTGCTGTACACGTTCCTGGACTTCGCGAACGAGGGTAACTGCGCAGGCCTCGGCGATTACCCGCTGTGGATCGCTGACCCGTCGAGCCCAGCCGGCCACCCAACGGTGCCGGCGCCCTGGAAGACGTGGGCAATCCATCAGTACGACATAAGCGGCGCTATCGACCGCGATATGGCCGACTACGCGAGCCAGTCGGCGATGTTCGAAGCGCTCGGACGGCAGAAGCCCAAACCACCGGAGCCTGACATGACGAACCTCGGCGGCAACGTCTCTTCGATCGCCGCGGCGGTCTGGCCGAACGGCCGCATCGTGGTGGCGGGTCTCGGCACCGACTCGTGCGTATGGCGGCGGATGTGGTCCACGAACGGCTGGGGCGCGTGGGACAGAGTGAGCACGGCCAAGGCCAAGGGCAATGTCGCACTGACAACGTCCGGCGACAGCGCGGGACACCTGTACTACATCGAGCCGTCCGGCCAGACCGTGCAGCTGACGACCAGCAACAACGGCAACACCTGGACCTGACCGGCCCGCTGGCCGCCGATCGCCGGCGCTGCACCGGTAACCCGCCGGTGACCTGCGGCTGGAGTATCTTCGAAGAGTGACATACCGCCCGGCACCGCGAGATCTTCGTGCCTCCGACTCCGAACGCGACCGGGTCGTCACGCTCCTCGGCGAGGCTGCAGCCGACGGCAGGCTGACGCCTGCGGAGCATACTGAGCGGGTCGAGCGCGCATACCAGGCCCGGACCCTGGGCGAACTTGCCGTTCTGACCACGGACCTGGTCGGCCCGGACGCTCAGCCCATCCGCCTGCATGGCCGACGGCCGGTTGCAGGCCTCTTCGGCCGGGACAGCCGGGATGGCTGCTGGGTGGTGCCGGAAAACCTGCCGGTCCTGGCGATCTTCGGCGATGTCGAGCTCGACCTCCGGGAGGCGCTGCTGCAAAGCGGCCGGATTGTCATCTACGCGACGGTCGTCTTCGGCACGGTTCACCTCATCGTCCCCGACGGGGTCGCGGTCGAGACGACTGGCAGTGCTCTGCTCACCCGCAGGGTTACCCGTACCGTCCGGGTGCCGGCAGCGCCGGGCTCGGCCCGGGCCGGACGCGTGCAGCCGTCGGATCAGCCGGTGATCGAAGTTCGCACCTCCGGCATCGGTGGCACGATCAAGGTCACGTCGCCGAAGCGGGTCCGGCGCCTTGGCGGCCTGCGTCGCGGGGGCTTATCTCGCTGACCGCGCGCAAGTCGACACTGTGCAGGCGCTGAGCTTCCAGAGCTGGCGGTCAGGCTGGAAGCTCCAAGTGACCGCTATGAGCGGCTCCGGGACCACGGCCGCATACCCAGCGGGGTGAGCCACAGGAAAGCCGCCGCAGCCGCGCCGACAAAGGTCACGAACATGATGTCGGTCACCCAGCTACGCGCGGTTTGCAGTGGGATGACCTGGCCCCCGAAATAACGAGCGGCAATTCGCTGGCCCGGAGCTGCGGGAGCCGGCAGGCTGCCGGTGTACGCGACGTCCTTTAGCGCCAGGCCGTTCCGCCCGTCGAACGAGCCGACCCACATGCAGACGCTGCTCCGCCCGCCGATCATCGTGCATCTCTGGTACCCGAGGACGAAAGAGCCGCTCGTGCCGTGCCCGCTAGCTGCAGCGATGGCGGGAATCAGCCCGGATATGCCAGCGACTACGGCCATGACCGCTAGCGCACCGGTAATGACGACTGCCGCGTGCCTGCGCTTGCCGCTCCGCCGGCTCGCGGCGTCCTCTCGCACCCGGATGGCCGAGCGAAGCTTGCGCCGTTCGTCATGTGACAGGCCGCCAGCTGCCAGCTCGGCTCGCGCTTCCAGCGCCTGCCGCCGGGTTACTCTTGCCGGCCTGGCGGGCGCACCGGGGCGATAATCACGCGAGGGCATCGGCGCTTAGCGGCGATGCTCGTAGCCGTAGTCAACGGCGGAGTACGAGGCGACTTTCCACAACTGGTGCTCGCTATGAATGTTGCGAACCGTGCCGGACCGGGCGCGCATCACGAGCGAATGCGTGACGGCGCCGCCGGACCGGTAGCGGACGCCGGCCAGCAGCTCGCCGTCAGTGATGCCCGTCGCTGCGAAGAACGCATCGTCGGAGGCCACCAGGTCGTCAGTACTAAGGACCCGATCCAGGTCATGTCCGGCGTCTAGCGCCTTCGCGCGCTCAGCGTCATCTCGCGGCGCGAGCTTGCCGAGGATGACGCCGCCGAGGCACTTGACGGCACACGCCGCGATGATCCCCTCGGGCGTGCCGCCGATGCCGAGCAGCAGATCGACTCCAGTGCCGTCACGGGCCGCCATGATCGCTCCGGCAACGTCGCCGTCGGTCAGCAGCTTGATCCGCGCGCCAGCCTGCCGGATCTCGCTGACGAGCTCGGCATGGCGCGGCCGGTCCAGCATGACGACAGTGACGTCGGACGGGGAGCAGTTCTTCGCCCGCGCGACCGCCGCGATATTCGCGGCCGCCGGAGCATCGATGTCGACGAACGGCGCAGCTTCCGGGCCGGTGACGAGCTTCGACATGTAGTAGACAGCCGACGGGTCGTACATCGAGCCGCGCGCGCTGACCGCGATTACCGAGATCGCATTGGGCATGCCGTTCGCCGTCAGCCGGGTGCCGTCGATCGGGTCGACCGCTACGTCGCACAACGGGCCGCCGCCATCCCCGACCTGCTCGCCGTTGTACAGCATCGGAGCGTGGTCCTTCTCGCCCTCGCCGATCACCACGACGCCATCCATCGACACGGTGTTGATGAGCTGCCGCATCGCGTTGACCGCGGCGGCGTCCGCGCCGTTCTTGTCGCCCCGGCCGACCCAGCGCGCCGAGGCCATTGCACCGGCCTCGGTAACCCTGGCCAGTTCTAGCGCCAGGTTGCGATCCGGCGCGTGCCTGCCGGGTTCCGGGGTCGCCAGGCTTACCTCACTTGGCGGATCGGCGGGAATACCAGGGGCGCCTGCCACGCCGGCCAGACCGCCGTCGGTGACGGGGTCGGCTGGCACGCCAGGCATTCCGGCTGCCTGTTGGTCGCTCATCGCCAGCACCTTCCCTGTCGGTGGCCCGTGGTGGAATCCTATGTAGCGGGCTGGCCGGCCGGTCTGCCCACCCCGTACCGGGTCCGACTCAGAACGCGGAATGCATGACTGCTGATCAGGTGACGCATGCGGGCCGTGCCGCAGACAGGGGCGCAGCCACGCGGGCAGTGCTGCTGGCGGCGGCTCGCGAGGTTTTCATGCACGAGGGTTACGCGCAGGCCGGCGTTACCGACATCGTTGCGCTTGCCGGGGCCAGCGTCGGCAGCATGTACCACCATTTCTCCGGCAAGGCTGACTTGTATCTCGCGCTGTTCGAGGAACTGCACGACGAGCACGACAGGCGGACACGCAAGGCCGTGCGAGAATGCCGCGATCAGGGGATTACCGACCCGATGATGCTGCTGCTGGCGGGTGCGCGCGGCTATCTGGACGTGTGCATCGAGCAGCGTGAGCTTGTGGGCATGTTCGCCCGCGGCGACGGCCCGCCCGGCTTCGAGGTCATGTGGCGACAGCGGCTGTCGGACTGGGTGAGCAGGAATACTGAATTCTTCGCGCGCAGCGGCGAGCCGCTGGGCGACGCGGCAGCGATCGTGCTGACCGGCGCGATGATGCTCGCATCCGCAGAGGTCTCGCTTGCCGCTGACGCCGTCCGGGCACGTCAGCTCGCCGACAGCGTGCTGGAGGTGCTCTCCAGGTTGCATCTGCCGTCGTCGTAACAGGATCGCGGCGACGGCGCCGCCGGCCGGAAGTGCTGTCAGAACGGCGCGCCGGGCTCGGTCCCGGCTTCGTGCTGCCTGGCCAGCGCCGTCGCGAGCCGTGCGCGGGCGCCTTCCAGCCATTCCTCGCAGATGGCAGCCAGCTGCTCACCGCGCTCCCACAGCTGAAGCGACTGTTCCAGGGTGAGGCCGCCCGCCTCCAGCCGCTTAACCAGCTCGGTCAGCTCGTCTCTGGCCTGCTCATACGGCGGGCGGGGAGCTTTGCCGCGTACCTGATCCGCGCCTTCGCTAGCGCCAGGCGCGGTACCGTCCGCGCTACCAGCCTTTGCCACGACCCCAGCCTAGTGCCGGGTAACGCAGCGTTCCGGCACGCCGGTTAACTAACCAGCAGCCCTGGGTGAGTGCCGTCCCGCCGTCACCGGCAGCTGGCTGTCGGCGAACCGGACGGACAGTACCTCACCCTCCGTCACCTGATCGGCAGACAGCACCACGCTCAGGTCGGCGTGCTGGACGATCGCGTAACCGCGGCGCAGGGTCGCGGCGGGCGACAGTGCAATCAGTCTGGCCCTGATGTGCGCGAGGTCATCGGTAGCCCGGACCAGTCCGCCGCTGATCGCGCGCCGGGCACGATCAGAGAGGCCGAGGATCATTTCCTGCTGGCGGTCGATCTCCCGCGCGGGACTCGCCAGCGCGGGCCGCGAAGTGACGGCAGTCAGCCAGGAGCTTTCCCGGTCCAGCCGCCCGGAGAGCGATCTACGCGCCCGAGAGCGCAGCTGGCTGATGAGTTCGAGTTGCTCGGCGACATCGGGGACGGCGCGCCGGGCCGCATCGGTGGGAGTGGACGCCCGGACATCGGCGACCAGGTCGAGCAGCGGCACGTCCTGCTCATGTCCGATCGCGCTTACTACGGGCGTGACACAGGCCGCTACTGCGCGGACCAGATCCTCGTCGGAAAAGGGCAGCAGGTCTTCTACCGAACCACCGCCGCGGGCGATGATGATGACGTCGACCGCGCGGTCCGCGTCGAGCCGCTGGAGCGCATCGATGATCTCCTCGCTGGCATGCGCGCCCTGGACGGCAACCTGTTCAACCCGGAACCGGACAGCTGGCCAGCGGCGTGCGGCGTTCCTGAGGACGTCGCGCTCAGCGGCTGAGTCTCGCCCGCAGATCAGCCCGACTGTGCCGGGCAAGAACGGTAGCTTGCGCTTGCGTTCGGTCGCGAACAGCCCTTCGGCAGCCAGCGTCACCCGCCTGCGCTCCAGTCGCGCCAGCAACTCGCCGATTCCCACTGCCTTGATCTGGCTGGCGGTGAGCGCGAAGGAGCCCTTCGCCGAGTTGAACTCGGGTTTGGCCCAGATGACTACCCGGTCGCCGACATCTGGTGGCGGGCTGGTCGCGTCGAGCACAGCGGTGCTGCAGATTACCCGGGCGGACACCGCGGCGACCGGGTCGCGCAAAGTCAGAAAAGCGGTACCACCGCGCCTGGTCAGCTCGGCGACCTGGCCTTCTACCCAGACTCTGCCCAGGCGACCGATCCACTCCCCGACCAGGCGCAGCACGGTGCGAACCGGGACGGGGGACTGCTCCGAGGTTTCTAGCGGCACGGATACTCCTGCGGCGCGCCAGTCGGCCCGCCGGACAGGCTGGCGAGGTTACTCACCCGCTTCGAGTTTCTCGATTCGGCGCTCGAACATGCCAAGCACCTCTGGCCGCTCGGCATTCTTGCCCTCATACTCCGCGAGGATGCGCAACTGGCTGACATCGAGGCCACGGAGCCTGGCCCGGATCGAGGCGAGCGAAAGCTCGTCGTAGCTGGGCAGCGGCAGGGATTGCAGCGAAGTCGCCGCTAGATCTGGTCCGTCCTCGAACTCGGCGGCTGCGGACGCGTTAACGATGCTCGGTATGCCCGGCCCCGGCGCGAGGCCGTAGTCGTCATCCACATCCTCATCTGAGAGCAGCCGGACGTTGCCGGTCTTGTCCAGCGAGCGCCAGCGCGAGCCGGGTGGTGCTACCGGGGCGACGTTGGACCGCTGACGTCGGCCGGCGGGCTGGCGCGACTGCCCCCCGTTTGCTGCCGCGCGGGCTGCGGCCTGCTCCGGACTGCCTGGCGGCCGTTCGGCTGAGACGACTACCCGGCCGATCCCAGCGAACACCGCCCGCAGGGCAAGCGTGGGCGCCCGCCTGAGCTGGCCCTGGATGCCCATCGGTGATCGTTCTCCCTCAACGCAGCCGACGCCCCGGCAGCCCCGAGCAGACCAACTCGGCGAATAATCAGGGCTTGGCTAAGCAATGCTCTCGCAACATTGTTGCTGGGCGCAGCTGACCGCGAGGCACGGAGGGCCCTTATTCCGGCTCAGAGTGCGACATTGGTCTTCAGCCGGCGGCCGGCGGAGGCCGGAGTGTCTGGATACGCCCCGATGGGGATCACCTAAACTGGCGCCATGTCAGCCGAGTCCCGCCGAGTGCTGCTCGCCAAGCCCCGTGGCTACTGCGCGGGCGTTGACCGGGCTGTCCAGGCCGTCGAGATAGCCCTGGAGCGCTTCGGCGCGCCGGTCTATGTCCGCAAGCAAATCGTGCATAACACTTATGTCGTAAAGACCCTGGAAGATCGAGGGGCCATCTTCGTCGACGAGACCGAGGCCGTTCCTGAGGGCTCGGTTGTGGTGTTCTCCGCCCACGGGGTGTCCCCGGAGGTACGCGAGGCGGCCAAGGGCCGCGGCCTGCGGACCATCGACGCGACCTGCCCGCTGGTGACCAAGGTGCACAACGAGGCCCGCCGGTTCGCCGCCCAGGATTATGACATCCTGCTCATCGGCCATGAGGGCCACGAAGAGGTCATCGGTACGACCGGCGAGGCGCCGGCCCACATTCACCTGGTAGATGGCCCTGCCGGGAGCGACTCGGTACAGGTCAGGGACCCCGCCAAAGTTGCCTGGCTATCGCAGACCACGCTCTCGGTCGACGAGACCTCGCAGACCGTAGCTGCATTGCGCGAGCGGTTCCCGCAGTTGCTCGATCCGCCGAGCGACGACATCTGTTACGCGACCCAGAACCGCCAGGCCGCGGTCAAGCAGATCGCAGCCGAGTCGGATGTCGTGATCGTCGTCGGCTCGCATAATTCTTCGAATTCGGTCCGCCTCGTCGAGGTCGCCAAAGAGGCTGGCGCCCGCGCCGCTTATCTGGTCGACTACGCCTCTGACGTGGAGCTGTCCTGGCTCGACGGCGCGCGCACGGTCGGCGTGACCAGCGGCGCCTCGGTACCTGAGGACCTGGTGGACGGCGTGCTGGCGCGGCTGGCCGACAACGGTTTCACTGATGTCGAGGAAGTCGAGGCAGTGCGCGAGCGCATGGTCTTCGGGCTGCCGCGCGAGCTCCGGAAACCCGCCGCGGACCAGTCCTAGCAGCTGCAGGCGAGCCCCGGCCAGGGCCAGTGCCAGTTCTAGTAGCCGCAGGCCAGCCCTAGCGCTGCGTCAGCCGGCCGCGCTGATCGCGCGCCCGCTGCCGAACAGTTGCTGCTGGGCAGGGCTGTCCATGGGCGGGCTGACCAGTTCCGGCCCGGCTTCCACGATCAGCTCCGGCGCCGACAGGGACCGCACAGTTTCCTCGACCGGCCGGAGCTGCTCTAGCTCGGTCTCGACAATGCCCAGTTCGTTGAGCTTTCGCGCGCTGACCAGCACGCGGCTCTCCAGCGACCCGACAGTCCGGTTATAGGCCGTAACCGCGTTCGTCAGGGCCTTCCCCAGGCCGTCGACATGCTTGCCGAGGCCGGCGATCCGGTCGTAAAGCTCGCGGCCAAGGTCGAACACCGCCCGCGCGTTCTCCGAGAGCGCGGCCTGCTGCCAGGCGTACTGCGCGGTCCGTAGCATCGTGACGAGCGTGGTCGGCGTGGCGATGTGAACCTTGTGCGCCATCGCGTACTCCAGCAGACCGGGATCATGCTCAAGCGCGGGAGCCAAGAACGCCTCGCCGGGAACGAAAAGCACCACGAATTCGGGCGACGGAGCAAGCGCGGCCCAGTACGCCTTGGCTGCGAGCCGGTCGACGTGCTCGCGCAGGTGCCGGGCATGCGCTCCGAGCCGGGCAGCGCGCGCATCCTCAGCCGAAGCCTCGGCAGCCTCGAGATAAGCAGCGAGGGACACCTTCGAGTCGACGACGATGTTCTTGCCACCGGCCAGCCTGATCACCATGTCCGGCCGCTGTGTGCCGTCGGCCGTCGTCACGCTGACTTGCTCGTCGAAGTCGCACCTGCTGCTCATGCCGGCCAGCTCCACCACGCGCCGCAGCTGCATCTCGCCCCACCTGCCACGGGCTTCAGGCCTGCGCAGGGCGGTCACCAGCGCCTGAGTTTCCGCGCGAAGCTGGTCGGAACTCTGCCGGGCGAATGCAACCTGCTCCGACAGCGCGGCGTGCGAGGAGCGCCTGGCCGCCTCAGCCTCGCGCAGTTGGCTCTCGACCCGGGTCAGAGTGTCGCGCAACGGCTGAACTAGTTGCTGGACTGCGGCGGTGCGGCTGTCGAGGTCTCCGGCCGCCTTGGCGTTGGCCGCGCTCAGCTGACCTTCGGCGATCTGCAGGAAAGTCTTCGTGCTGCGCTCGAGCGCCTGTGCCGAGAGCGCCTGGAAGCGCTCGGCGAGCTGGCCGTCGATCAGCTCAGCCTTTTCCTGCGCGGCGCGCTCTACCAGCGCCGCTCGCTCGGCGATTGACCTGGCGCGCTCATCAGCCGCCCTGGCCTGGCCCGTCAGGTCGGCAGCCAGGCCGGCGAGCCGCCCGCGCGCCAGCAAGTAGCCGACGGCAGCGCCAAGCGCAGCCCCCAGGAGGAGCCCGATTAGCAACATGATCACGTTCATAATCAGCATGCTTGCAGCCGGTGACGACAGTTCTGGCGTCCGACACGCCCGGTTGGCGGCCACTGTGTGCTCTTGTGGATCGGCCCTGGACTGGCCCAGGCCGCTGCGCGCAGTCGCGTGCTGTGTGCCGGACGAAGCCCGTTTCCTTCGGCTATTAGAATTTGGCGGTGAGCTTGTCCATTGGCATCGTCGGACTGCCCAATGTGGGCAAATCCACCCTTTTCAACGCGCTGACCCGGGCGGATGCGGTGGCGTCGAACTACCCGTTCGCGACGATCGAGCCGAACGTCGGAATTGTCGGCATTCCCGACTCGCGGCTGGATGCGCTGGCCGGCCTGTATGACTCAGCCCGGATCGTGCCCGCGACCGTGCGCTTCGTCGATATCGCCGGCCTGGTCCGCGGCGCGTCTGCGGGGCAGGGGCTGGGCAACCAGTTCCTCTCCCACATCCGCGAGACCGACGCGATCTGCCAGGTTGTCCGTGTCTTCACCGATCCCGATGTCAGCCACGTGGACGGGGATGTGTCGCCCGAACGTGACATCGAGACCATTGCCACCGAGCTGATGCTGGCCGACCTGCAGACCCTCGAGAAGGCAGCGCCGCGGCTGGCTAAGGAAGCGAAGTCGGGCAAGGACCCCGAGCGGATAAAGATGGCGGGCGCGACGGCGGCCGCCCAGCAGCTGCTCGATGGCGGGACGACGCTGTTCGCGGGCGCGGCCGGGGCCGGGATCGATCTGGCTGAGCTGCGCGAGCTTCAGCTGCTGACCGCGAAGCCGTTCCTGTACGTGTTCAACGAGGACGACGCCGAGCTTGCCGACGACGAGCTTCGCAAGAAGCTTGCCGGGCTGGTTTCCCCGGCTGAGTCGGTCTTCCTGGACGCGAAGACCGAAGCCGAGCTTGCCGAGCTCGACCCCGCCGAGGCTGCGGAGATGCTGGCCGAGCTAGGCCTCGGTGAGCCGGGTCTGGCACAGCTGGCCAGGGCAGGTTTCGCCGCGCTGAACCTGTCCACGTTCCTGACCGCGGGCCCGAAGGAGGCGCGAGCCTGGACGATCCCGGCTGGCGCCACTGCGCCCGAGGCGGCGGGGGTCATTCACACCGACTTCCAGCGCGGCTTCATCAAAGCCGAGATCGTCTCGTTCGACGACCTGATGGCGGCGGGCTCGGTGGCGGCGGCCAGAGCTGCGGGCAAGGCCAGGATCGAGGGCAAGGACTACGTCATGCGCGACGGTGACGTCGTGGAGTTCCGCTTCAACGTCTGAGCTGGCGCTAGCGTCGGTCGTCTGGCGGGCTGGCCGGCACCACGGGCAATGCCAGGGCAAGGCCCGTGGTGATCGAAATGCCGGCGAGTGCGGCCTTTCCTGTCAGGCTGATTCGCATTGGTCCCCTCCGCTCCTTTGGTTGTCCCGTGTCAGCCGGCGACGGCGCGGCTGAATCGGGCGTCCGGTGCGATTGGCGGCCTCCTCGTCCTCAGAGGTCACCGCTCACTAGCGCATCGTGACGCGGGATCACCTAGCGTGGCATTAGGGCAAGCACCGCTGTTCTCGGCGGCCACCACGACGATGAATGGCGAGGCTTCGCGTCCCCGCGCGAGGTGGTTATCTGGGGCCGGAAAGCTGGCCCGGCGGTCGCGACCGCAGCGCCCTGGCCGATCTGAAGAAAGCGCCGGAAGCCGGGCGCCAGAGCTGACACACCGCGGCGAGGCCAGTCAGCCATGTCAGCATCGCCCAGAGCACCTGCCCAACCCCGTTATTGCCGATCAGCTCCAGCGTTGCCAGGCCGAACAGCGCCGTCGACAGGATGCGGGCCCAGTTCCTACCCTGGCCGGCCGCTCGCGCCATCCACAGCCACGAGCCGATCCCGGCAAGGGCGAGAGCTATCGCGACCGCGACGATGAGCGGTCGCATGTGGCTGAGCTGCGCAGTAGTGAGGTGGTGCCCAAGCACGGTCAGGTGGTAGGCCTTGATGTCGCCGATGTAGGCCAGCGCGATGGCCAGCTGCGCGGCAGTGCCAATGGCGCCTCCGTACATGAGCTTGACGGCGCTCAGCACCGGCGCTGGAGCCGGAAGGCGCAGCGGCTCGACCGGCTGGCCGTCGGCCGGGTAGAGCTGGCCCGTGGTTCCTGCTAGGGCTGTGCCGGGGGTGGCCCGGTCGGCGGCAATCGCTGCGAGCAGCATGGCGCGGGCAGCGTCCAGCTCGGCAGGCGCGGGCAGGGGCGTCTCCCGCGCTAGCCGCCGGAGCTGCTCCATCTCATTCATTGGTCGTGAGCTCCTCATATGTTGCTGCTGCGTCAGTACCGGCCAGGGTCTGTCGCAGCCTCGTGCGCGCACGGTGGAGCCTGGACCGCACCGTGCCCACCGGGATGGCCAGCGCTCGCGCCACCTCCTGATAGGTCAGCTGCTCCCAGGCGATCAGCAGCAGCACGTCCCGGTCACCGGCGGGCAGGGCGGCCAGCGCCTCGTCCAGATGCCGGCGCATCGCCTGTGCTGTGACATCAGCGGCCACGCGGTCGGCATGGCCTGGAAGCTCGGGCTCGGCTGTGACAGCCTGCATGATGCGGTACTGGCGCGCCTCCTGCCTGCGGTGCCGGTTGAGGAGGTTGGTGGCAATCCCGTACAACCAGGGTCGGGCATCCGGGTAGCCGAGGTCATACCGGTCTCGCTTTGCGAACGCGGTCAGGAACGTCTCGCCGACCAGGTCGTCAGCGTCCTGGCTGCCAGCACGCCGGGCAAGGTAGCGGTAAATGTGCGGGGCATGCCTATCAAACAGCAACGCGAACCGCTCCGGCTCCTGCCAGGAGCTCTCGATGACCGCGGCATCATCATCAGCGGCGGCAATTCCCCGACGCCGCCTCATCCGGGGCCCTGATTGGTTCCCAGTCCCCACCTGGAGCGGAACGCTGAATCTGTCATCTGCAACCAGCCAACAGGGCCACGCCCCTGGCGGCATGCCAGTTAACGCGACTCATGGCTGACGCAGCCTCCCTAGACGACGCTGCTCCGCGGCTTGAAGAAAGCATCGGCGGCTGGGCGCCACAGCAGCCAGACCACGGCGAGGCCGGGCAGCCAGGTCAGCACCGCACCCAGCAAGCCGAGCGCCTCGAAGCCGTGCACGACGTGCGTCACCGGCTGCCTGAGATCGCCAGCCAGCTGCAGAGTCGCCAGACCGAACAGCACCGTGGACAGGATGCGCGCCCACTTCCGGCCCTGGCCGTTCGCCCGCGCCATCCACAGCCACAGGGCGATCACAAGCAGGCCACTGACCATCACTGCCGTGACGATGAGCGGTTTGAGCTGGCTCAGCCGCTCGCTGTCCAGGCTGCGGCCCAGCCATCGCCCTCGCGCGGCGGCCTGGGTGTCATCGACCTCGACAGCCAGCAAGAAGATCAGGTACACGAGGCTGGTGGCCGCGCCCAGGTACATAAGCTTCACAGCGGTCAGCACCAGCGCGGGAGCAGGGCGTCGCTGCGGCTCAGCCGGCTCAGCCGACTGGCGCATGGACGAGTGCGGACGGAACATGCTGACGACCCCTTCCGGATGCGCGGAGACTACATCCGTTATCCGCAGCAGGCGCCCGACGAGTTCACGGCCGTCTCCTAGCGCGACCGTCGCACTTCACGGATCCTTACGGCCATAATCGTCACAAAATGTGCTAAACTGCAATCGATGTTGCCGCTGCAGTTGTCAGCCCGGCCGGGGAGCCTCGGCCGTTCGGGCCGCGCTGGCGCCCGGACACCATGTGTCTGATTCATCCCTGATGGCAGGTCAACGGGAATCCGATCCACCCTGATCCGTGTTTGTTGCAAGCAGGGGCTTACGTAGCGTTAGTTGCCCGGCTGGGTGCGGATCGGGGGCGGATGGAGAAGGCAATCTTGCTGGCCGTGGCGGCAAGTTTCTGCACCGCCACCGCGTCGGTTGCCCAGCGACGGGGTGCCAGGGCGGTCGGGACCACAGCCGGATTCGATGTCGGCCTGATCGCTCGCCTGGCCCGCCGCCCGGTCTGGCTGCTGGGGATAGCGAGCATGATCCTCGGCTTCGGGCTCCAGCTCGGCGCGCTGCACTTCGGCGCCCTGGCGCTGGTCCAGCCGATCATGGCGCTGGAGCTGCTGCTCGTCTTCGCTTTCATGGCAGTCGCAGGCCGGCAGCGGGTGAGAATCAAGCGCCGCGACTGGCTGGCGGCGGCCGCTATGTCGGCCGGGGTAGCGGCCTTTCTTGCGCTAGCGGCCCCAGCCGGCGGGCGGCTGCACGCACCGGGCTTTGGGTGGTTGCTGGCCGGCCTGGCCACGCTCATCATCGTGCTAGGTGCCGTCGGCACGTCCTACCGCCGCGGCGCCCGTTTTCGCGTGTCGTCATCCCGCCGCGCCGCCGTGCTCGGCGCAGCTACCGGCATCGCCTGGGGGTTCGTGGCAGCGGTCATCAAGGAGCTGAGCTCTCACCTCAGCGCCGGCCCTGGCGCCATCTTCTCGACCTGGTCGCTTTACCTGCTGCTGGCATCCGGGGCGGCCGCGATGCTGCTGGCTTCGCACGCGCTCTCGGCTGGCCCGCTGGCCGCATCTCAGCCAGGATTTACCGTCCTCAATCCGCTAACGGCGATCGTGCTCGGCGTGTTCTTGTTCGGTGAGCACATCCGGGGCGGCCCGCTGGAGCTGGCTGGCGAGGCGCTGAGCCTGACTCTTGTCATCGCCGGAGCCATGGCTCTCAGCCATAGCTGCTTCATTCTCGGTGAGGTCGGCGACCCGTCCTGCCTGCCGCCCGAATTCCGGTCCGGCGGCCTGGGCAAGCAGCTCCCGCAGCTCGTCGTCGGCTACCAGCCCGCCGGCGCAGCTGCTGGACATGTCGCACGCCATCAGTCGCTGAAGTCGTCAGTAAGCGCTGCCGAGGCGAGAAGACGCGCGTCTTGACCGCGGTTGGCCGGATCTGCACTGGTCGGCGGGCTGGCGGCGTTCGCTGAGGCTGATCGGGGGCTTTCGCTGGCAGGTTGTTGCTCATCCATGGCCGCAATCGTGCCAGCCGCATCTCACTCCGACGAGGGTGAATCCCGCGTCGTTGCCACGTCCATCTGGGCCGCCTCCACGCGTCGTGAAAGCGACGGAAGCTAATCACGCCCGGCGCCGCTCGCGCTGGGTGACGCGGCAAGGAGGACCAACCGATGACCGCAGAGTGGCTGCGCACCGCAGTCAGGACCAGTTACCGCTGGCTGGACAGCATGAACGCGACGCCGGACGAGTCCGGTCAGCTGTGTCATGACCAGCTGATCCAGACCGAGACCGACGCGCTTGGGTCCGCACTCACCAACCAGCGCAACCACGTTCTCGGGATTCTGGATGGCCTAACCGACGAGCAGTTGCGCCGGCCAGTGCTGCCGTCAGGCTGGACCTGCCTCGGCATGGTGCAGCACCTGACCATCAGCGTCGAACGGTTCTGGTTCCGCGGCATCGTCGCCGGAGCGGCCGAGTACGTCGGCACTTCCGATGAGGACGCCAAGGCTGCCTGGCAGGTCCCGCCCGACGTGCCGGCCGCAGCAGTTCTCGGCGCGTACCGGCAGGAGATCGAACTCGCCAACGACGTGATTCCGGCGACCTCGCTGGGCCAGCCGCCCGCGTTCTGGCCCGTCGAGATGTGGCCCACCTGGCGGCTGCCAGACTTCCGGGCGGTCATGCTGCACGTGATCACTGAGACCGCCTGCCATGCCGGTCACCTTGACGCGGCCCGCGAGCTCCTCGACGGCCGTCAGTGGCTGGCCTAGGCTCTACTGCGGCCCGCGGGCGTAGAGTTCCGCGGTGCTGCGGACCTGCGCGACCGCCCTGCTTACCGGGACATCGCGCGCCTCCAGTTCACGGAGGATCTCTTCGCTAAAGCCGGACAGGAAGCCGATCCCGCCGGCCTCGCCGCGCACTCTGAGCCAGACCGCGATCCTGCTAAAACGCAGGGTTACCAGTTCAGCGAGGGCAAGCTCGTCATAGCGCGCTTCCCAGGTCGGCACTATCCAGCGGCTCACCACGGCGACACCGCGCAGCCGGACGCCCCAGTCGAAGAACTCCAGCCGGGCGAATCCGCCGCTGGTCATTGCCGACCGGCACAGGACATCGCCAATGAATGATCTTGCCCGCGCACCTTGGGGCGCATCCGTGGTCCGGCCACAGGACGCTGCCCGCCTGATCCAGACGACCAGGCCGACGGCGGCGACCAGTACGAGGAGCACGACGAGCACGATCACAACTAGCACTCGGTCTCCCGCCTTCCTCGTCTGCGAGCTGCTGCCTGGCCCAGCGTAACCGGGGTCGAGCGCAGTTCCGCCCCGGCAGCCGGCCGGGGCGTGCACAGGCCCGGGCTCCAGGCAGCCGGGCCAGGCTATGCCGAAGTAAGCTCTTCGGTCATGAGCCAGCAGCCAGCGCAATCCCAGCCGTCGCAGCCCCCGGAAGTCAAGAGGCTCCCTTCTGAGCGGCATCACCATAGCGACACCTTTGTCGACGATTATGCCTGGCTGGCCGACAAGGACAACCCGGAGACGATTGCCTTCCTCGAGGGCGAGAACGCCTACACCGATGCGATGGCCGCCGGGCAGAAAGACCTGCGCGAGGCGATCTTCAACGAGATCAAGTCCAGGACTAAGGAGTCTGACCTGACCGTGCCGTCGCGCAAGGGCGGCTGGTGGTACTACACCAGGACGATCGAGGGCAAGCAGTACCCGGTGCACTGCCGCCGGGCTGTCCGGCCGGACGATGCAGGCCCGCCGATGACGCCGGACGGCAGCCCGCTCGACGGCGAGCAAATCCTTGTCGACCAGAACGCGCTGGCTGGCGACAACCCGTTCTTCGCCATCGGCGCGTTTGACGTCAGCCCGGACGGCAACCTGCTGGCATACTCGACCGACCTTGACGGCGACGAGCGCTACACCATGCGGTTCAAGAACCTGCAGACCGGCGAGGTAGCGCCGGACGAGATCCCCGACACTTACTACGGCACTGCCTGGTCGGCGGATGCCAGCTCACTGTTTTACGTCACAGTGAACGACACGTGGCGGCCGTACCGGGTCTGGCGCCACGTCGTCGGCACGTCGGCCAGTGATGACGTGCTCGTTTACCAGGAGGATGACGAGAAGTTCAACGTCGGCGTAGGCCTGTCGCGCAGCGAGCGCTACCTGATGATCGGTGCGTCGAGTTCGCTCACGAGCGAGATCCGCATCCTCGACGCGGCCGACCCGGCTGGAGAGTTCCGCGTCGTCACGCCACGGCGGCCCGGCGTCGAGTACGACGTCGAGCACCAGGTGCTGCCCGACGGGACCGAGCGGTTGCTCATCCTGCACAACGACGGCGCGCTGAACTTCGAGCTTGCGGAGGCGCCGCTGACCAGCCCGGCGCAGTGGACGCCCCTCATCTCGCACCGCGATGACACCCGGCTGCTTGGCGTCGATGCTTTCGCCTCGCACATAGTCGTCTACCTGCGCCGGGACGGGCTGACCGGGCTGCGTGTGCTGCCCGCGGGCGCTGCTGCATACGAGATCGACTTCCCCGAGCCGATCTACCAGGTCCACCCGGGCTCGAATCCGGAGTACGTCACGGACACGTTCCGCCTGACGTACGTGTCGATGGTGACGCCCAATTCGGTCTACGACTGTGACGTCGCGACCGGACAGCTGGCGCTGCTCAAGCAGGCCGAGGTGCTGCCAGGCCCCGATGGCAGGGCTTACGACCCAGCCGACTACGAGCAGCTGCGGCTGTGGGCGGTGGCTGGCGACGGAACCCAGATCCCCATCTCGCTGGTGTCCCGGAAAGACATACCGCGTGGCGGGGCTGCCCCGTTTCTTCTCTATGGCTATGGAAGTTATGAGATCTCGATGGACCCGGGATTCTCTATCTCCCGGATCTCGCTGCTCGACCGCGGTTTCGTCTACGCGATCGCGCACATTCGCGGCGGTGGCGAGATGGGGCGGCACTGGTATGACGACGGCAAGATGCTGCGGAAGATCAACACCTTCACCGACTTCATCGCGTGCGCGCGGCATGTGGTGAAGGAAGGCTGGACGACGGCCGAGCAACTGGTCGCGCGCGGCGCGTCCGCGGGTGGTCTGCTGATGGGCGCGGTGGTGAATATGGCTCCCGACGCGTTCGGCGGGATCGTGGCGCAGGTGCCGTTCGTGGACGCGCTGACCTCGATGCTCGACCCGACGCTGCCGCTGACCGTGCCCGAGTGGGAAGAGTGGGGCGATCCGCTGCACGATCCCGAGGTCTACCAGTACATGAAGTCGTACTCCCCGTATGAGAACGTCAGCCCGGACCGGGTGTACCCGCCGATTCTGGCGGTGACGAGCCTGAACGACACGCGGGTCCTGTATCACGAGCCGGCCAAGTGGATCGCGAGGCTGCAGGCGGAGGCGAAGGGCGGCCCGTTCCTGCTGAAGACGGAGATGGCGGCGGGCCACGGCGGCCGGTCCGGGCGATACGACGCATGGCGTGAGGAAGCCATGGTGCTTGCCTGGATTGTGGCTACGGCAAACGGTTGAAAGGCGCCGCCGTCGGTGGCCGATGCGACTCCCTGTTGGTTTCCCGGCGTCGCGTAGTCGATATGTGTCATTCGTGCCCGGCTAACTGACAGGAAGTCGCGTTCGCCGATGATCGGCGGCTGGTTTGGTCGCCTGTCACACGGATGTCACGCCCGATCGTGTTCCCTTCTCGCGTTAGCCGCGCCGGCCTGCCCGGCGAGCCGCGAGTAAGGACAGTTGATGCGAGAGCATTGGCGCGACTCCGAACTGGACGGGTTGGACGAGCCCGCCGCGGCGATCCTGCGCGCCTTCCCCGCGCCGGGCAGGCCGGCCTGGCTGCACCAGGAGCCGATCACTGCGTCTGGGCCGATCACTGCGTCTGGGCCGATCACTAAGTCTGGGCCGATCACTGAACCCCGTCTGCGCTGGCCGCCCGGTCACTCGTGGTGGCCGGGAGCCGAGTACAGCCCGGCGCCGGCGAATCGCGGCACGGATGCGCTGCCGGCGGAAGGCGCCGCGGATGGCAGGTCTGCCGCAGGCGCCGGACCTGCCGCAGGCGCCGGACCTGCCGCAGGCGCCAGACCTGACGCAAGCGGCGGGCCATCAGACCGCGAAAGCCGGGAACGGGATAGGCCAGGCCGGCTGGACTGGTTATTCGCCGATCTGGACAAGGCGCCAGCAGCAGCCCAAGATCCGCCTTTTTCCTGTAGATACGATCCGCGTCCCGGCGTGGCTTCCGGGGCCGCTGGGCGTTTTGCCGGAGAATGGTCTGCGCCAGCAACATCGTCAATACCATCGCGCCCGGCCGTTTCACTGCCGCGGCGCCTGCGGGGCGTTCACAAGGACGGAGGTGTGATGGCCCGTCGGGCACTCCTCGACCGCAGTGCTGAGTTCACTGTGGACGACCAAGTGCCGCCGCCAAGCCAGCCGCACCCGGTACGCCCTGATCAGGCTGCTTCGCCGTGGCGCGGGGCCGGTGGCCGATGGCTGATCTGGCTGGCGCGCGCGGTCGCCTGGGCAGTGCTGCTGCTGATCGGTTACCGGGGAGTTGTCGCGATCATCGAGGGGCCGGCCCCGCGTAGTGTCCCCACTGGACCCGTTGCCGCACCGAGCGAAAGCACGCAGTTCCCCGTCACCTCCGCTGAGGCTTACGCCCTGGACTTTGGCGACGTCTATCTCAACCTGAACCCTGCCAGCTCCGCTGCTCGCAGCCGGGATCTGGCCGCATTCCTGCCGCCCGGCGCAAGCGGCGCGGCGGGCTGGAACGGGTCCGGGACGCAGCGGATGCTCGACGAGCAGGTCGCCGGCATCTCGATCACCGGCAGCCACTCCGCGGTCGTGACACTGCTCGCGCAGCTGAGCAACGGACGACTGATCGAGCTCGGCGTGCCGGTGTACGCGAACGCGGGACGGATGAGCGTCCAGGGCCTTCCGGCCTGGCTTCCCGGACCGGGCAAGGCGACGCCTCCGGCCGGCTCGCAGACCTCCGATCAGGCGACCGAAACCGCACTGCAGACCCAGCTCCCCGCATTTTTCCAGGCCTTCGCGACCGGCGACCAGGGGACGCTGGCCAGGTTCACCGCTCCTGGTGCCCGCCTGACCGGGCTGCACAGTGACGTCACCTTCGGCGGCATTGACAGCGTCTACGCTCCGGCAGGGGGTGCGACCCGGCAGGTTTCGGTCACTGTCACCTGGCACCTCCCGGCTCCCGGGACGGCCAGTTCAGCTGCGGCCGGCGGCGCTCCGGCGGCGTTGCAGATGACCTACCAGATGACGGTCGTGAGACAGGGCGGCAGCTGGGACGTCCGGTCGATCGGTGCGTCTACCCAGCCGCTTGCCCAGGGGCCACCGTGACCCTTCCGGTTCGCTTGCGGCACGACGGCCCGCCAGGAATCAGGGCAGGGCAGCGTCGCCCGATACGACACACAAAGCCAGCACGCGCTCCCGACGGCCGCGCTCACTCACCCCCGGAGATCCGATGTCGGCTCAACTATTTACCGTCGCTGCACATCCCCTGGCACTTAGCACGACAGGCCTCGTGTCCTATCTGCAAGGCCTATTCGGGCCGCTATTCCTGGGCATTGTCGGTATCGTCGCGATCTTCTTCCTGTTCACCCGCGAGATCATCCGCTTTGTGCAGTTCATCGTGCTCGCCATCGCAATCGCGGTCATTTTCTACACGCCGAGCATTGTGCAGACGCTCGCGTCCGGCATCGCGAATGCGCTCGGAGTGCACTGAGCGGTCGAGCACTGGCCGGCTGAGCACCGGTGGCTCACAACCGGGTCGCGGCAGGTCTGGCGCTAGCGGACGGAAGGAGGCAGCGCGTGGAACTTCCGACCTACACGAACATCTGGAAGATCGAAAAGCGGCTCTACAAGCTGTATGACTTCCGGCTGCCCATGCCCCTTCCTGTCGGGCAGGTCGCCGTCTTCCTGGCCATCGCCGTCCCGTACATGCTGATCCTGACCATGGTCGGGATGCCGTTCAGCCATACCTGGGTCTGGCTGTACGTGCTGCCCCCAGGCGTGCTGGCCTGGCTCGTCACCCGGCCGGTGCTGGAGGGCAAACGGCTACCCGAACTCGTGCTGTCCCAGCTGCGCTATCTGAGTGAGCCGCGCACCTGGTGCCGGATGGCACCGCTGGCGGAGAAGGACGAGATCACGGTCTTCGCGAGAGTCTGGCGCGCGGCGGCCACCTCCGCTCCACGGGTGCCGACTTGGCAGGCCCCGGACACCACTAGATCGGCACCCACGGTCAGCGCCGAGGAGGTAGCCCCGGCCGCGGAGGCGATCGAAGTTGCCGCGCGCCCGGTCTGGCCGAGCAGTCCCGCGATCCACGCGCCTGCTGCCAAGCCCGCTCCGACAGTGCCTGCGGTCCCGCTGCCTGCGGTCCCGGTGCTTGCTGTCCCGGCGCCGCCTGTGCCCGCTGTACCCGAGCGCACCTCTCCGCCGGAGCGCGCCGCTGCGCCCGAGCGGTCCGCTGCCCCGGAACGCGCCGCTACGCCCGAGCGCGCCGGAGGCCCCGAGCGCGCCGGAGGCCCGGAGCGCGCCGCCGCGCCCGCACATATCCCGCCGCCGACTCGCACCGCCCGGCCCGGGCTGAGCGTTCACACCGACGGGCGCGCGGGCGAACAGCTCCATGTCGTCGAGCGTGCCCTGCGCAGTTCGCCCGGCGGCGGTCCGGCGAACGGCTGGCGTGACCGCGTCGTCGTGGTGCCGGGCGGTCACCGGCCGGGCAAGCCTGACCAGGTCCAGCGCGACCAGGCCAGGGCCCGGCTGCCGCTGGCCGGCCCCGCTCGCATCGTGGTGCTCGGCTGCACTGCCGGCGCTGGCCAGACGGTGACCACGCTGCTGACGGGTCAGCTACTGGCCGGACTGCGCGGCGAGGCCGTCGCGGTGCTCGACCTGGGCGCCGGGCCGGGCTCGCTAACCGAGCAGGCGCGCCAGATCCCGCGCCTGCTGCCCGGCAGGAGAGCCGGTACCGGAGAAGAACCAGGTTCAGGGCGGGAACGGGGCTTGCAAGTGGTAACTGCCGGCATCGACGACGCGGAGCCCGTCGACGCCGGGGCGCTTATCGATGCAGTAGTCGCTCGCTACCCGCTGACGCTGGCCGACCCGGCGGCCGCGCGCGTCCCCCGCGCCCTGCCCGTCGCGGACCAGCTGGTCTTGGTTGCGCCGGCGAACTCGGACGCAGCCGGCGCGCTCGCGATGACGCTGGAATGGCTGGACGGGCACGGGCACGCTGAGCTTGCGCGGCGCGCTGTTGCCGTGCTGAACGGCGTGAGCCCCGGTACCGCAGCGCAGTCAGACAAGGCAGCCGCGGTGGCGACTGGCCGGTGCCGGGCTATCGTGCGCGTGCCGTGGGATGACGGGCTATCGGGCGGGGGCGTTCTCAGTGTCGCCGCTATCCAGGCGTACGCGGCGCTGGCCGGGGTGATCGTTTCAGGCCTGGCCAATGTCACGACTAGCTCGGCCGGTCAGCTGTCACGGGGCGCTGGCCAGTGAGCGCGCGGACTGCCGGGCGGGCCCGGTTGTCAGTCCGGTATTTCGACGACCGGATCGTGCTCACCGAAGCGCAGGCCTGGGCTTACTACCGCCTACCGACCATCTCCTATGAGTTCACCACTCCGGTCGAGCGCGAGGCGCTCGCCACCGGCATCACGGTGGCGCTTGCCGCTATCCGGATGGCCGACGCCGAGGTGCACCTGCGCATCGCGAACCGGCCGTACCCAGCCGCAGAATGGGCGACAAAGCTTGACGCAACATCGGACGGTGGGCCCGGCTGGCTCGGCTACCTGGAGGAGATGTACCGGCACGTCTGGGCTAAGGACTTCTGGAGCAAAGAGGTCTTCCTGGGTGTCCGGCTCGGCCAGCGTGGGGTTCGGGCTCAGTTGTCCGGCGGGCTGCTCGGGCAGTTCGCGAATTCGTATCGCGGGGCCGAGCAAGCGCTCGGCCTGATCGACGAGGCCGTCCCGGCTGCTGAGATCGCTCGGTGGACTGACCAGTCCGAACGCCTCGGCCGCGCGTTGTCCTCAAGCGCGCTGGCGGCCGCCCACGCTAGCAGCGACGAAGTGGCATGGCTGTTCCGGCATGCGCTGGCCGGTACTGTCGCCGAACCGCCGCCGTCGGCTGCACGACGCCACACCTGGGGGGCGGGCGAAATCGAGTCACTGCTCGAAGGACAGGTTGACAACGGCCGGACTGTGCTACGGCTGTCGCATCCAGCCGGTGAGTCATGGACGGCCTTCCTGTCATTCGCCCGGTTCCCGGACGTCATGTACTTCCCGGACGGCGAGCCCTGGCTGCATTACGCCGATGCGCTGCCGTTTCCGGTAGAAACCTCCTCGCGGATGAAGCTGATCGCGCCCGCCCGGGCTAGCAAGGACGTCAGCCGGCGCCTAGCGCATGCCAGGGACATGGACGCGCATATCAGGGAGGCGGGGGCCGACCTGCCGATCGCGCTCGCCGAGCAGATCGAGGCAGCCAGGCTGCTTGAGCACGGGATCACCAAAGAACGGCTGCCGTTCGTTTACGGCTGGCACCGGTTGATGGTCTCTGCGCCGGATCGTGAGTTGTGCATGCGCCGGGCGGAGGCGCTGATCGAGCACTACCGGGACGCTGGCATCGACGTGGTCAACTCGACCGGCGACCAGTTCTCGCTGTTGTGCGAGTCGCTGCCAGGGGACCGGGTTCGGCTGAATTCCTACTTGCAGCGCCAGCCGCTGTACACGGTCGCGGGCGGCATGCCAACCGCAACGGTCGACCTCGGCGACCGGATAGTCCAGGAGTCGGGCTGGATCGGCCCCTACATCGGCGAAACCCTCGGCCGGGCGCGAGCGGTCGTTCATTTCGACCCGCTGGTTGCGGCAGCACGGAACCGGCCCACCGCGGTAGCGGTCACCGGCGAGCCGGGAGGTGGGAAGACCACCCTCGCGCTGCTGATGATCCTTCAGCTCGCGCTGCGCGGCGTGACCGTTGCGGTGATCGACCCCAAGGGCGACGCCGAGTCGCTGGCGGGCTGGCTGTCCCGGCGGGGCCGCCAGGCCAGGGTCGTGCCGCTCGGCAGCGCGGCGCCCGGCCTGCTCGATCCCTTCTCATTCGGTGATGACCTGGCTGAGCGGCGAACGATGGCGACCGAGACACTCCGGTTGCTCTTGCCCAGGATGAGCGAGGAACGCGAGAGCGCCATGATCCAGGCCGTCGCCGCGGTTGCAGCGGGGGACCAGCCGAGCCTTGGCAAAGTCGTCAGTCACCTGGAGAATTCTGGCGACCCCGCTTCGGTCAACCTCGGCGCGGTGCTGCGGTCGATGTCGGAGATGCGGCTGGCCCGGCTCTGCTTCGCGCCATCGGGCGGCCAGCGGATCGACGCGGCGGGCTGGACGACGGTGTTCACCCTGGCCGGCCTCACCTTGCCAGACGGCGCAGTCGGACGCGACGACTACTCCTACGAGCAGCGCCTTTCCGTCGCGCTGCTGTACCTTGTCTCCCAGTTCGCCCGGCGGTTGCTGAATGGTATGGACCGGCGCCTGCCGAAGGCGATCTTCCTGGACGAAGCGTGGGCGATCACCTCGACGCCGCAGGGCGCGAAGCTCATTCCTGAGGTGTCCAGGATGGGCCGGTCGCGCAACACGGCGCTGATCATGGTTTCGCAGAACGCCGGTGACCTGCTCAACGAGCAGGTCACGAACTGCATCTCCAGCGTGTTCGCATTCCGGTCGTCCGAGCAGACCGAGGTCGCCAGCGTCCTCGCGCTGCTCGGCCTGGAGCAGTCTGCGGAGCACAAGGCGGTGCTTCGCGCTCTCGGTAACGGCGAGTGCATTTTCCGCGACCTGGACGGCCGCGCGGGTCGCATCGGCGTTGACCTGATCTCCGACGAGTTGCGGCAGTGCCTGGACACTAACCCGACGAGAGCCCGGCCTGACGACGTACCAGTTGGCCAGTCCTATGCCGAGTCAGAGCCGACCGGCGAGTCAGAACCGCCCGGCGCCGAGCCGGCCAAGTTCAGTGCCGAGTCAGAACCGCCCGTTGCCGAGCCGGCCCAGCCCGGCCTCAGCTGACCTGCGTAAGTCACGCAGCAACAACCACAACAGGAGCCCTCCGGATGCGCAGACGCCGCCTTCCGCGCAATGTGGCCGTGGTGCTGGCCGCGCTCGGGGCTGTCCTGGTCATCCCGCAGGCCGGGCATGCAGCCAGCGCGTCCGGGGCGCAGCACGCCCGCCCGGCGGTCACCGCAACGACAGTTGCGGACGTCACCACCTCTGGCGGCGGGCTGTGCTCGGTTCCCGGTATCGGCGACATCGGCGGGCTGCTCGGCTTCTGCGCGCTTGGTTCCTCTGGCCTCACCGGCGACCTCAACAACATCTGCCAGCCGTCGCTGCCGACGCCGGAGCCGGCTAACGGCGGCATCGACGCGATGATCGCGCCGCCGGCTTCAGGCAAGCAGCCGGCCACGCTCTACGACGAGTACGGCGTGGCCGGCGACTACTGGGCCGCGACGAATCTGCAGTGCTCGGACATGACGTCGCTGATCGGCAACAACGTCGCCGGGATGGTGTTCGATGCGGCGAAGTCAATCGACCGGGTAACGATCACCGTCTACCAGTCGGCCGCCGGGGAGGGCATCCTCGGCTGGCTGCAGCGCGTCACCGACAAGCTGATCACCAGCCTCGGCAACGCGATCTACTTCCCCTACCTGGCAGTAGTGGTCATCCTGGCGGCGATCTGGCTGGCCTGGCAAGGGCTGATCCGCAAGCGCGGGACGCGGACGATCGAGGGCACGATCTGGATGATCGTGGCCTGCGCGGCTGCGCTGTTCCTGATCGGCAAGCCTGCTGATGTCACCGGGCTCGGCCGGAGCGTGTCGGACGGCATCTCACAGGCCCTCAATGTGGCCTTCGCGAAGTTGCCAAGTCCGGGTCCGAGTAGCTGCGTTCCCGTCCAGAAGGGCGATCCGGACGTGCAGCCTTCCACCTATAGCTACACGTCGGGCAGCACGGTAGTGGACCAGAATGCCGACGAGCTTTGGACCGTGCTGGTCTGTAAGCCGTGGCTGGTCGGCGAGTTCGGGACGTCGGAATACACAGTCGGCGGCGGCAAGCCGACACTGGTGAACACCTACGGGCGCTCGCTGCTCTGGGCTCAGGCTATCGCCGTGAACGAGAAACCGACGGCGGCGCTGATCCAGGCTAAGCAGGCTGCGTACGCAGGGATCGCGAGCAGCCTCGAGGCCAAGGATCCGGCTATCTACCCGCTGTTTCAGGGGAACGAGTGGACAACGCGGCTCGAGGTTGCGTTCGCCGCGCTGTTCGCCGCACTTGTCGCCGGCGTGCTCGTGTTGCTGATCGCGGTCACGCTGATCCTGCTCAAGCTGAGCTTCCTGTTGTTGCTGATCGTCGGGCCGTTCTTCCTGCTCATCGGAGTTCATCCGGGCTTTGGCCGGGTAGTCGCGCTGCGCTGGGTCGAGATGCTCGTCGGAGTCCTGCTCAAGCAGGCGGCGGTCGCCCTCGTGCTCAGCCTGCTCCTGTATTGCTACTCGCTGATCATGGGTGCCAGCGACGCAGTGCTGCCGTGGGCGCTGAAGATCCTGATGATCGCGTTGGTCACCGTTGCGGCGTTCATCTACCGCAAGCCGTTCCAGCACTTGTTCTCAGCGGTGGGCTACGGCGTGATCGGCTCACAGGAGCGGGCTGAGATCGATCTCGCCAGAGCGGGAGCGACGGCACGTGCCAACACAATGAACGCAGCGTCGGTTGCGGTTCCGGGCTTCGCTGCCTACCGGGCGGGCCGCTGGGCGCGACGTAATCCCGGCCAGGCGACGAGCCTGGCCATGGCCGCGGCGTCCGGCGGTGCTGGCGCTGCTGTAGCAGCAGGGTTGCATGCGGGTGAGACCGGGGCCGGGAGCAGCACAGACGCCGGTGCGGACGGCGCGGTCGGGTCCTCCGTCGCTGCTGGTGCCGCAGACGGCGCTGGCGGGCGGCTGGCGCTGACCGCCCGTGGCCGGGCGGGCGACGGGGCAGGGGCGGCGGGCGGGGCTCCGTCGTCGCAGGCGCCGCCGCTCAAACTGCCGTCGCGTGCGGGCAGCGCTGCCGCGGCGGCTGGCTCGGTGTCGAATGGCTCGGTGTCGGCTGGCTCGGTGTCGAATGGCTCGGGGGTGACTGCTTCCGGGCGGCCGGGTTCGGCGCAAGCGACTGGCACAGCGGCGGGCGTTTCCGGTCCGGCACCGGGCGCCTGGCCCCTTGGTCGCGGCGCGCCTGGCGCGCTCGGTTCGGGTGTGCTCCGTTCGGGCTCGGCGGGGTCGGCTGCGTCCGCTCCTCCTGCCGCGCCGGGGCCTCCAGCTCAGCGTGCGCAGGCGCGGCCGACCCGGCAGGCTGCCCCGAGACAGGGTGCACCGAGACAGCCGGTACCGAGAGAGGCCGCACCGAGACAAGCAGTACCGCGAGAGGCCGCACCGCGAGAGGCCGCACCGCGAGAGGCCGCTCCGCGACGGCGACAAGGTTCACAGCCTCAGCCGCCAGCACGGCAACCCTCGCGGCGTCAGCCGTCGAACGGAGCCGGTTCCCCTCGGCAGTCCTCCGGCGCGCGGCCGGCTGCCGACCAGGCGCCGCCAGAGACTCGGCCGCGAGCAGGCGGGCCGCTCGCGGGACCTGCCGAACCGGAGCGGCCGGGACCGTTCTGGTTGCGGCCGGTGCGCCGCAAGTAGCCCGCCGATGGACAGCCCGGTC
>Ga0335074_10001437_pt1 | contig 32304 bp, 30 predicted proteins | sample Lox_Sample_23_FD_206715 | JGI IMG/M metagenome (GOLD analysis project Ga0335074, IMG submission 206715) | Soil microbial communities from Loxahatchee National Wildlife Refuge, Florida, United States - Lox_Sample_2.3 | ecosystem: Environmental > Terrestrial > Soil > Wetlands | place: USA... | reverse complement strand
GCGCCGCCCGCCTGCTCGGCCGCCAGCAGGGCCCGCGCCACGTCCAGCGCGCGCGCCAGGGCACCCGAGGCGTCCTCCGGGCCGACGCGGACCGCCGGGACGGCGGTGAACTCGACGCGGGCCTGCTTGCGCGTCTGGTCGAGGGTCACCAGCGGCGTCGCGACGACACCCGGCGAGTTCGCCTCGACGGCGTAGACAGCCGTGACGCCGTCTGCCCGGGCGGGCACGAGCAGCAGGTCGGCGCAGGCACCGTCGACCACGAACCCCGCCATGCCGTCAAGGACCGGTCCGGTCTCGCCTTCGGTCACCGAGATGAGGTCACCGTCGGGGAACTGCCGTCCGTTCACGTCCGCGGTGACGACGGTGGCCACGAGTGATCCGTCGCATAGGGCGGGCAGGTACCGCTTGCCCGCCGCGGGATCGTCCAGGGCCAGCAGCAGCGGCACGGCGAGACCGGCGGTGGCAAAGAGCGGTGCGCACAGCAGCGCGCGCCCCGCTTCCTCGAAGACGACGCCGAGCGCGGCCGCGGAGAAGCCGCTGCCGCCGAACTCCGCGGGCACCATGAGACCGACGACATCCAGCTCGCGGCACAGCCGCCGCCACCCCTGGGGGTCCCAGCCGCGGCCGGTGGCCATCTGCCGCCGGACCTCCGCGGATGGCGAGAGCTGGCCGAATGCCTCGCGCAGCGTTTCGCGCAGCAACCGGAGTTCCTGCTCGCCCAGCGCGGCGGTACCGTCGGCCGGCATCGCGGCAGGGCCCCCGGGCGCGTTGTCTTCTCGCTCGTTCACTGCCGCTCAAAACTCTCGATGGTGGCGGCGAACGCCGCCTCCAGGGTGGTCGCGCGGCCGGGCGGGTCAGGCAGGACGACGGGCCCGTGCTCGCGGCTGGGCAGGAGCACGGTGGCCGAGGCGGGCGAGGTGATCTCGCCCCGCTGATTGCGGGTGCGCAGGTCGAGGTCGACGGCCGGCCGCCCGCCGTCGGCCAGGTAGCGGCGGGTCACCTCGCCTTCGACCCACTGCACGTCGCCGACATAGTTGAACTTGCGGAACTCCACCCGCAACCGCCAGAGCCACGCGTCGTCGCCCATCCAGTCGGTGCAGGCGTGGATCAGCCACGTCTCGCGCATCCGGCCGTAGTCGAACGTCGTGGGGTTGCCGGACTTGCGGGCGAACGCCGGATCCCAGTGCACTCGCTGCATGGCATCGGGGACACCCAGCTCATCGCGATGGTAGAAGCGCGGGATGCGCTGCCGGTTCAGGTACGCCAGGCGCAGCGGCGCGACGTCGTACATCCCCATCCCCATCCCGACGTGCCAGCAGATCATGTCCGTGACCGTGAGCGGCCCCTTGACCAGGGTCGAGACCGGATCGCCGACCTGGACGTCTTCCCACCAGCGCGGCTGGGCGCCACGCGGCCGCTCCGTGGCGTACTGGGCGTCGATGTCGGCGACGCCCTGGTCGTCCCACGGCTGCACGGTCACGTCGTCGTACTTCTTGCGCTCGCGCGCCTTCTCGCGCTCCGTCCGGTACATCATGCGGTACTGGGCGCCGAGCAGCGTGCCGTCCGCCGTCTGGAAGGCCTGGGCGGTCCATTCCTGTATCCCGCGTCCGCCGAACTCGCTCGGCCGGTCCAGGACGCCGACCAGCGCCGTCCGGCGGAAGATCCGCTGACCGGCGGTCAGCGGCGCCCACCATTCCCGCTCGCTCGCGGCGTAGAAGGCGTGCACACCGCGCAGCGGGTCGCCCTTGAGGCGGGCCTGGCCGGCGAGTTCCTCCTCGCTGAGCGCGTCCTCGCCGATCAGGCTGTCGCCGCCGACCAGCGGGGGCGGCGCGATCGACTCCTTCCATCGGGTGCCGGCCGCGTAGCCGGGATCTGACCACAGCGGGTTGTCGTCGCCATAGGAGCGGGCAACATGCCGGAAGGCGTCTTCGCCGGGCCTGCGGTAGTGCGGCGGTGCCGGGTAGAGCTGCGGCAACCCGATCCGCGCGCGCAGTAGTTCGACGCCCTCGTCAGTGATCGTTCCAGTGGCCACGTGACCTGCCTTCCTGACCTGCCTGCCTGCCTGGCCGGCCGGAGGTTCGATGGGTCTGTAAAGCTCAACGTCAAAGTTCTATCATTACTATGATAGACACATGAAGCTGTATCAAGTCCGGCGGGTGCCCGGCAAGTCGAAGGCGGCGGATCATGGATGAGACCCTGGTGCTCGAGCGGGACGGGCCAGTCGGCTGGCTGGTGTTCAACCGCCCGGCGGTCGGCAACGCTATGGACGCGTCGATGATGGCCGGGCTCCCCCGGGCGTGGGCGCAACTGGAGGCCGACGCCGCGGTCCAGGTGATCGTGGTGACCGGGCGCGGCTCCGCGTTCCAGACCGGGCTCGACCTGACCCAGCTCAGCCGGGACCCGGGGGCGCTGCGGGAGATGTCCCGGCGGACCAAGCGCGCCGAGCCGGGGCTCACCGGCTGGCACAACGGGGTGACCAAGCCGGTCGTCACCGCCGTGAACGGCGTCTGCGCCGGGGCCGGCCTGCATTTCGTCGCGGACTCCGACGTGGCGATCGCCGCGACGACGGCGTCGTTCCTTGACCCGCACGTGTCGGTGGGGCAGGTGAGCGCGTTCGAGAGCATCGGCCTGGCCAGGCGCGCGCCGTTCGGGCCGGTCGCGCGGATGGCCCTCGTCGGTGCGTACGAGAAGGTGTCCGCCGAGCAGGCCAGGAGATTCGGCTGGGTCAGCGAGGTCGTCGCTGCCGAGGACTTGCGGCCAACGGCCCAGGCGCTAGGCGAACGGATAGCCGAGTGCGACCCCGCCCTGCTTGCCACGCTCAAGCGAGCCCTGTGGCAGGCGCTGGAAACCGGACTGAGCGAGGCGAGAGGAGCCATCGGTGACGGATCGCGGTGACTTGGGCGTGTGCGCAACGGAGGACGAGGCCGCCGAGGCGGTGCGGGCCTGGATCGCGGCCGCGGTGCCCGCGGCCTGGATCGCGGCGGCCGAGCGGGGCGGGCCGAGCCTCGTGCGAACGGTCCGGACGCGAGCGGAGTACCAGCAGTGGTATCCCGCCTTCGCCCGCAGCGGCCTGGTCGTGCCGCAGTGGCCCGCCGAGTACGGAGGACTGGGCTGGTCCCGGCCGCTCGCGCAGGCGGCCGAGCGCGTGCTGGCGCGCTACCACTTGCCGCGGCTGAACCCGCTCGGCCTCAACCTCACCGCGGCCGCGCTCTTCGCGCACGGCACCCACGAGCAGCGCTTGCGCTTCCTGCCGAAGATCGTGTCCAGCGAGGAGATCTGGTGCCAGCTGTTCAGCGAGCCCGGGGCCGGCAGCGACCTGGCGTCGCTCTCGACCCGGGCCGTCCCCGACGGCGACGGCTGGCGGGTCAGCGGCCAGAAGGTGTGGACGACGTGGGCACACCTCGCCGACTACGGCGTGCTGCTCGCCCGCACCGATCCCGGCGTGCCCAAGCGCCAGGGCATCACCTACTTCCTCATCGCGATGCATCAGCCGGGGGTCGAGGTCCGGCCGCTGCGGCACATGGGCGGCGAGGTGGACTTCAATGAGGTCTACCTGGACGGCGCCTTCGTCCCGGACGCCCAGCGCGTCGGGGAGGTCGGCGACGGCTGGCGGGTCGCCCGGGCCACGCTCAGCGGCGAGCGCCAGATGGTATCCGGGTCCGGATCCGGCGGGGTGGACCGGATCGGCGGCTCCGGAACCCGGGCGCTGATCAGGCTCGCGCGCGAGCGGTCGGCCCAGGGGCTGCCGCACGGCTGGGACGACGAGCGAACCCGGCACGATCTCGTCCGGCTGTGGAGCGAGGAGCAGATCCGCGCCTGGACGAACGCGCGGGTCAGGTCGGGCCTGGCAGCCGGCTTGCCGCCCGGCCCGGAGAGCTCTATCGGGAAGGTGCACGGTTCGGAGCTCAACCAGCGGATCCAGGCGGTCGCCGCGCGCATGCTCGGCCTGCACGGGACCGCGTGGCCGGGTTCGGGCGCGGGCTACGCGGAAGACATGCCGGCGCAGGTGCGCGGGATGCTGCGCAGCCGGGCCAACACCATCGAGGGCGGCACCACGGAAGTGAACAAGAACATCCTCGCCGAGCGTGTCCTCGGGCTGCCCAAGGAGGATGACCCGTGGGAGGGCAAGCCATGGCGCGAGGTACCGCGCGGGTGATTGGCACTGGCTGACCGATCACCATCATGAGTATATTACATAAAGTTTAAAAGATGAGAGCAGCTGCCCTGCGCTGCATGGAGGGCCGCCTGTGACAACGAATGCTTCCCGTCTTACCTGGAGCGCACCATGACCCTGGGCACCCCACGCGAAGAGCTGCTGTTGATCGACGGGCGGCTGGTACCCGCCGCTGATAACGGCTGGTTCGAGAACGTCAACCCCGCCACCGAGGAGGTGCTCGGCGTCACTGCCGACGCCACCGACGCGGACATGGACCGCGCGATCGGCGCGGCGCGGCGGGCGTTCGACCAGACGAACTGGGCCGCCGATCCCGCCTTCCGGGTGCGCTGCCTGCGCCAGCTGCAGGAGGCACTCATGCGGCACGCCGACGAACTGCGGGCGGTGGTGGTCGCCGAGGGCGGCTCGCCGGTCGTGCTGACCTACGGACCGCAGCTTGACGCGCCGGTGCAGGGCCTGGGCTGGGTGGCCGACCTGGCCGAGCGCTACGCCTGGGAGACCGACCTGGGCCCGGCGGAGCCGATGGGCATCCCCAGCCACCGCTACCAGCGCCGCGAGCCGGCCGGGGTGGTGGGCGCGATCACCCCGTGGAACTTCCCGGTCCAGATCATGCTGGCCAAGGTCGGGCCCGCCCTGGCGGCCGGCTGCACCGTGGTGCTCAAGCCGGCGCCGGACACCCCGTGGAGTGCGACGATGCTGGGCCGGATCGCGGCCGAGGAGACGGACCTGCCCGCCGGCGTGCTGAACGTCGTGACCGGGGCCCGGCACGAGCTGGGCCACCAGCTGTCCGCCGACACCCGGGTGGACATGGTCTCCTTCACCGGCTCCACGGCCACCGGGCGCAGTGTCATGCGGGCGGCGGCGGAGAACATCAAGAAGGTGTTCCTCGAGCTGGGCGGCAAGTCCGCGCTGCTGGCGCTCGACGACGCCGACCTGAAGGCCGCCACCGCCAACGCGGCGTTCCAGGTGACCGCGCACGCCGGGCAGGGCTGTGCGATCCTGTCCCGGCTGGTGCTGCCCCGCGACCGCTACGAGGAGGGCGTCGAGCTGCTCGTGGAGACGCTGCGCGCCTGGCCGTACGGCGATCCCACCGACCCGAACGTGCTGATGGGGCCGCTGATCAGCGAGCGGCAGCGGCAGCGGGTCCTGGGCTACATCTCCAAGGGAGTCGCCGAGGGCGCCGCGCTGGCCCTGGGCGGCGGCGTGCCGGAACACCTGCCCCGGGGGTACTACGTCGAGCCGACGATCCTGACGAATGTCGCGCCGGACGCGACGGTCGCGCAGGAGGAGATCTTCGGCCCGGTCCTGGTGGTGCTGGCGCACGACGGAGACGACCACGCGATCGACATCGCCAACAACTCCGCCTACGGGCTGTCCGGCGGGGTGGTCAGCGCCTCGCCCGAGCGGGCCCGCCGCGTCGCCGAACGGGTCCGCACCGGGACCATTTCCGTCAACGGCGGCATGTACTACGGCGCCGACGTGCCGTTCGGCGGGTACCGGCAAAGCGGGATCGGCCGCGAAAGCGGCCTGGCCGGCTTCGAGGAGTACCTGGAGATCAAGACCATCGCCGAAGCGCGCTGAAAACCAACCGGAGGATACAGAACAGATGAGCACTAACTCCCTCGCTGGCGCGCGCGTCCTGGTGGTCGGCGCGTCTTCGGGAATCGGCCGGGCGTTCGCCGTCGCGGCGGTCAAGGCCGGCGCACAGGTCGTGCTGGCCGCCCGCCGCGCCGAGGAGCTGGAAAAGGCTAGTGCCGAGGCTGGCGGCGGACTGTGCGTGCCCGTAGACCTGCGGGCGCCGGACAGCGGCACCCGGCTGGCCGAGGCGGTCCGCGACCATCTCGGCGGCCTCGACCTCCTCGTCTCGTGCGTGGGCGCCGCACCGCTGCGGATGCTGGCCGACATGTCACAAGAAGACTGGCAGCTCGTCTTCCAGACCAACGTGATCGGTGTCCACCAGGTGCTGTCCGCCTGCATGCCGCTGCTTGAGCGGGACGGGATGGTGATGGCTTTCTCGACGGAATCCATCGGCCAGCCGCGGACCGGCCTCGGCGGCTACATAGCCAGCAAGGCCGCGCTCGAGAACATGGTCGCCACGTGGCGGGCGGAGCGCCCGTGGCTGCGGTTCACGATCGTCACGGTGGGCGCGACGTTCCCGACGGACTTCGGCGCGGCCTTCGAAGTGGAGCTGCTGTCCCGGCTGATGACCGACTGGGCCTCGCGCGGCATCGCTCACGAGGAGTACATGACCCCGGAGGGCGTGGCCGCCGTCCTGCTCGGCACCGCGGCCGCCGCCTGGCGGCAGCCTGGCATCTGCGTCGAGCACCTGACGCTGCGTTCGCCCTCGCCGGTCACCGGGACGCCGCCCCTCGGTGTCCTCGAATCACCCGCCCCCGCCTCCCCCGCATCGGAGTGACCGATGGTTGAGTACAGCCCGTACGACCGGGACATCGTCCACAATCCGTATCCGACCTACCGGGCCCTCCGCGACGAGGCGCTCGTCTACCACAACGAGCAGGTGGGCTTCTGGGCACTGTCCCGGTATGCCGACGTGGTCGCCGCGCACCTGAACACCGACGTGTTCTCGAGCGCGAATGGGGTCACCATCGAGGGCATCGACCAGGGGATGCCGTTCCTCATCGTCAAGGACCCGCCCGAGCACACCTGGCATCGCAAGATCGCCGGCCGGATGTTCACGCCGCGGCGGATCGCCGAGCTCGAGCCCTTCATCCGCTCAACCGCCGCCAGCTTGCTGGACAAGGTGGCGGACGCCGACGAGTTCGACCTGGTCGAGCACTTCTCCTTCCGGCTGCCGCTCGACGTGATCAGCGAGCTGATCGGGATACCTGACAGCTCCCGCGAGCACATCCACCACGTGAGCGACCGGATTTCCGCGTGTGACGAGAACGGTGCGGTCACCGAGGATGCCGCCCTGGCCGCTATGGAGCTGGCGCAGATCTTCGTCGACCTGGTCGCCGAGCGCCGCCGCAACCCCGGCAACGATGTCATCACCACGCTGATGAATACCGAGGTGACCGACGACGAGGGCAATACCCGGTCGCTTGACGACCATGAGCTCGCCAACCGTTTCCTGGAGCTGGCCTTCGCCGGGCATGAGACGGTAGCCAAGCTCATCCCCAACGGCGTGATCGCGCTGAGCTGGTATCCGGACCAGCGCCGGGAGCTGGTCGCCGACCCCGGCCTCATACCGAACGCCGTCGAGGAGATGCTGCGCTGGGACCCGCCCTCGCACTACCAGGGCCGCTGGACGACCCGCGATGTCGAAGTGAACGGCACGGTCATTCCGGAAGGGCAGCGGGTGATCCTGATCACCGCCTCCGCGGTCCATGACGAGCGCAAGTACCCGGACCCCGAGCTGTTCGACATCCACCGCGACATCGACCGGCACGTGAGCTTCGGCTTCGGCCGGCACCTGTGCCTGGGCGCCGCGCTGGCCCGGCTGGAGACCCGGGTCGCGTTCGAGGAACTGCTCAAGCGGATCCCGGACTTCACCTTCGACGAGACCGGAGTGGAGCGCGCCTACGCCAGTAACGTCCGCGGCCTGTCCAGGCTGCCGCTGCGCGTGGAGCGCCGCGCGGGCGTGTGACGCGACCGCCAGGGCCGTGAGCTCAGGACTGACAGCCTGACGTTCACGGCCCCGGGCAGGTCTACGGGCCTAAGCCGACGCCGCCGCCGCGGCGAATGCCTCCAGGTCGCGGGCGATGTCCGGTCCGATGGGCTGGTAGGCCACCTCGGTGACGCCGGCGGCCCGCACCAGCCGCAGGTGGGCCGCGACCGCCGCCGCGGACCCGGTGAACGGGCTCGCGAGCAGCCGTTCGCCGGCCGCGGCGACCAGCACCCGGTCGCGGTCGGTCACCTCGACCAGGTGCCCCTCGTGGACCGCGAGGTGACGCTCGCCGTCCGGGCGCTCCGCCTCGATCCCGGCGAGCCAGCCGGCGCCGCCCGGCACGTCCGGCAGGCTGGCTGGGGCCCACTCGTAGCGGCCGTGGACCGTGGTCGTGTACCACGGGCCGACGGCATCGATGACTCGCTGGCTGCGATGGTCCTCGCCAGGGTCGAGGACGGTGCCGTGGGCGAGGACGACGATCTCGTCCCAGTGCCGCTGGTCCGGCGCCGGCGGGCCGGCCAGGATGACGGTGCCGGCCAGGTCCCTGGCCACGGCGAAGCCCTTCGGCCCGGCGGGCGCCAGGCCGAGCGGCACGTCGACCGGCCGGGGCGGGCCGAACCCGGGCGAGTGCAGCAGCTGGCACCGGGCGCCGTCGATCTCGGCCACGTCACCGGCCAGCAGCGCGCGCACCTGCGTGAAGTACGTCGCGAGGTCGGCCCAGCGGACGCCGCGCCGGCCCATGGCCAGCCGCGCCGAGAACCCGGTGCCGAAGTACGCCGATACGCGGCCGGGCGCGAGCTCCTCGATGGTGGCGATGGCCGACGCGGTGACCAGCGGGTGGCGCAGGCTGGGAACGGCGACCCCGGTCGCCACGTCGATGTCCGGGACCGACTCCGCGACGCGGGCGAGCGCGACCCAGATGTCGCCGTACAGCGCGGGCGAGTCGAATACGAACACCCGCCGGTAGCCCAGGCGCGCCGCCAGGCGCGCGTGCTCCACGATCGACCGGCTCGGCGGCAGCGCGACCGCGAGCGCGGGCACGGCCGGTGTGCGCGTCAGGGCGGCGGTCACGTCACGTCCACGCGCAAGCGCGTCAGCGTCGAGGTCTTGATGCGCCAGGCGTCCCCGGCCCGCTCGTAGGTCTCGTGATAGTGGCCGTAGCCGTGCATCTCGCGGCCGTCCGGCCAGCGGAGCATGTCCTCCATCGCCCAGATCCCGCGCGCGGTGGCGGCGGAGGTCAGCTTGATCTCGGGGGTGTGCCCATGGTGCACGGTGACGACGTCACCGATCACACCGCGCAGGAACACCATGAACTCGTCGGCGCCGGTCACCACGGTGCCGCCGGGGGACGCCGACGTGTCCATCACCACGTCATCGGTGAACACCTGACGCAGGGCGGCCCAGTCCTTGGAGTCCAGGGTGCGGAAATACCGGGCCTTGAGCTGCTTGATCGCCTCTACGTCGGCCGCGGGGTCGCCCATCGCCTCTCCTTCGGTCAATTGGTCAGCGGTGCTTCAGCGGTGATACTGCATGCCGCCGTCCACCATCAGGACCTGGCCGGTCAGGAACGTCGCGGCCGGGCCCGCGAGGAACACGGCGGCCGCGCCGATGTCCTCGGGCGTCCCCAGACGGCCGACGGGAATGCGGCTGAGCAACTCGTCGTAGTGCCCGTTGTAGGTGGCCATCATCGAGGGAGAAACGACGTGCGGGACGATGACGTGCGCCCGGATGCCTTCCTTGCCCCACTCGACGGCGGCGGCCCTGGTCAGCGCCTGGATGGCCTCCTTGGCCGCGGCATAGGCGCCATACCCGTGCGGCCTGAACTGAGCTCCGGACCCGAAGTTAATGATCACCCCGTCGCCGGACAGATAAGGGTGGCAGGCGCGCATCAGCCGCAGGGTGGCCAGCGGCCCCGTCCGCCACAGGGCGTCGAGGTCGTCGTCGGCGATGTCGAGCAGCGTGCCATCCCTGATCGTGTGATGCGCCGCGTTGACCAGGATCTGGACCCCGCCGAAGGCCGCCACGGCCGCCGCGACGGCCGCGGCGATCTGGTCTGGCTCGCCGATGTCGCACACGATCGGCAGCCCGGCGCCGCTGCCTAGCCCGGCCGCAACGTCGTCAAGCTTGGCCCGTGTGCGGCCGACGAGCGCGACCCGCGCGCCCGCCGCGGCGAATGCCTCCGCGATGCCGCGTCCGGACCCCTGGCCGGCACCGGTCACGATGGCCGTCTTGCCGGCCAGCGGGCCGGCCGGGATCTTCGTCATCAGTGTTGTTCCGTCCTCAATCGCTCAGCACGCGCTCGAACCACTGGGCGGTACGCTCCGTCCAGCGCCTGGTGAGCTCGCAGGGAAAACCGCCGAAGCCGTGCGGAAGATCTGGCCCGACGAACAACTCGACGTCACCGCCCGCGGCGGACCAGCGTGACGCGAGCAGCAGCGTGTCGTCGAGCAGATGATCGCTGGTGCCGACGCTGAGCAGCACCGGAGGCAGGCCGTGCAGGTCGGCGAAGGCCGGTGAGACGGCCGGGTCGCGCCGCTCTTCCGCGGTGCGTCCGGGCAGGTAGGCGTCGGTGAAGAACGCGATCCCCTCCGGCGACAGCAGGTCCGGTCCGTCCGTCCCGCGCAGGCCAAGGTGGCTCGGGCTGCTCCCCCAGTCATGGACGCCATAGACGAGGTTGGCCCCGGCTATCCGGTCGACGGCGCCGAGTTCGTCACGGATTCGCAGCAGTACCGCGGCCGCCAGGTACCCCCCTGCCGACTCGCCGCCGATGATGATGCGCCGCGACCCGAAACCGCCTTCCGCGACCGCCTTGCCGCCGTGCTCAAGCAGCCAGCGCGCCACGGCGAAGGCGTCGTCGAGGCCGGCCGGGAACGGGTGCTCCGGCGCGAGGCGGTAGGAAGCCGAGATCACCGGAATGCCGTGGCGGCGGCTGGTCTCGAGGTTGCCCGCGTCGCTGATCTCGGGTGCGCCCGCGATCATTCCGCCGCCGTGAAAATGCAGGTAGAGCACGCCCGTGCCCGCGTCCCTGGCCGGTAGGAAGACGCGGCAGCGGCGGCCGGCGATGTCCCGGCTCTCGCCTTCCGGCAGCGGACTGGCCAGGTTTTGCAGCAACTGCTCGCGAGCCGACCGCGCACGGGCGACCGGATCCGCGTCCGGGGCCAGCGCGGACCGCCCGCGGAACGTGGCGGTGCGCACCATGACGTCCATCCCGGCCGCCACCGCGGCCCGAGCCTCCGCCCGCAAACCTTCGTATTCGTCCGGCCAAAGCCGCAGGCCGCGGACGGACGGATGGTGAGCCGTGCTGACCGAAGACGAGCTCGTCATCGCTGGCCCCTCCCGCGCTCCCGGACGCCCGGCCCGGACCGGATCACGGGCACCATCGCTGCGTTCGGAAAATTATATCTTTTATATATCTTGTGGGCACTTGAGAGTCAACCGGCTTGGTTCTCAAGGACAACCTGCTTACCCCCGCGGGAGGGGTGACGTGCGCGCATGCCGAAGGGGTGCTGACCTGGTAGTAAAGGGCATACCAGGCGGCCAGCTGCTCATCCGTACCGACCCGCCGTACAGGACCTGATGGCTGCCCACGGCGCCGACCGCCAGTCCTTCCTCCAGGCCCGGCTCGCAGCAGTCCCGAACCAGCAGGTCAGGCGAACCGGTCCCGGAGCTGCTGCGCGAGGATCTTGCCCATCGAGTTGCGGGGCAGGACATCGATGATCTCCAGCTGCTCGGGATGCTTCTGCCGCGCCACTCCCTCGGCGCGGCAGTGCTCTGCCACCTGGGCCAGCGTGATCGTGCGCCCCGGTTCGGGCACGACCACCGCGCACACCCGCTCGCCGGTGCGCGGGTCGGGCAGGCCGATGACCGCGACGTCCGCGATGTGCGGATGCTTGAGCAGGATGTCGCTGATCTCCAGGGCGGAGATGTTCTCCGCGTTGCGGATGATGATGTCCTTTAGCCGGCCGGTGATCCGGATGTCGCCGCGGGAGTCGACCTCGCCCAGGTCGCCGGTGCGGAACCACCCTTCGTCATCGAACGCGCCGGCGTTCTGCGCCGGGTCGGTGTAGCCGAGGAAGCACTGCGGGCCCTTGAGCCTTAGCTCACCGTCCACCACGCGAACCTGAACGCCCGGCGAGCACCGGCCGACAGTCTCCGCGAGAACCTCCGGCGGGTCGTCCACCGTCGGGCTCGTGGCGATCGGGAACTCGGTCAGCCCGTAGGCGTTGACGACGCCGCGGATGCCGAACACCTCGACGAGCTCGCGCAGCAGCTCCGGCGGGGTGGGCGCCCCACCGGCGGCGCAGGTGCGCAGCGCCGGGAACAGCGGCTCGGCACCGTGCCGCCGCTGGGCATCCAGGTAGGCGCGGAAGAACGGCTGGGCGGTGCCGAGGATCGTCGGCCGGTGCTTGGCGACACGTGCGGGCGTGGTAGCCGGATCCCAGGTGTCGAGCAGCACCAGGCGCCCGCCCTTGCGCAACGCCGCGGCCGTCATCGTCATGCCGCCGATGTGGGTGACCGGGTAGGCGATCGGGTAGACATCACCGTCGCCGAAGCCCAGGTGCTCGGTCATCCCGAGGGCCGACGCCATGACCGACTCGTCGCTGTGCCGGACGCCCTTGGGGTCGGCCGTCGTCCCCGACGTGAAGTACAGCCACCGGCAGTCGGCCGCCGACTGGGCCGGAGCGGCCAGCACCGCCGGGTCGCCCGTCGGCAGCCGCAGCGTGTTAGCGACAGCACCGTCGTGGTCGAGGCCATCCAGGTCGACGCTGATGACCTCGAGTCCCAGGGCACGGGCCATCGCGGCGTGGCCGAACCCGCGCCACGTCTCGGCGCTGATGAACAGCTCGGTCCCGACCGCCTTGGTGATCAGCCCCACCTCGCGCTCGCGCAGCATCGGGATGATGGGGTTCTGCACCGCGCCCGCGCGGGCGAGGGCGGCGAGCAGAACGATCGCCTCGATGGTCGTCGGCAACTGCCACGACACGACGGTTCCCGGGCGGACAGGCAACCCGGCGGCGACCCGCTCGGCCGCGTCGCGCAGCCCGGCGGTCGTCAGCGACCGGCCGTGGTCGTCCGCGAGCAGCACACGCTGCGGCGAAGCGGCAGCAGCGTCGCTGACAAGCTTCCAGAACGTCATGGGCGCGCCTTCCACCACTAGTATATTTTCTTAACTATACGCTTACCGCGCTGGAGGGCCGGTATGACCGACCAACCACCATTGAACGGCGTGCGGGTCCTCGAATACACCGGAGGGCTGGCCGGCCGAACCGCCGGCGGGCTGCTCGCGGATCTTGGGGCCGAGGTGGTGCAACTGCCGGCCGACGGCGCCGCGGCCGGCCGGGGGGACGCGGCACGGGTCTGGTCCGACCGGAGGAAAGTGGTCCGCGGCGTCGGCGCGACGGACGCCGAGCGGCTGACGGAGCTACGCCGGCTACTCGACGGCGCCGACGTGTTCCTGTCGGATCTCCCGCCGGGCGCCCTGGAGCGGCAGGGACTGGACGCCGTCACGGTCCGGGCGCAGAACCCGGGCATCGTCCACGGGTGGCTGCCCGGCTTCGGTACCCGGGGCCGGTGGAGCTCCCTGCAGGCCGATCCGCTCCTGCTCGCCGCGGTGAGCGGGTACGCCGACCACCACCCGGCGGCCGGGGACAGGCCCGTGGCGCCCGTGGTGCCCACGTACCTCTACCTGCACGGAGCGGTGGGAGCCGCGGCGCTGGTCGGCGGGCTGGCCGGGCGGGAGCTCTCCGGATCAGGGCACGCGGTACGGGTCAGTGGCCTCGACGCGATGGGGGCGGCGCTCGGCACCCTGATGATGCAGGGCCTCGGCACGGAGGCCTTCGCGGGCGCGGGGCGCAGCATCACGGGCCCGCCCTACTTCCGCCTCTACCAGGGGCGTGACCAGGCGTGGTTCTACCTCGCCGCCCTCTCGCCCGCCATCTTCGTCCGCGCGCTCGACGCGGTCGGACGCATCGACCTGTTCGTGCGCGAGGACGTGGCCGGAGAGTTCGCCAATTTCCTGATTCCGGAGGTGCGCGCGGAGGTCAACGCCGAACTCGAGGCGACGTTCGCCGCACAGTCGGCGCGGGAATGGCTGGACGTCCTGCGCGCGGCCGGCGTGCCCGCCGCACCGGTCTGGACCCGCGAGCAGTGGCTGGCTGGCGAGGCGGGAGAGGTGGCCGGCCGCACCCGCTTCGACCATCCGGACCTGGGCGCGCTCGCCGTCCCCGTGCCACCGGTCAGCCTCTCCCGTACGCCGATGCTCGCCGGGGGATCGCCGCCGACGGGCCTGCTCGCGGGGTGGGGGTCAGCGGAACCGGCCGGGCCCGCTCGTGCGCCCCGCGCCGCCCCCGCCCTGCCGCTCGACGGGATCCGGGTGGTCGATCTGTGCTCGTTTCTCGCCGGCCCGTTCGCGGCCGCCTTGCTGGCGGACTTCGGCGCGGACGTGGTGAAGGTCGAACCCGCCGACGGCGACCCCTACCGCGTGTTCGCCGTATCCCATGCCGTCGTGAACCAGGACAAGCGGGTGGCGGCGCTGAACCTAGCGGACCCGGGGGCTCGCCAGGCGTTCCTGTCGCTGCTCGCCACCGCCGATGTGCTCGTCGACAACTTCCTGCCGGACCGCCTCGAACGGCTCGGGCTGGGGCCGGACGTGCTGCGCCAGGCCAGCCCCGCCGGCCTCGTTCGCTGCTCCGTCTCCGCTTTCGGCGACGGCAGCGGCTGGTCGGGCATGCCGGGCTTCGATCCCGTCCTGCAGTCCATGACCGGCCTGGCCGTCGCCCAGGGCGGGGCCGGGCGGCCGGTGCCCTCGTCGGCACCGGTCGTTGACACCGCGACCGGCGCGCTGGCGGCGCTGGGTACGCTCGCCGCGCTGTTCGTCCGCTGCCGTTGCGGAGGGGGCCAGCACGTCCGCACCTCGCTGGCGGCGGGGGCCGTGTTCGTGCAGTCCGGCGAGCTGACCAGCTACCCGGGCCGCCCGCCCGCGCAAGCCGGCGGGCCGGACTTCCCCGGACCGTCGGCAACGCGGCGGCTGTACGCGACGGCCGATGGCTGGCTCGCCGTCGCCGCGACGCCCGGCGACGCGCGTGCGGCGCTGTGCACAGCGCTCGGGCATCCGGAATGGCAGGCGCTCAGCGACGCGGAGATCGCGGCCGGCGTCGCGCGCGAACTGGCCGCCATGCCCTCGCGGCACTGGCTGGACATGTTCTCCACCGCGGGGATCCCGGCCGCCAGCGTCCTGCGGCGCGAGCGCGGCATCGCCGACCCGTACCTGACCGCCAACGGGTTCTCCCATGTGCTTGAGGTCCCCGGCCTTGGCGCCTTCCGAGTCGTGCGCTCCTACAGCGCCTGGGAAGGAGTGACGCGCCCTCCGGGCAGCAACCCGGCCGTCGGCCGGGACACCGTGCAGGTACTGGCGGAGGCGGGGGTGGCCGCGCGGGTCATCGAGGATCTCCTGGCGCGGAAGGTCGCGTGCGTCGCCGGGGACGCTTGACGGCAAGCGTCATCCCTGCTGGCTCGCACCTTGATGGCCAGCGGCACGATTGACGGCTGGAGCCATGCCGGTTCGTTTGGATAATATATTTAATATCTCAGCGTCAGAGTCAGGAGAGTCAGTATGGATGCTGCAGGAGTGCGGACGCTGTTCGACCTGACGGGCCGGGTCGCCATCGTGACCGGCGGGACCCGCGGGATCGGCCTGGCCATCGCGGAAGGGTTCGTCGCCGCCGGGGCTTCGGTTGTGGTGGCCAGCCGCAAGCCGGAGGCATGCGCGCAGACGCAGGCCCGCCTGAGGGCCGGGGGCGGAACGGCGCTGGGGGTCCCCGCCCACCTCGGCGACCTCGCCGCGGTGGACCGCCTCGTCATGACCACCCTGGACACTTTCGGCCGCCTCGACATCGTGGTCAACAACGCGGCGACTGGGCTGGCGCAGCCGCTCGGACAGCTGACGCCCGACGCCTGGGCGAAGTCGAACGACGTCAACTTGCGCGGCCCCGTCTTCCTCGTGCAGTCCGCTTTGGAGGCGCTGACGGCCAGCCCGTGCGCCGCGGTGATCAACGTCATCTCGGCGGGCGCCTTCCTGTTCTCCCCGGCGGTCGCGATGTACGCCGCGGCCAAGGCCGCGCTGATGTCGTACACGCGCTCCATGGCCGCCGATTTCGCACCGCGGGGCATCCGCGTCAACGCGCTCGCCCCCGGCGCCGTCGACACCGACATGGTCCGCGCCACCGGCCCCGAGGCGCAGGCGGGCATGGCCCGGGCCTGCCTGCAGAAGCGGATCGCGAGCCCCGGCGAGATGGTCGGCCCCGCCCTGTTTCTCGCATCCGATGCCGCCAGCTTCGTCACCGGGCAGGTGCTCATCGCCGACGGCGGCCTCGTCACCCGCTGACCGTGGCGGGCGGGCTCACTGCCCGCCACGGGAGACCCCTCATCTCGCGCTCAGAGAATCGCGTTACGGAGCTTCAGCTCGGTTATCTGTTCCCAGGTCAGGCCAAGTTCGAGGAGGATCTCCTCGGTTGCTGACCGTCGGCCGGCGCCTTGCCGAGCGATGGCGGGGCGCCGTCGAACTGAGCCGGGCTGGCCGCCAGCGGGAACGTCCTGGTGTCACCCTCGACCTCGGTGACGAACTGGTTGGCGGCGACCTGCGGGTCGCGGGCCGCTTCCGCGGCGTTCTGGATGACCGTCCACGGGGTCGACAGATCCCGCAGCAGGTCCTCCCGCTCGGCCAGGTCCCGCTTGGCGAAGATCTCATCCAGGACGGCTATGCACTGCCTGGCGTTGGCCAGCCGCGCCGGCCCGGTCGAGAGCCGTGCGTCTTGCAGCAGGTCGGGCCCGCCGACGGCCTGGCAGAAGTTCTCGAAGAATCCCTCGGTCTGCACACCAGCGAAATAGATCTGCCTGCCGTCACGGGTCTCGCAGGCGGCCACCAGTCCTGGCACCGCTGAATGCGGAGCTCCCCGGCGACGCCGCCGTGCCAGAAGGCCGCCGTGCACTCCGCAATCGCCGGTGCCTGACGCCTTTCCCTACCCATGATTGATATTGTATACATGGCTAGCATGACGTCCACAGCTCGTAGAGCGCGTCGTGCCGGTTCTTCGCGCGTAGGCGGGCCGGGCATGAAAGGCAGCGGGCCGGAGGCCGTGCCCAGGCTGCGGGGCAGGGTCGCCGTCGTTACCGGCGGCGGCTCGGGGATCGGCGAGGCCAGCGCGAAGCGCCTGGCCGCCGAGGGAGCGGCCGTGTCCGTGGTGGACATCGCGGCGGAAAACGCGGATCGCGTCGCCGCCGCCATCATCTCCGAGGGCGGCCGGGCACTCGCGATTCATGCCGATGTGAGCGACGAGGCGCAATGGCTCGCGATCGTCGGCCGCACCGTGGACGAATGGGGCCGGCTGGATATCCTGCACAACAACGCCGCCCTGGTCCGCCACGACATCTTCGTCCGCGACGGAACGGTAACCCAGATGGACGTCGAGGTGTGGGAGGCGATCATGGCGGTCAACCTGCGAGGGCCGATGCTCGGGACCAAGCACGCCGTCCCGGTCATGATCGCCAGCGGCGGCGGGTCGATCATCAACATGTCGTCGGGTTCGTCCCGGCTGGGCGACACCGAACGATCCGCCTACGGCGCGTCGAAGGCGGGGGTTAACGCCCTCACCCTGTATACCGCCACCCAGCACGGGCGGGACGGCATCCGCGCCAACGCCATCCTCCCCGGCCTCGTGCTGACCCCGGCGGCGGCCGGCAACCTGCCAGACGATCTACGCACGATCATCGAGAGCAACGTGCTGACCCCCTACGTCGGAGAGCCGGACGATGTCGCCAGCCTGGTGGCCTTCCTCGCGTCGGACGAGTCCCGCTACATCACCGGACAGCTGATCCCCGTCAACGGCGGGATGTCCAGCCACCAGCCCACCCTTGCCCAGCGAAGAGCCCTCAAGGGCGAACCGTGAGCCCGCATCTGACGCGTCCTCGACCGCGTCGGACTCGATCAGCCGGCCGACATCGCCGGGGTGTAGCCGAGCTCCGCGAGGATCGCCCGGGAGTCCTGCCCCGGCCACACCGGCGGTCCCTTGATGACGCCCGGGTGCCGGACGCCGCGGGCTAGATGCCCCGCTCCGCGGGCTGGCACCGCCTGGCTGCCGCTGGCCTGGCGACGGCCGGGCCTGGCCACGGCGGCGGCGAAACGCGGCCGTGCCCGGCACGGGCAGGCCACCCTTACATAATCAATCGTTGGATATTATATTAACTATATGATCCAGAATGAAGGCAGCAACGCAATGCCGGAGGCCATGTGAGCGCGGTACCACCAGGCATCATCGTGAGCGGCACGCTGCAGCGCCAAGCGTGGCTCGACCGCGTCCTGCCGCCCGTCGAGATGGTACGCCCGGGGCTGTGGTCTATCCCGACTCCGTTCCCCGATAGCCCGCTCCGCTACGTACTGTCCTACGCCATCGAGTACGCCGGCGGCGTCGCACTGGTCGACACGGGGTGGCCATGCGAACAGGCATGGGACGGGCTGGTGTCGGGCCTGGGGCAGGCCGGGTGGGACGCCGGCGACATCAAGGCGGTGCTTGTCACGCACGGGCACGGGGACCACATAGGCCTCGCGCGGCGAATCCGGGAGCGCACCGGGGCGTGGGTGGCGATCCACGAGGCCGACGCCGGCGACCGCGAGCGGTACGACGGCCACGACGGCTTCCGGCGGGCCAGCGACGAGTGGCTCCGCAAGCGCGGCGGCCAGGCCGCCGACTTCCATGCCGTGCATCAGCCTCCGCCCGACATGTTCGAAGAGTTCGCGGTGGTGCCGGACCGCTTTCTGGTCGACGGCGAGCGGCCGCTCGGCCCTGGCACCAGCCTGATCTCGGTGCACACGCCCGGCCACACGCCAGGCCACGTCTGTTTCTACGACAGCGACCGCAAGCTGGTGCTGACCGGCGACCACATCCTGCCGCGCATCACGCCCAACATCAGCCCGTCCCCGCGTCAGACCGAGGACCTGCTCGGCGAGTACCTCGCGTCGCTCTCGGCCCTGTCGGGCCTTGACGCCCGGGAGGTGCTGCCCGCCCACGAGTACCGGTTCATCGGGCTCGCGGAGCGTGTTCAGGGCATCCGCTGGCACCACGGGGTGCGGCTTGGTGAGGTCATGACGGCGCTGCGCGCCCAACCGGGCAGCACGGCGGTCGACGTCGCCGAGGCGCTCACGTGGAGCCGGCCCTGGGAGCAGATGCAGGGCCTGCAGCGCCGGTTCGCGATCGGCGAGGCCTACTCGCACCTCGTGCACCTAGAACAGACCGGCTACGTCACGAACAAGGGAACGGACGTCGACGACTGGCACGCGATCAGGGATACCGACCCGAAACTCGTCTAACCGCTAGACGACCGCGCCGCGAATATCTGATATAAAATAGTAGATAAACGGAAACGTAGTGCGACGGCACCGGGAACGCGACGGAAGTCCAAGGAGTACGCATGAAGATCCGTGTCGATCCGGAGAGGTGCCAGGGGCACACGCTGTGCTCGATGCTGGCGCCGAGCCTGTTTGAACTCGACGAAATCGACGGACATTCCCGAGCCGTGTCTGACGAGGTGCCGGCCGGCCAGGAGGCGGACGCGCGGGGGGCCGCCGCCTCCTGCCCCGAACAAGCCATCTTCCTCTCCTGACCCCGCTGATTCACGGAAGGCAGCCATCCGCCATGACAGTCGAAGAGCCGGGGGACGCGGCCCGCAAGGCAAGCAGCTACCACTTCGACCGCCACGCGGCCGATTACCGTGGCCGCTTCGCGGAGGTCACGAAGGAACTGCACACGCAGTGCCCCGTCGCCTGGAGCGACACCTATGGCGGGCACTGGGTGGTGAGCGGCTACCAGGAGGTGTTCGACATCGCCCGCCGGGCGGATGTCCTGTCGAACGACCACGACCCCAACGGTGAGCGCCGCGGCTACCAGGGCATCAGCATCCCGCAGAACTCGCCGACGCAGAGCGGCTTCATCGAGATGGACCCACCGGAGCAGCGGCACTACCGTCAGGCGCTGAACCCGTACCTGTCGCCCGCCGCCGTCGCGCGCTGGAAGCCCGTAGCCGAGGAGGTTGCCCGGGCGAGCATCGACGAGAAGATCGAGTCTGGCTCGATCGACTTCGTCGACGACCTGGCGAACATCGTCCCCGCGGTGCTCACCCTCGCGATGATAGGCCTGCCGCTGCGGGACTGGCAGATCTACTGCGAGCCGACCCACGCGCTGGTGTACACGCCGCCGGAGGCGCCGGACCGCGCGCGCGTGATAGACCAGACGATGCATATGATGGGGCGTTTGTACGCCGCGACCGCCGAAGTCCGGCGCTTCCCTCGGCCCGGCATGATCGACGCGCTGATCAACGCCGAGATCAACGGCAAGGCACCGACCGACGATGACATCGCGGGCACGCTCCTGCTGCTCATCACCGGCGGGTTCGACACGACGACCGCGCTGACCGCGCACTCACTCGAATACCTGGGCAAGCACCCGGACGAGCGGGAGCGCCTGGGCCGCGAGCGGTTCGCCCTGCTTGACTCGGCGACCGAAGAGTTCCTCAGGTTCTACACGCCTGCCCCGGGCGACGGGCGCACGATCAGCGCTGACTGTGAGATCGCGGGAACCCGGCTGAAGGAGGGCGAGCGGCTCTGGCTGTCGTGGGCGATGGCCAACCGGGATCCTGGAGTGTTCCCGGAGCCCGACTCGATCGACCTCGCCCGACCGGGCAACCGGCACACCAGCTTCGGGCTCGGCATCCACCGGTGCATCGGCTCCAACGTGGCGCGCATGACGTTCAAGACCATGCTCACCGCCGTACTCGACCGCATGCCGGACTACGTCGTCGATCCGGCGCGCACCGTGCACTACGAGACCATCGGCGTCATCCAGGGCATGCGGCACCTGCCTGCGACCTTCACGCCCGGCAGGCCGCGCGGCAAGGGTCTCAATGAGACGCTGGACGACTTGCAGCGGGCGTCTGACGAGCAGCGGCTCGCCGAACCGGTGACAGTGCGCCGCCACCGGGCGCAGATTGACACGGCGGCGAGCTAGCATCGCCGCTTGAGTCATTTAAACGGTGCGGCGTTCCGGCGTGGCCGGAACGCCGCACCGGCCTAGTTGTAGACGATGACGCCGCGGATGTTCCGGCCGCTGCGCATGTCGTCGTAGCCCTTGTTGATCTCGTCCAGGGAGTAGCGGGTGGTGATCAGCTCGTCGAGCTTGAGCCGACCCTGGCGGTAGAGGTCGAGTAGCGCCGGGATGTCCCTGGACGGGCATGAGGCGCCGAACAGCGATCCCTGCAGCCGCTTCTGGTAGAGCACGACATCCCGGACGGAGACGGGGATGCTCGTGTCGTCGGCGAAGCGCCCCAGACCGGTCAGCACGCAGGTGCCGGCCTTGCGAATGGCGGCGACCCCCTTGGCGACGTGCTCGCCGGTGGTGACGCCGACGCACACGATGCACGAGTCGGCGCCCTGGCCGCTGGTGAAACCGCGGGCCAGGTCGGCTGCCTCTTCCATCGTCGGCACCGCGTGGGTCGCGCCGAACCGCAAGGACGCGTCCCGCTTCAGCTGGACCGGGTCGACGGCGATGATCACCGACGCGCCAGCATGGGCGGCCCCCTGCACCGCGTTCATGCCGACGCCCCCGACCCCCTCGACGATGACCACGTGGCCCGGCCGCACCCCGGCCGAGTTGACCGCCGAGCCCCACCCGGTTGCCACCCCGCAACTGGTCAGGCAGGCCGCCTCCAGGGGAATGTCGTCGGCGATCTTGACCGCGGACTGCACCGACACGGTCGAATACCGGCTGAACGTCGACACCCCGGACGCCTGGCTGACCGGGACCCCGTCCGCGCGCATGCGCCGGCTGCCGTCCGGGCGCGTTCCCCGCAGGATGCCGGCCCCGTTGTCGCACAGGTTCTGCATCCCTGACGCACACCATTTGCACAGGCCGCACATGGGGATGAAGCTCAGCACCGCCTTGTCGCCCGCCCGCCACCCGGGTGTATCGGGCCCGACCTCCTCGACGATGCCGGCGCCCTCATGGCCGCCGGCCATCGGCAGCGCGCCGAGCGTGATGTCCCCCGTGACGCCGTGGTCATCCGAGTGGCACAGGCCCGCGGCGGCCATCCGGATGAGCAGCTCGCCCTGGCGCGGCGCGTCGAGGTCTAGGTCCGTGATCTCCCATTGCCCAGGCTGCTTCCGAAGGACGGCGGCCGTTGTTCGCACGTCAGCTGCTCCTCTTCTCGTTGCGGCTCCCGGTCATGCTCGCGGCCCGCCTGCGGCGTAGATGACCTGCCCGGAGACGAACCCCGCGCCCTCACTGACCAGGAACGAGACCACATGCGCGATATCCTCCGGGCGGCCCACCCGGCCCACCGGGATGTTCGCCGTCGCCCGCTCGACGTATTCATCGAACGTGACACCCATGCGTACGGCGGTCGCCCTGGTCATCTCGGTCGCGACGAACCCGGGCGCGACCGCGTTCGCCGTGATCCCGAACTTGCCGAGCTCGAGCGCCAGCGTCTTGGTGAACCCCTGCAGGCCCGCCTTCGCCGCGGAGTAGTTGACCTGGCCCCGGTTGCCCAGCGCCGACGTCGATGAGAGGTTGACGATCCGGCCGAAACCCGCGTCCACCATGTGCTTCTGCGCTGCTCGCGTCACGAGGAAGGCGCCTCGCAGGTGCACGCCCATGACCGTGTCCCAGTCGTCCTCGGTCATCTTGAACAGGAGGTTGTCGCGCGTCACGCCGGCGTTGTTGACGACGACGACCGGCGGGCCGAGTTCGGCCGCCACACGGTCAACAGCCGCCTGCACGGACGCGGCGTCGGCGACGTCGGCCGCCACGCCGACCGCGCGGCCCCGGCCGGGGGTGAGGCGTTCAGCAGTGCTCTTGGCGCCTGCCTCGTCCAGGTCCAGAAGGCCGACGGACATTCCGTCGGCAGCCAGCCGGGTGGCGATCGCGGCGCCAATGCCGCGGGCGGCACCGGTGACGATGGCCGTTCTGCTCGGTGCGTCGGTCATGTCGGTGTCCCTTCCTCGGGGAGAACTGCCTCAGGCGGATCGATGCAGAGGTCGAGCGCGGGAGTCTCGCGGCCCCCGTAGCGTGACCGATCGCGAAGGCCGGCGGCCGCCATCTGCTCCGCCGCGGTGTGCACGGTTCCGGGCAGCCGCGGGCGGGGTTTGCCGGTCTTGGCCAGCAGCACCGCGTTCGCCCCGTGACGCGCGGCCGCGATCAGTATCGCGAGTCCCATGCCCCGGCTCCCGCCTGACATGACGATGGTGCGCCCGCTGAGCGCTGACTGGACCGGCGGCACGATCAGGGCGCCTCCTTGCTTGGTCGCATCGACCGCACCACCCTAGGTACGGTGTAGAAAATATACAATATCTGCTACTCGTCGCCACAGTCGCGGGCATGTGGCTCCTGTCACGATGTCCCGCTCGTACCTGCGGCGCCGTCGGTGATCTTCGCCGCGTCAATGCCGAGCTCGGCGAGCACCGCACTCGTGTGCTCGCCGAGGCCCGGCACGGGCCCCATCGGCAGCGCCTGCCCGTCGAACATCAGCGGGGGCAGGAGCCCGGTAACGGGACCCGCTGGCGTAGGCACCTGGCACCACCTGTCCCGGGCAGCGAGATGCGGGTGGCTGACAACCTCCGCCGGCGTCCGGTACACGGCGTTCCCGATGCCCGCCGCGTCGGCGGCCGCCTGAATCCCGGCGAGCGGCCGGCTAGCACACCACTGCCGCAGCACCGCGTCCAGTTCGTCGCGGTGGCGGCAGCGGTCCTCATTGCGGGCGTAACGAGGGTCAGCGGCTAGGTCGTCCCGGCCCAGCAGCTGGCGGGCGAACCGCTGCCACTCGCGGTCGTTGGTGGTGCCGAGCACCACTATTCTTCCGTCAGCCGTGGGATATCCCCCGTAGGGCGCGACGGCCGGCGAGCCCATCCCCGCCGGCTGCTGGTCGATCCCGGTGTAACGGGTCCACGTCAGGGCGTAGCCCATCAGCTCGGCGACCGTGTCGAACATGCTGACCGAGATCTGACGGCCCCGGCCGGTCCTGGCGCGCTCCGCGAGGGCGCTCAGCGCGGCGACCGCCGCATACAGACCCGTGCTCGTGTCCGCGTACGGCGGGCCCGGTTTCGCCGGCTCGCCCGGACGGCCGGTGATCGCGCAGGCCCCCGCCTCCGCCTGTACCAGCAGGTCGTACGCGCGCTTGCCGGACAACGGCCCGCCGCTACCGTAGCCGGAGATCTCGATGCCGATCAGCCGGGGATACCGTGCGGCGAGATCGTCAGGACCGATGCCGAGCCGCCCGGTCGCGCCGGGGCCGAGGTTGGACACCAGGATGTCGGCCCGGGCCAGGAGCGCGTCCAGGGCGGCGGTCGCCGCGGGAATGGTCAGGTCGAGGGCGACAGACTCCTTGCCCCGGTTCAGCCAGACGAAATGGGCGGCCATCCCGTGCACGACGTCGTCATAGTGGCGGGTGAAATCGCCCCTGCCCGGGTGTTCGATCTTGATCACCCGCGCCCCGAGGTCGGCCAGCGTGCGGGTGGCGAGCGGGGCGGCGACGGCCTGCTCCAGAGCGACGACCAGGACTCCGTCGAGCGGCCCGCTGGGCACATCCGGTCGCGCCTGAGAAGCGACCTCCGCTGCGGCCATCTGGGCACCCCCATCACTGGTCTAGCCATCGGATAGTAGTTAATATTATATATAAGAAAGTGCTGTTGGCTGCCCGGCCGCGGGACGAGTTGAGCATTCCGGTAGCTGATCACCGCGGCCGGGGCGCACAACTACTACTGGAAAGCACAGCCGATGCACAAGGAAGGACAAGCAATGGGAGCACACGGCATCTCGGTCGGTCGCCGGCCCGAACGGAGCGCCTGACCATGGCCGAGCGACGGTTTCCGGTCGAGGCCGGGCACGTGCTGATGCACGGGCGCCGCCGATCCGCCGGGCGGGCCCCCCGCCCCCGGCGATCCCGCAGCGCCCACGTTCATCGCCAGCGCCGGGTATCCGAGACGGTCGTCGTCGAGGATCTCAATCGCACACTGCTCGTCCAGTACGCCGGGGCATCCGGGGACTACAACCCGCTGCACACGGACGAGGTTTACGCGACCAAGCTCGCTGGTTATCCATCGGTGTTCGCGCACGGCATGCTCCATGGGATTGACCGGGCAGGCGATCACTGCGCTGGCCGGCACCGAGAACCTGCTGCGGTTCGGCGTGCGGTTCACCGCCCAGGTCTGGCCGGGCGACACTCTGACCGTCCGGGTCACGGTGGCGTCTATCACCCAGGACCACGACGGCGGCGTAGCGGAGTTCACGCTGTCCAGGGTCAACGCCGAGGGCAAGGAAGCGATGACCGGATACGTGCACGCGAGGCTCGCCAGCTGACAGGTGATCATCGGGTCCTCGAGAAAGGCGCTTCAGTGAGTGAAGCAGTTATCGTCGATATCGTCCGTACCCCCACGGGCAAGCGCAACGGCAGCCTGTCCGGCTGGCATCCCGTCGACCTGCTCGCGAGCACCTTCGAGGCCCTGGCGCGGCGGACCGGGATCGACCCGGCTGTCATCGACGACGTGATCATCGGGTGCGTCAATCAGGTCGGCGCCCAGGCGCTCAACGTGGGGAGGTCGGCCGTGCTCGCCGCCGGGTGGCCGGAGGCGATCCCGGCCACGACCGTCGACCGGCAGTGCGGCTCGTCACAGCAGGCGGCTCACTTCGCCGCGCAGGCGATCCTGTCGGGCGCGTGCGATGTGGTGATCGCCGGCGGGGTCGAGGTCATGAGCAAGGTGCCGATGCGGGCACAGACGACCGACCCGAAGTTCGGCGCGCCTTTCGGTCCGCGAGTCGAGGAGCGCTACGCCGATCAGGAGCACTTCGGCGTCAGGGGCCGGATCAACCAGGGCCTGTCGGCGGAGCTGATCGCGCAGACGTGGGGCATCTCGCGCACCGACTGCGACGCGTTCAGCGTCCGCAGTCACGAGCTGGCCGCCAAGGCGACCGCGGACGGGCGGTTCGCGAACGAGATCATCCCGCTGCCGGCCCGCGTGCTGGACCGCGAGACCGGTGAGGTCATCCCGGCCGGGGAACGCATCCTGGAACACGACGAGGGCATCCGGCCCGCCAGCACGGTGGACGCGCTCGCCGAGCTGAAGCCCTCGTTCACGCCCGAGGGACTGATCACCGCGGGAAACAGCTCGCAGATCAGCGACGGCGCGTCCGCGATGCTCGTAATGTCCGCCGAGCGGGCCCGCCAGCTCGGGCTGCGCCCGCGGGCCCGGTTCCGCGCGTTCTCCGTCGTCGGCGTTGACCCGGTCATGATGCTGACCGGACCGATCCCGGCGACGGAGAAGATCCTCCAGCGGTCCGGCCTCGACCTGGACGACATCGATGTTTTCGAGGTCAACGAGGCGTTCGCGCCGGTCGTCCTGGCCTGGCTCAGGGAACACCCCGCCGACCCGGAACGAGTCAACCCGAACGGCGGCGCGATCGCTGTGGGTCACCCGCTCGGGGGCTCGGGCGGCAGGCTCATGGCCACGCTGCTCAACCAACTTGAGCGCACCGGAGGACGCTATGGTCTGCAGACGATGTGCGAAGGCGGCGGCATGGCCAACGCCACCATCATCGAGCGGCTCGGCTGAGCCGTGGTGACGCTGTTCCGCTGCGCGCGACCCGGGGTGGCTCGCGACCCTGGCCAGCGGGGTGACCCTGGCCAGCGGGGTGACCCGGCGCCGGTCCCGGCCGGTACGGTCGCGGAGCTGGACCGCGCGGGCCGCCTCGTCGTTCCGGACGCGGTCTCCGGAGTTCCGGTCGTGGTCGTCAAGACCGACCGGGGACTGTTCGTCTTCGAGGACGAGTGCCCGCACGCCGGCAGCTCACTGCGCGACGGTGCGGTAGCCGGGGCGACGGTCACCTGCCCCTGGCATGGTCGCCGGTACAGCCTGAAGTCCGGCCGCTGCATCTCGGCCCATGGCACGCCCGGCCGACTGCGTAGGTGGCAGGCCTGGCTGGATGACGGCCAGGTCTGGATCGGCGCGGAGATCAGCTGACCGCCGGACACGGCTGACGGTTAAGGACACACGAGTAAGAGGTGAACAACGGTGGCAGCACATTCTCCGGGTGTGGAACTAGCGGGTCTTCTCCTGCGCGTCAGCGTCGGCAGCACGATGATCGCGCACGGCGTCAAGCACGCGCGGAGCCTGCCCGGAACGGCGGGATGGTTCAAGTCGATCGGCTTCCGCCGTCCCGAACTGCAGGCGAAGCTGAGCGCGGCGGTGGAGATCGGAGCCGGAGCGGCGGTCATCGCCGGCGCCGCCACCCCACTCAGCGCGTCGGCGGTCGTCGGCACCATGGCAGTGGCCGCCAGGTCGGTGCACATCCCGAACGGCTTCTTCGTCACCAAGGAGGGGTGGGAGTACGTGGCCGCTCTCGCGGTGTCCTCGGTGGCGATTGGAGCCCTGGGTGGCGGCCGCTTCAGCGTCGACCACGGACTTGGCCTCGATGAGCGGCTCAGCGGCGGCCGCGGCGCGGCTATCGCCCTCGGTGCGGGGCTGCTCGGCGCGACGGCGCAACTCGGCGCGTTCTGGCGTCCGCCGACGCCGTGAGCGCCGTGCAGCGCCGGTTACCACTGAAATTCCCCAAGCCCACGGTGGCGAGGCGAAAGCGCGATCGCCACCGTGACCAATCTCGGTGAGCCGGGACGCGGAGCACGGAACCGTTCGAGATAAGAAAAGGAACAGCCCCAGTCCGCGTCTCGGTTCAGCTGAGCCGGTAGTCCTCCAGGATCCGGCGGCCGATGATCATCTTCTGGATGTCGGAGGTGCCCTCGCCGATAAGCAGCATCGGAGCCTCCCGGTAGAGGCGCTCGATCTCGTATTCCTTTGAGAAGCCGTAGCCGCCGTGGATGCGAAAGGAGTCCTCGACGACGTCCCGGCAGTATTCGGCTGCGAGGTACTTGGCCATGCCGGCTTCCAGGTCGTTGCGCTGGCCGGAGTCTTTCTTGCGGGCGGCCATGATCATCATCTGGTGCGCGGCCTCGACCTTGGTCGCCATCTCCGCGAGCCGGAACTGTATCGCCTGGTGCTGGGCGATCTGCTTGCCGAAGGTCGTGCGTTGCTGCGCGTAGCCGACGGCCAGTTCGAACGCACGCAGCGCGACGCCGCAGCCCCGGGCGGCAACGTTGACGCGGCCGACCTCAACCCCGTCCATCATCTGGTAGAAACCGCGGCCGGGCATTTCGCCGAGGATCTGGTCCAGCGCTGCGCGGTATCCGGTGAAGACGAGCTCGGTGGTGTCGACGCCCTTGTAGCCCATCTTGGCGATCTTGCCAGGGATCGTGAGGCCGGGCTCGACCTCACCGAAGCCCTGCTTCTTCTCCACCAGGAACGTGGTCATGTTCCGGTAGACCGATGGCGCCCCCTCCTCCGTCTTGACGAGCACCGCAACGAGCGTGGCGGTCCCGCCGTTGGTCAGCCACATCTTCTGCCCGTCGATGACATAGCCGTCGCCGTCCCGGACTGCCTTGGTCCTGATGGCGGACACGTCCGAGCCGCAGTTCGGTTCGGACATGGAGAAGGCGCCGCGCAGCTCGCCGGCGGCCATGCGCGGCAGGTGGCGCCGCTTCTGCTCCTCGGTCCCGTGCTGCAGCAGCATGTACGCGACGATGAAGTGCGTGTTGATGATGCCCGAAACGCTCATCCACCCGCGGGATATCTCCTCGACGGCGAGCGCGTAGGTCAGCAGGGACTCGCCGAGACCGCCGTACTCCTCGGGGATGGTCAGGCCGAACAGTCCCATCTCGCACATGGCATCGACGATCTTCTGCGGGTACGCGTCGGCGTGCTCGAGCTGCTGTGCGTTCGGGATGATCTCGCGGTCCGTGAACTCGCGTACAGTGCCGATGATCTGCCGCTGGACGTCGGTGAGTCCCTCTGTCTGTGCCAACCGGCCCATGGTGTCAACCTCGTTATCGTTCCGGTGGGGCGGATGCGACCACCCCGCGTTCGTGCAGGTCCTGGATCTCGTCTTCGGTCAGGCTGAGATCGCTGCGCAGGATCTCGGTGGTGTGCTCGCCGAGCACGGGAGCCCTCACCGGTTGCCGTTCCCGGGCACCGGCCGCACCGGCCCCGCCGGGGTTGACGGGTGAGCCAGGGGCGAGATACCGGCCCACGCCCGGCTGGTCGATGACGGCCATCATCGGATTGGCGCGTACGTCGTCGTCGCGCACCACGTCGCTGAAGCTGCGGTAGACCGACCACAAGACGGAGGCAGAGCTCAGCGCCCGCTGAACGTGGTCCAAGTCGTGGCCGTCGAACCAGTGCTGCAGCAGGCCGGCCAGGGCGTCACGGTAGGTGTACCTGTCCTCCTCCGTGGCGAAGTCGGTGCCGAGAGCCTCTTCGAGCGCGGCGACGGGCGCCTGCATACCTGTGATCTTGAGGAGATCGGACCAGTGCCGTCCGGTGAGAGCCACCACCATGACCCGGCGGCCGTCGCGCGTGCCAAAGTCGCGCGCGAACGAGCCATACAGGTGGTTGCCGATCTTCGCACGGCTAACCCGGTTGACCTCGGCCTCGGCCAGGAAGCCCAGGTTCCCCGCGGCCGCCAGCGCGACGTCGGCGAGTGCCAAGGTCAGCTGCTGCCCCTGCCCGGTGATGCGACGGTGGCGTTCCGCGCCAAGGATGCCGATCGCCGCGTACAGGCCGCACGCGATGTCCCATGCGGGCAGCACGTGGTTAACCGGGCCCGGGTGCCCCTCCGGGCCCGTCACCAGGGGGAATCCCATGCCCGCGTTGACCGTGTAGTCCACGGCCGGGCTGCCGTCGTGGTGCCCTTCGATTCGCAGGTGGATCAGGTCCGGCCTGATTCTGGACAGGGCGTCGTAACCAAGCCACGGGCGGTCCGCGTTGGTCAGCACGATGCCACCCCCGGGCCCCGACCCGGCGATCAGCCGGGTGACAAGCTCGCGGCCCGCCGGGGACCGGAAATCGGCGCACAGGGAGCGCTTGCCTTTGTTGAGGCCCGTCCAGTACAGGCTGGTTCCCGAGGCGGCGACCGGCCACCGGGTGTGGTCGGCCGAGCCGCCCGGCGGATCGATCCTGATGACCTCGGCGCCGAGCTGCGCCAGCGTCATCCCGCCGAGCGGGCCCGCGACGAACGTCGACACTTCGACCACCCGCAGGCCGCTCAAGAGTTTCCCGGTCGCTGGCAGTCCGTCAGTCGCTGGCAGTCCGTCAGTCGCTGGCAGTCCGTCAGAGGTAACGCTCACCTGATCACTGCTCCTTGTTTGTACGGCTATATTGTCTTCAATATATTTCCATGTCAATGTGGCTACCGTTACTATCGATGCTTGCACAGGTAACTTTGGCCGTACATTTGCGAGCAGGGCGGAGACGGGGGTTGAGCCGCATGGAAACGCTGATCGACGGGCCCTACTTCGAAGACCTTCACCATGGCCAGTGCTTCGACGACAGCCCTGGTGTCACGCTCACCGACGGGCTGGCCGCGGCCCACCGCGCGATAGTCGGGGGCCGGATGCCGCTCACGCTGGACCGGGAGCTGTCCGCGCGGGTAACCGGCGAGGGGGGCATGCTGGCGCCGCCCGGCCTCGTGTGGGACGTCGCGATCGGCCAGTCCACGATCGCGACGCACACGGTAGTCGCGAACCTCTTCTACCGCGGGGTGGTATTCCGCCGGGCCGCCCGTATCGGCGACACCCTGCGGACGGTCACCGAGGTCGTCGGCCTGCGCCAGAACTCCCGCCGTGCCGGACGGCACGCCACCGGGCTGGCCGCTCTCCGGATGCGGACCTGGGACCAGTACGACCGGCCCGTCATGGACTTCTGGCGCTGCGCCATGCTGCCGCTTCGTGAGGACGCGATCGAGACCGGCCACGCCGACGACCTGTCGTCCATCGGCGGCGATCCCACAGCCAAGGAACTGGCGCTGGTGACAGCCGACTGGGATCTGGACGCCTACCGTGCCCGGATGCCCGCCGGGAACGTCCGCGTGCCCGCCGAAGGCGAGCGGTTCACCATTGCCGGCGGGGACGTCGTGTCCGGCGCGCCGGAACTGGCGCGGCTCACGCTCAACGTAGCCAAGATCCACCACGACGAGACCGCAGGGACGGCGGGCAGGCTAGTCTACGGTGGGCACACCATCGGTATCGCCTTGCACCAGGCGGTCCGGGCACTTCCCGGCATGGTCTTCGTCGCCGGCTGGCACGGCTGCGATCATGTCGGCCCAGTACGGGAAGGTGACACGCTCACGAGCACAATCGAGGTGGAGCGAACGCTCCCGTCGGCCGGCGGCGGCACCATGACGCACCTGAGGTCGCGGGTCAGCGCTACCCGCCCGGAAACGGCCGCGGCCGACGTGCTCGACTGGCGGTTCGTCGCCTTGCTGGCGTGATGGCGCCCAAGATGCCCAACCGGGAAAGCAGCTACGTGAGCCTCGCCCGGGAGGTCAGGAAACAGATCCTCCAGGGGCGCTACGCGGACGGGCGGAGACTGCCGACCGAGGCCGAGTTGTCAGCGCGGTATGAGGTAAGCCGGCAGACGGTCCGGCGCGCCTTCCACGACCTGGTGTCTGAAGGCATGGTCTACCGCGTACCCGGCCGGGGAACGTTCGCGACCCCGCGGGAAGGCGCATACGTGCGCCAGTTCGGTTCGATCGACGACCTGATGGGGTTGTCCGCGGACACTCAGATGGACGTCATCACCCCGCTGCGACGCCAGGTCGACGTGAGCGCCGCGGGCCGGCTGAGGCTGTCGCGCGACATCGTGTACACGATCGCCTTCAGCCGGTCGCATCAGGGGACGCCGTTCTGCCTTACTGTCGTGTCCCTTCCGGACGAAGCAGGTCAGATCCTGACCTCGGCGGCGGAACTAGTGGCCGAGGGCGCGACCAGCGAGGTGACCGTCATCGGGCTGCTGGACACCCGGCTGGCGGCACCCATCGCCGAAGCGGAGCAGAGCATCACGGTGGCCCTCGCGGACGAGCGGGCATCCGCAGCGCTCAACTGCCCCGTCGGCCACCCACTGCTCCGCATCGACCGCCTGTACCTCGATACCAACGGCACCCCGGTCGAACTCGCCGTCAGCCTTTTCCTCCCCGAGCTGTATTCATACCGCACCAGTCTGCGGCGCAGCACGACGTGACGGCGGCGCCGCCGCGGGTTATGCCCGGTTTTGCCTGTGCTGCTGGGACCTTGCGGGTGTGTCCGGCTCCTCGTGGCGGCCGACAGGTTTACGTCTGGCCGGCATAGTCGAGGGGCATGCCGCCCAGACGCCTGGCCGCCCAGTGGCCTCACGGTAATACCGTCCGGCTCGAAGAGCCCACGACCGCCTCCCGGACACCAGCCGCCAGCGCGGCCTGGTATCGCCCGACGACATCGCCGGGTTGGGGCGGGCCCGGGCCTGCGGATAGCCGGGCCGCTGGTGGCGCTGGCCATCGACCGCCAGCCGGCTGGAATAGCGCGTTCGGCTAGGCGCGGCCACGGA
>Ga0335074_10001436_pt1 | contig 32306 bp, 32 predicted proteins | sample Lox_Sample_23_FD_206715 | JGI IMG/M metagenome (GOLD analysis project Ga0335074, IMG submission 206715) | Soil microbial communities from Loxahatchee National Wildlife Refuge, Florida, United States - Lox_Sample_2.3 | ecosystem: Environmental > Terrestrial > Soil > Wetlands | place: USA... | reverse complement strand
CGGCGAACGCGGTGAGTCCGGTGCCCCTCTCGGAGTACTTCGTCGGCCCTGAGTGGAGGAGCGTGTGGCGGATCCGCAGCGAGCAGGTCGAGCAGGACCCCGCCAGTGCGGCATGGGTCACTGGTGTTATCTGGGACGAGCAGCAGCAGGTGGCCGTTGGCCGGGCCGGATACCACGGTCCCCCCGATCAGTCGGGAATGGTCGAGATCGGTTATGCGGTCGACCCCGCGTACCGGCGGCGCGGCTATGCCAGGGCCGCGCTGGAGGCCCTGCTCGAGCGTGCGGCTCATGAGCCGCTAGTGAAGACGGTGCGGGCGAGCATCGGCCCCGGGAACACTGCCTCTTACGCTTTGGCATCGCAGTACGGCTTCGCCGAAGTCGGTGAGCAGTGGGACGAGGAGGATGGCCTGGAGATCATCTACGAGAGGCCCGCGACCTGGCACCGGTAGCCGCAAATCACTCGTCTCAGGTGATGTTTCCTCACCCAGCCGCGACCGAAGCTCGGAACAGGGGAGACGACAGGGCAGAAAACGTTGAACAACAGGCAGCGTCACGAAGCGGTAGCGGCGCGCGCCGACGCCATCTTGGCCGACGTGCGGGCCGCCGACGCGTACGCCGGGCACTTCGAGGCCCAGATGCGCGCGGCCAGGTTCCGGGCCGGGAGGAACCGGGGCCTGCGCGCCCTGCTGTGGCTCTTCAACCGGCCAGAAGTGATCGCGCTGGCGGTCGTCGCCGCGTTCTGCGCCTTCGCGGGCTTCGCCGCCTGCGTGCTGGCCCCGGTGCTGTTCTCCGGCGCGAACGGCCTGGCGGCCGTGAGCACGGCCACGGGCCGGCTGGTCAGCGTGACCTCACTGCCCGGCCCGCTGGGCGCGGTCGCCGCCGCCGACGGCTCGCTGTGGGTGGCCGACCCGGGCACGGGCGAGGTGTCGCGCGTCGACCCCGAGACGGGCGCCATCGCCGCCCAGGTCCTGGTGGGCGGCGAGCCCGGCATCGTCGCTGGCGGCGGCGGGGCGATCTGGGTGACCGACGTCGCAGGCGCCACCGTCACCAGGATCGACCCGGCCACGGACAGCGTGACCAAGACGATCACCCTCCCCTGGACGTACCCGGGCGCGATGACGGCCGGCGCCGGCCGGCTCTGGGTGGCTGACCCCGGCGCGCGCCAGCTGGCCGAGATCGACCTGGCGACCGGATCGGTGGTGCGATTGCTGTCACTGGACCTGCAGCCAAGCGCGATCGTCGCCGACGGCCAGGCCATCTGGGTCGCTGGCTACACCTCCGGCACGGTCGAAAAGCTGAGCGCCGCCTCCGGGCGCGTGCTCGCCCGGGTCCGGGTTGGCGACGGCCCGGGGGCGCTCGCCGTCGACGACGGCTCGCTGTGGGTGGCCAGCACCCTGGACGCGAGCATCGTCCGCGTCAACCTGGCCACGTCAGCGGTGACGGCCCTCATCTCGGTCGGCCCTGAACCGGCCGCGCTGGCGGCCGGCCCCGGAGCGGTCTGGGTCGCCGACCAGGGCGCGGACGCCGTCGTCCGCATCGACCCGCGAACCGCCCAGGTCACGGCCAGCGTCAGCGTTACGGGGGCCCCCAGCTCGCTCGCCTTCGCCGATGGCCGGATCTGGACGGGTATCCAGCGACCACCGTGACCCGCGCGCTTAGTTCCCCTGGTCAGGCGAGCCCCAGGGGACCGGCGGCTCGAGGTAGGGGAAGTCGGCCAGCAGGCCGTCATGCGGCTTGAGACCGCTGTCGCCGGCCTGGCCGTTGGACAGGAAGTTCATCCGCGCTACGAACACGTCGTCGCTGAGGTTCCGGCCGTTGGGGTAGACGGCGGGCCGCCCGCGGTCGTAGCGCAGGATGTCCGGCAGCACGGTCAGCGCCGCCGCCTTCGCTTCCTCCTCGCCGTAGCCGTTCCCCCGCAGGATGCCGGTCCACCGTTCGAGGTAGTTCGCCACGTCGTCGGCCGGGTCCTGGGTGTTGAACGTGTCCTTGATCTCCTCGGGGTTGATGAACGGGTTGATCGTCGGGTGCCCGCCCCGGTCCACCTGGACCAGCGTCCCCTCGCGGCGCACGCTGACCGTGGCCCACACCCCGATCACCGGGCCGGCGCCGAGCATGGCGTCCGGCACCTCCAGCGCGATGCACTGGATGTTCTTGTCGGCGAACGAGTCTTTCCCGGTCCACTGGAAGCCGTGGAAGGCGCCCTCCGCGTCGGCGAAGAACGGGTCCCTGCGCACCCCGAGGAACAGCCGTGCCTGCCCGGCCTCGACCGGCCGGGCCGCGGCGGTGAACCCGACCGGGACGTCCTGGACGAGCACGTCGCCGACCGGGTCCGGCTCGCGGGCCTGAGCGCCGGTGGCGTAGTAGGCGGTCCCGGTTTGCGCGCCGTCCTCGCCTGGTTCTGAGAACACGAACGTGAACGCGGCGTCGGCCCGGTTGTCGCCGTCGTTGTCGACGTTGATCCGGTACACCCCCTCGGGGTGGAACTCGGCGCCCATCAGGAACGGCGGAACGGCGTTCATGCCCATCATGAACGGGTTCACGTCGATGACCAGCACCGTCGTGCCCGGGCTGGCCGCGGAGCCGAACACGTACAGGTCGGTCAGGTCCAGCCGCGCGTCGTCGCCGGGGAACTTGAGGTAGGCCGCGCTGAAGTGGTTAGACATCATGGCTCCTTTCGCCAGGTGTGCTGGCCTGCGCTGATGCCCTTATCCTCGCGCCGGCCCGGGCGCCAAGTCGCCCGTGAACACCCCCGGCCAGGTCCCTGGCTTGTGCTGGGGGCAGTCGTCACGGGTCCGTTCGGGATAAGGATTTTTTTTCCGAACGAACCCGTGGTGTCACCCTCAGGCCGGTCAGCACCAGTTCCAGGCGGCCGAGCATGGCGGAGAACAGGCTGGGCGCACCGGCGGGGCGGTCCGGGGCGGCCCATCGCCACAGCGCGTCGAAGTAGGCCGCGCGGATGAGCTGCCCCGCGATGTCCGCGTCGACGTCCGGTCGTATCTCCCCGGACCGCTGCCCGTCGGCGATGACCGCGGCGAACTGGCCGGCGAGCAGGGGCGGCTCGAGGACGGGGCCGCCCCACTTCACCCAGGCGATCGTGAACACGCGGCCCTCCGCGGGCGAGCGCTCATACGCGTCGGCGAGCACGCGCAGCATCAGCACGAGCCGGGACCCGGCCGGCTGGTCGGCGACGGCGGCGCTCGCCAGCACCTCATCGACCTCCGCGCGGCGGCGGGCCCCCCACGCCCGGGCGAAGTCTTCCTTGCGCGGGTAGTAGTTGAACACGGTCTGGCGGGCCACCCCGGCGAGGCGGGCGATGTCGTCGTAGCTGGTCTGGTCGTATCCGTTCTCCGCGAACAGCCGGCTCGCCACCGTCAGCAGGCGCTCGCGGGTTTCGGCCTTGCGGCGCTGCCGGAGCGACTCGTCGGTCATCGGTCTCCTCCCTGAGATAATATTTGTACTTGAGTCTAAACATAGCGGTGGCCAGTGGAGGACACATGGCAACGACTGGAACATCGGCGTCCCGGGTCGCGATCGTCACCGGCGGGTCTCGCGGGATCGGCCGCGGCGTGGTTCAGCGGCTGGCCGGTGACGGCTTTTCTGTCGTCGTCGGGTACGGGTCGAACCGGGCCGAGGCGGACGCCGCGGTGGCCGAAGCCGAGGCCGCCGGGGCGAAGGCGACCGCCGTCGCCGCTGACGTCGCCGATCCCGGCGCCGTGGCGCGCCTGTTCGGCCAGGCCGAGGAGGCTTTCGGCGGCGTCGACGTGGTCGTCAACGCGGCGGGCCTGATGTCGCTGGCCCCGCTCGTCGACTTCGACCTCGACGTCCTGGACCGGATGCTCCGCACGAACATCAACGGCACGTTCGTCGTCGACCAGCAGGCCGCCCGCCGGGTCCGCCCGGGCGGCGCGATCATCAACTTCTCCTCCTCCGTGATCGGCCGGGTGCTGCCGGCCTACACCGGCTACGCGGCGAGCAAGGCCGCCGTCGAGGCGATGACCTTCATCCTCGCGCACGAGCTGCGCGGCAGGGACGTCACCGTCAACGCGGTCGCCCCCGGCCCGACCGCCACCGACATGTTCCTCGAGGGCAAGGACCAGGAACTGCTGGACCGGATGGCCAACGCGGCGCCGCTGGGGCGGCTCGGCACCACGGCCGACATCGCCCCGGTCGTCGCCTTCCTCGCCGGTCCCGACGGGCACTGGATCAACGGTCAGACCATCCGCGTCAACGGTGGCGTCATCTAGCGCGGTCAGCAGCTGAACTGGCAGGGCAACCGCTTGATGCCGTTGATGAAGCTGGACAGGAGGCGGTCCGGTTCGCCGGCGGTGATGTCGGGGACCCGGGTGAACAGTTCGCGGAGCATGACGGTGAGCTCGCGGCGGGCGAGGTGGGCGCCCAGGCAGAAGTGCGGCCCCGCCGCGCCGAAGCCGACGTGCGGGTTCGGGTCGCGGGTGATGTCGAATCGCTCGGGGTCGGCGAACACGTCCTCGTCACGGTTCCCCGAGTAGTAGAACAGCACCGCCTTGTCGCCTTCGTGGTAGTCCTGCCCGTTCATGGTGTAGTCCCGGGTGACGGTGCGCCGCATGAACAGGACCGGCGACGCGTAGCGCACGACCTCCTCGACCGCGCCGCCGATCCGGCCGTCGAGGTCGGCCAGCAGCAGCGCGCGCTGCCGCGGGAACTCGGTGAGCAGCACCAGCGCGTGCGACAGCGCGGTGCGGGTGGTCTCGTTGCCGGCCACGACCAGCAGGATGAAGAACGAGGCGAGCTCGGCGCTGGTCAGCTGCTCCCCGTCGATGTTGGCCGTCACCAGGGCGGAGACCACATCGTCGGCGGGCGCCTCGGTGCGGGCGGTGGCCAGGCCGGTGACCAGGTCGGCGAGGTCTGACCCGGCACCGAGCAGCTGGCCGACGACCGCGTCTGGATCCTCGCTGATGAACTCCGGGTCGAACCCGGCCAAGATGAGGTTGGTCTTGGCGAGGACCATCTCGTACTGCTCGTCCGGGATGCCCATCATGTCGCAGATGACCTTCAGCGGCAGCCTGGCCGCGACCCGCGACACGAAGTCGCACGGCCCGGTCGCCACCAGCTCGTCGACGATCTGGGTCGCCGCCCGGCGCACGTCATCCTCGAACCGCGCGATCATCCGCGGGGTGAACGCGCGGGAGACGATCCGGCGCAGCCGGGCGTGCCTGGGGTCGTCCATGTTGATCATCGAGCCGAAGTACTCGTTGAACTCGACAGGCAGGTCCACGATGTTCGTCGCGCCCCGGCCGGAGCTGAACACTTCCGGGTTCCTGCTCGCCCCGACGATGTCGGCGTGCCGCACCAGGGCGTAGTACCCGCGGCCGGGTTCGGTGACGAACGGCGCCTCGGGGTCGGCGAAGAACGGCGGCCGCTGCTGAGCGCGCAGCAGCGCGAAGGAAGCCGCGCGGTCGGGCAGCGGCAGGCCCCAGAATTCGTTGGCCGACAGGTCGATCCCGGCAACAGTCATCAGGCGCCGCCTTCCGCGATAATTTCCTCTCACTCCATCACGGCGCGCGCGCCGGTGGCTAGGCGCCTCGCGTGAGCGCCTCGCTGGCCTCGTCCAGGATCGGCGGCGGCGCGTCGTCGAGGGCCAGCACGTGCCGCAGTGCCTTGTCGTAGGCGACGTCGTAGGCCTGCTCCGCCGGCACGGCCACGTCCGGCACCACGCCCGTGCCCTGCCAGTTCGACCCGGTGACCGGGTTGACCGACCGGGCGAACGGCACGGCCAAGTGGACCGCGGCGCTGACCGGGAACGGGCGGGTGGGGTGCGCCCCGCCGCCAGTCGTCTCGCCGATGATCTCCGCGCGCTTGATGGCCTGCAGCGTGTAGCACAGGTCCTCGCCGCCGGAGAAGGTCCGGTGGCTGGTCAGCACGTAGACCGGCCGGTCCAGGTACCGGGTGCCGGGCACGTAGGGCAGCGCCCAGAACTGCCTCGTCTCGCCGGTCTCGGCGTTGAAGATGTCGTTGAGGTGCGTGGGATGCTCCTCGACCAGGTAGCTGCACCAGAAGACCACGCCTTCCGGTGAGCCGCCCCCGTTGCGCCGCATGTCGATAATGAGCGCGTACGTCCCGGCGACGAGCTCCATGGCCGCGATGATGGCCGGGCCCGCGTTGTCCGGGATCGGCATCCGGCGCAGGTCGAGGTAGCCCACGTTGCCGTCCAGCCGTTCGACCCGGCGGATGCCGAAGTTGTCGAGCCGGCCGTGCTGCCGCCTGGCCAGCCGCCTGGCCTCCCGGTCCTCCGGCTTGGCCGGCTCGGGTTCCCGCTCGACGCGGTGCGGCCCCACCTCGCCGAGCCGCAGCGCCAGGTGCCGGTCGTCGGTGGCCTCCTGCAGGTGCCGGGTGACCACCTCGGTGAGCTCGATCTCGTCCAGGTTGTCGTACTCGCCGGCCGCCAGCCTCGCCTCGATCGCTGCGGCGGTCCGTTCGGCCAGCTCGGGGAACACGTAGTTGGCTCGCAGCAGTTCCATGGCCTTGGTCACGGTCTCACGCGCGGACAGTTGCCCGGCGGCCTGGGTGCCGTCGTCCGCCACCGTGATCCGCGGCGCGTCCGGTCCTCCGTCGCCGACGGTGAACTCGAGCAGGCGCGCCGACGGCAGCTGGCGCGACAGGTCGCGGCGGAGCTCGTCCACCGCTGCCCCGTGGGTGTCTCGCCATGTCGCCAGGGCTTGCTCATCCGCCGCGTCCTCGGCCGGGACGAACACCCGCAGCCGCAACTGCCCGGGCTCGATGTCCGGCTCGTCCCCGTGCCGCAGCAGCACGGCCCGCCGCACCACGCCGGGCGGGAAGTGGTCCTTTACCTCGTGGTCGACGACACGGTTAAGCCGGTCGCGCTCGTCGGGTTCCATGGCGCCTCCGTCCCGTTTCCCTGTCCAACGGAGCCGGTCCGGAGCGGGTTCCTGCCAGCGGTGACATCGCCGGCCCGCGGTACTACGATGCGATAACGGGGATATGCGCTGGGGGCGGGGGCATGACATTCCGAGACTGGTGGAAATCGCGGCCGTTGCTTCGCCTCACTAATATCAGTACACCAGTCGTCGGAATTACGTGGGAATATGCGGCCAGGGCCGAGCCTGGCCTGGCTGACCAATTGTTCACTTTCCTGAGCGATCGGCGGGCGCTCTTCGAGACGACGCGGTCCATGGAAACCCCGGTCCTAGTGCTGAAATCAGTCCGCAAGATACGCTCCTGGCTCCTGACCGCGCAGATGCAGATCAAGCCGGGGAACGGGCCTTATTTCATCCTGGCGAGGCTCCTGGACAGCTGCCGTCGCTGCCAGAGCGCCCTTGAGCGGACTCCCGGCAACCGGCGCATGAACAAGGAACAATGGCAGGCTCTTACTCAGCTGCGCGAAGAATTTCTCCACGCGCTCCTGGAACTCCGCGAGCTAGCCGACGAGCACGTGGCCGACGACCTTATCGCCAAGGTCATGACCGGATACATGGCGCCGCTATTCGAGGAGGCAATGCTGTACGCATCCGCTAAGGCGGGTTCCTGGTGGCCCGTCCCGGCGTGCTTGCCTGCCAAGGATGGTTCGGCACGGATAATCGATGACCTGATAGTCGGGCATGTCAGGGCGGACGAGGAAATCTCGGCCGATGGGGCGATCGTCACGAAGTGGCTGGCGGTGCCCCAGGTATGGCCGCTTGAGTTCCGTCAGCCGCGCGACTGGCACCTGGTTCTCGTCGGTGCCTGCTTCGATCGAGGCGCTGACGCGGATCCCGCGCAGGTGCTGAGCACGGACGAAGTAGGCGGGGAACTACTCGCGGAACTGGACTTTCCCGATCAGCAACTCTTCTTCCAGCAGGTTCAGCTCACCCGATCCGGCCGGTGACGTAGGCCTGGGTACGCGGGTCCTGCGGGTCCTCGAAGATCTGCTGGGTCGTGCCGTACTCGACGAGGACACCGGTGCGGACGTCGGAATCGCTCTCGGTGCGCACCGAGAAGAAGGCCGTCCGGTCGCTGACCCGGGTGGCCTGCTGCATGTTGTGCGTCACGATGATGATCGTGTACTGCGACCTGAGCTCATGCATCAGGTCCTCGATCCGGCCCGTGGCGATGGGGTCGAGGGCCGAGGCGGGCTCGTCCATGAGAACGACGTCGGGTTCGACGGCGATCGTGCGGGCGATGCACAGTCGCTGCGCCTGCCCGCCGGACAGGCTCAGGCCCGAGGAGTTCAGCCGGTTCTTCACCTCGTCCCACAGTGCCGCCTGACGCAGCGAGCGCTCCACGATCTCATCCAGCCGGTGGCGGTTGCGCTCGCCGTTGATGCGGGGTCCGTAGGCGACGTTCTCGTAGATCGACTTCGGGAACGGGTTGGGCTTCTGGAAGACCATGCCGATCCGCCGGCGCACCGCCGTCGGGGACACGCCCGGGGCGTACAGGTTGGCGCCGCGGTAGTCGATCTCGCCTTCCATCCGGGAGCCCGGCACGAGGTCGTTCATGCGGTTGAAGGACCGCAGTACGGTCGTCTTGCCGCTTCCTGACGAGCCGATGAACGCCGTGATCTCGTTCTGGTACATCGTCAGCGAGACGTCGGTGACGGCCTTGAACGAACCGTAGAAGATCGAGACGTTCTTGGGCGCCAGCACCGGGATGCCGGGCGCGGCGGATATCGCGTCCCCGCGCTCCTCCGGCAGGGCCGCCGGCTCCGGTAGCTTCACCGCCGGCTCCGGTAGTTTCACGGGGGCGACGTCCCCGTCTGACTGATCCATGACGTCCCCGTCCGACGGTTCCACAGACATTCCTAAGTGTAATTGTCGGTATCGAATTCCCGTCAGCCGGTCCGGTCAAGCGGCGTTCCCTCGGCGGCGGCGGCCTCCCCGACCTTGGCCGGCCCGCGCAGCACGTACGCGACGCCCACCGCGATGACCGCCCCGGCTACCGGCCCGATCAGGTACACCCACCAGGTGGACAGGTTTCCGATGGCCACGTCGGGTCCGAAGCTGCGGGCCGGGTTCATCGAGGCGCCCTCGTACGGGCCGCCCATCGTGCCCCAGGCCAGGATGTACGCTCCCACGGCCAGCGGGATGAACGGCCCGTTGAGCTTCGGCCCGTTCGCGAGGTTGAGGATCATGAGCACCAGGCCGAAGGTGATGATGGCCTCGAAGCCGGCCGCCTGCCAGGATTGCCCCGGCTTGGGCATCGTGGCCGCCAGGTGACCGGCCGGCCCGAAGAACCCGCGGGCCAGCAGCGAACCGCCGATGGCGGCGGCGAACTGGACGACCCAGTAGACGCCGGCCATCATCCAGTCCATGTCCTTCCGCAGCGCGAAGGCCAGGGTGGTGACCGGGTTGAAGTGGGCCGAGATGTCGCCGAGGAAGTAGACCGCCACCACCAGCCACAGCGCGGAGACCAGCGACAGCACTAGCACCGTCTGCCAGGGCTGCAGCGCGCGCCCGCCGTAGCGGGCCAGGATGGCGGCGCCGCCGGACAGCACGAACGTCAGCCCGGCCATGCCGATGAACTCCGACAGGAGCCGGCGCAGCCGGTGGTCGGGGTTGGTCCAGTCGGCGTAGCCGCGCGTGCCGCCGACCGAGGCGATCAGGGCCGCCCGGCCGACGGGCTCCATGCGGCGGACGGACCCCGCCGCCTCGGTGTCCGGAGCGTCCATATCAGGATTTCTGCTGGTCCGACCGGACGTCAGCCGTTCCCGGTCGCGTGAGGTGGAGGGGGATGACGATCTTGTCGTACAGCTCCTCGGACACGCCCTTGGCCAGGGCGGCCTGCTTGAGGGTGAGGTCGTGGTCGATGGCGTAGTAGGAGATCGCCGCGGCCTTGTCGTAGCCGATCACCGGGGACAGCGCGGTGACCATCATGACCGACCGGTCGATGTTGTCCTTCAGCTTGGCCTGGTTCAGCTTGGTGCCCTCGATCATGAACTCGCGCAGGTGGTCGCACATGTCCGCCATGATCAGCGCGGAGTGCAGGTAGTTGTCGATCAGGATCGGGCGGAAGGCGTTCAGCTCGAAGTTGCCCTCGTTCCCGCCCATCGTGACGGCGACGTCGGAGGCGATCACCTGGATCGCGACCATCAGCATGGCCTCGGCCTGGGTCGGGTTGACCTTGCCGGGCATGATCGAGCTGCCCGGCTCGTTGGCGGGGAAGATCAGCTCGCCGAGGCCGGTGCGCGGCCCGGACCCGAGCCAGCGCAGGTCGTTGGCGATCTTGAACAAGCTCACCGCGGCGGCCTTGAGGCCGGCGTGCGCGCGCACCATGCGGTCCAGCGTGCCCTGGGCCGTGAACTTGTTAGCCGCGGTCACGTACGGCATGCCGGTCATCCGCGCGATCTGCGCCGCCACCTGGTCCCCGAACCCGGCCGGGGCGTTCAGCCCGGTGCCGACCGCGGTGCCGCCCATCGCCAGCACGAGCAGCCCGCTCGTGGCGTGCTCGACCTCGGCGATCGCGTCGTCTAGCGCCCCCGCGTAGCCGGACCATTCCTGTCCGACGGTCAGCGGGACCGCGTCTTCGAGGTGCGTCCGGCCGATCTTGACGACGTCCGTCCACTGCTTCGACTTGGCGTCAATGGCGTCCCGCAGCCGCTTCAGCGCCGGGATCGTCTTGGCCGTCGCCATCGTGTACGCCGCGATGTGCATCGCGGTCGGGAACGTGTCGTTGCTCGACTGGCCCATGTTCACGTGATCGTTGGGATGCACCGGCTCCTGGCTGCCCAGCGTGCCGCCGACCAGCTGGATGCACCGGTTGGAGATCACCTCGTTGACGTTCATGTTGGACTGGGTGCCGGACCCGGTCTGGAACACGTACAGCGGGAACTCGGTGTCCAGCTGGCCGCTGATGACCTCGTCGCAGACCCGCTCGATCAGCCCGCCTTTCCAGGCCGGCAGCCGCCCCGCGGAGGTGTTGACGATGGCCGCGGCCTTCTTCACGTAGCCGTAGGCGTGGTAGACCTCCTTCGGCATCCGGTCGTTGCCGATGTTGAAGTGCTGCAGGCTGCGCTGGGTCTGCGCACCCCAGTACCGGTCGGCGGGCACCTCGACGTCGCCGAGGCTGTCGAATTCCCGCCGCATTCCGGTGGCGTCAAGTCCGATCGGGATGTCCAGGATCTTCGGTGGGGGAGTGTCGGTATCGGTCACGAGAGCCTCGCAGCGCATCGTCGGGTGCAGACCGGCCGCCACATGGCGTCCTGCCCAACTTGTACCCAACGGGCTAGGGGGCGGACCCGGGTGCCGGGCCAGGGTTTCTACGGGTGCTACCGCCGGCGCCGGCGGAGGAGGATCCTTCGTAGTTGATGCCAGGTCAGCCCTTCTTTCGTCAGGAGATGAGCGTCATGACCGGCAGGGTCGCCCTTATCACGGGTGCTTCCCAGGAGATCGGCGCCGGGCTGGTCGCCGGCTACCGCGGACGTGGCTGGTCGGTGGCCGCCACTCCCGGCCGGATCGGAGGGCCGCCGGATCCGGAGGTGCTCACCGTCGAGGGCGACCTCGCCGACCCGGCGACCGCAGACCGGATCGTCGGCGGGGCGCTCGAGCGTTTCGCGCGCATCGACACCCTGATCAGCAACGTCGGCGTGGTGATCGCGAAGCCATTCACCGAGTACTCCGCGGCCGATTGCGCCGCGGTCGTCGAGGTCGGCCTCGCCGGATTCTGCTGGATGACCCAGCGCGCCATCGGCGAGATGGCGGTCCGGTACGGCGGCCACGTGGTCACCGTCATGGTCAGCGCCAGCCTGGCCGAGGCGCCGGACTCCGGGACGCACGGAGTCCTCGCCGCGGTGGCCAAGGGCGGCCTGGCCGCGGCCACTAGGTCGCTGGCCGTCGAGTACGCCGGCCTGGGCATCCGGGTGAACGCGGTCTCAGGCTGCGGCATCGCTCAGGTCAGCGACCTGGTAGCCGGCGTCTTGTTCCTGGAGTCCTCGCCCTACATCACCGGCGAGATCCTGCACATCGACGGCGGCCGGAGCTAGCCCTCATACTCGCCGGCCGGGGCGGCGGAGACGCCCTCGTCTTGCGGGTCGGGGGCGGCGGCCAGGACGGACTCCTGCTGCGGGTTCGGCGTGGCGGCCAGGACAGACTCCTGCTGCGGGTCGGGCGTGGCGGCCGAGATGCCGGAGTCCCAGGGCGCGGGCATGGCGGCCGGGACGCCGTCCCACTGCGGACCGGGGCTCGCGGCCGACGAGTGGGTAACCGCGGCGCCCGTCACGGCGGCGGCGACAATGGCGGCCGCGGAGATTCCGGTGGCGAGAATGCCGAGGCGCTTTCCTGTTGACTGGTTCTGGCGCATTTCCTTATCTCCTTCATGCTCGGTAGGCTTAAAGGAAATCAGCAGTAAACTGCGCCCACCAGAGCACGAATGACTCACGAATGTCGCACCAGCGAAAGCGACCAGCCGTAACGCGGCCAAAAATTCCATGATCGCGGAAATTCCGCATGCGTATAGCGTGCGGAATTTCCGTCAAGAAAAAAATTTCCGCGATCATCAGGAACCCAGGGGGCGGCTGTGAGCCGGAGGAAAGCTGGGGCGCGGGTGGTGTAACTCGGCGGTCAGGACACGTTCGCGCCGATGAGGTGGCCGACCCCGTAGGTCACCGCGGCGGCCAGCGCGCCGACGAACATCTGGCGCAGCCCCATCCTGATAGCCGAGCGGCCGTTCAGCGCGCCGATCGTGGCGCCCACGCCGAACATGGCCGCGAGCGCGAGGCCGATCGCGGTGCCAAGCGCGGCGGTGCCGCTGCCCGCCAGGTAGGGCAGCACGACGACGAACGCGCCGATCGCGAACGAGAACAGGCTCGAGACCGCCGCGACCCAGGGCGAGCCCAGCTGGTCCGGGTCGAGCCCGAGCTCTTCCCTCGCGAGGGTGTCCAGCGCCACGTCCCGGTCGGCCATGATCCGGTCGGCCAGCCGCTCCGCCTCCGGCCGGGGCAGGCCCTTGGCGCGGTAGATCAGCACCAGCTCGGCGCGTTCTTCCTCGGGCTTTTCCGCGAGCTCGGCCTGTTCCAGCGATATCTCCCGCTCGTACATCTCGCGCTGGCTCGACATCGAGATGTACTCGCCCGCCGCCATCGAGAACGACCCGGCCAGCAGGCCCGCGACGCCGGCCAGCAAGGTCACCGTGTGCGAGGCGCCTGAGCCGGCGAAGCCCATCACGAGCGCGGTGTTCGACACCAGCCCGTCGCTGACGCCGAAGACCCCGGCGCGCAGCGCGCCGGAACGGTCGCCGCGGTGCCAGCGCTCCCGCCGCATGATCTGCGTCACCGGGTCGGGCTTGCCGCCGTCGACGAGGTGGGCGATCGTGCGCGCGTGCTCGCGCTCGTCCGCGGCCATCCCCGGCAGGGCGTCCGGCTCGTTGTCGTACAGGCCGGCGTCGGCGCGCTCGGCCCGCTCGATCATCGGCAGCACGGTCTGGACGGACAGCCGGCGGGCCGCGGTGCCGAGCAGCCGGGTCCGCAGGCTCGGCCGGCCCGGCGCCGGCACCGTGGCGCCCGCTGACCGGAGCTTGTCTTCCCAGTGGCTCGCGTGCCTGCGCTCGATCCCCGCCAGGTCGCGGAAGATCTGCTGCTGTTCGCCGCTGCCCGCGTCGGCCAGCCGCGTGTACAGCGCGGCCGCGTCCCGTTCGCTGGCCAGCAGCTCCCGCCACTTCTTGACCTGCGCCCGCGTAACGTCCTGAGTGTCCATGCCGTTCTGCGCTTTCATACCGCTGTGTGAGTTCACCCCGTCCCCGGGGGGTTACAACACATAGCGGGCGGCGATGAGTCCCGCGGCACCCGCCCGGCGTCAGTAGTAGTAAGGGAACCGGGTCCAGTCCGGGTCGCGCTTCTCCAGGAACGCGTCCCGTCCCTCGACCGCCTCGTCCGTCATGTAGGCGAGCCTGGTGGCTTCGGTCGAGAACACCTGCTGGCCGACGAGCCCGTCGTCGATCAGGTTGAACGCGAACTTCAGCATCCGCTGCGACGTCGGGCTCTTCGCGTTGACCTTGGCCCCCCACTCGAGCGCGACGCGCTCCAGGTCCGCGTGGGGCACCACCGCGTTGACCATGCCCATCCGGTGCGCCGCCTCGGCGTCGTAGGTGTCGCCGAGGAAGAAGATCTCCCTGGCGAACTTCTGGCCCACCTGGCGGGCCAGGTACGCCGAGCCGAAGCCGCCGTCGAAGCTGCCCACGTCCGCGTCGGTCTGCTTGAAGCGGGCGTGCTCACGGCTGGCCAGCGTCAGGTCGCAGACGACGTGCAGGCTGTGCCCGCCGCCCGCCGCCCAGCCGGGCACCACGCAGATGACGACCTTCGGCATGAACCGGATCAGCCGGTGCACCTCCATGATGTGCAGCCGCCCGCTGCGCGCCGGATCGATCGCTTCGGCGCCCTCGCCGTCGGCGTACCGGTACCCGTCGCGCCCCCGGATGCGCTGGTCGCCTCCCGAGCAGAACGCCCAGCCGCCGTCTTTCGGCGACGGCCCGTTGCCGGTCAGCAGCACGCACCCGACGTCGCTGGACATCCGCGCGTGATCAAGCGCGACGTAGAGCTCGTCGACGGTGCGGGGGCGGAACGCGTTGCGGACCTCGGGCCGGTTGAAGGCGACGCGGACCGTGCCGGAGTCGACGGCGCGGTGGTAGGTGATGTCGGTGAAGGCGAAGCCCTCGACGGCACGCCACCGGTCGGGTTCGAAGATCTCAGAAACCATGAGGGGCATTATCCGTCCCGGCGCCCCGGCTCGCTGGCCCCGGGTAGCGGCACGCGGCGGCTAGCGCACGTCCCAGGCGTAGACGACGACGGTGCCGGCGATGTAGTCGTGCAGGGCGCGGTTCTCGCGCTGCACGACGATGCCCAGCAGGCCCAGCCCGCAGAACAGGAAGCTGAGCGGGAACACGAGCGCGCGGACGGCCGCGCGCCCCGGCTCGAGGACCGCCCCGTCGGCGCGGACGACGCGGACGCCGAGCAGGCCCATGCCGATGGTGCGGCCGGCCGTCGCCCACGAGTAGCCGAAGTAGAGGAACTGCCAGGCGACGAAGATCCCCGCCACGACGCCTGAGGACCGGTTCCAGCTGACCCCATGGCCGGTCACCACCTGAACGCCAAACGAGATGGCCTCGAGGGCGACCCAGAACGCGCCGGTGCTCACCGCCAGGTCGATCGCGTAGGCGACCAGCCGGGACACCGCGCCGGCGTAGCGTCCCTGGTAGCTCAGGGCCGCCTCGGCGCTCACGGCTCGGCCCCCGCGGGAAGCAGCGCCTGCGGCGCGGGCCGCCGCCGCCGCAGCAAGCGGGCAACCCAGCGGTCGATGACCTGGTCGAGCCCCGCGGCCTGGCAGCGCACCGCGTCGAGGGCCTCCCGCGCCATACCGCCCGACGACCGGGCGATCACCGCGCCGAGGTCGGCCTGCTCGACCAGGCCCGCCACGTCCACCCGCTGCGCGAGCTCGTTCACGTCCACCCGGCTGAGCAGCGCGTTCAGGTCTATCCGCGAAAGCGCCGCGTCGATATCGACGCGGCCGATGAGGGCGTTCACGTCGACCCGGGCGGCGAGCTCGTCGATGTCGAGCGCGCCGACCACGAGGTCGACGACACGCTCGGTGACCTGCTGGGCCAGCGCCTCAGCGGGGTCGGTCATTCGCTTGCCTGCCGACTGCAGCAGCCGATGCCGCGGGTTCACGACAGCCAGTATCCGGAACGTACGGTGGTCCGCGGTCACCCGCGGCGGGTGAGGCCGAACTGATCACACAAGGGCGTGAACGGTAACATTTCTGACATATACGATTCCGTCGGCGGAATTCTGCAGATATCCTTCCGGTGCCATCACTGGGCACCGGGGGAGAGGACCGTGGCCACCCACTGCTACCGGATCACCATCGCGGGCGGTCTGGGCGAGCTTGGCCGGGAGGCGTTCCCCGACTTCCGCATCGAACGAAGCGGCGCCGATACCGTTCTGACCGGCGATCTCGACCAGGCGGCGCTGTATAACGCGCTCAGCCGCATCCTCGCGCTTGGCCTGGAGCTGGTGGCGCTGAGTCGGCTGAGTGAGAAGCCCGCCTGACATCGATGAGCTCGAGACCGAGCTCCCGCACGTTCTCCAGGATCGCGTGCAGGCTCGGCTGATCCAGGTCAGCGGACTGGACCGTGATCACGTAGGTGTGCCTGGCCACGGTGGCCTCCCTCCGGAATCAGCCCGCTCATGGCCATCATCCTCGCGACCGGGCGCTCTGTGATCACCCGCCGGTGGTGAGGTTTTCCTAGGGTTCCTGGGCTGGCGCGTTCCCGGCCGCCGGATCACCCGCGAGGGATGACGCGCGACGGAGCAGGCGGCTGCTTGGATCGCTGCCATGATCGCTGCCCGCCATCCGTCCTGAGGCGTGCCATGGCCATCACCACCTTCGTCGTCTTCGCCGCGAGCTACGACACGCTCGGCGCCGCCGAGGCGGACTACCACGCGGTCCGCGAGCTCTACGAGTCGTCCGGCCTGATCGACACCTACGACGCGGCCGTCATCACCGCCGGCGACAACGGGAAAGTGCGCATCGTCGCGAAGCACGAGCAGCCGACGCGCCGGGGCGCGTGGCGCGGGCTGGGCATCGGGCTGGCCGGCGGCGCGCTCGTCGCGCTCTTCCCCGCGATCGGACTCGGCGCCGGGCTGCTGATCGGCGGGGCGGGGGGCGCCGGCCTGGGCGCGATGGCCGGGCACGTGACCGCGGGCCTGCGGCGCGCGGACCTGAAGGACCTCGGCGAGCTGCTCGACGACGGGCACAGCGGCCTCGTGGTCGTCGCTGCCAGCGACCTCGAGAAGCACGTGGAGCACGCCATCAAGCACGCGAGAGGGCTGACCAGCAGGCAGCTCACGGCGGACGAAGCGCAGGTGGAGCAGGACATCGACGACGCGGCCGCGTCAGACCCGGAGGCGAGCTACCAGCGGGCGGTGGCGAGCGCGGAGGCGGCGGTGCGGGAGGCCGAGGCGGAGGCCGCGGCCGCCGAGCGGGAAGCAGAGGCTTACTCGACCTTCCGCCGGCCGGCGGACCCGCCGCCGTGAGCTCATTCCCGCCGGGTGATGCCGGGCGGGGCCGCCGCGGGCGATGGTGCTTGCGACTCAGTTCACCAGCCCCGGCGCGGCGCGCGGGGGCTCAGCACACGCGGAGACCACATGGCGACTCTCACCGCATGGAAGTTCTCGACCCCCTACGGAGCCGACGCCGCGCTGGACAAGCTGGAGAAGCTGCAAAGCGAGCAGCTGATCACCGTCCAGGACGCCGCGGTCGTCAGCTGGGAGGTGGGGCGCAAGAAGCCCAAGACGCGGGAACTGCACTCCACCAAGAGGGCCGGGGCGCTGGGCGGCGGCTTCTGGGGGCTGCTGTTCGGCCTGATCTTCTTCATCCCGATCCTCGGCCTGGCCATCGGCGCCGTCACCGGCGCCCTGATGGGCTCGCTCGCCGACGTCGGCATCAGCGACGCGTTCATCAACTCCGTCCGGCAGAAGGTCACGCCGGGGACCTCGGCGCTGTTCCTGCTCAGCTCGGACGCGGTGGAAGACCGGGTCAGGGCCGAGTTCGCCGGGACCGAGGCCGAACTGATCAGCACCAACCTGTCCGCGGACCAGGAGGCAAAGCTCCGCGAGGCCTTCGCGACCGAGGACTGACGCACTCCATCCGGCTCCGCGCGCCATCCGGCCCTCCGGATCCGCGCGGGGCCGGATGCGCGAGCAGCACGAGAAGTACCAGGAGGGACTTATGGAATCTGACGGGCATGACCACGACACGGACCCCATGCCGGACCTGCTGCTAGCGAGGTCGTGGCAGGCGACGATGATCATCGGCGCTCTGACGCTGATCCTCGGAATTATCGTGAGCTTCCACCCGGGCGGGTCGCTGAACGTCGTCGCGGTCCTGATCGGCATACTGGCGATCCTTTCCGGCATTTTCCATCTCCTGCGGATCTTCGGTCCCGGGGAATCGCACCGGATCTGGCTCGGGATCACCGGGCTGCTTTTCATCGTCATCGGGGTGGTCCTGATCCGCCACCTGCACCTGACCCTCGCCGTCATCGGCCTGTTCGTGGGCATCACGTGGATCGTGCAGGGCGTGACCGCGCTCATCGGCGGCCTCGGGGGCGGCACCCGCGAGGGGCGGGGCTGGTGGATCGCCTTCGGGGCACTGAGCCTGATCGCGGGGATCGTGGTCGTGTCCACCCCGGTCAACTCGCTCACGGTCCTGACCGTGCTGCTCGGGGTCTGGTTCATCGTCATGGGCCTCGCCGAGATCATCGGCGGCTTCATGCTCAGGCGCCTCGCGCGCCAGGCGGCGACCACGGAGGGGAGCCAGCGGTGGGCGCCGAGCGGGACCGCGTAGCGGGGTTCGGGCGGCTTGAGGACGGGCTGCGGCAGGCCGGTGAGTGGTACCGGTGGGGGCCGTACGTCAGCGAGCGGCAGTGGGGGACGGTCCGGGAGGACTACAGCGCGGGCGGCGACGCGTGGAACTACCTGCCGCACGACCACGCCAGGTCCCGGGCCTACCGGTGGGGCGAGGACGGGCTGGCCGGGTTCTGCGACGTCGAGCAGCGGCTGTGCCTGGGCCTGGCCCTGTGGAACGGGCGCGACCCGATCCTGAAGGAGCGGGCCTTCGGGCTGACCGGGGAACAGGGCAACCACGGCGAGGACGTCAAGGAGTACTGGTGGTACCTGGACGCCATCCCCAGCCACGCCTGGAACCGGTGGCGCTACCACTATCCGCAGGGCGCGTTCCCGTACCAGAACCTGATCGACGTCAACGGCTCGCGAGACAAGTTCCAGCCCGAGTACGAGCTGATCGACACCGGCGCGTTCAACGATGACCGGTACTGGATCGTCGAGGTCGCCTACGCGAAGGCCAGCGCCGACGACCTGCTGATGACGGTCACGGTGACCAACGCGGGCCCGGACGCCGACACCCTGCACGTGCTGCCGACGGCGTGGTTCCGCAACACGTGGTCGTGGGACACGGACGCGCCCCGGCCGAGCATGGCGGCGACGGACGAGACGTCCGTGGCGATCGAGCACCCGTTCCTCGGGACGCTCCAGCTGACCGCCGACACCGGGCCTGACGGCGCGCCGCCCGAGGTCCTGTTCTGCGAGAACGAGACGAACACCCAGCGGCTGTTCGGCACCGAGCCGATCACGCCCTATCCGAAGGACGGCATCAACGATCACGTCGTGAGCGGGGCGGCGACCGTCAATCCGGACAGGAACGGCACCAAGTGCTCGTTCTGGTACAAGCTGACGGTGGAACCCGGCGCCACGGCCCAGATCCGGCTCAGGCTCCGGCCGAAGGGTGCCAGAGCCACCACGAGTCCGTTCGGGAAAAATTTTGACAAGACCCTCCAGACAAGGGAGAGCGAGGCAGACGAGTTCTACGACGAGCTCACGCCGCGGACGGCGAGCGCCGACGAAGCGCTGGTGATGCGGCAGGCCTTCGCCGGGCTGCTGTGGAGCAAGCAGCTGTTCTACTACGACGTGAAGGTCTGGCTGGACGGCGACCCCGCACAGCCCACGCCCCCGGCGGAGCGCAAGAACGCCAGGAACGGCCGCTGGCGTAACTTCAACGCGTTCGACATCATGTCGATGCCGGACAAGTGGGAGTACCCGTGGTTCGCCGCGTGGGACCTGGCGTTCCACTGCGTGGCGCTGGCGCACGTCGACCCCGCGTTCGCCAAGTACCAGCTCAGCCTGCTGTGCCGGGAGTGGTTCCAGCACCCGAACGGCGCGCTGCCGGCCTACGAGTGGGACTTCTCCGACGTGAACCCGCCGGTGCAGGCCTGGGCGGCGCTGGAGGTGTTCGCCGTCGAGGGGGGCCGCGATCTCGACTTCCTCAGCCGGGTCTTCGACAAGCTGCTGCTCAACTTCGCCTGGTGGGTCAACCTGGAGGACCGCGAGGGCAACAACGTCTTCGAGGGCGGGTTCCTCGGCCTGGACAACATCGGCCCGCTGGACCGCTCGCACCTGCCGGTCGGCGGCGTCCTCGAGCAGTCCGACGCCACCGGCTGGATGGGCTTCTACACGATCGCGATGGGCACGATCGCGATGATCCTCAACCGGTCGCGGCAGCGGCCGGCCTCCGATCTCGTGCTCAAGTTCATGGAGCACTACGCGGCGATCAGGGACGCCATGGCCAGCCAGGGCATGTGGGACGAGGCCGACGGGCTGTACTACGACCGGCTGGTGACGCCGTCCGGGACGGCCGTGCCGGTGAAGGTGCGGTCGATGGTCGGCGTCATCCCGGCGCTCGCGGCGTTCGTCCTCGACGAGGACGACCTGCGGTACTCGCTCATGGTCGGCAAGCAGTTCGCGGACCTGCTATCCGCCGAGGGCTTCGACGACCCCGGCAAGCTGCGGGAGCTCGGCGTGCTGCGCGGCGAGCCAGGCGACCAGCGGATGCTGTTCAGCCTGGCCGGGCCCGAGCGGCTGGAACGGCTGCTTACCAAGGTGTTCGACGAGAGCGAGTTCCTGTCACCGCACGGCCTGCGGGCGCTGTCCGCCTACCACCGCGAGCATCCCTACGTGATGGACGTCGAGGGCGTCCAGGCGAGCATCGATTACGAGCCTGCCGAGTCCACCACGCCGATGTTCGGCGGGAACTCCAACTGGCGCGGCCCGATCTGGTTCCCGCTGAACTACCTGCTGGTCAGCGTGCTGGAGCGGTACCACCGGTTCTTCGGCGACGAGTTCACGATCGAGTACCCGACCGGGTCGGGCACGCGGCTCACGCTGGACCAGGTCGCCGCCGACCTGTCGGACCGGCTCATCGGCATCTTCACCGACGGGCCGGACGGGCGGCGGCCGTGCTTCGGCGGGACCGAGATCATGCAAACCGACCCCGCCTGGCACGACAACCTGATCTTCAGCGAGTACTTCCACGGCGACAACGGCGCCGCGATCGGCGCCTTCCACCAGACCGGCTGGACCGGGGTGGTCGCCGACCTCATCCGCCGGCGGCACGGGGAAGTCGACAGCATCGGCGATGTCGTCCGGCGGATCACCGCGGAGACGAAGGAGCCACGATCATGACCGCGCTCGCGGACCGGCCCGACACCGCGCTTCCCGGCAGCCAGTTCCCGCTCGGCGCCACGGTCACAGAAACCGGCACGAACTTCGCCGTCACCTCGGGCATCGCCGACGGCATGCTGCTGTGCCTGTTCGACAAGGCCGGCGCGGAGACCCGGATCCCGCTGACCGACGTCGACGCCGGGGTGTGGCACGTCTTCGTGCCCGGCGTCGGGCACGGGCAGGAGTACGGCTACCGGGCGACCGGGCCGTGGGACCCTTCAAACGGGTTGCGCTGTAACCCGGCGAAGCTCCTCCTCGACCCCTACACGCGAGCGGTGACCGGGACGGTCAGGTTCGGGCCCGAGCTGCTCGGCCACTCGGCCGGCGACCCGGACGCGCCGAGCGGCCTCGACTCCGCGGCCAGCGTGCCGCGCAGCCTGGTGCTTGACGGCGAGCCGTTCCGCTGGCGGGCTTCCGCGCACCCGGGGCGGCCCTACCAGGACACCGTGATCTACGAGGTGCACGTCAAGGGCTTCACCATGCGCCACCCCGGCGTCCCGGCCGAGCTGCGCGGCACCTACGCGGCTCTCGGGCACGACGCCGTCATCGGGCATCTCCTCGACCTCGGCGTCACCGCCGTCGAACTGCTGCCGGTGCACGAGAACATCCCGGAATCGTTCATCGCGGGACGCGGGCTCACGAACTACTGGGGCTACAACACGATCGGCTACTTCGCCCCGCACCAGGGCTATTCGGCCGCGGTGCGGGCCGGGAGCCCGGGCGGTCAGGTCGCCGAGTTCCAGGGAATGGTGGACGCGCTGCACGCGGCCGGGATCGAGGTGATCCTCGACGTGGTGTTCAACCACACGGCCGAGGGGAACGAGAACGGCCCGACGTTCTGCTTCCGCGGCCTGGACAACCCGGCGTACTACCGGCTGGATCCCGCCGACCCGCGGAAGTACGTGGACACGACCGGCTGCGGCAACTCGCTGAACGCCGGCGACCCCGTGACGCTCCAGCTGATCATGGACTCGCTGCGGTACTGGCTGACCGAGATGCGGGTGGACGGCTTCCGCTTCGACCTGGCGCCCACCCTGGCCCGCCAGGAGGGCGAGTTCGGCGCCCGGTCGGCGTTCTTCGACCTGGTGGCGCAGGATCCGGTCGTGTCCCGCGCCAAGCTGATCGCTGAGCCGTGGGACGTCGGTCAGGGCGACAGCTACGACATCGGCCGGTTCCCGCCTGGGTGGCGGGAATGGAACGGCAAGTACCGGGACACGATGCGGGACTTCTGGCGCAGCCACCCAGTCGGCATCGGGGAATTCGCCACGCGGTTCTGCGGGTCGTCGGACATGTACAGCCGGGCCCGGCGCCGCCCGACGGCGTCGGTGAACCTCATCACCGTCCACGACGGCTTCACGCTGCGCGACCTGGTCTCGTACGACGACAAGCACAACGAGGCCAACGGCGAGTCCAACCGGGACGGGACATCGGATAACCGGTCCTGGAACTGCGGGGCGGAGGGGCCGGTCGCCGACGCCGCCGTGCTCGCGCTGCGGGAGCGCCAGTCCCGGGCCATGCTCGCGACGCTGCTGCTGTCGTTCGGCGTCCCGATGCTGCTCGGCGGCGACGAGATGGGCCGGACCCAGGAGGGCAACAACAACGCCTACTGCCAGGACAACGAGATCACCTGGTACGACTGGGCCGCTGCGGACGGCGGGCTGCTTGACTTCACCAAGCGGCTGATCGCGCTGCGCCGGGAACACCCGGTGTTCCGCCGCGTCCGGTTCCTGTCGGGCGCCGAGGCGGAGGAACTGCGCTGGTTCACCCAGGCGGGCACCGAGATGACGGGCGCCGACTGGTCCGATCCCGGCGCCCTGTCGGTCGCGCTGTACCTGGACGGGTCCGACGACCCCGACCGGGCCGCCAACGGCACGTGGCTCGTCGACGACGACTTCCTCGTGCTGGTGAACGCCTGGTGGGAACCGCTGGAGTTCGTGCTGCCGCCGACCCGGCCGTCGGCGAGGTGGCAGGTGGAGGTGGACACCTGGGAGCTGTCACCGCCTTCGTCTGCGGACGGTGGCGGTTCTGCGCCGGTTTCGGCGGGCGTCGAGCGTCAGGCTGGCGACAGCGTCACGGCCGGCCCCCGCTCGGTGGTCGTGCTGCGAAGCCCGCTCGCCGCTCCTTAGCTCCCCGGCTGTATGGCCCATTCAGCCGCCTATAACCGGCTCTGTGGGCCATGCAGCCGGGCGCGACCCAGGCCTGTTACGGCTGGGCGTCGAGTGCGCGGTCGAGGTTGACCGCGGCGCTGATCAGCGACAGGTGGCTGAACGCCTGCGGGAAGTTGCCGAGCTGCTCGCCGGTGCTGCCGATCTCCTCCGAGTACAGCCCCAGGTGGTTGGCGTAGGTGTGCATCTTCTCGAATGTCAGCCGGGCGTCGTTGAGCCGTCCCGCGCGGGTCAGGGCGTCGACGTACCAGAACGTGCACAGCGAGAACGTTCCCTCGTCGCCCTTGAGACCGTCGGGTGAGGCGCTCGGATTGTAGCGGTACACCAGGCTGTCGGAGACGAGCTCCTTGTCCATCGCGTTCAGCGTGGACAGCCACATGGGGTCGCGGGGGGCGATGAACCCCAGCATCGGCATCTTCAGGAGCGACGAGTCCAGCACCTCGGTGTCGTAGTGCTGGGTGAACGCGCCCACCTTCGGGTTCCAGCCGCGGTCCATGATCTGGCGGTAGACCGCGTCGCGTTCGGTCATCCACCGGGAGAGGTCGGCGGGGCGGCCGCGGTGCTGGGCCAGCCGGATCCCCCGGTCCAGCGCCGCCCAGGTCTGGAGGCGGGCGTAGGTGAAGTTCTTCCGGCCGCCGCGGGTTTCCCAGATGCCCTCGTCGGGCTGGTCCCAGTTCTGGCACAGCCAGTCCATGATGTCGCTGATCGCGGTCCAGCCCTGGTGGGCGATCTGCAGATCGTCGGTGTCGGCGAGGTAGAAGGCCTCAGCGGCCTCGCCGTAGATGTCCAGCTGGAGCTGGTCGGCGGCGCCGTTGCCGACCCGGACCGGGCGGGAGCCGCGCCACCCCTCGAAGTGGTCCAGCGTCTCCTCGACGAGATCCGAGGTGCCGTCCACCCGGTACATGATCTTCAGCGGCCCAGACGCGTTGCCCGCCTGCTCGAGCGCCCGGTCCCGCAGCCACGCGCCGAACGCCGCGGCCTCCTCCACGTAGCCCAGTCCGAGCAGCGCGTAGATGGAGAACGAACCGTCCCTGACCCAGGTGTAGCGATAGTCCCAGTTGCGTTCCCCGCCGGCCTGCTCGGGCAGCCCGGTGGTCGGCGCCGCGACCGGGGCTCCGGTGGGCGCGTACGTCATCAGCTTCAGCGTGATGGCCGAACGGTTGACCATCTCCCGCCAGCGGCCGTGGTAGCTGGACCGGCGTAGCCAGCGGCGCCAGAACTGCTCGGTCTCGTCTTGCAGCCCCTGCGCGTCCTCGGGAGTGACCTTGCGGGGCGCGCCGCACATCGACTCGAGCACCACCCCGCCGGACTCACCCTCCCGGAACGTGCGGGTCCACCGCAGGCCGTCGCCGCCGGGCAAGCGCGTCACGTCCAGGTCCTTGAACGAGACGCCCTCCCGCGTGATGCCGTGGAGGGTCAGCTCCTGATCGCCGGACCGGAAGATCGCGCCGTGCTCGGACACCTCGAGGTGATGCGGCTTCCGGCCGTAGTCGAACCGGGGCTGGACATCGATGGCGAACCGCATGACGCCGCGGACCACGCGGATGTTGCGCACCAGCCGGTGCCGTTCGGTCGCCGCGCCCTCGATGACCGGCATGAAGTCGTGCACCTCACCGACCCCGTCCGGGGTCATGAACCGCGTGACGAGGACCGCGGTGTCGGGCAGGTACAGCTGCCTGGCCACGTAGTCGTCGCGGTCAGGCGCGATCCGGTAGTAACCGCCGCGGTCGGCGTCGAGCAGCGAGGCGAACACGCTCGGCGAGTCGAACCGGGGGGAGCAGAACCAGTCCAGGACGCCGTCGGTGCTCACCAGCGCCGCTGTCTGCAGGTCGCCGATGAGGCCGTGGTCGCTGATGTTCGGGTAACGAGCCAAGGGAGGCCTCCTTCGGGCCGGCAGCGCTTGTGCTGACCACCATGACAGGCAACTGCTGGATGACGCGTCGTCCGGCGGGAATGAGCCTCCGAGCATGCCTCATCCGGGCCGCTGCGCCTATCACCCGCCACGGGGGATTTCGACCGCTTGACGGCTAGCCACAGTTATGGTCACGCGGCGGGAAAGCCGCGCGGGACAAGGAAAAACGGATAAGGACGGTGCCATGAGCGGCAAACAGAACGGTCCGCAGTACGAGGCTGCTCCGCTGATCACCAGCGCCGCCATGGTCGGCGGCGGAACTCTGATCGCCCTGGTCGGCCTGGCCATCGGCGGTGGCCACCTGGTGACGGCCACCCGACGCTGGGTCAACGAGATGGAAGTGCCGCCGAGCGAACTGGCCAGGCTGAAGTGGTCCCAGGCCAGGTCCGCGTACGCGGCCGGCGCGGCGGCCTGGCAGAACGGGTCGCGAGCCGGCGTAGCCAGCGCTTCCTGACCCACCCATGGCCCGCAAGCCGTGGCCCGCGGAACCTGCCGCGGGCCACGGCTTGCGGCTGTCGCCTACGACGACGGCTCACCCGTAGCAGGATCGTCCGCGCGCAGGCGGCGCACCTCGAGGACCTGGATGCCAAACGTCTCCAGCCGGGCGAGCAGGCCCTGCAGGGCCGCCTGATCCCGGAGCGGGCCATGCACGACGGTTTCCACGGGCTCCACCGAGGCGGTGAGCCGGTCGAAGTCGAGCAGGGCTTCGGGCGGGAGGACACCGGCTACCCGGATCTCGTAGTAGGACGATGACACCACGGGCCCCCCAGCAGGTCGGAATCGGTTGGCCAGGCTTCCACCGTGCCGCTACCCGGCCCTAAACACCCCATTCGAAGCGGATGAGATTCCGGTCACCCGGGCGAGGTGAGGATTTCCCGCCGCGTCCGCACTACACCGGAGACATGGCCTCACGCGAGCAACGTCTCAGACGGGCGAGACGGGCTGGACAGGGCCGGTACGGCCTGCTGCTCCTAGTCCTCATCGCCACCTACCTGCTCGCCGCGTTCAACGGCGGGAAAGCCGCGTCCGGGGTGCAGATCGCCCTGGTCGCCAGCGTGGTTGTGCTGGCGTTGCGCACGTCGCCGCTGCCGGGCCGGTGGCCGCTGGTGATCGGCGTCGTCACCGCGGTCGGGTCCGCCGCCGCGATCGGGGCGTCGCTGACCGGGACGGCGACCGGCACCGGCGCGGCCGAGCTGTGGCGGGCGCTGATGCTGCTGGTGACCGCGGTGCTGATCGTGCGCCGCGTCCTGGCCTGGCCCACGGTCACGATCCAGAGCATCTACGGGGCGCTGAGCGCCTACCTCGTCGCCGGGCTGATGTTCGCCGCTTGTTACGCGGCCATCCAGCACCTCGGACACTCGCCGTTCTTCGCTGACGGGGAGCCCGCCACCACCCAGACATTCCAGTACTTCAGCTTCACGACGCTGACCACGCTGGGGTACGGGGACTTCACCGCGGCGGGCAACGGCGGGCGCGCGGTCGCCGTGCTGGAGGCCCTGGCCGGCCAGGTGTACCTGGCCACGCTGGTGGCGCGCCTCGTTGCCGCGTACCGCGTAGAAGACCGGGACGACGATCAGGGCTCGGCGGCCGGCCGTGACGACGACACGACCGGCGCCGGGACCCCGTGAGCCCCACTCGCGGATGACGGCTCGGATGAGGGCTGAGATGACGGGGTGAGCCGGGCCGAGACGACGTACGCCACGGCGACCGCCACGATCGCCAGCGGCGTGACGGCGAGGCCATCGGAGCCCAGCAGCACCGTAGCCAGCAGCACGGACGTCAGCGGGAGCTGGAGCATGACCGCGGCCATCGCGCCGATCCCCATCGCCACGCCCGCCACGAGCGGCAGTCCTGGCAGGTGCGACATGAGCATGCCGCCCGCCGCCCCAATGAAGAGGGCCGGGAAGACGGGGCCGCCGCGGAAGCTGCTCATCGACGCGCTGTAGGCCAGCCCCTTGCAGGCGATGAGCAGCAGCAGCGCGGCCACGCCGTAGCTGGCGCTGCTGGTGACGAAGGGACCGAGCGCGTCCTGCCCGGAGAACAGCACTTCCGAGGAGGCCTTCCCGGTGCCGGCGGCGAACGCGATCGCCAGTCCCGCGACGGCCAGGCCCACCACCGGGGTCAGCAGCACCATCCGCCGCTCGACATGGGGCCGGAGGAACCGGGCGAGCCACCGGATGCCGGAACCCAGGAGGGCGGCTAGCACCCCGATCGCCAGGGCCCAGCCGAATTCAGGGGCGTCGGGCGTGCTGAACGAGGGCAGGTGCCCGATCGCCAGCGAGAACGTGCCGAGTCCGCTCCACGAGCCGAGGCCGAGGAAGATCAGCGACCCGATCCCGGCGGCGACCAGCCCGGGTAGCAGCACGATCTCGAGCGTGGCGCCGCTGAGCCCGGAGGCTTCCATCAGCAGGAACGCGCCGATCAGGGGCGATCCGAGCAGGGTGCTGATGGCGGCGAAGCTCCCCGCGGCCGCCACCACGGCCTTGGTCCGGTCCGGGGCATCGCGTCGCGCCAGGCGAATCGCGCAGACGCCGAGCCCGCCGCCGATGGCGATCAGCGGCGCCTCCGGTCCCAGCACGGCGCCGAGGCTCAGGGTGGCCAGGGCCGCGAGCACGACGCCGGGCAGCTGGATCGGCGTCGGAGCGCCCGCGGCCTTGAACGGATCGGCGGGGGAGTGCCCGCCGGTGCCGGGCAGGTACTTGATCGCGAGCGCGGTCAGCAGCCCGGCGAGCAGGAGCGGCGGGATCGGCCACCAGAGCGGCTCGGTGTGGAAGCCAAGGCCGTGCGGCAGGCTGGTGAAGATCCACCCCTGAAGCTTGCTGACCAGGGCGAGAAAGCCCCACGCGATAGCGGAGATGGGCACCCCGATGACTGCCGCCATGACGAGCAGCGTGACGTAGGCCCGAGACCTCAGCAACGCTCGCGGATCGGGTGGCGTGGTCATCGGCATGCCCCCTCGTCTTGCCCAGCCTGCCGCGTCATTCGACCATCCCCCGGCAGGCGGGAAACCGCCTCATCCCGCCGGGGTGAGCCGGGCGGTGCGGCGCGAAAGGTAACCCCCCAGGGATGATGCCCGGGTGCGACGGCCAGCGGACGATTGCTGGCATGCGCGGTTCTGTGCGGCCCCTGTCCCTCCTGGTAGCCATTCTCATCGCCGCCTGCCTGACGGCGGGCTGCTCCAGCATTACGAGCACGGTCAAGAGCGTGGTCAGCAGCGCGGCCAGCAACCTGCCGACCCACAGCGCCGGGCCCACCCCGACATCCGCCGCGCCGACGACCGCCGCGCCGACGACCGCCGCGCCGACGACCGCCGCGCCGACGACCGCGGCGGCTTCGGCACCGCCGACGACGCAGGCCGCGGCCGCCCCGGCGGCGCCGACGACCGCCACCGCGACGCCCGCCGCGGGATCCGGCACCAGCCTCATCTGGCTGTGGATCCTGCTCGGCGCGCTGGTGGTGGCGGGCCTGATCGCGTGGATCACCCACATGGCCCGCCGCGGGCACGCGGCGGCCGCCGACTGGCGGTCCCGAGTGGTCGACGCCTACGCGAAGGGCTCGGCCCTGCACGACGCGATGAGCGTCGCGGAGTCGCCGGGCGCGCTGGCCGCGGACGACGCCGGCCTGCGGTGGGCCGACATCCAGCGCCGCGCCGACGACCTGGCCCAGACCCTGTACTCGCTGCGCGAGGCGGCCCCGGATCCCGCTGTCCAGGCGCGGATCGACGACACGCTGGCCTCGTTGCAGGCCGCCCGCTCGGCGATGGGCGCCGAGCGGGTGCCCGGCGCCGACCCCCGGCAGGCCGAGGTCGTCCGGGGCAGGCTGGAGACCTTCGAGTGGTCCCTGCAAGCGCTCCGCGGCGATAACCAGCGATATCCGTGACGTTTCTGGCGAAATGCCCGGCTCTCATCCACGGCGGATGAGGCGCGCGCCGGGCCGGCGGCCGAGGCTTGTGAGTACGGACCGCCCGCTAGCCCTGGTAAGGAGATGGGATCATGTCAGGAGCCGGCTTGGCCATTCTCTTGTCGATCATCTACGTCGTGCTCATCGTCACGCTCGCCATCACGAGCTTCCGCAAGGGGCACTGGGTGCTCGGCCTGATCGGCTTCATCTTCCCCATCACGTGGATAATCGGGGCGATCTTGCCTCGCAAACGGGCGTACCGCTGACGGCACAGCGGGCGGGGTCCGCACTTGCGGCAGGTCGGCTGGGCCGACACCGAAGCGGCCGACGAGGATCCCCTCGCCGGCCGCCGGTGACCGCTGCCCGCCGCGCCTCAGGTCCCGAGGAGCTTGGCCTTGGCCGCGGTGAATTCCTCGTCGGTCAGCACGCCCTGCTGGTGCAGCGCGGCTAGCTGGTTCAGCTGGTCCATCATGGGCGATGACGCCGCGGCGGGCGCCGGTGCCGGTGCCGGGGCCGGCGGCGGTGCCTGCTGATACGCCTGCTGGGCCTCCAGGTTGCTGATGCGATCGTCCTGGTCCTGCTGGTACTGCGCCTGCTCCGCCTGCCGGCGGGCGTTGTTCTTCCCCACCATGTACGCGCCGCCGCCGACCGCGGCCGCGCGCAGCAGCGGGCGCCGCCGACGCATCAGGCACCGTCCGGCAACGTCAGGCCGAGAGCGACCATGAGCTCGGGCGCGGCCGCGGTGAGCCGCGGCCCGCCGATCTGGGGAGCGATGGCGATCAGCACGCCCAGCATGTCCTCCGGCGTGGCCCCGGCCTCGAGCGCGTTGGCCACCTGCCACAGGTACGAGGTCGGCGGGGCGTCGAGCGCCATGATGGCGGCGAGCTTCACCAGAGCGTAGCTGCGGGCGTCGAGGCGGCTCATGTCGCGGAACTCGGCCCGCATTTCCAGGCCCGCGGCCACCAGGTCGGGGTCGCCCAGCGTCAGCGCGCCCAGCAGGTCCCGCGTGGCGTCGCCGACTTCTACCTTCGATGGCATTGTTGTCATTGACGGGATTCCTTTCGATTTTTCCGAACGTACGGTTGTTACACAGGAGTCGCAGCCTCAGACGTCGCGGGCGGTCTGGCCACCAGCTCGATGAGCCCGAGGAGCACCAGCAGGATGATGACGAGGACGATGACGGTGAGCGCGGTCGGCTGGCCCCAGAAGACGAGGATCAGCGCCACTAGCGCCACCGCGCAGATCCGGAGCACCCTGCGGTACCGGTACATCCACTGGCCGAACGGGCCGGAGGACACCCCGCGGCGCTCGCCGAAGTTCCGCAGCCACGCGATCCCCGACCCCAGGGCCGCGCGGGTCCGCACCGCCGCGCGCGAGGGGCCTGTGATCCACGCGCCGATGGCGATGACCAGCCCGACCGCCAGCACCACCCGCAGCCCGATCTTGAGGAAGTGGACGAGCGCGTCGTACGCGGCCGCGGCCGCGTCACTGGGCAGCACGTTGGAGGGGACGCTGTTCAGGTAGATGGTGCGGGCGATCAGCAAGGCGATGGCGAGCACCACCATGGACGCGGCCAGGCCCAGGCTCGCCCCGATCAGGGCACGGCGGCGGAACCGCGCGACCCATATCCCGGCCGCGAGGAACACCACCGCCAGGATGGGCAGGATGATCTTGAGGTCGGAGACCAGCCGGTAGCCGGCCTGGGCCTTCCCGAGCTCCTTGGCCTGGAACAGCGGCACCGTCGGGTTGACGTTGGGGATGTGGGAGGCCGCCGAGAGTCCGCGCGCCACCAGGTCCTGCTTGGCCACGGCGATGAGCGGGCCGAGGTTGAGCGTGATCTGGCCGTTGGAATTGGTGAGCGTGCCGCCGCCCTGCCCCGACAGCAGTTTGACCACCGCCTGGTGCGCGACGGTGTTGACCTGCACCCAGGCGGTGGCCATGGCCGGGCTCGCGATGACCGTGTGCACGGTGCTCTGGATGAAGCCGGTCACGGCGCTGGCGATCTGCGGGCCGAACTGGCCGAGCAGCGTGCTGATCCGGGTCAGCCCCCGCGCGTTCAGCTGGGCGGCGGCCTGGTTGACGACCCCGGTCACGTTCAGCTGGCTGGTGATCTCGTTCGTGATCCTGGTGGTCAGCACGTTCTGGATCGCCGGGTCGTGGATCAGCGGCTCCACGGTGGCCACGTAACGCCCGGTGTCGGTCACCTGGTTGCCGGCCCAGACGCCGACCACGGCGATCGGGGACAGGATGCAGCCGATCACGATCAAGACGATGGCTCCGAAGGTTCGCCAGCTAAAGCGCCGCCGGCGCGGCTTGGCGGCTCCGCCGTCGTGGAACTCGGCGCGCTCGGCGCGCAGTCGTTCCAGCTCGGCTCGCTCGTCCTGGCTGAGTTCTTCGGTCACGGGTGCCCTGGTCTTTGGTACCTCGGCGTTAGGCTCGCCGGCCGTGACCGGGCCGGGCTCACCGCTAATCGCTGACATAGGGTCACCTCCGGCGGGGGAAGCGGTTCATGACATCCGGCTGAGCAGGTGCTCGCCGACCCGGATGGCGTTGGCCATCGCGGTGAGGGCCGGGTTCACCGCGCCGATGCTGGGGAAGAAGCTGGTGTCCACCACGTAGAGGTTGTCCAGCTCGTGGGCCTTGCAGTTGGCGTCGAGGACCGACGTGGCCGGGTCGTCGCCGAACCGGCAGGTGCCCGCCTGGTGCGCGACGCCGGCGACCGGGATGTCCATGCTCAGGTAGAAGTTCTTCTCGAGCACGTGGTGGTCGGCCATCCCGATGTGGTTGAGGATCTTCCTGAGCTCGTGGTAGAGCCCCGCGGCCTCGACGTTGTTGCTAGGGGAGTAGGCGAGGTGCACGTTGCCGTCGCCGTCCACGGTCACCCGGTTGTCCGGCTTGGGCACGTCCTCGGTGGTCAGCCAGAAGTCGACGGCGTGCTGCGCCACCTCCTCCAGGCTCCAGTGCGGTGCCAGCATGGTGAGTTTGGGCTCCTCGCCCTTCATCGCCTCCGCGTTCGACTTGCCGCACATCTGGATGTTCCCGAGCGGCCACTCGCGCCGGTCGCCCGCGAAGTAGAAGTCATTCAGTCCGAGCGTCTTCTCGAACACCGTGTCGTTGGACTCCTTGCCCAGCGCCACGACGGCCTTGCTGTTGTGGTACATGTAGTTCCGGCCGACCTGCCCCGAGCCGTTCGCCAGCCCGTCCGGGTGCCGGTCGGACGCCGACCGCAGCAGGATCGCGGCGCTGTTGGCCGCCCCGGCCGAGACCGCGACGACGTCCGCGTCGTACACCTCCT
>Ga0335074_10001435_pt1 | contig 32308 bp, 27 predicted proteins | sample Lox_Sample_23_FD_206715 | JGI IMG/M metagenome (GOLD analysis project Ga0335074, IMG submission 206715) | Soil microbial communities from Loxahatchee National Wildlife Refuge, Florida, United States - Lox_Sample_2.3 | ecosystem: Environmental > Terrestrial > Soil > Wetlands | place: USA... | reverse complement strand
GCGGACCAGCGACCGTCGCCCGGGACGTGGCGAAGTTCACGCTCGCGCTCACCCCCGGCAGCGCATTGAGCTTGCGCTCGACCCTCGCTGCGCAGGCTGCGCAGGTCATGCCGCCGATGACTAGTTCTGTCTCGGCGCCGGTCTCGGTGCCGGCCCCGTTGCCGGCGGCCGTCAGCGGCCCGGCCGACGGTCGGCGAGGGGTGCTGAGCCGGGCCGTACTCACGCGACTTCCGGTGTCGCTACGATGCCGGTATGCAGCAAAGTATCTACGCGGTCACTGGCATGACCTGCAGCCACTGCGTCAGCGCGGTGCATGCCGAGGTCTCGAGGATCCCTGGCGTCCGGGACGTCGCTGTAGATCTTGATGCTGGCAAGGTTACCGTGACGGCGGACGAGCAGCCCGACCTGGCGGCGGTGCGGGCCGCCATCGAGGAAGCGGGCTACGAGCTCGCCGGCTAGCCCGCTGCACACTGCCAGGCACCCGCTCCTCACGAGATTAGCTCGACGACCCATACTGAATCGGTACCTTGATCGTCTGGGTCTTTGCCCACTGGCCGCCCGCAGTTAGCTGCCAGACAGTCAGCAGTGACCCGCTCGCGGTCAGTGCCTCAGCCTGGCCGCCGCCGGGCAGCGCGATAGTCGCTGACGTGCCGGCCGGAACCGGATCGGTCAGCTCCCAGGTGCCGGTGTCACCGGCGAGTATCTCCGCCCGGCCGTTCGACAGCAGCAGGGCGATGGCCCCCGCCGCGCTGAAACTCGTCGTCCGGATCGACGATGCTCCCAGGTTCAGCGGCGCCGACGTCGTCCATTTCCCGGCGCGGCCGACTGAGGCCGCAAGCAGCTCCCGCCGGGTGCCGTCCGTGGCGAGGAGCAGTGCAGTGGTCTGATCCGCTGACGTGACCAGGCGCACGACCGCGACCGTGCTGCCGGCCAGCTGTGCCGGCAGGGCCGGCCCGTCGGAGCGCCAGGTGGCGCCGGCCAGCGTGAAGATGCCGGCCTGTCCGGGCTTGCCGCAGCTGGCGGCCACGAGCGGAACCGAGGCAGGGGAGTAGGCCACTGCGGTGAGCTGGTCAACGCCGCATGCCCGGCCGGCCGATGTAGCGGCGAGCGAGGCCTCGGTCGCCAGCTTTGTCCACGTGGTCGCCGTCGCCGCTGCGGTGCTGACCTGGGCGGTGGTCGTCAGCGCCAGGATGTGACCGCCCCCGGCAGTGGCGGCCAGGGCGTCGGGCACGCTGGCCAGGCCCTGAGCAGGCGGCCCGGCAGTCCAGGTGGCGCCGGCGTTGGCCGTCACGCTCACCGGTGAATACCCGAGGTACAGGCTTGGCCTGATCCCGACGACCAGCGAGGTGCCGGACAGGCCGCCGAGCTCGATCGCGCCGTTAGTCGCAATATCGGGCGGCGTGTCGAGCCGCCAGGTGTGGCTGCCAGCCGGCAGCATGAAGAGCTGCCAGAACTCATTCGGTCCCGACGTCGCCCCCATGGGCAGCGCCGCCCAGGTCGCCTCGCTCGTGGCCTCCGAGTAGGCGAGTGACTGCGCGGGCGCTGCGGCCGGGACAGTGGCGCGCGCGGAGGCCGGCGCCCTTGTGCTTCCGCACGCGGCGCACAGCACAGCAACGCCTGCCGCAGTCAGGCAGGCCACGCCGCGGGCGTGCCGCCGCCGGATCACGACTGCCCCAGCGCGCTCTGAGCGGCGTTCGCGAGCTCGGTCGCGAACGAGGCCACGGTCGCCTGCGTACCGGGCCCGGGATCGAAGTCCAGCTCTTCGAGCAGGCGGCCATCGGGGCCGATCACGAAGGCCGCATCGCTGTGGCCGAGCATGGCGCCCGCCGGCAGCGTCTCCGACACCACGCCGAAGCTCTTCCAGACCGGGCGCAGCTGCGCTACTGATCCAGTCAGGTACTCCCAGTCCGGAAGGCCAGCCAGATGCTCGGCCTGGTCGAAGGCCCGCAGGTAGCTCGCGCCGCGGTACAGCGGATTCAGGTTCACGGCCACGAGCTCGACGTGGCTGCGCTGGCCGGCCAGGAGCTGTCCGGCTTCGCGGAATTCCTGGGCGATGAGCGGGCAGTCGGAAACGCACACCGGGTCGAGGAATGTCAGCAGCACGGCCTTGCCGTGCAGGCTGGCGAGCGAGACGGTCTTGCCCGACTGATCGGTCAGGGTGAATCCCGGCGCCGGCGAGTTGAGCGGTGCACTCGAGCCGTCCACGGCCTGAGCGAGAATAGGCGCCGCGGAATTGCTCGCCTGGGCGGCCGCCATCGGGATGGCGCCGAGCAGGACCACGCCGACAGCGCCCAGAGCCGTCACAGTTGCCAGGCGCGCGGAAGCAAACGCGGTCAGAAGCCGGGCCGGCCGCAGGGCACGGCGCCAGGTCTGTCGTCGGCCCGGCCGGGCGGCCGCAGCCCCGGCGACTGCCGCGCCCGCGGCGGCGTCTGCGGTGGCGGCGTCCGCGGTGGCGGGGCCAGCAGCGGCTGGGTCACCAGCAGCAAGCTCTCCGCCAGCAGGTTCAGCGACAGGAGGTTCGGCCGCACCAGGTTCGGCGGCAGCAGGTTCGGCGGCCGTGACCGCTGCCGGTGATATCGCGGCTGCCGCAGACACCACGGGAGCCGTGAGCGCCTGGAAGCCCGCCGCGGCCAGCAGGAACATCGGGATCATGCTGTTCGGGTCCGTGCCGAGTCCGCCGAGAACACCGAGATCCTGCACGAGCACCCAGTCGGCGAGGCCGAACACAGCCAGGCCGATCAGAGCCACCCGGGCGAGCGCGGGGCGCGCGCTGCCCAGACCGACTCCGAGGGCAGCCAGCACCACGACGGCCAGCAGGTTGACGGCAAAGCCGTGACTGCGGACGACCGAGGCGAAGCCGGAAAGCAGGTCGCCGATACCGGTCGGCTGTGACTGCGCCGCCATGGACTGGATCATCGCGGTCAGAGCGCCAGGCTGGCCGTGGCTGTTGCCTTGCCAGAAACCGCGGCCGGGCCACGCCTGCAGAAGCGCCATCGCGACGAGGAAGACGCCGAAACAATTCAGCATGAGGCGGCCCGTCCGCTGCGACTGCCAGTACCGCTCGGGCAGTGCCACCAGCAGTCCGGCGACGACGTAACACGCCGCAGCGCCGGGAGCTCCGGTCAGCCAGCTGAGCCCTGGCGCGAAGATGCCGCCGAACGACTCGCCGAAGACCCACACCACGAGTCCCCACCCGGCCGCCGAGAGTCCGGCCAGTCGCGACATGGCGCCGCGTCGGGCGAGCACCAGCCAGATCCCGATGCCCAGCTGAATCCAGACCGCGCCTGCCGCCGCCTGGATCGGGTGGTAGGACCAGCTCGTTCCGGCCCAGTTGACCAAGTGCTGTACCCATGTCGGCGAGCTGGCCGCCGTGGGCTGGATCACCTGCGACGGGAGCCCCACTGCCATGCCTGGCTGCGCCTGGAGAAGGCCGTCGATGATCCACAGCACGCCGAAGCCGATGCGCAGCAGCCGGCGCGCGGGCGCCTCCGGACCCGACGCGGCGGCGCGATCGGCGCCGCCGCGGCGCGCGGGCAGGAACTCGCGCACGCTGACCCAGGCCAGGGCGAGCACGGCGAACAGCAGAACTGCCGCAATCCCCTGGTGCAGGAGAGCGAGCTTGAACGCCGCGACAACCGTAGGATCGTCGGCATTCAGACCGGTGTTCATTCCGGGCATCGGGGGCCGTCCTTCGCGGCGGGAACGCAGTCGGCGGGCGAGGTAGCTTGAGCTGGCAGTCTGCTAGCGTGCACAGGCACTACGAACTGTAGTACGGGACAGGGTCAGGCCCTAGCCGCAGGTCGCAGGCAAAGGGTAGCCGCGCGGAACGGGGTCCGGGGAGGCGCGTGCGCGACTGGACTACGAAAGTGACAAAAGTATCATGATCGGGACGAGTGGACAGGAGCGGACAACGACCTCGCGGCGCGTCGTGACTGGTCTTGCGGCCGTCCTGGCGGCGGCGGGCTCGCTGGCCGCCGGGTGCGCCAGCTCATCGGCAAGCTCGGGCCATCCTGCGGGCGACTCATCGGCTGGTCGCGGTCCGGCCGTGACGATTCGCGCCCGGAGCCTGCATGGCGTGGGAACCGTCCTGGTCAGCAGCACCGGCTATGCCCTGTACATGTTCGAGCCCGACGCCCAGCGGCAGGTCACCTGCACCGGATTGTGCGCGGCGACCTGGCCACCGGTGAAGATTTCCGCGAGTGCACGCCTGGCGGCCGGCCCGGGCGTCCGGAGTTCGCTGCTCGGCTCGGACCCGGATCCCGCTGGCGGACGTGTGGTCACCTACAACGGATGGCCCCTCTACACCTACTCCGGTGACGTCCAGCCAGGTGAGGACACAGGTCAGGGCATCGACCTAAACGGCGGTATCTGGTATCTCATGCGGCCGTCCGGCGCCCCGCTGAGCGAGGGCCCGGGTTGACCGGGCAGCAGCCGTCGCGGGGCGCTAGCCGGCCAACGCGGCGCGCGGTGCTGCTGAGCGCCGGCGGCGTCGCCGTCGCAGGTGGCGCGTTCGCCGGCGGGTTCGCCGCGGGGGATGCGACGGGCCGCGGCAGGGATTCCGTGACGACATCGGCAACCGTCGAGCAGGCACTGCGCGTGCCGACGCCCGGTGAGGACCTGATGACCGAGCATGGTCTGCTGATCCGGATTCTGCTGATCTACCGCTGCCTGATGGCTGCCCGGGCCGCCGGGGAGCCGGTCGAGGCCGGCCACGCTCACGCCACCGCGCTGGTCGTCCACGACTACATTGAGGCATTCCACGAGGCTCTCGAGGAGGCGTATGTGTTTCCGCGGCTGCAGCGAGCGGGCCGCCTTGACGGGACCATCAGCACGCTGCTGCTGCAGCACGCGCGCGGCCGCCAGCAGACCCAGCTGATTCTGGCCGATACCGCGGGGAGCGGAGCGCTCCGTGCTCCGGCAGCCGGGCGGGTGAGCGATGCCATGGCCGAGTTCGTGCGCATGTACGAGCCGCACGAGGCCCGCGAGGACACCGTGGTCTACCCGGCGTTCCGGTCGCTGCTGACGCCCGCCGAGATCGGGGACCTCGGCGTGCACTTCGCTGACCTGCAGCAGGACCAGTTCGGCCGCGACGGGTTCACCGTGATGGTCGGCCGGGTGGCTGCCGTGGAGCAGGCGCTGGGCATTTACGACCTCGCGCAGTTCACGCCGGCCAACATCACGCCGCCGCCCGCCGTCGCCGGCACCAGCTGAGTCCTGCCGAGCGACTGGCGTCAGGGGGTGCCCGGCGGCGTGACGGCGGCGTCGACAGTCACCGTCCCGGCGTTCCGGAAGCGGAGCGTGATCACCACGTCCTGACCGGACATGAGCGACCTCGGCCGGATGAGCACCAGATCGGCGCCGAACGGGCTGAGGGTGAGCGTGCCCCCCGCCGGGACAGCGAGGCCGCGCGTGTCGGCGGCTGGCTGCGCGGTCGCGTGGCGGGTCAGGACGACACCCGCGGCGGCCGTACTGGACGCCGACAGCAGCACGTCCGGCGTCTTGCTGAGATTGCGGATGGTGAGGTAGACGGTGGCATTCTTCCCGGCGGCCCCGTTTCTGGTGTAGGAGGTCATCGGAACGGTCGCGCGGGTGACCTCGACGCGGACCCGGCTGATCGCGCCGCCGCCGCCGCCGAGGACCCAGGTCGCGAGCAGCACGATGACCACGATCCCGCAGACCAGCGGCGCAGCCGCCGCGCGGGCAAGCTCCGTGGCGTGCCCCCGGACGCCGGGAGCAGCGGCCGCAGGAGCGGCCGGGGCAGTCACCGCAGGCTCCGGTCCGGCCTGAAGCGCCGGAGCAGCAGGCTGTTCGACACCACAATCAGCGAGCTGGCGGACATCGCGATGCCGGCGAACAGCGGATTGAGGTAGCCGAGCGCGGCGAGCGGTATCGCGATGACGTTGTAGCCGAATGCCCAGGCCAGGTTGATCCGGACAATCGAGCGCGTCGCCCGGGCAAGCTGGATGGCGTCGGCGATGACTCCCGGGTCGGTCCTGGTCAGCGTCAGGTCGGCGGCGCCGATGGCCGCGTCCGTGCCCGATGCCATCGCCATGCCGAGGTCGGCTGCGGCCAGAGCAGCCGCGTCGTTAACGCCGTCACCGGCCATGGCCACCGTGTAGCCCGAGTCCTGAAGCTCGCGGACCACCCGGGCTTTGCCGGCCGGCTCGGTGGCCCCGAACACGTTCGCTGCCGGGATGCCGAGCTGTCCGGCCATGACTTCCGCCGCCTCGCTGCTGTCGCCGCTGAGGACGAAGGTCACCAGGCCGAGCCGTCGCAGGCGCGCGATAGCCGCGGCGGCGCCGTGCCGGGCCGTGTCTCCGACGCTGATGACCGCACGCGCCGAGCCGTCCCAGCCGACCAGGACTGCCGTGCTTCCCGCCCGCGCTGCCGCTGCGGCTACCTCGCTCAGGGCGGGCGGGATGGCCAGGCCCGCGGCAGTCAGGATCCCGGCGCGGCCGATCACCACGTCGCGTCCCTCGACGCGGCCGAGTACTCCGGACCCGGCCGCGCTGACGAAGTCCGTGACCGCGGGCAGCGGTCCGCAGCGGCGTACAGCGTCGATGACGATGGCCTGCCCGGCCGGATGCTCGGAGGCTGCCTCGACCGCGCCGGCCAGCCGGAGGACCGTCGTCTCGTCAGTGCCGGGTGTCGTCGTGATCGCCTGAACGGTCATCGTGCCGGTCGTCAGGGTGCCGGTCTTGTCGAGAACGAGCGCGCTGACCCGGCCGATTGTCTCAAGCGACTGAGCACTGCGGATCAGGATGCCGAGCTCAGCTCCCCGGCCGAGGGCAGCCAGCAGCGCGGCTGGGGTAGCGAGCCCGAGGGCACAGGGACAGGCGACGACGAGAACGGCGACGCTGGCGCTCCACGCATTCGCGCCGGGCAGGCCGACGCCCAGCCAGAACCCGAGGGTGACGACGGCCATCGCGATGACGCACGGAACGAACACAGCCGCGGCGCGGTCCGCGATGCGCTGCGCCCTCGCCTTGCTTGCCAGGGCCTCGGTGACCAGGCGCGTGATCTGGGCCAGGGTGGTATCGCCGCCGACTCGCGCGGCCGTCACGATGAGGCGCCCGGTGAGGTTCACCGTCCCGCCAGTGACCTCGTCGCCGCTGGTGACCTCGCGCGGGATCGACTCGCCGGTGAGCATGGAAAAGTCAACGGCAGAACCACCACTCGAAACGTGGCCGTCAGTGGCAATCTTCTCGCCCGGCCGGACGACGAACAGGTCGCCGGGACGCAGCGCGGCAGCGGCCACTGTCACTTCGCGGTCATCGCGCAGGACGGTGACGTCCTTGGCCGCGAGAGCTGCCAGAGCGCTCAGCGCGCCGCCCGACCGCGCCTTGGCACGCGCCTCGAGGTAACGCCCGGCGAGCACAGCAGTCGTGACGCCCGCGCTCGCCTCGAGGTAGATCGTCTGACCGCTGGCCAGCCCGAACGTGAGCGCGAACGGCATGCGCATGCCGACGTCGCCCGCGCCGCCGAACAGCAGCGCATACACCGACCAGGCGAAGGACGTGCTCACCCCGAGGCTGACTAGCGTATCCATGGTCGCGCTGCCATGCCCGAGCCCGCGCCAGGCGGTGCGGTGGAACGGCCACGCGCCCCAGGTTGCGACCGGTGTGGCGAGCAGCAGGCTCACCCACTGCCAGCCGGCGAACTGCGCGGCCGGCACCATGGCGAGCACGATCGTGCCGATCGCCAGCGGCAGGCAGACCGCCACCCGGACGCCAGCGGCCCGGGTGGCAGCGTCCGAGATGGACTCGTCCGGGCGGTCACGTGCGAGTGCTGCCGTGTACCCGGCGGCCTCGATAACGCTGACGAGTTCTGCCGGGCCGCGCCCGCCAGCGTTGCTGACGTATGCGCGCTCGGTTGCGTAGCTGACGGTGGCAGTCACACCGTCAAGCCGGTTGAGCTGGCGCTCGATCCGGGCCGCGCACGAGCTGCACGTCATGCCGTCGACCACAAACTCCAGCAGTACCGGGCTCTGCGGCTCGGCCGCGATCTCGTCCTGCCGGGCCGACACGGTCACCGCGGTGTCCTCGGTGCGGCAATTCTGCCCGAGCCCATGTGCATGGGGCCGCTGCCAGGGCGCGAGTGGGTCAGCGTCACCGGGCCAAGCCGCCCGCCCGCGGCGTACGCGCCCGCGAACAGGATCGCCAGCAGGATCAGGAAGCCGAGCAACCGCACGGCCGGGCTTGTCATGTTGCTCTCCGGTACGTGATGAGCCAGCAGGCAGTGTGCATTCTGCCACTTCCGGCCGGGTGGGCCGCGCCACACCGCTGTCCGAGGTTCCGGCCCGGAGCCAGACTGGCCCGTGAAATTCGCTATCGAAAATACCCCTGTCAGGTTTCAGAATTACCCCCCTGGGGTTTTCGCTGAATACCCTCATGGGGTTATCGAGCGCTCCGCTGAAGTGCTGAATAATTAAAGTATCCGCAGGTCAGAGGCAAAGTTGCGAGGTCGTGTCCGGCGTTCTAAGATCCCAATCGCATCCGGAAAATGCATCTCTAGAACGGCTCATTGAGTGGAGCTGAATGATGGTCAGTAACAGCGCGGCGATGCCTGGCGGCGCACTCGCCAGGCCGAGCGCCGACGCGACGGTGCGGCAGGCAAGCGTTCCCGATGCCCGCCGCCTGCTTCAGCTTGGCCTGGCGGCCATCTGGCTCCTGGACGGCGTGCTTCAGTATCAGTCGTTCATGTTTACCCGGGCGTTCGGTCAGATGCTGGCCGCAGGCGCCCCCGGCAACCCGGCAGTGATCGCGGATCCGATTACCTGGGCGGCCAGGATTGTCGAGCAGCATCCCGTTCCGACCAACGCGGCGTTCGCGACGATCCAGCTAGTTCTCGGCATCGGTATCGCCTGCCGGCCGACTGTGCGGGCCGCGCTTGCCGCGTCGGTCGCCTGGGCGCTGGCTGTCTGGTGGTTCGGCGAGGGCCTCGGCGGCGTTCTGAACGGCGGGGCAAGCCCTGTCAACGGCGCACCCGGTGCGGTGATCATCTATGCGCTGCTTGCCGTGCTGCTGTGGCCAGCGGCCCGGGACCGGGCTGGGCGGGCGACCTTCGTCGCGGCTCGCGCTGTCGGACCGGCGGTCGCGCGCGGCCTGTGGCTGATCTTGTGGGGGAGTCTCGCCTACTTTGCCGTGACGGCGGCCAACCGCACCACGCAGGGCCTGCACGACATGATCGCCGGCATGGCCGCGGGTGAGCCCGGCTGGCTTGCCGCTCTCAACCGCGCAGCCGCAGGGCTCCTGGCCCAGCACGGGCTGACGGCTTCTGTTGTCCTCGCTGTTGTCCTCGCTGCCGTTGCCGTCGGCGTCTTCCTGCCCCCCGGCCTGGCCAGGGCAGCGGTGGTACTGGCCATCGCTCTCGCGCTCCTCATCTGGGTTGTCGGTCAGGACCTCGGCGGCATCCTCGCCGGCGGCGGGACGGACCCGAACTCCGGACTGCTGCTAGCGCTGGTGGCGCTCGCCTACTGGCCCGCCTCCGGTTCCGGTAGCGGGACGCCTGAGGTGACGATGGAGCCGCAGTCATGATTCCGGCCTGGATACTCGACATCTTCGCTGCGCTCATGCTGGTTGTGGCGGGGATAAGCGCCAGTCGCCTTCTCGCGGAGCGGTCGTGGGCCCGGCCAGCTGCCGATGCTGACATCGACGCCGCTCACGTGCTGATGGGCATTGCCATGGCCGGAATGCTGGCCGGCGGGCTGAAGACGCTGCCGAACTCAGTGTGGGTCGCCGTGTTCGCGGTCGTGACGGCATGGTTCGCCGGGCGCGTGGCACGAGAAGCCCGCACGCGCCGGGACCTGGCATCCGTCCTCACCACTCACCACGTGCCCCATCTGATCCACGGCGCCGCGATGATCTACATGTTCGTTGCCTTCAGCAGCCCGGCGGCCGGGGCGGCGGGCTCGGCGATGGGCGGGATGGGCAGCATGGGCGGAAGCATGGGCACGCTGCGCGTGCCCACCATCGGCCTGGTGTTTGTGCTCATCATGGCCGGCTGGGCAGTGCTGGACATCGACCAGATCAGCAGGTCGGGCCGCAGTCGCTCCGGGCGCGGCGAGGTCGCCGTTCCGGCCGGGCTGCGCCACCGGGTTGCCGTCGCGGCGGCAGGCACAGCTCCGGCGCTGGCTGCGATGGGCCCTGCGGATGACAGCCTCGCCGCCATGGCTGCTACGGCCGCTCCCGTGGCGACGACCAGAGCGGGGAGCGGCGCGGCGTCGGGCAGCAGCACCGCTCCCTCGCCGGCTGTGGTGCGCGGGATACTCGATCCCCGCGTGGCGACGACCTGCCGCATTGCCATGGGCGTGACGATGGCCCTGATGCTCGTGCTGATGATCTGACGGTCAGGCGGCTAGGTTGAGCTGCAGGTAGACGACGCCATTGTCGTACAGCTGAGCATCCGCGCGCGTCCAGCGGGCGGGCGGCACGCCATTGTCGAACAGGCGCGGGCCAGTCGAGCGGGTGAGCGGGTAGACGAACAGATGGAGTTCGTCCACCAGTCCGTCCGCGAGCAGCGCACGGACGAGGGTCGCGCTGCCGCTCACATACAGGCCCAGCAGGGCCTGGTCTTTGAGTTGCTGAATCTTGCTGGTGTCGTAAGCTCCGACAACCTCGGAGTTCTGCCACGTTGCGGTCGGCAGCGTGGACGACACGACATACTTCCTGGTCTCGTTGAAGAACGGCGCCCCCGCGTGGTCGTCCTTCGCTGTTCCGGCCGACCAGGACGGCTCGAACAGCTGAAATGTGTTCCGGCCCAGCAAGATCGCATCGCTGGCGGCGACGCACCGGCCGATGGCCTCGCCCATCCTGGGGTCGGACCCGAAGTCGGCCGTCCAGCTGGGCGTGTCGATCACGCCGTCGAGGCTGATGAACTCGTGCACGCGGATCGGTGCCACGACATCCTCCTGCCGGCGGTCGGCTTCGTCGCGTGCGGACCGGGACGCTTGCTAGCGTAGTGCCCAACTGGTTCTCTAACTGAGTCCAATTGCAGCCAGAAAAATAAGACCAATCCAACCAGCCGCGCGCTGGCAGCCAGGTAGCGTCGGCTCGGTGGACGTCGTATTCGAGCCGGGCATTCCCCGGCGGAGGCAGCTCGAGTCGGCGCTACGCTCGGCGATTCGGTCGGGCCTGCTGGCACCAGGGGAGGTACTGCCGCCTAGTCGTGATTTTGCCGACCAGCTGGGCGTTTCCCGCGGCGTCGTCGTGGCGAGCTATTCGCAGCTGGTTACCGAGGGCTACCTGACCGCGCGGCGCGGGTCTCGTACCACCGTGGCCCTGCTGCCCGCGCCCGGACTCCCGGTGCCGGTGCGCTACCTCACTCCGCACGAGCGGTACCGGTACGAACTGAGGCCTGGCCTCGCTGACTTCCACGCCTTCCCCCGCGCACGGTGGAAGGCAGCCCTTCTGCACGCGCTGCGCGACCTCCCCGACGGGCGGCTCACCTACGGTGACCACCGAGGTGTGCCCGAGCTGCGGAACGCAATTGCCGGGTATCTGGGCCGGGCGCGGGGGGTTGTCGCTGAGCCGGAGAACGTCGTGATCTGCTGTGCGGCGTCCCAGGCGCTCACCGTGCTGTGGCAGGTGCTGCGCGGGCGGGGCGCCCGGCGGATTGCGATCGAGGACCCGGGCTGGCGCTGGCAGCAGTACACCGTCGAGCAAGCTGGGCTGGAGGCAGTCCCGGTGCGGGTCGATGCGGACGGCATGGTGGTCTCCGAGCTGGCGACGGCGAGTCCGGATGCGGTCGTCATGACGCCGGCGCACCACTATCCGACTGGCGTGGCGATGACCGCCGAGCGCCGCTCCGCGCTGATCGCCTGGGCACGTGCACGCGGTGCTCTGATCGTCGAGGATGACTACGACGTCGAGTACAGCTTCGGGCGGCAGCCCATCGCCGCGCTTCAGGGGCTCGCGCCCGACCTGGTCGCGTTCGTCGGTACCACGAGCAAGACCCTGGCGCCCGCGCTGCGGCTGGCCTGGTTCGTGCCGCCCCCGCACCTGATCGACGACGCCGAGAACGTCCTGCGCGTCACCGGGGTCACGCCGCCGACTCTCGACCAGGTCGCACTGGCGTCGTTCATTCAGGACGCAGCACTCGAGCGGCACCTGCGGGTTATGCGCCGCCGCTACGCGCGCAAGCGGGCGGTCCTGATCGAAGCCCTGCAGACCTTCGTTCCGGAGGTGACCGTGACCGGTCCGGCCGGCGGGCTGCACCTGCTCGCGCGCCTGCCAGCCGGGATGAGCGAGCGGGACACCGCCGTCGGCGCGCGCCGCCTCGGCGTCGGCCTGCACGAGCTGCATCGGCACTGCACCGCGGTGGCGCCGTCACCGCCGGCGCTGCTGCTCGGCTACGCCTTCCCGGGCGAGTCGGACCTGATCGCGGCGGCCAGGCTGATCGGCCAGGCGGCTGCCGCCGGCTCGTAGGAGCGCTACCCGCGCCCGGCGAGCTCAACAAGCGCGCTGATCGCGAGGCTTGCGTGCAGCAGGCAGCCGTCCGGCAGGACCGAGTCGTCGAACTGCGCGTCCGCGCTGTGGTTGTCGGCAGCAGACTCATAGTCCTCGTGCGGGCAGGCGCCGAGGAAGAGGTAGCAGCCGGGGACCTCCTCGAGCACGCGGGAGAAGTCCTCCGCGCCGGCCTCCGGGTGCTCTTCGATCGTGAGCCTGTCCGCGCCGAAGACGTCCGTCACCACGCCCGCCGCGAACTCAGTCTGGCCGGGATCGTTGACGGTTACCGGGTACTCGTTGCGGTAGCGGACCTCGGCCCGGAGCCCGTGGGCGGCGGCGATGTCCTGGCACAGCCGGACCGACGCCGCTTCGACCGCTGCGCGGGCATCTCGGGAGAACGAGCGGATGGTCGCGTCGAACGTGGCTTCGGCGGGGATGATGTTGCGCTTAGTTCCGGCGTGGAAGCTGCCGACCGTGATCACGACGGGGTCGAAGACGTCGAACTGGCGGGTGACCATCGTCTGCAGCGACGTCACCATCTCGGCGGCTACGCTGACCGGGTCCTTGGCGCGGAACGGCGCCGCGCCGTGTCCGCCCGCACCGACGACCGTCACCGAGAGCCAGTCACTCGCGGCCATGAGCGTCCCCGGTCGCGTCGAGAACTGGTGCCGGGGCTGATCCGCTGAGCTGACGTGGACGCCGAAGGCGCGCCGGACGCGGGGTCCGGCGGCGTCCAGGACACCCTCGGCGATCATGTGCCCGGCGCCGTCCAGACCTTCCTCGCCCGGCTGGAACATGAACACCACGTCGCCGTGCAGCGCATCACGGTGTGCGCTCAGCAGCCGGGCGGCTCCGGCCAGCATGGCTGTGTGCAGGTCATGACCGCAGGCGTGCATAACGCCGTCGATGGTGCTGCGGAACTCGACGTCAGCGAGCTCGTGCACAGGGAGGGCATCCATGTCGCCGCGCAGCAGGATGGCCGGCCCCTGGCCCGCTCGCTCGCCGGTGCCGCGCAGTACCGCGGTGACAGACGTGCAGGACTGGCCCGTGCTGATCTCCAGCGGCAGGCCGTCCAGGGCCGCGAGGACCGCCCGTTGCGTTTCCGGCAGGTGGAGCCCGATCTCCGGCCGCCGGTGCAGCTGGTGGCGGAGCTCCACCATCGCGGGCTGCAGCCCGTCGATTTCGGCGCGCAGACGGTCGGCAAGTTCCACGTTCGCTCCTTGGTGCCGGGCCACATCGGGGTAGCAGCCGCAGAAGCACCTTAGAGCCTGCTGCCGAGCTCCTCACCCCGCAGGACGGGAGCCAGGGCTGTCGTGACGATCGTGTGCATCGCGCTCTCCTCGAGCGGCGCGCCGTCCCTCCCGGCGAAGGTCAGGTGGGCGCTGCCGATCAGCATCGGCGCGATGGCGCGAAGGTCAGCATCGGCCGTGATCCGGCCGAGGCTACGCTCGGCCTCAAGGTAGGCCGTGATCATCGCCGTGCCCTGGCGCAGCACCGGGAGGCGCCCCGCGCCTGCGTCGCGCAGCCGCGCCCGCAGTTCGTTCCGCGAGGTGAGGAGGCTCAGCATCTCGAGAGCGACTGACCCGAACAACTCCGTGAGTGCCCCAGTCACATTGTCGGCAACGGTGCCGGTGCCCGCGCAGGCGCGCAGCTCGGTGGCGCGCCAGCCGATCCACTCGACGCGCTCAAGCACCAGGTCGGTCAGGAACGCATCGAAGTCGGCGAAGTGCCGGTGGAGCACGCCCTTGGCGCAGCCCGCCTCGGTCGTGACCGCCCGGCTGGTGAGCGCGCTCGGTCCGTCCCGGAGGAGTACGCGCTCAGCGGCGGCAAACAGCTGCTCGCGCACATCGCGGATGGCTACTCCGGTGGGCACTCCTGGCGTTCCTCTCCTGGCGTAACGGAACCGGCTCGCTGGCGGGCAGGTGCCCACTAGAGTGGGCACATGCCCACTCTACCTCCTCCCGAGCAGGCCCAGACGGCAAGCGACCTCTACCGCCAGCGGCAGATGGCCGAGTCCTTCGGAACTGACGCCGAACGCTACGACCGGGCCCGGCCCCGGTATCCGCAGGCTCTGATCGAGCGAATTATCGCCGAGAGTCCGGGACCCGAGGTTCTGGACGTCGGATCCGGGACCGGCATCGACGGACGCCAGCTTCAGGGCGTCGGCTGCCGCGTCCTCGGCGTCGAACCGGACGCGCGGATGGCAGCGGTCGCGCGTCAGCTGGGTCTGCCGGCCGAAGAGGCGAAGATCGAGTCCTGGGACCCTGCGGGCCGGATGTTCGACGCCGTGGTGGCCGGCCAGTCCTGGCACTGGGTGAACGCCCTGGAGGGTGCGGCCAAGGCGGCGCAGGTACTGCGGCCCGGCGGACTGTTTGCCGCGTTCTGGAACGGCGGGCAGCCGCCGCCTGATCTCGCGCGGACGTTCGCGGACATCGCCCGCGGTATCGTGCCGGATCTGCCCGGCACGGGCCGCCCGGTGGACGTGGTAGACGCCTACACCAAGATGTGCGACGCCGCCGCGGCGGGTCTTGCCGACGCGGGCGGGTTCGGCGAGCCCGAGCGATGGCGGTATGACTGGGAGTTCCGCTACTCCAAGGAGGCCTGGCTCGATCAGCTGCCGACGCTCGGTGTCTACACCCGGCTGCCGCCGGACCAGTTGGCACGGCTGCTGGCTGCCGTCGGCGAGGCCATCGACGCCGCGGGCGGAAGCTTCACCGTCAGCTTCAGCACGATGGCCGTGGCGGCGCACCGGCTCGGCTGAGCCATGATCGCGTGGGATTTTTACCGTATACGGTAAAAATCCTACGTCCTGAGACGGCCAGGGCAGCGGCAGCCCGGATTCGCTAGCCTGGAGGCTGATAGCGGCGGAGGGGCCCGCCGTTCGAATCGCGGTTCGCCGCCAACGGTCCCTGCCGGCTGAGGTAGGGACGGTTCCGTTGGCGGCTGAACATCTGGCGAAGGTCCTGGACGAACTGGCCGGCCTGGCCGGCGACGCGGACCGCGAGAGCCTGGCGACCCTGCGGGAGCGCCTGGCGTCGTCGCGGCTTCGGGTTCTGGTAGCCGGCGAGGCGAAGCGCGGCAAGAGCACGCTCGTCAATGCCCTGCTGGGCCGGGACCTGCTGCCCACCGGGGTCACGCCGCTGACGGCGGTGCCCACCACCGTAGTCTCCGGGGTGCCGGAGGCGGCCGAGGTTGCGTTTGCCGACGGCCGGCTGGAGACGCTCGCCCTGGACGCGCTGCTGACCTTCGGCACGGAGCGCGGCAACCCGGGGAACGCGAGGCGGGTCGAGTCGATCACCGTGCGCACGCAGGCGCCGGTCCTGGCCCGCGGCGCCGAGATCGTCGACACGCCGGGCACGGGATCCGTCCATGCACACAACACCGCGGCGGCCGAAGCCGTCCTGCCGAGCATGGACGCGGCGATCTTCGTACTCTCCGCTGATCCGCCGGTGTCCGCGAGCGAGCGCGCGCTGCTGGCTGAGGTCGCCCGGCTGTCCGTGCGGCTCTTCGTCGTCCTGAACAAGATCGACTATCTCGACGACGCTGAGCTGGCGGAATCGCTGGCCTTTACCGAGCAGGTCGTGTCCGCGGCTCTCGGCCGGCAGCAGCCGGTCTATGCGGTGTCCGCGCGCGGCCTCGGGCCGGCTGGCAGCCGGGGACTGGCCAGTTTCGCGGCCGATTTCGAGTCGTACCTGGAAGCCGGCCGCATCGGCGACCTGGAGACCTCCGTGCGGGAGCAGGCGGCGCGAGTCGCGAGCCTGATGCTCGACGAGGTGACGCTCGCGCAGCGGGCAGCACTCCTGCCGGGGGAGCAGGCCGCACACCAGGCGGCCGACTTCGCGGCGCGGCTGGCGTCAGTTCGCGAGCATCAGGCGGACGCGGAGGATGCGCTCGCCGGGCAGACTCGCCGTCTGCTGACCGCTCTCAACGCCGCTGCCGACTGCATGAGGCCGCAGATCGCCGCTGCCGTGACGGCCAGCATCACGGGCAGGCTGACCGAGACGGCACTGGGCAGCGAGTCTGCTGCCGAGATCGAGCGGACCGGCCGCGCAGAGGTCACCCGCGACGTCGTAGCCGCGGTCGAAGCCTGGCGCCAGGAGCAGGCAGCCGAGTTGGAAGCAGGATTGCAGCAGATCGACGCGAGACTGTGCGCAGGCCTCGAATCCGAGCTTGCCGCCGTGCGGGCGGCTGCGGCTGACTTGCTGGCGGTGCACCTGACGCTGCCGAGTCCGGGGAGCCGCCTGGCGAGCGGACGGCGGTTCTTCTACGTGGTCGCCGAGCAGGTCGACCAGGCTGAGCTACTCGCGGGCGCGGTGCGGCGCCGTGTCCCCGGTGAGCTTGGCCGCAAGATCGCTCGTCAGCGGGTGCTTGAGCAGATTCCGGACCTGGCCGACGTGCACGTAGGCCGGGCCCGCGGCGACCTTCAGTTCCGCCTCAGCGAGGCGAGCAGGAACCTCGCCGGGGAGGTTCGCCGCCGGTACGCGGAGACCACGGACCGGCTGACGGCCGCTCTTGACCGCGCCGCCGCGATCCGGGCGGCATCCGACGAGCAGGGCAACCGGGAGCTCGCCGGACTCGCCGACCGCGGCGACCGACTGCGGGCGCTGCTCGCCGAGCTCGGTCCCGATGGTCAGCCGGCCTGACGGGCGGTAGGCTACCGAAGCCGGATGAGGCTCCCGGCTGGGACCTGCGCCCAGAACCGCCACCGCGGCTGATGGCCTCTGCCAGAACGTGTCAGCACCAGGTGGCGGAGGACCCATTGCCCAGCGCTGCGCCGGTGCCGCGCGGCCCGTCGATGCTCCTCGGGTCGGCCGCCGGCCTCCTCGAGAGGCCAGGCTGTCCAGCCTGCCGCTACGTGTCCGAGACAAGTGACGGCTACCTTGCCTGGTTCGCAGCCGAGGGCCACTACGACGCCGATCTGCTCGGCCGGCTCTGCACGTCGCGCGGAATGTGCCCGCCGCACACCCGGCGTCTGCTCGCCCAGCCCGGTGCTCGCGTCCGGCTCACAGCTGTCTATCGCTATGTCGTCGAAGCTGCGCTGCGCGATCCGCTGGCCCGGCCAGCGCCGTGCCTGGCGTGCGAGCAGGTGGCGGGGGCTGCGGACCGCGTCCTGGCCATCTTGGCCGACGATGTGATGACGCAGGACCGGCAGGCCTACAAGCAGCATGGCGGCTTGTGCCTGCCCCATCTGCGCGCGCTCGGGCGCCAGGGCAGAAGGCTCGACCTGCTGTGGCCGACCCGGTTCATGCTGTCGCGGCTCGGCGAGGAGACGGTGAGCCTGGAGACTCTCGCGGGCTTTTCGGACTCGGACGAGGCTGATCGCGAGGAGAACGCCGGGGCCGTGCCCGAGCACCGGGCCGCTGACCGCTGGGTGTGCGCGGCGTGCTGGGTGGCGGCCGGCGTGGAGAGGGTACTGCTTGCCAAGGCCGCCGCGGTGCCGGGCTCTGCAGCGGCGCCGGGTGACACGGGACGCCGGGAGTCCGCGGCGCTGTGCCCGCAGCACCTGCGCGACGCGGCGCGCGGGCGGGGCCGCAGGAGCGCGGTGCTGGCCGGGCAGGCTGGCTGTCACGCTGCGCGGCTGCTGCAGGTGTTCGCGGGCCGGCCACGACGGCTCGGCTTCGCCTCCGGCTGGCTGTCCCCCCGCGCGCGGAAGGCGTTCGCCGAACCGGACTGTCCTGTCTGCCGCGGCGTACATGCTGCCGGGGCCAGGGAGGTGGCCAGGGTCGCCCGGCGGATCACGGCCGCTGGCTCGCTCGACCCAGACGACGGTCTGTGCTGCCGCCACGTCCGGGATCTGGCCAGTAGCCACGCCAGCGCAGGCGATGCGGCAGTGCAGGCAGCGCACGCTCACGGAACGCTCTTGCTGGCCGAGCTCGTCCATGCGCACGCTGCGCCGGCCCGCGGCTCCGGGCAAGAAACGGGGCGGCAGGAGCCAGGCGCGTGGCGACGAGCTCCGGTCTTCCTGGACGGGGCGGTCTCCGGCGGCCGTCCGGCCGGATGAGATACCGGCCTGAGATGCGCAGCATCCGACAAGCGTCGCCAGCGCTGAAGTTCGTGCTGACCGTCGGGGTGATGAGCTTCTTCGCCGATTTCACCTATGAGGGCTCGCGATCGGTCATCGGGCCGTATCTGGCAACGCTCGGCGCCGGAGCCCTCGCCATCAGCGTCATCAGCGGTGCCGGTGAGTTCCTGGGCTACGGACTCAGGATCTTCTCCGGGCGAAACGCGGACAGGACCGGTCGTTACTGGCCCATCACGATCAGCGGGTACGTCGTGCAGATGGCGGCGGTCCCGCTCCTCGCGATCGCCGGGAGCTGGCAGGCCGCGGCCGTTCTCATCATCGCCGAGCGAGTCGGCAAGGCGACACGTAATCCCCCCAGGGACGCCATGCTGTCCCATGCCGCACAGGAGATCGGCTACGGCTGGGGCTTCGGCATCCACGAGGCCCTTGACCAGTTCGGGGCGATGTTCGGCCCGCTGCTGGTAGCCCTGATCCTGGCGCTGAGCCGCCACGACTACCAGCTGGCGTTTGCCGCGCTTGCTGTCCCGGCCGTCGTCACCCTGGCGGGAGTCGCTGTCGCGCGGCGGTTCTTCCCGCGGCCGCAGGATCTGTCGGCGGGCCCGGGGCACGTCGAGGCATCGGGTCTGTCCCGAAGGTTCTGGCTCTACCTCAGCGGTACAGCGCTTGTGGCCGCCGGACTTGCTGACTTCCCGCTCATCGCGTTTCATTTCCAGCAGGCGAGGACGGTTCCGGTGCCGGTCATCCCGGTGTTCTACGCGGTCGCGATGGCGGTGAGCGGAACGGGCTCGCTAATCTTCGGCCGGCTGTTTGACAAGGCCGGCATCGGGGTGCTGATCCCGCTCACAATCGCTTCGGCGTGCTACGCGCCCCTGGTCTTCCTGGGCGGAACCTGGGCCGCACTAGCGGGCGTCGCGCTGTGGGGGCTTGGCATGGGAGTGCAGGAATCCATCATTCCGGCCGCTGTGGCGCCAATGGTCAGGCCGGACCGGCGAGCCTCGGCCTACGGACTGTTCACCGCGTGTTACGGCACAGCGTGGGTAATCGGCAGCATCGTGATCGGCTTGTTGTTCGACGTATCGCTCGCCGCCGTCACTGCCTTCACGGTCGCAAGTCAGCTTGCCGGCCTGCCAGCCCTGGTCGCGGTCAGCAGAGCGCGAAAGCCAGCGCCGTGAGCACGGAGCTGGCCGGGCTGCGAGACTACCAGCAGCGGCGCCTCGACCTTGCTGATATTGCCCGCGCGCTGCTGCACCTGGCGCGCAGACACGGTGACAGCCAGCGGGAAGCCGACGTCCGCTCGCTCCTTGCCCGGCTGGCATCGGGCCGCTTCCAGCTTGCTCTGGCCGGCCAGTTCAGCCGCGGCAAGTCGACGCTCATGAACGCGCTGCTCGGCGGGTCCTACCTGCCGATGGGCGCCCTCCCGATGACCTCCGTGGTGACCACCGTCCGCTACGGGAGTCGGCCGCGTGCCCTGGTACGCAGCAGCGTCTCCGGGTTGCCGATCGAGGTACCTGTGGGCGAGATTTCGCGGTTCGTGGCACGGCAGAGCGCCGACCGTACCCGTAACAGGGTCAGCTCGGCGGAGGTCGAGATCCCGGCACAGTTCCTCCGGCTCGGATTCGAGTTCGTCGACACGCCCGGAGTCGGATCCGCACTCGGAGCCGGCACGGCTGCGACCCTGCAGTACCTGCCGCGGGCTGACGCGCTGATCTTCGTCACGAGCTTCGACTCGGCGCTGACGGAGGCAGAGACGGCCTTTCTGCGGACGGCTGCCGAAATCACCGGGCGCCTGTTCGTAGTGCTCAACAAGCGAGATCTCGTGTCGGCCGCCGATGCCGCGGAGGTCGAGAGGTTCACCCGGACCTGGGCGCGGGAGAACCTGCCGGGTCCGGAGCCGCAGGTATTCGGCGTCTCCGCGCTGGATGCGCTGACCGCTGTGACCGCCGGCGCGGGAGAGACGACGCCGCCGGCCGGTGGCGTCGGTGAACTGCGCAGCGCTCTGACCCTCTTCCTGACCAGGGAACGGGGCGTAGTAGCACTCAGCAACCTCGCCCGCGCGATGTTGCGACTTCTCGACTTGCAGGAGCGCGACCTGCGGGCCGGGTTGCTGCCCGCGGAAGGGGACCGTAGCAAGCCGCGCATCGAAGCTGAGCTGGCAGCGGCCGTCGACGCTGTGCTCGAGCGGCTACGCGAGCAGAGTGCAGTAATCACCGAGCGCGCAGCCGGCTGCGTGCGGGCGCTGTTCGCCGAGCGGCGAGCGGCGTGGAAAGACGAGTTCGTCGCCGCTGTCAGCGCGCAGGATCCCGCCCGTCCGCCCGCCAGCGCGGCATGGCTGGCGCAGCGTGCCGGTGACCTGCAGGATGCGCTCATCTCACGGCTCGCCGGCGACGTCAGCTCGATCGTGCGGCGATCGCGCTCGCTTCGCACCACGGGCGCCGAACTGGCGGGACTCGGTCCGGCCGCACTCGGACCGGGCGACGCGGACGCAGGCTGGTCCGCCGATGACCTGCCCGTGCTGCCAGCGCCAGTGATCGGCTGGCAGGCCCGTCCGCAGCCCCACCCGCCGCGGACGCGCCGCCGCCGCGGCCGTCCTGGAACCGGCGCCGACGACTCTGCCCAGCAGCTCTCGGCAGCGACCGAGGACGCAGCCGCGCAGTTCACGGATCAGGCCGAGGCTGCCTTCCTCACCCTCTCCCGGCGGTGGTGCGCCGCGCTCGCCGATCAGAGCGCGGCGCGCGCCCGCGACGACGCCGGCCAGTTTGTGAAGTATCTGCGTGGGGAGCCGGACCTCGCCGCGCTCGAGACCGTGGCTGATCTCCGCGGCCGGACGGCCGCCCTGCTCGGCTCCCTGGCGAGCTGGGCGCCGGGCGAGTCGGTCCAGGAAGCCGCGACGCCGATACCGGTCCCGGATCCGGACGGCATCGTGAAGTGTCCGCTCTGCGGGGATCTCGAGGACGTACTGACGGCGCTGCTGACCCAGCACCAGTACCTCCTCGCGAGCCAGGAAAGCGAGCAGACGAGGCATGCGCAGGCCGGCGGCTTCTGTCCGCTGCACACCTGGCAGTACGCGCAGCTGGCATCACCGGTCGGAATCTCTGCCGGATACGCCGCGCTCGCCACCACAGTGGCTGATGCGATCGACAGGCTCCAGGCTCAGGCTGGCACGCCCCGGCAGCTTGGCCGCGATCTCACCCGGCTGACGGTCTGCGCGGCGTGCGCGGCGATCGACGCGGCCGAAGGCGAGGCCGTGCGCAGCCTGGCCCCGCGGCCGGCCGAGGACATGCCCGCCTCGCTGTGCCTGCGTCACGTGGCACTGATCCTGGAATCTGGCTGTACGCCTGAAGCCGCCGCTCACCTCACCGGAAGCCTGGCCGGCACGCTGCGGCGCCTGGCCGGCGACATGCGGCAGTACGCACTGAAGCGCGAGGCCCTCCGCCGTGGCCTCATTACAGCGGAGGAAGCGAACGCCTACTCCGGAGTGCTCCGGCTGCTGGCCGGACCGCCTGCACTGGTCCAGCCGTGGTCCGACCTGAGCAGCCGGTAGATGTCACCGACCGCAGTGCTACCGCCCAGCCACGCGGTCGCGAACAGCCAGCCAGCCACCACGTCGCTCGGCCAGTGCACGCCCAGGTACACGCGACTGCTACCGACCAGGCTGGCCGCAGCAAGCATCGCCACTCGGCGGCGGCGATCGGACCCGCCCGCCGCCGCAACGCAGGCACCCGCGGTGAGCGCAGCCAGGGTTGTGTGTTTCGACGGCAGGCTGAACCCCTCAGGCTCGCTCAGCCAGAGCGATCGCGGCGGCCGCGGCCGGCCGATGACGACCGACAGTCTGCGGCGCATGACTGCGCCAGCAGCGACCACGGGGAAGAGCTGGCCGAGCGCGCGCCAGTCGCGGCGCCGTCCCGCGCCCGCTCCGGCGAGCATCAGCACTGCCAGGACCGGCCCGGGCTCGGCAAGACCGCTAACGGCACGTGCGAGCGCCACCAGCGGCGCCCTCCGGGCGGCGGGCAGACCGGAGATCACCCTGCGGTCCACGCCGCTCGCCACCGTGTCAGCCGACGTGTCAGCCACCGTGTCAACCGCCGTGTCAACCGCCGTGTCAACCGCCGTGTCAGCCGCTGCCGTGCCGGTGCTCGCGCTGATCAGCAGCCACAGCGCTGCGCTTGCCAGCAGACACTCGCCGGCGTCCCTCGCCGCGTCCTGCCAGGCTTCTGGTCCCACGGCCATGACAGAGGTCCCTTCGCGTTGTCCGCGCAGGACCCATTGGCCAGAAGGCGTCCGGCAGGCACCAGGTGCGTGCCGCGGCGGGATCCACCGCCGGGCGGGCCGAGCCCGCGTGTGCATCACCATAGCCGCGGGGCTGGCCGCTCTGCCGGTCCGCCCCGCGGCTGATCGGCAACCTATCGAGCAAAGCGAGGACAGATGAGCTGGCTAGCAGCACGTGAACCGCGATCGATCAGCGAGCTGACCGCCCTGGAGGTGCTGGACTCACGGGGCCGGCCGACCCTGCAGGTGACAGTGACGCTCGCGGGCGGGGTCACCGGATCCGCGGGCGTGCCATCGGGCGCGTCGACCGGGAGCAGGGAAGCCGTCGAGCGCCGCGACGGCGGCAGCCGCTACGGCGGACTCGGCGTCCTGCAGGCGGCTGAGGCCGTCAGCGGCGAGATCGCCGCCAGTCTCCGCTCGCAGGCCTGGCGTGATCTGCGCGACATCGACCAGTGCGTGATCGACCTGGACGGCACCGGCACCAAGTCACGTCTCGGGGCGAACGCCATCGTGGGAGTATCGATGGCCTGCGCACGCGCGTTCGCGCGGGCGGAGGGCCAGCCGCTGTGGCAGTGGCTCACGCCGCCCGGCGTGGAGCCACGGCTGCCCGTGCCGCATTTCAACGTGATCAACGGCGGCGTGCACGCGCCCAACGCTCTTGACTTCCAGGAGTTCATGATCGCGCCGCTCGGCGCACCGTCCCTGGGCGAGGCGGTGCGCGCGGGCGCCGAGGTCTACGGAGCCCTCCGGACGCTGCTCGGGCAGCGCGGCTACAGCACCGGCCTCGGCGACGAAGGGGGTTTCGCGCCCGAACTGGAACAGCCGGAAGATGTCCTCGAGCTTCTTGTCGAGGCAATCAAGGAGGCCGGTTACGTGGTCGGCGGCAGCGGCGTCGCGATTGCGCTCGATCCGGCTGCGAGCGAATTCCGTGGTGCGGACGGCCGGTACCGCGTCGCGGGTCGGTGGCATTCGACGGCGGAGATGGTCGCCCGTTACGAGGCGATCGCCGACCGGTATCCGGTCTGGCTGATCGAGGACGGGCTGGGAGAAGACGACTGGTCCGGCTGGACCGCGCTCACCAGGACGCTAGGCGACCGGGTGCAGCTCGTCGGAGACGACATCTTCGTGACCAATCCGGCGGTCATCCGGGAGGGGATCAGCCGGGGGGTGGGCAATGCCGCGCTGATCAAGGTGAACCAGGTGGGCACCGTCACCGAGACCCTGGAGGCCATGGCCGTATGCCGCGAAGCGGGCTATGCCCAGTTTGTCTCTCACCGGTCTGGCGAGACGATGGACACGTTTATCGCCGACCTGGCCGTTGGCTCGGGCTGCGGGGAGATCAAGGCCGGCGCCCCGGCACGCGGCGAGCGCGTGGCCAAGTACAACCGGCTGCTGGAGATCGCCCGGACAAGGCCCGATCTGGCGTACGGCCGGAGCTGACCGGGGAGCGGCCCCGAATTGCAGCTCGGACGACGAATGCGCTAGAAATAGGACCTGGCGATGAGGCTCGCCGTAACCGCAGACGTATCTCGCTGATGGCCTCTACCACTAGGTTCGCTGTACCTGTGTGGAAGAGGAGCGTCAGATGACTGAGGAACCCGCGGAGCCGCCCGGCAAAGATAGTCCGGGCACGCCCGCCATCTCGCCGGCCGGAGCGGTGCCCCGCGCGGAGCGATTGCCGAGAGCCCCGGCATGAGTGGCGGACTTCCGATCCCCCTCGTCCAGTGCCTGCAGGTCGTCACGATTGCCGGCGCTGCACCGGGAATCTCCGGCGTGATCAGCAAGGTGGAGGCACGGCTGCAGGGGCGCGCGGGGCCGCGCATTCTGCAGCCCTACTACGACCTCGGCAAGCTATTCCGTAAGGAGGCGCTCGCCCCGCGCGGATCCAGCTGGGTGTTCCTGGCCGGGCCCGCGGTCGCGATGATGTGCTACCTGACGGTGCCGCTGCTGATTCCGGTCCTGACGACCTTCGGGCTGCCGCTCGGCTATATGGGCGACATCCTCGGCGGCGGCTTCATCCTGTCGCTGGCAAGCTTCGTGGTCGCGCTGGCAGCGCTGGACACCGGAAGCCCGTACGCGCAGCTGGGGGCGAGCCGCGCTAAGACATTTGGCGCGATCACCGAGCCGGTGGTGCTGTTCGTGGTGTTCACAGTGGCGCTTGTCACCGGTACCGACCTGCCCTACGCGCTGGCCGCCACCGTCCGCTCGTCGGCCGGCCAGATCGTCCGGCCTGCGCACCTGCTGGCAGCAGCCGCGCTGTTCATGGTGATCCTCTACGAGACCGGCCGGATACCTGTCGAGACTCACACCGGCACCAACGAGTTCGGCATGATCGAGGAGGCCCGTCCGTTCGAGCACTCCGGTCCCTACTTCGCGCTGCTGAAGTGGGGCTCGGCGATGAAGCAGCTGATCCTCTACACGATCCTGCTCAACGTGTTCGTCGCGCCGTGGGGGCTGGCATCGACGCCAGACGCAGGGTCGGTGGTGCTCGCGATCGCGGCCCTGATCGGCAAGGCGGCGCTGCTGGGCGTCGTCGTCTCGGTGATCGACAACTCGTTCGCCAAACTGCGCCTCTTCAAGATCACGGAGTTCGTGTCGGCCGCGTTTCTTCTCGCCGTGCTCGGTGTCTTCACGCTGTACCTGGGGGGCGGCTGATGTCGGGACTGCTCGCGGCAACCGTCGCGGCGCCGAGCGCGCTCGACGGCGGCGCCAATGTCGTGGCCGTCGGCGTGCTGCTCGCCGAGTTCGGCATGTTCCGCCAGGCCCTGATCCGCGATCAGGTCCGCCTGTACGCGGCGCAGTCAGCGCTCATCTCGGTGCTCGCCGTGGTGGTAGCGGCGAGCCGGCACCTGCCCGATCTCTACGCTCTGGCCGGACTGTCGTTCGCGCTGAAAGCAGTCATCGTGCCCGTCGTGCTGACCAGACTGCTGCGCCGCATCGGCCTGACCGGCAGCGATCCGCGCTGGAGCGACATTGCCGGGACCGGGGCACTGAGCCTGGCCAGCACCGTGCTCGTGGCGATCGCCGTGGCCGCGTTCGGCTTCTTCACCACGGCCAGGTTCGGCGTCCGTTCACCTGTCCTGCCCGCGACCGCCCTGGCGATCTCGATGGCCGTCGTCCTAGTCTCCTTCGTGCTAATGATCGTCCGGCGGGACGTGATCTCGCAGGCCATCGGGTTCCTCTCGCTGGAGAACGGCATCTCGCTGACCTCCCTCGTGGTGGCGGCCGGGCTGCCGCTGATCCTGGAGGTGGCGTTCCTGTTCGACCTGCTCGTCGTCGCGGTGGTATTCGGACTGCTGATCCGCGTCCACCACGGCTCGGCAGAGTCGATGTCCACTGCCGATATCACGAGCCTGAGGGGGTAGCGCGATGCATGCCGTCCTCGTGCTCCTGCTGGCACTGCCCGCCGCTGCCGCCCTGCTCTGCGTGCGCATCCCCCTGCGCATCGCTCCCGTGGTCACTGCCGTCAGCGGTATCGTCTGCTTCGGCCTGGTGCTGGCGCTGGTCCCCACGGCGGCGCACGGTGACCTTCAGTACGCGCGCCTGCTGCGCGTCGATGCACTAAGCGCTGTGTTCCTGCTCGCCACCGGATTCCTGTATGCGGCGGTAGCGATCTACTCCGTCGGTTACCTGTCGCCGGGGCACACCGCCGGCGGCCATGACCAGGAGCCGCGGCGGTATGCCCGGCGCTTCTGGGTGGGCCTGAACGTGTTCGCCTGGGCGATGCTCGCGGCACCGCTGATGAGCAACCTGGCGTTGCTCTGGGTCGCCATCGAGATCACCACGGTCGTCTCGGCGCTCCTGGTGGCCATCGAGAACACCGACGGCGCCGCCGAGGCGGCGTGGAAGTACGTGCTGCTCGCGTCGGCCGGGCTCGGGCTTGCGCTGCTGGCGACCATCTTCGCGTACTACTCCGGTGCGCACGTTCTGGGCCAGTCCTACGACCTGGGATTCACCCAGCTGCTCGGCGTCGCCACCCGGCTGCCGCATGCGGCAGTCCAGCTCACCTTCGTCCTCGCGGTGCTCGGGTTCGGCACGAAAATGGGCTTGTTCCCGGTGCACACGTGGCTGCCGGACGCGCACTCGGAGGCACCGACGCCGGTGTCGGCGCTGCTGTCGGGCTCGCTGCTGGCGATCTGCTTCTACGCCATCCTCCGCTACTACCAGGTCAGTGCAGCGGCCCTCGGGTCCCGCTTCCCGCGGGACGCGCTCCTGGTCTTCGGGGTGGCGTCCCTGCTGCTCGCTGCCCTGTACCTGTTCGGCCAGCGGGACATCAAGCGGCTGCTGGCGTACTCGAGCGTTGAGCACATGGGCATCCTGGCAATCGGCGTCGGCTTCGGCGCTCCTGTCGCACTGGCGGGAGTGCTGCTTCATGTCCTCGGCCACGCGGCCGCCAAGGGCAACGCGTTCATGGGCGCGGGCGTCTTTGTCCAGAAGTTCGGCACGAAGCGGATAGCGAATATCCGCGGCGGACTCGACCTGCTGCCATGGAGCGGACCGCTGTTCGTGCTGGCGATCTTCGCCCTCGGCGCTATGCCGCCGTTCGGCCTGTTCCGGAGCGAGTTCGAGATCGTCGCCGGCGGTCTGGAGGCGCGGAGTTATGTGCTCGCCGCCATCCTCATCATCGGCGTGACCGTCGCCTTTCTCGGCCTGGCTGTCTCCGTCACGCGCATGCTGATGGAGCCCGCCGGTCCGGCACGGCAGCCCGCTCGCGAGCTGGTGCCCGCGGCGGCGGCACACCGGGAGGCCGGCAGTACTGCGGCCGGGAGTACTGCCCGGCCTGCCACGGCGACGCTGTCCCGCGGCGAGCCGACTGCGTGGATGGTGGTGCCTGTTGCCGCCGGCGCACTCGCCCTTCTGATTCTGGGGATCCACCCGCCCGCGGAGCTCACCGAGCTGTTCAGCAGGGCTGTCGCGCTGCTGACCCGGGGCGGGTCATGACGGCGACGGACTACGAGGTGGCGCCGAGCATCCCGGCACTGTGGGACAAGCTCGCTGCCGAGATCCCCGGAGCGGGTCGCCTCGCTGACCTGTTCGGCACCCAGCGCGAGGACGGCGTGCTGCTGACCGCGCAGCTCGCCGGTACTGGCGGCTTCGGCACGTTCGACGTTCTGCTGCCGGCCGGACAGGACCGCTATCCGGCGCTTACCCCGCGCGTGGCGGCGGCGTTCTGGTACGAGCGGGAGATCCACGACCTGCTGGGCGTGATCCCGGTCGGCCATCCGCGCCTCGAGCCGCTGGTGCTGCCGACGAAGTCCGAGGCACTGCCGCGGCCGGGGAACGGCATTCATCCGGTGTCCATCGAGCCCGATCCGGGCCTGGTGCCGCTTCACGCGGTCGGGCCGGGACTGTTCACGATTCCGCACGGACCGGTGCGATCCGGCGTGGTCGAGTCGATCGAGTACCTGGTCGAGACACCAGGCGAGGAGATCCCGCATCTCAACATGCGCGCTTTCTACAAGCACCGCGGTATCGAGAAGCGCTTCGAAGGCATGGCGGCGCGCGACGGTGTTGTGCTCGCCGAGCGAGCTGAAGGCATCGCGTCGGTGGCGCATGCGATCGCCTACTGCGAAGCGGTCGAGCGCGCGGCGGGCGCTAGCGTGCCCTGGCCGGCCACGCTTGTCCGGGTCCTGCACGCCGAGCTCGAACGGCTTGCCTGGCACCTGGACGTGATCCTCCGCCTCGCCGACGGCTCGGGGCTCGCGGTGGCCACTGCGAGATTCGGCTGGCACAAGGAGGAGGTACTGCGCCTCACCGGTCAGCTATGCGGCAGCCGGTTCGGCCGCGGCGTCGTTGTGCCCGGTGGCGTACCGGCACTTCCGCGTCTCGCGCCCGGCCCGCTGCTGACGGCCATCGGCGCGCTCGACCGGCGCGTGACCGCGGACATCAGGCTGCTGATGGCAACGGCATCGTTCCTCGACCGGCTCCGGCGCACCGGACCGCTGACATCGGACCGCGCGCGGGAACACGGCGCTCTCGGTCCGATCGGCCGGGCTTCCGGCTACGAAGACGACGGCCGGCGCAGCCGCCCGTACGCCGCCTACGGATCGCTGGGTTTCGCTGTGCCGACCCGGCAGGAAGGTGACGCACTGGCCCGGCTTGAGGTGCGGGTCGACGACATCGCCAGCTCTTTCCACCTGCTCCGCCAGGCGACTGACGAGCTCGCCGAAACCGGAGATGAGCAGCTCCGGGCGGAGTGCGACCTGTCGGACGGGCGGGCAGTGGGCTGGGCCGAGGGGCCGCACGGCGAGGTTCTCTACGACGTCAGCTTCTCCGGTGGCGTGCTCACGCGCTGCCGCACCCGGTCAGCGTCCTTCCACAATCTCGTGCTGATGCACGAGGTATTCCGGGGCGACATCCTGACCGACTTCCCGTTCATCGAGGCCAGCTTCGGCCTCTCGATCGCCGGGGTAGCTGGCTAGATGGCGAGGAACTGAAATGTGGGCATTGCGAGGGCTGCGCCAGGGAATCCTGACCACCCGCTGGCCCCGGCATCCGGACGAGTACGCTGCCGCCGCCCGAGGTCCCGCGGCCGTGCTGCGCGACGCGCATACGTCCGGCCTGACGGAGCTGGATGCCGCCGGACTCTGCCCGACCGCGGCCATTAGCCTCGCCGGACCGGGCAACGTCCGAGTGGACCAGGGAGCATGCATCCAGTGTGGCCGGTGCGTCGCACGGTACCCGGAGATCTTCGGCTGGAGCGCGGGAGTGCGCTCTGCCACTCTCAGCAGGGCACAGCTGACCATGCCGCCCGCCGAGTCACCAGCGGCGCTGGCCGAGTTGTCCGCCGGCCTGCGCCAGCGCACTCGGGCGCTGCAGCGCTCGGTGCACCTGCGGCACGTCGACGCAGGCTCGGACGGCAGCGAAGAATGGGAGATCCTGGCCCTGCTGAATCCGGTGTATGACATCCACCGGCTCGGCATCTTTCTGACCGCGAGCCCTCGGCACGCCGACATCCTGCTGGTGACCGGAGCAGGCGCACACGGCATGGCCGAGCCGCTGCGTGAGACCTACGAGGCGATGCCGCACCCCAAGGTGGTGATCGCCGTCGGGACGGACGCATGCGGCGGCGGGCTCATCAGCCCGTCCTACGCGACGGCCGGCGGAATCGGGGCTATCGTCCCGGTCGACGTGTGGCTTCCGGGATCCCCGCCGACCCCGTTCGCGATCTTGTCGGCGATTCTGCTCGGGCTCGGCAGGCTGCCTGAATCCGGACTCCGGGCAGCGGCCGCGGGTCGTGAGCGATGAGCGGCCTCGGCGCCGTCCTCGCGGCTGGCTTGATACTGCTCGCCGTAGCGGCAGCCGCTGACCTTCTGATGGGAGTCCGGCACGCGAGGTGGCGAGCGCTGCCCTACGTCGCCGGCGCAGCCGGATCGACCTGCGTCCTCGCCGCGGGCGCGGGGGCGCTTGCCGGGAGGTCCGTCACCGTGCCGGGCAGCAATCTACTCGGCCTGGTGACAGTGGCCAGCCGCGGCGGACGGCTGGTTTTCAGCGCGACGGACGGGCTTGCCGCCGACCGGCTGTCCGGCCTCTTCCTGGTGATCGCGTTTGGCGCGGCCGTACCGGTATCGCTGGCCTTTGCGTCCTGGGCGAGGACCGCCGCAGCTCCAGCTCGCCGCGGTCTCGGAGCCAGCTACGCACTCGCGCTGGGCGCCGTGGCCGTCATCATGACAGCGCGCGATGCATTTACCTTCTTGTTCGGCTGGGAGTCCCTGACCCTTGCGTTCTGGCTCCTGTCGGGCTTCGAGCGCGAGCGGCGCGGGCGCTCTGCCGCCGCACTGATCACCCTGGGATTCGGGCGCCTGAGCGGCGCTGCCCTGCTGGCCGGCTTCCTGCTGCTGGTGAGCAGGTCTGGCGGGCTGTCGCTGGCCGCGCTGGCCGGGGTGCCGCCCGGCGGGCTGCGGGCGACGGCATGCGTGCTGCTGCTGGCCGGATTCGCGGTCAAGGTGGGGCTCGTGCCGTTCCAGGTGTGGCTGCCGCGCGGCTATGCGGCTGCACCGGGACCCGCCCGCGCCGTGATGGCGGGAGTCGCGGTCAATGTCGGCTTCTACGGCCTGTGGCGAACGCTTGCGCTGCTCGGCCCCCCGCCAGTCGCTGTGACGGACATCCTCCTGATACTGGCCAGCATCACCGCCGTGCTGGGGATCTCCCACGCGGCGGTTCAGACCAGCCTCCAGCGCGTGATCGCCTACTCCAGCGTCGAGAATGCCGGGCTGATCCTGGCGGGCTTCGGCGTCGCGCTGGTGGGCGCAGCGGAACGCAGCAGCCTGCTCATGGCGGCGGGTCTGCTGGCAGGGACGCTGCAGATTGTCGCGCACACCGCGGCGAAATCGCTGCTGTTCGCGTCGAGTGCCGGTGTCGAGGCGGCCATGGGCACCGACAATCTCGACGACCTGCGCGGATCAGTCCGGCGAGCGCGCTGGAGCGGTACCGGGCTCGCAATCGGCAGCCTGACGCTGGCGGGTTTGCCGCCGACCGCCGGGTTTGTCTCCGAGTGGTTCCTTCTGGAGGCACTGATGCAGCAGTTCCGGGTGACCGGCCTTAGCGACCGGCTGGTGCTGGCGGTCACCGGAGCGGCCGTCGCCCTGACGGCAGGATTTGCCGGTGTCGCCTTCGTCCGGATCATCGGGCTGGTAGTGCTGGGGCAGCCCAGCCGGCCGGGCACCGCCGAGCGCTGTCGCAGCGGCCTGGCCGGCCGCACGGGCATTGTGCTGCTAGCGGCAGCGTGCCTAGTCGTGGCCGCGCTGACGCCGCTCGAGATCCGGGTCATCAGTGCCGGTCTGGCACCGGTCGTGCCGACGCACGCGGTGTCGGCGGCGCTCAAGACACCCTGGGTGCTGCAGCCCGTGTTCGCCGGCTTCTCGATCCTGTCGCCGTCGTGGCTGTGGATCATGATGCCCGTGCTGCTCGCCGCCGTGGTTATCGTCGCGCTGCTGGCTTCGGGCAAGGGCCTCGTCCGCGTACGACGGGTGCCCGCCTGGCGATCGGCGACAGCGGGCGTCACCGGTCACGACAGTTACACAGCCTTCGGGTTCGCCAATCCCACCCGGCGGGTGCTGGCCGCGATCCTGCATACCAGAAGCGCCGTGATCCGCTACGACAGTTCGCCCGCCGCGGCGAACGGGCACGCCGCGGATGCGGCCCATGTCGGGTTCAGCTCCGACGTGATCGAGGTCACCGAGGAGTACCTGTACCTGCCGCTCCGACGGCCCTTCCGCCGGCTTGTCCGGCTCGCACAGCGCTTGCAGTCGGGCAGGCTGGATGCGTACCTGGCCTACATGCTGATCGCGCTTCTCGCAGTCCTGGCCGTAGTGGCGGGCCTGCACTGATGCGATAGCGTTGAGTAACGGCGGAGGGGCTCGCCGCAATCGCGCTACGGCCAACGGTCCCTGTCGAAGCGACAGGACAGGTGTGGCCAATGAAGCAGATACTCGGCCTTCAGCACGCCCGTAAGGCGCACGGCGACAAGGTTGTGCTGGATGATGTGACGCTTGGGTTTTTGCCGGGGGCGAAGGTGGGGGTGGTGGGTCCGAATGGGACGGGTAAGTCGACGTTGCTGCGGTTGATGGCGGGG
>Ga0335074_10001434_pt1 | contig 32329 bp, 27 predicted proteins | sample Lox_Sample_23_FD_206715 | JGI IMG/M metagenome (GOLD analysis project Ga0335074, IMG submission 206715) | Soil microbial communities from Loxahatchee National Wildlife Refuge, Florida, United States - Lox_Sample_2.3 | ecosystem: Environmental > Terrestrial > Soil > Wetlands | place: USA... | reverse complement strand
AATGATCGTCAAACAGGAGATGAATGGTGACTTCACGCTCCAACAGGTTGTAGGTACCTACAAGTATCTTTGGACTTTTCAACGTAACCCGAACCTGGAACTTGTCGCGTTCAATGCATCCTATGACGGCGTCGCATTTCTCGGCATCAATTGCACTGACTTTTATAACGTAAATGGCTTGTGGTTGCCGCGGCAAATCAAGGAAACTGACTGGCCATCTGGAGGCGGAGGGCACTCTAGTAAGACAGTGTTGATCACAAATGCAACGTATACAATCGGGGCTAAGTCGAACACTCCCGTGAGTTATTTTATTGTCTGGCCCTTACACAGTATCGTCTTAGATGAACGGATCAACCGCACGTTTAAAATCCAAACCGGGAACTGACGTTCATTTTTGCCATTTAGCAACCTTAGAAATCACACTAATAAAGAGTTCAACTTGCGTCCCGTCGCTCCGATTCGCCAATTTTCGCACGCACTTTAATTATCTGACTTGGTTATAATACTTTTTCACCTTCAGTTTTCCATCGAGGATACGGCCATGCGAAAAATATTGTGTTCATTGATGTATATTGCAGCGTTGTTGCTATCCTCTCTATTTTCCACACACGACACTCTCGGCGCAGCTGCTGCGCCCACGACCGCACCTGCTGCAGCCGCAACTGCGCCTGCGCAACTGACGGAACAACAGTGGAATGATCTCTTCGATAATTATGCGAAACAAATTGTTTCGTTGCAAATGAATTTAACTATGCGAACGCTGTCTTACACAAGTAATGAGATGGCGCAACGCACAAATATAATGTTAGCGAAACTAAACTCGATGACTAAGGTCACCGCTGGGTATAGAGTGACCAATAGCATTATAAAGTTGCGTTGGGTAATCGCTTCCGGGTTAGTGAACACGGAAACAACTCAGGTCGAAGGAGCGCCGGCTCCCGGCTTACCAATATTCCATCAAACATATGAGGGGAGGCCGGCTCCAGCCGAGCCAATACTCCATGAAACATGGGTGGTGGGGCCGAATATGGTCTGGCAACTTATGTTTAACGACGGAGAAGCTGCGAATGTGCTTATTTCTAAACGCGATAGCGAAACATGGCGACAGGGTGCGCCTTCGGATTTCGGATTAACCAACTTAAGCCAGGTCTGGATGCCCTTCAACAGGTCTATAGGTGACGGATTACCAGCAAATTATAACAGCAGTCAGTTGTTTCACTTGATCGACCAGAGCTACGATCCGTCGACCGGGCTTATAACGTTGACATATGTTCAGGTGCATCAATTTTTACCTCCGGGTCGCATAGGCCGCATGGAATTCGTATATGAGCTGAAGCTGGATGGGGGACTGCGCATATACCGGGAGTCGTTTAAAGCACTGGGTGGTCCTGATGGAACGTTGAATTTTGAGGATGCGGAATATAGCGGATTCGAAAAAAGCAATGGTATCTGGTTTCCCACCTCCATTCACCAGCGAGTTTGGATGGAAGCTGGCAAGCAGCTCTACATGGACAATTCATTAACCATTAGTGATCTGATTGTTAATGGTAAGTTGCCGCCTGATACATTTGTTTTTACGCCTCCAACTGGTGCGATTATGACAAATTTTAGTACGAATGTTATAAATTCGCCGCCCCCATTCTATGAAAATGGCCCATCAGTTTATGAACCTTACACAGTCACCACGCTGGCTGGATCTGCCAAGACATCAGGCAGCGAGGACGGGGTGGGAAGCGCTGCAGAGTTTAATGATCCAGTAAGTGTGGCGGTAGACAACTCCGACAATATTTATGTCGCTGATCTTTTGAATGATACGATACGAAAAATAACGCCCGACGGTATGGTAACGACCTTCGCCGGAAGAGCGCGTCATAAGGGCAGCGCGGATGGGTCGGGCAGGGTCGCGCGTTTTGACTGGCCAGGCGATGTGGCAGTGGACGGCGTGGGCAACGTTTACGTGTCGGACTATAAGAACGATACAATACGGACAATAACGCCCGACGGTATGGTAACGACCCTTGCCGGACAAGCCGGCCAGGAAGGCAGCGCGGATGGAGCGGGCAACACCGCACGGTTTGATCGTCCATGCGGCTTGGCGGTAGACAGCGCTGGCAACGTCTATGTTGCGGACTATGGCAACGACACGATCCGGAAAATCTCACCCGATGGTATGGTAACAACCCTGGCAGGACAGGCGGGCCAGCAAGGCAGCACGGATGGGATGGGCAGGGCCGCGCGATTTTATCATCCAACCGGCGTGGCGGTGGATGGCTCTGGCAACGTTTATGTCGCGGACGACTGGAACAATCTCATCAGGAAAATTACACCTGCCGGAGTTGTAACGACCTTTGCCGGACTGGCAAATAGTAGAGGCAGCACGGATGGAAAGGGCAATGCCGCGCGATTTGACAGTCCAAATAGCATTGCGGTGGATAGTGCTGGCAACTTGTATGTAACGGACCAGATCAATAATACGATCCGAAAAATCACGCCTGCAGAAGTTGTCACGACTCTCGCCGGACTGGCAGGTAGTTCAGGCAGCGCGGATGGTACGGGCAGCGCTGCGCGATTTTATTCTCCATGTGGCATGGCAATAGACGGCTACGGCAACCTGTATGTGGCGGATGCTGCTAACAATACGATTCGGAAGTTAACCATCCAAAAATAATTATTGTTGATCCTCATGTATGAATCTCAGAAATCGCATCGACAAATAGTTCAACTGGCGCCCCGTCGCCCTTCGTTTGTCTCCTGTAATCTATCTCTTGTGACCTTATCTGTGTTCTCGTCGCCCCGAAGCGTATGAATGCGAATTTACTGTCAACGCCGCATTAGGCCGATACAATAAATATAGAAGATAGGCGCTTAGGCCCCTTTTAAACAAAATGTAAACGTGTTTGGCGGGTCATCGTGCGATATACACAACGCATGCGTCGGGGTGAAACAATCGGTCGGCGCGGCATCGCCGGCGCCGAACCGCCGCCGGCGACTGCTGGTCCGGCAGGGCAATATAAACCTTCGCCCGGCGCAAACTCGTCCACCGAAATTGCGACACCTGGCTCTGAAACTGTTTCCGAACTCCGGCAGTGGCCGGAATCGGACCTTCCCTCCGTGGAAACGCCGTGGCCTGTTCCGCGAAAACGGCTGGAATTGTCCTGTCTTTTTGTCGGCGCGTTTGGGTTTCTTTTGCTCGCGTCGCCGGTCTACCTGTTTTTTTCCCGCCACATCATGGTGCACGTTTTCTCGCTCTCCGACATCCAGTTGATGCAAACGTCCGACGCGATGAGCCTGCGTCTGATCGAATTCGCCATCGGCCTGGCTGGAATACTGCTGTTGCCCTTTGTTTCGCACCGCTGGCGGGCGCGGCTTATGCTTTCCGGCGGGCTGGGCGTGCTTGTGCCGATGTTCATTTTTCTTGCGCCGCAATCGACGTGTCTGATGATCATCGTTTATCCGGCATTGGCCCTCCTTGCTCTGGTGAGCCTGGACGCCGTTACAGGCATAAGACCCGCGGTTCCCGAATCCGACCATTTCCGCGCCCTCCAGCTTGCCGCTTCCGGCGCCGCTCTTTTACTATGGTTTCCTCCGGCGGCGGTGGCCCTGCATGGCCGGCAAATCGACACCATGGTGCAATATCCTTCCACGATGCTGATTCATGTATTAATTCTCATTGGATCGCTGAGCCCCTTCGCCGCCGCCTGTATTGGCCTGGCCGGCACATTCGTACCTTATAAGCGCAGCCTGAATCTCGCCGGGCGGCTTTTGGGCACGCTCGGCCTCTCCATGAGCATGTGTTTGGGGCTGTACACGTCAATGTTTAACATCGATGTGCTTTTCGGCAAAGGTCATCAATGGAGAAGCATGGAAATGCTCTGGATGTTTATGATCGTCGCCGGCGCACTGCTGCTCACGTGGGCTGGATTTACCCAGCGGCTGATTCTTTCCGCGGTCCAGGAGCGGGAAATTCAACCGATAGAAGGTCTCTAACATAACAGGGCGGGACCGCGACGCCGCATGGGGCCCCAAAGGCACCGCGTCCCGAACGGTTGGGCCGCAAATGGCCTGTTATGTTAGAGACCCTGAGGAGAATCAATGAAACTATCAAAACTGGTCGTATTTTCGAGTGCGGCGCTTCTGTTTTGCCTGATCCTGGGAATTTTGGCCATGACGTCGTCGGCTCAAAATTCCGCGCCGGCGCCAAAAGTGATTCATGAACCCATCGAATGGTACGACATCTGGATTCCCACAACCGACGATAAAAATTTGCCGCGCGTTCTTTTGATCGGCGATTCGATCACCCGCGCCTATTACCCGGCTGTGGAAATGAAGCTCGAAGGCAAAGCGCTCGTGGCCCGCCTGACCACGTCCAGCTTCGTTTCCGATCCGGCGCTTCAGGATGAAATTGCCATGGTCCTCACCAACTATCATTTCGATGTCATTCACTTTAACAACGGCATGCACGGCTGGGCTTACACCGAAGATGACTATAAAAAATATTTTCCACAGTTTGTTCAAACCATTCGGCGCTATGCGCCCAACGCCAGATTAATCTGGGCGACCACGACCCCGGTTCGTGTGGCGGGAAATCTCCATCAACTGGATCCTCGGACGGATCGCGTCAAAGTTCGCAATCAGATCGCCGCCGCGTATCTGGCCGGGCTGAATATTCCCACGGACGATTTGTTTACCCTGGTTTTAAATCACCCGGAGTATTACACCACCGGCGGCATACACTTTATTGCTCCGGGCATTAACGCCGAGGCCGCCCAGGTGGCGACCATCATCGAAAAATATTTACCCGCGCCGCCACCGGCAAAATAAAAGCACCGCCGGCTTCCGCCGGGGCAAATCGTTATAGGACGCGACGGGCGTCCGAAAAAATATTGTGGCCCCGGCAATCGCACCGCTTCCCGCGCTGCGCTTTAATCCACGGGTCAAACTCCTCCGGTTTTAAATTATTACCATGGACCAAATATCCCGGCGATGCCGATGGGGAATATCAGGCGGCCATGCTTAATTAAACGCGAATGGATGTTCTATCGGACAAATCTATTCGGAATTGCGCGTTATAAGCGCATGGCCATTTTGCCGTTAAATGCCGAAATCGAACGCATGCAAGTGCCCCATGAACAAACGACAATTCAGCCGGCGGGGGTTTACTCTAATCGAGATGTTGGTGGTGATCGTTTGCATCGTTTTATTGGTCGCTTTGCTTTTGCCGGCGCTGACCATGGCCCAAGCGCTCTCTCAGAGCACGGGATGCACTTCTAATCTGCGGCAACTCGGCACGGCGTACAACGAATACCTTTCCACGTGCCAGAATCAGTTCGTCGCTTATTCTGATGTTGCCCCAAACGTAAGCGTTTGGATGACCGAAGTGGTCGGGTATATCGGCAACAATCCGACGCCGCCGACCACGACGACTACGTACTATCCATCGACGTCGCAATTGAAGGTCTTTCAATGCCCGTCAACAGCGCCTTTTATGTCTCAGCCATTTCGTTCCCAGCCCTATCTGGATTACAGCAGACACGCCAACAAGTTCGCTGTAACCGGCGCTAAAGAATCAAAATATCCCTATGCTTCTGAACCCGACACCGCCTGGACGCCGTGGTTGTTTTATACCGGAAATACCAACAACCTGGCCGTCAAAACGCCCAATGTTTACGCGGGCAGCTACGGCTTCAATGAATTCAACGATTCGTTCACCTTTTTGTCCCCATGGAATACGAATGCCTCGGGTTTTGGAAATCCCTCTGGAGAAGAGGTTAGCTACACCGGCAATTCATACGCTTCCGACGGTGGATTATATGGATATGATGTCACGGGTTATTTCAGCATGAACAACAACGTCACCCCGGGGCCTCAAACTCCCCTGTTTGGAGATTGCGGCTGGTACGATGCATGGCCGAATACCTCTGGCGATTACGCCACAACCAGGAGCTATACGCTTCAACCGACCGGGTCGATGATGTCGGAAAAAGGTACTTATACCACGATCGACAATCATCTTGATCGATTCCTCATCAATCGCCACAACAACGCGATTAACATGGTCTTTCGCGATGGCCACGCTGACCACATTCCGCTTTCTCAGCTCTGGCAACTGCATTGGTCGGCCGATTTTATCCCCAATACCTCGGTGACGGTCACCAGCGAAAATTGATTACTCTTAACTCACCAGATTGCACTCGATTGTTGCGCTCGAAAACTACAACACGCTTCGCACTACGCCGCCGTCGGCCCGCAGGGCCGCGCCATTGGTGGCGCTGGCCGGCTCGCCGCAAACATATGCCACCATCGCTGCAACTTCCTCCGGCTTCTCGAAGCGCTTCAAAAGCGAGCTGGGTCGCACGGAGGCAAAAAATTCTTTTTCCAGCGCCGATATATTCGTTTGCTTCGCCGCCGCCAGATTATTTAAAAAAACCTCCACACCTTCCGACCGGGTCGGTCCCGCCAGAACGGTGTTAACCGTCACGTTTGTGCCGGCGCTTAATTCCGCCAGTCCGCGTGCTACCGCGATCTGCGCTGTTTTTGTCATCCCATAGTGAATCATCTCCGCCGGAATGTTCACCGCCGACTCGCTGGAAATAAATACAATCCGCCCCCAGTTGGCTTTGAGCATTTTGGGAAAATAAAACCGGCTCAGGCGAACCCCGCTGAGCACATTGACTTCAAAAAATTTCAGCCACTTCTCATCGCTGATTTTTTCAAATTCCATTGGCTCAAAAATACCCAGGTTGTTTACCAGAATGTCTACCTCCGGCACGTCACTGGCCGCCTTGGCGCATCCCGCCGCGGTTCCCAGGTCGGCGGCAATGCCCTTCACTTTTGCCCCCACGCGATGCTGCGTGATTTGCTTTACCGCCGCGTCCACGCGCTCCTGGGTTCGGCCGTTAACCCAGACGTGCACTCCTTCTCCGGCAAGTAAATCGGCGATGGCCCAGCCGATTCCCGCCGTCGACCCGGATACCAGCGCTTTTTTTCCTTTAATTCTCAAATCCATAAAAATCCCCAAAAAAAAGTTCAACGTGAATTCTAGAGCTTCAAAATGGTTGGATCAAAAAGTGTAAATTGCCGCGCGTCTTTAGCTTTGCACCGGCGCCAGAAGGGGCCGCCACGCCGAACCATTCGGCGTATCCTTTACTTCCGCGCCGAGCTTCAAAAGCTGCTTGCGCAATTCATCGCCGGCTGCGTAATCTTTCTTTTGCCGCACCGCGTCGCGCCGTTTCATCAGATCTTCTATACGCTGTTTATTTTCCGCCGGCAGCGCCCGCAGCGGCGCAAAAATCACGCTTAATACATGATCCACTCGTTTCAGGCACCATAATGCCGAACGGGCCTGAGCATAGGAAAATTTTTTCTGCTTAAACAGCGGACCGGCCCAGGTAAACAAGGCTCCGATCGCGCCTGCAATGTTCAGATCGTCGTCCATGGCCCGCTGGAATTCTCCCAAAAACACCGCGTCCGCTTTTTCCAGCGCCGGCTGATGTGCTGCCACAGGAGCACCGGGTCCGGCAAAATCCCCGTCGCCCGCCGCTTCATCCACGGAACCAACAGCCGTGATAAGTTTTTCCGCCAGGTCGCGCAGCTTGGTGATAGCGTCCGCGGCTTCATAAAGGCCTTGGTGCGTAAAATTCATTGTTTCGCGATAGCGCGTGTTAATCAGCGCCCAGCGAATGACCAGCGGATCGAACCCCTGGGCCTCCAGGTCGCGTATGGTGAAAAAATTTCCCTTCGACTTGGACATTTTCTCGCCATTGACCATCAGATGCCGCGCGTGCAGCCAGTAACGCACGAAAATTTTGTCCGTAGCGCCCTGGGATTGCGCGATTTCGCACTCATGATGGGGAAAAATGTTGTCCTCGCCACCGGTGTGAATGTCCAGTGTTTCGCCGAGTATTCCCATGGCCATCGCGCTGCATTCCACATGCCAGCCCGGATAGCCCTCGCCCCATGGCGCGGGCCAGCGCATCAGGTGCTTCTGGTCCGGTTTCCAGAGAAAAAAGTCCGCGGGATGGCGCTTGGCCGCCTGCAGGTTCGTGCGTCCGCCGGCGCCATGCGAAAGTTTATCAACCGAATTGCCGGACAACCGCCCGTATTCACCGAAACTACCCACATCGTAGTAAACCACACCGTCCGCGCCGACATATGCATGGTTCTTCTGAATTAATTCCTGAATCAATTCGATGAAACTTTCTATATGGCGGGTGGGGCGGGGCATAATGGCTTCTTTTTTTTCCGGTGTATCCGCCGCGTCGTAGTCGGCCACGACCTCCAGCCGCAATCGACGGGCGTCATCCAGAAAAGCGCGCACAAAAAAATCGGCCACCTGGAATGGATCGTTGGGATTTTCCACGGCGGCCTTGCCCGATTTTTTGTTTTCCTTCATTTTTTCCACGGCCAGTTCCAGCTTGTCGCGTCCGGCGCCGTCGGCGATCTGGTCGTCGGTCATGTGCCCCACATCGGTCATGTTCATCACGTGCCGCACGCGCGCTCCGCGTAATTCCAGATAACGCCGCAACACGTCTGCAAACAGAAACGCCCGAAAATTTCCGATGTGCGCGAAGTCGTAAACCGTGGGACCACACGTGTACATGCAAACATCGGCGCCGCGCAAAGGATCGGCCGGATCGGGACCTGGCCGCAACGGCGTAAAATCCTCGATCTGGTGGGTCAGCGTGTTATAAAAGCGTGTGCTCATCGGGGTTCTTTTTTTACTACCTCGGGGACTACGCCGAACATTGTATGCGGTGGGGACGATTTTTTACCACATCCCAAAAGGGCTTGTGGTGCGCGGTAAAAAAAATGACTGTTTGACGTGCTGCTGGTTTTAATAAAGCTAAAGAGGGAAATCACCGGGCCAGAAAATCGATCGTTCGTGCGATTGTCGAACGCATATGGTCGCGCGGAACGATACGGTCGACAAATCCCTTTTCCTTCAGGAACTCGGCGGTCTGGAATCCTTCCGGCAGCTCCATGCGAATCGTGTTGGCGATGGTGCGCGGACCGGCGAAGCCGATCATGGCCCGCGGTTCGGCGAAAATCAGATCGCCAAGCATGGCAAAACTCGCGGTTACTCCGCCCGTGGTCGGATCGGTCAGAATGCTCAGGAACAACCCGCCGGCGTTATGGTGGCGGGCCAGTGCCGCGGAAGTTTTGGCCATTTGCATCAGGCTGATGGCGCTTTCCTGCATTCGCGCGCCGCCCGAGCAGCAAACCACGACCAGCGGCAGGCGCTCCCGGGTGGCGCGTTCAATCGCGCGCGTGAGTTTTTCACCGACTACCGCGCCCATCGAGCCGGCCAGAAAAGAAAAATCCATTACCGCCAGAATCACCGGCCGGCCTTTTACAAAAGCACTGCCCGTGAGAATCGCGTCTTTGCTCTCGCAGATTTTCTGAGCTTCAGCAAGCTGCTGTTTGTAGGCCTTTCGGGCGGAAAAGCCGAGCCGGTCGATGGATATCAGGTTTCCGTCCAGCTCTTCAAACGTTTCCTGGTCGACGAGCATTTGCACCCGCTTTCGCGCGGGCATACGGAAGTGATAATCACATTGCGGGCAGGTATGCAGCCGATCTTCCATTTCCTTGCGGTAAATCATCTGGGTGCATCCGGGGCACCCCAGCCATAAACCCGCTGGAACATCAACATGTTTGCGCGCTTTTCCCGCAGGCGCATGCGTTTTTGCGATCTTGGCGATTGTTGCTTCAGTCATAATTTTTTATCCCGCTGCAATCCATTGCACTCGGGGTAGACATCCCCATTAGCTAATAGGGGACATACCCCATAACACTGCCGCTATTCCCGAGCGTCAGATGATGGCCTCCATGATAGTACTCCCGGTCAGGTATGGCAATAGAATTTTTAAAAATTTATGCGGTCTAATTTTTGTGAAATGCGTAAAACTTTTTCTTAACATATTGTAAAACAGGTGGTTAGGATCAATTATGTGCTCTGTGTAAATTATTTCTCTATGTATATCATATTGCTTTAAAAATTACTGGTTTTCTTCTGGCCACCCGTTCAAATTCCTGAGCGACTGTGATGCCTTGGGCATTCATGTTGGATGTTTGTGAAATAAAAAACAAACTTATTTGAAAATTTTTTTGTTTTTTTCCTTCACAGACCGCTTTAAGCCGAGATACAATCTAAGTGGTTGCAAGAGGAGCTGCACCGATGAGTTGGTCGGATTCCAAGTTGCAAGATTTGGCCCGCCAATTGGCCTTCACGCCTATTCAGAAGCGCCGCGAGCAGCTCCTGGCCGCGGTGGAACTTTTGGCACAAATCGACGCCGGCGAAGAATATCCCTGGGAATTTGTTCTCTTTCGCATCACCGGTTTCAGGCCGCGCGAAGTTGAGCAATATCAATTTACCGGCCGCGCTCTTTTGTCGGACTTGGCGCGCCTCGTCGAAGACGTTTCGGAAACGCTCGAGATTCGCGCCGACGACGCCGGTGATACGGTTCTTTCTCTCGAACAGGTTACACAGCGCTTCAACGTATCGAGTAAAACAATTCAGCGCTGGCGGAGGCGCGGGCTGGTTGCTATGCGCTATGTTTATCCGGACGGTGTAAGGCGTATCGGATTCCGCCAGCGCGACCTTGAAACATTTAATACGCGCTTTAGTCAGCAGGTCGCCAAATCGGCGCGTTTTCGCCAGTTGTCCAGTGAAGAAAAAGACCAGATCATCCGCCGCGCCCGGCGGCTGGCGGCGCAATGCCATTGCTGCCTGAAAGTGATTTCCCGGCGCATTGGCCGGCGTCTTGACCGCAGCCCGGAAACCATCCGCTACGTCATCCGCCGCTACGATATTGAGCACCCGCATGACGCGATCTTCCCCATCGCCGAGTCAGTCCTTACCGAACAGGACCGGCGCATCATCGTCGATTGTTTTGATCGCGGCATTTCCGTCGATTGCCTGGCGCGCCGCTACTGCCGTACGCGTTCGAGCATCTACCGCGTCGTGAATCGGGAGAAAGCCCGGCGAATCAAAAATCTCGACGTTCACTTTGTCGCTAACGAAATTTTCGATCATCCCGATGCCGGGCAAATCGTTCTGCAGGTTTTGCCGCTCAAGGCTCGCCGCGACACGATTTTGGAAAAACAGCCGGCCGAACCGTTATCAACGCGGGTGCCCAACAATGTGCCGATTTACCTTGCCGAGGCCTTTAACAAGCCCATCATGCCGCGTCCGCTGGTCATCGACGCGTTCCGCAGGATGAATTATTTCAAGGCCTGCGCCGCCCGGCTTCAGACCCGGCTCGATCCCGCCGCGGCCCGCATGCCGGACCTGCAGACCATCGAGGATTTGCTGGCCAAGGCGTCCAGAATTCGCGATGAACTTCTTCAGTCTCATCTCCGCGTTGTCGTGCATGTGGCCCGCAAACATCTGCGCGCCGGCGAGGATCTCTTCGAATTGATCTCCGACGGCAACCTGTGGCTGATGCGCGCCGTCGATAATTTTGATTTTTCACGCAACGTCGCCTTCAGCACCTATCTGACTTACGTGCTGATGAAGAATTTCGCTCACCGTTTCGGACGGCGGAAAACCACGGGCGTTGGCCGCGAACGTCTGGTCCTGGCCCAGGATGATCTTCTGGACCAGATTGGCGCTGTGTCGCAGCCCAGCGTTCCCGACGCCGTCGATATGCTTCTGCTTCAGGGGCGACTGGTGGACGCGCTGGCTCGCCTGCCGCGGCGCGAACGCGATCTGGTCGCGGCCCACTATGGCCTTAAAGCCGGCCAGTTTCCGGCCAGCCTCTCGCAGATTGCCGAAGAGATGGGCATCACCAAAGCACGCGTGCGGCAGCTCGAAGTACGGGCTCTGCGGCGCCTGCGGCGCATGATGTCCCAATCTCAGCCCCAGACCCAACGGCCACAGCAAACGCCAATCGCTTCCGAAATCGAAACGCCGGCGCTGGTACCTGTCTCAAATTGATTTTCCACTCCTGGCACATACGATGCTTGTCAAAGATGCCGCATCAGCAAATCGCGCGTTATGATGGTTTTTTCATATATCCCGGGAGGACCGGCCATGTTAAAAACGTTCTCAACGATAGCGGCCGCAATGCTTTTATCTGTTCTGGCGATCGGCGGGCTGCTCGCCTGCCAGCAAACCCGGGTGTATGGCGATTCAGGAGCGGCAGGGGCGAACAATTTTTCGATCCAGAGTTCCGCATTCGATAACGGCGCGTGGATTCCCACAAAATTTACCGCGGACGGTCAAAACCTTTCGCCGCCGCTGTCCTGGAGCGGCGCGCCGAAGGGAACACAGAGTTTTGCCATCATCGTGAGCGACCCCGACGCTCCAGGTGCGGAGCCCTTTACGCACTGGGTCATCTTTAACATTCCAGCCACGGTGGGAAATCTTCCCGAAAACATAACCAACCAGGAAAACCCCGATCAACCCGCCGCCGGGGTCCAGGGAAACAACTCTTTCGGGCAAATCGGCTATGGGGGCCCGTCGCCGCCGCCGGGGCCGGCGCATCATTACCATTTCACGATCTATGCCCTGGACGCTACGATGAATCTCCAGCCGGGATGCTCCGCGGACGATCTGACCCAAAGCATGCAGGGGCACATTCTGGGGCAGACGGACCTCGTTAGACGCTACGGACGGTAAACGGCACGGTTTTTCACCACAACGACACAACGGCACGACGTTTTTTAACGCTGAGGATGTGGAGAAATTTTAATGTTTAACCACGGATCACATAGATTACTTGGATAATTTATATAATTAGCTTTTTGATGCTGGTCCTTTTGAAAATAGATCGGACACAATGACAACAAAGAACAAATTTTATAATTTTTTGTTCAAACGTAAATTCACATTGTTTTCCCCGGTGAAAACCGCAATAAAAAGGGTCTGGGATTTTTGGTTTAAAAATAAAATCGCAGCCATTATTTCCATAATTGCTGCTGTTGTTGTCGGTGTTTTGTAGATCAGAAGTTATTTTGTTTGCGATCAGATTTTATATGGCAATACCGCTTTATTTTCAGCTTATGGGGCAATTCTTGTGTTTTGGGATTTTCCCAGCCCTAATTCGCCAATTGTCTGGCTAACATATCCAACCAGTCAGTTTGTCTCCAGAAACTATGGCCTTAATCTTAATGGGTTTTTTGATTATTGGCTTGTGGTTATCACGTCTGGTCTAAATTGGTATGGTGTATTTGACGGCTTCATTTTGTTCCTAGTTGGAAGTCCAATTTTAAACCGACTTTGGATAAGATATGCGGTTCCGTTTTTTGAATAGGATTCAAAGCAGCCCACTACCAAAGCCTGAACAAAAGTTTAAGTCCATTTCCTTAAATGTTTTTTTCGTGTATTTTGCCTCTTTCATGGTTGTCAAACTTGAAAGGCACTAAATGCTAAAACGTGCGAAAATCAGCATCATCGGAGCAGGCAATGTCGGCGCCACCGCGGCGCACTGGGCCGCGGCCAAGGAGCTCGGCGACGTGGTTCTTCTGGACATTCCCCAGGTAGACGGCCTTCCGCAGGGCAAAGCCCTGGACCTTGCCCAGGCAGCGCCCATCGAAGATTACGATTCGCGAATCATCGGAACAACAGATTACGCGCCTACCGCCAACAGCGACGTGGTGATTATCACCGCCGGGCTGGCACGCACGCCAGGCATGAGCCGCGATGACCTGTTGATTAAAAACACCCAGATTGTCAAAGACGTCACCATGCAGGTTGCAAAAACTTCGCCGCACGCGGTGTTGATTGTGGTTTCCAATCCATTGGATGCGATGGTGTATGTGGCACACAAAGTCAGCGGCTTTCCCCATAAACGCGTGGTGGGCATGGCGGGCGTGCTGGACACGGGGCGCTATCGTTGCTTTATCGCCGCGGAACTGGATGTAAGCGTGGAAGACGTTCAGGCACTTTTACTGGGCGGGCACGGCGACGACATGGTTCCGCTGCCGCGCTATACCAGTGTCGGCGGCATTCCGCTGCCGGAACTATTGCCGGAGGAAAAAATCGAAGAGATCGTCAAACGCACGCGCGGCGGCGGCGCAGAAATCGTCAACCTGCTCAAGAAAGGTTCGGCCTATTACGCGCCTTCGGCCGCGGCGGTGCAGATGGCCGAGGCCATCATTCGCGATAAAAAACGCGTTTTGCCCTGCGCCGCGTATTGCGATAAGGAATACGGCGTCGGCGGATACTTCGTGGGCGTGCCGGTAAAGCTGGGCGCCGCGGGCGTCGAAGAGATTATTGAGGCCAGGCTCACCATGGAGGAAAAACAGCTCTTCAATGCGTCTGTGGAACACGTCAAACAACTCGTTGCACAGGTAAACATTTGAGTGTGGCTGTGCGGCGCCTGATTTTAGAATTTCGGTCAATGATGAAAAAGGCAATGACGCGTGCAAATACGAGGTAAAATCAAAACGACGATGGCTCTGTTGGCTTGCGCCGCGCTTCTTTCCGCCGGCGGCTGCATCGAGCGAACCATCACGCTCGTGACCGAGCCACCGGGCTGTGTGGTCTACCTCAACGACGTGGAGCAGGGCCGCACGCCGTGCACGGTTCCCTTCCAATGGTACGGCGATTACGACGTAAGAATCCGCGGCGAACAAAACACCGGCACGCCGGAGAACCCCCAGACAACTTACTATTACCTGCACACCCATCGCGTGGCCGAAACGCCCTGGTATCAGTTCATTCCCATCGACTTTTTCGTGGACATCCTGCCGTTTCAGGCTCGTGACGATAAAACCTGGGCTTTTATCGTTCCGCCGGTGCCCGATCAAAGTCCTGAACAATTGATTCAAAACGCCAAAGAACTCAAAAGCCAACTCCAGAGCGCGCCACAAACACAGCCATAAAAATCTATGTTTGTAGCCCGTGGACTGTCACCGGATATTTTTTATCTGTGTAATCAGTGTAATCTCTGGTTAATTCCCAGCGGACGCCGGCGCCGTTGCCGCGGAATGTTCTGCGGAGAAAACTTCCTCGCCACTGCGCCGCAGCGTCAACATCATCGCGTGCGGCGGACAGAACATGCGCAGGCGCAACCCCGCCTTGCCGATGCCCCGGTTAATCACCAGCCACGTCGATCCGATGCGGTGAATCCCCGTGCACATGTGCGGCGGCAATGAATCCAGCCTGAGCAGCGGCCGGCCCGCCGGCAGGCAAATCTGCCCGCCATGGGTATGGCCCGCGAGGCATACATCCACGCCTGCCGCGGCGGCGGCGTAAATCAGATCGGGATAATGCAAAAGCATGAGCTTAAAATCCGCAGGACGGACTTTTTGCATCGCGGCGGGGATGTCGGTGTCGATCCGGCGATGCTGCGCCAGGCCGATGATCGCCAGCCGCCGGTCGGCTCGCTCCAGGATCACCGACTGATTAACCAGGTAAACCGGACCGGCCTTCTGCAGTTCCTCCCCCAAACCCAGCGCGTCATGATTGCCCAGGATAAAAAAACATCCCAGCGGGGGATGCAGCACTTCCAACAATTTAAGTACGTTCGGCAGCGATTGTTTCCAGCGCCAACCGCGATGGCTCAGGTCGCCGGTAATGACCGCCATATCGGGCTCCAGCGCCGCCAGCCGCCGCCGCCAGTTCTGCAGCCGGTGGGTCCAGCGCGTGATGTGCAGGTCGGAAAGATGAAGGATGCTCAATCCGTCAAACGCCGGCGGAAGCGCCGGCGTTGGCAGTTCTACGTGATCGACTTTTAACCGTTGCATTTTTGGTTCGCCCGGGAATATATCCAGACCCGGAACATTTTAGGCGCGCCGGCAGCGAACGTCACGGGGGAGATTTTGCCTTCACGCCGTCGCGCGTTATTGGCGAAGCGCCGGCCTCGGACCGACAATAAAGTAAAGAATCGACCCGATAAAGGGTAATAGCAGAATCAATATCAACCAGAGAATTTTAGCGCCCGGCGAAGCCGCGCTGGTCAGAAGGGAAATGATGGCCCATATCCACAGAATCACGACGATAAGGCCGAAAATATCGCCGTAAGGGGAATAAAAGAAACCATCGCGCCCGTTGTCCCATACGATGTAAAAGGCTTGAATCATATTCATGACAAAACCTCCTGAAAACATCTTAGGTAATTCTAGGGCCGGGATATAAAGATTTCTCTTTTATAATTCGTTTAGAAATGCCCTGAATGTTGGGTGGTTTCGCATTTTCTCCAAGTCGCGTTCTGCCTCAATTGTTGAATGATCGGCAGGCATTTTGTTGCTTTTCCAACGGCTCGAATTACAATAACCGCTCTGCACCACTTTCAGCATGGATCGTCAAAACAACTCAGGGATACGGGTTGGTTTTTGCCTGCCTCTGCAACCGTCGGAGGAAAAATGGAATCAGACCTTGCCAGTGAACTGGAACGCTTAAGCAAACTCCACAACGAGGGCTCCTTAAGCGACGATGAATTCGAATTGGCCAAACACAAACTCCTGGATCAGGCGCTCCTGGGCGACGAGTTAAAACAGCGCGATCCGTACGGCGGGGTCATTCGCAGTTACGTGGCATTTCGAATTGCGCTCATGATACTTGGGGTCATCATATTTATAATTGCTCTTGTGCTGGTGCGGTCTCATCTCCAGTCCCTCCTGAATTTCAATTTTTCTAATTAGCTATAACGACGAAAACCTCTTGTTGACGATTGCTGGATTTTTGTGCCGTTTGTGCTTTTCGTGGTTACTGAAAGCTGAATCACACGTCCAGATTCTTCACATCCAGTGCGTGAAGCTCGATGTAGTTTCGCCGGCGTTCGACGTCTTCGCCCATGAGCGTGCTGAACATCGCTTCCGCGCTGCTCGCACCCTCCAGCGTGACCCGCAAAAGCGTCCGGCGCGCCGGGTCCATCGTCGTGGCCCAAAGTTCTTCGGCATTCATTTCGCCCAGGCCCTTGAAGCGTTTGACTTCGATGCCATGCTTGGCGATTTCATGAATGGTCGAAACAATGTCGCTGAGTCCCGCGATGTCCCGTTTAAAATCCTCGCCATTTTCAATCAGATAGCGCGTCAGTTTGCGTTCGCCGCTGTCCAGCTCTTCGATTTTGAGGGACCAATCTTCGATGGGCAGACCAAAGCCTTTGAGTTTTTCAAATAGTTTCTCCAGCTCGCGGTTTTCCAGCAGCTCTTCATTTTTCTCCAGGCGTTTCTGGGCTTTTTTGCGGGCCTCGGCGGCTTCCGCGGCCTCCGCCCGGGTTTTGGCGTCAGGATGCCCGTTGCCGCCTGATGCATCCGCCAGATCGACCGTTCGCGCCGCGGCCTCCAGTTCGTCGACCTTGTTTTTCTCGCAGTAATCTTCGTAACTTTCCGCGTCAAAAAAGAACGTCTCTTTGGAATCCAGTATCACGCGATAGTGCGGCAGCGTCTCATGCTCGCTGCGCAAATCCAGAAGGCTGGAAAATTGCAGGCCGCGCCGCTCGGCCACGGCGGCGAGGTCCTGAACCTGCTCCAGAAGCTGGATGATTTTTTTCAGATCCGCCCCGCGATAGCGGGTCTTTTCGCCTCCCTTTTTATCCCGGATCACCAGACTAGTGCCGTCAACGCCGAGGTCCAGCAGGGTTCGACGCATGGCCGCCTCGTTACGCACGTATTCGACGTGCTTTTTCCGCGTCACCTGATACAGCGGCGGCTGGGCAATGTAGACGCGCCCGTCGCGGATCAACTGGGTCATCTGGCGGAAGAAAAAGGTTAATAGAAGCGTGCGAATGTGCGAACCGTCCACGTCGGCGTCAGTCATGATGACCAGTTTGCCGTAGCGCAGTTTGGACATGTCCAGGTCGGCGGCGCCGATACCGCACGAAAGCGCCTGCACGATGGTGCGGATTTCCTCGTGGCCAAGCATTTTATCCACGCGGGCCTTTTCGACATTCAGGATTTTTCCCTTAATCGGCAGAATGGCCTGAAAAACCCGGTCGCGGCCCGCCTTGGCCGTTCCGCCTGCCGACTGGCCTTCGACGATGTAAAGCTCCGTCGATTCCATGTCGCGGCTGGAACAGTCGGAAAGTTTTCCCGGCAGGCCGCCGCTGTTGAGCGCCCCTTTGCGTGTCAGTTCGCGGGCCTTGCGCGCCGCTTCGCGCGCCTGGCGGGCCAGAATGCCCTTTTGAATGATTCGCTTGGCGTCGCCGGGATGTTCTTCCAGCCAGTTACCCAGCGCCTCATTCACGGCGCTGGAAACAAAGCCGTCCACTTCACCGTTGCCCAGCTTGTCCTTGGTCTGGCCCTCAAACTGCGGGTTCGGAACCTTCACGGAAATAACCGCGGAAAGCCCTTCGCGCAGATCGTCGCCGTTGGGCAATTCCTTTTCGTCCTTCACGATATTGTTGCTCTTGGCGTAAAAATTAAGCGTGCGCGTCAGCCCCGTTTTAAAACCGGACAAATGCGTGCCTCCGCCGGGTGTATTGATGTTGTTGGCGAAGCTGAATAAATTTTCGGCGTAGCCGTCGTTGTACTGTATGGCCACCTGGATGGAGAGCGGATTTTCCTTTCCCGGCTCTTCCTTTTCCAGATAAATCACTTGTGAATGCACGACGTCCTTGCCTTCGTTGAGCTGCTTGACGAATTGAATGATCCCCTTGGAATATTTGAATTCGTCTTTTTTGTTGGTGCGTTCATCGACCAGATAAAACGCCAACCCTTCATTCAGATACGCCAGCTCGCGGCAGCGCGCCACGATGCGTTCATAATCAAACGTGACATCGGGAAAAATCTGCGGATCGGGCCGGAACGTAACCTTGGTGCCGGTTTTCTGACGTTTGCCGATGGTTTTAAGTTCCGTCGTTTTTTTGCCGCGTTCAAAGCTCATGGTAAAAACTTTGCCGTCGCGGCACACTTCCACGTCCATCCACTCGGAAAGAGCGTTGACGACCGAGGCGCCCACGCCGTGCAAACCGCCGGATACTTTGTATCCGCCGCCGCCGAACTTTCCGCCGGCGTGCAAATCGCACATCACCACTTCGAGGGTCGATTTTTTTTCCGTAGGATGCATGCCCACGGGAATGCCGCGCCCATCATCGATAACGCTGACAGAGCCGTCCGCGTGTATGGTCACCCAGATGTTGTCGCAGTGGCCGGCCATGGCCTCGTCGACGGAGTTGTTAACGATTTCCCAAACGAGATGATGGAGCCCGCGCGTGGTCGTGTCGCCGATGTACATGCCCGGGCGTTTGCGCACCGGGTCCAGGCCTTTGAGCGCCTGAATCGCGGATTCGTCATATTTAGCGGTTACGGTTGCTGTCGCTGTCGGCTGGTCCTTAGCCATGAGCACTCCTGTAAGGTTTGTGTCCCGCAATATGTCGGGCGGCGTCCTTGCTCAAGATCCTCTAAAATTTTCTCCGGGAATAGCGCCTTTTCACGCTTGATTTTCCAGAAGAAAATTATACTTGAAAATCGCCATACCCACAACCCGCAGCCATCGCTAAAAACCCTTAAAAATAAGGGGTTTTTTATTGTTTTTTCGGCTGCTCCCGATTAAAAATTTGGCGTTCGGTTTTTAACCGTTATTTAACAAAGTTTTTTTGTTTTTTCGTCCGCCTGGACTGGTTCCTTCCGCGGCCGGCGGCTAAGATAATTCGTCTGGTGTGGTCCCTCTGACAATTCAAAAGCGGGGCACAGGCGCCTGGGAACTGAGGAACGAAACGTGTATGCGCATCGTACTTTACGGCGATTCAATGACGGAATACCTGCACGCTCCGCCGCGTGTTCTGACCGAACACCTGCAGCGGCACGATCCGGGGCGTTCCTTTGAAGCATTGAATTATGGCGTCGGCGCGACGCGTGCGGAACTGGTATTGTATCGGATGCTCTTTGAATATTGGCATGGCCGCCAGAAAATGTTGCCCTTAAGCGTGCTGCAGCCGGATGTAATCGTGCTTGAATCGTGCGCCGGAAACAATGGAATGGATCGCGAGGACGGATTGAAAGATTTCACCAACATCTGGGATCAGATCATCACCGCCTGCCGTACGCATGCCCCGGCAGCGCGGATTATTACGCACCTGAGCATTGCCTCTTCACCGCGCGTTCCGGAAGAAAATGCCAACCGTCTGTTCTTCCGGGCCGGCCCGGAAATTTTCGCCTATCGCCATCACTGGAGAACCGTTTATCAGGACGTTTTTGCCGGATGGGCAACGCGAAACGGCCTGGAATTTGTCGATGTGCGCTCGCGCGTCGTGGAAATGGAAAAAACGGGGACGCCACGGCAGAACTGGATCGCCGCGGATGGCGTACATCCTAATGCGGCGGGTGTGGATTTAATCAGTTCGATGCTCTCTTCGGCGATCGCGCCCGGGCGCCAGCAGGAAGGTTCAGGGGTATGAGCACTAATGTAACAACCCCTTCAGCGGCGCCGGCGGTTAAACACCATCGAAACGGTATTTTGCTGCTCATCGCCGCCGAAAGGCTGCTCAAGGCCGCGGCCTTTATCATCACCGGCATCGCGCTGTTAAAGTTCGTGCATGTGGATCTGATTTTACTGGCGCAAAGCTATATCGATAAATTTCACCTCGACCCGCGAAGCCAGGGTGTGGAGTGGGTCTTGCGCAATGTGGCGCACATTCAACCATCGCAGATCAGGCTCGCGGCGCTGGGGGTGTTTTGTTATTCCGGCCTGTTTATCATTGAAGGCGTCGGATTGTATTATCAAAAAATCTGGGCAGAATGGCTGATTCTTTTTGAAGTGGCACTGTTTTGCCCTCTGGAATTTCTGGAAATTCAGAAACATCCCGCCATGTGGCACATACTGATCTTCATTGTAAACGTGCTGATTGTTTTTTATCTGCTGTTCTTGCGCATCTGGGCGCTGCAAATGAAACCAAGGGTCCGCAGGATAAAACCCCCTAAACCAAAGCCGCCTGAACCCAAAAAAGAAGAGGAGCCGCCCGATCCCACATTGTTAATCTTAAGGCGACGACTCGGAATATAGCTTTGGGGGAAAATAAAATGGCCCCGGCACCAAAGGCCAGGGCCATTCAACCGATCACAAAATTCCCTGTTGTCTGAATACTGAAAAACGGAATCTAAAAGTTTGTCTCTTCGCCGCTCGATCATCGATAAAATTCGATAATCAAACTCGGATTGATCTGGAACGGGATCTGCTCCGGCACCGGCAATGCGACAACCGTTGCTTCCATCTGTGCTGGATTAAATTCCAGCCAGCTTGGAACCTGGTGGCCGGCCAGGCCTTCCATATTTTCCCTTAGCAACTTGTGTGTTTTTTCCTTGAAGGTAATCACCGCGCCGATGGAAACCTGATAACTGGGAATGTCGACTTTTTTGCCGTTCACGCGCACGTGGCCATACGCCACGAGTTGCCGCGCCGCCCAAATGGATCGCACCACGCCGAGGCGCCTTACCGTATTGTCCAGACGGGTTTCCAGTAATTGCTGCAGCGTCACGGCGGTGTTGCCCTTGGCCCGCTTGGCGGTGGCCATGTAGCGGCGGAATTGTTTCTCCATCACGTTATAGTGGGCCTTCATGCGCTGCTTTTCGCGCAAACGGATGCCGTATTCGGAAAGCCTGCGGCTGCGAAAGCCGTGCATTCCCGGCGCGGTAAATTCGGTTTTGTTGTGTTTGGGCAGATCGACAATCGCGATGCCCAGACGGCGGGAGAGACGGACCTTGGGTCCGATATAACGGGACATAGAGACTCCTGTTTCCGCACGCGGACTATTTTAGGCGCATCCCGGCGCCCTCCGCGGCGACCAAAACCGGCGTACCCGAAGCAAAACAATATGCCCCGGGCCTTCTCGGCGAATGTCAAAGATCATTAAGGATACGTATCGCGGATGGTTAGTCAAGTTGAGTGGGAAAGGAATTTGTATGTAATGGCTCAATTTGAATTATCTTGTCTTGTGCGTTACTTTTTACATAACGCTATGAAAATACAAATCATTATCGCAGTACTGGCTGCCGCTCTTTTTTTAATGGGCTGTGGCCAACTAAGCGCCTCGTCCAGCACTTCTGGATCATCGGCTACCGAATCGGTGAGCGCCGCTCCCGCAGTGACCCCCGTTGCATGGGCAGCCATGACCGCCTGGCAACAGGGTGACAAAACCACAGCAATAAATGATTTTCTTAAAGCAGGCTGGAGTGCTCGTCCATTATTCCCTTCCAGCTCGATGTTAAGTCTTACTGAAGCCCAATACAGGGCGCTTGCAGAATCGGGAATTTCAAATGCCGCTTTGCAGGCGAAATTCAACGTGATGATATCCCAGCTTCAATCGCTGAATCAGGTGGCCATGGCGGTGGACCAGATCGGCCGCGATGCTGTCGCGAAAGGCGACAATGCAAAGGCGCAGAAGTATTTCACTTCAGTACAACAGTGTGGCACGGCGCTGGATAGTCCCGATTGCATGCTTATTGTTCAGCTTCGTGGCCATAGTATCATAAGGGTTGCTGATGAGGATTTGGCAACAATTGGACAATGACCGTGCCGCTTAACTCCGAATCTCCGCATACGCCGTATACGGAACAATCGACGCTGACAACACTCCCGCTGGTTTATCCACGCCGCGGAGACACAGGGCAATGACGTTTTTGCCATCTGGGCCGGTGTTGAGCCAGCAATCGGGAAGGAAAAAGTCTTTCTGGCCGCCATTCTGCCAATAGCGTCCGATGTTTTGGCCGTTGATAAAAATAAAACCGTTGCCCGAGGCCTCAAGGTGAACACACCAGGGAACCCAGACGCCGGCATCTGTGGCTGGCAGGGAGAAGGCCATGCGATGCCAGCTCAACAGCGCCGGAGGTTCGCTGGCCGGCGTTTGTTGCGGTAGCGCGTTTTTACTCCAGGATGAATCGTCAAATTCCGGATTCTGCCAGCCCAGGGCAATTCCGGTCGGCCCGCCGCCGTATTCCAGCGGGGAGATCATAATCGCGGGATCCAAAACTGCCGGGAGCGGAAAAGTGTTAATGTCGCTAATGCCATAAAGCTTTTCCATATCCGGGCCGCCATTGGGGTGACCCGTGTCTTCATACACCAGGTAAAGATTATTAGCGCCAGGACCAGCGCCGTTGGGTAGAGAGAAAGCCGCGGGCGAGACGCCATCCTTTGCGGCAAATAAAACTTTATTGATTAGTCCTGTTACGCCGCCCGCTGTCAATTGATCGACCTGAATCTTGTTTGCAACCATTAGAAGACCTGGTGCATTGAACCGGTAATAACTGAAACCCCCGATGTAATCGCCCAAATCCGCCAGTGATGCCGGGGCAGGTTTCCAAACCGTCGGAAGAGGATCGGCCTGCGTGCGGACTTCATTCAGCGCCACCTCGCCGGGCAGATTCACCGGCCGTGCGGGAAGAGTCTGCGGCTCGGGCAGCCATTGGCCCTGATCCGCGGACGTTGCTCCAGCGGGCAAATACAGTATTTTCGCGCCGAATGCTTCTAGTTCATAATTAAAATTGACTGTTGGTCCGCCGTTGATGCTGACGGTCGCCGCGCCCTTTCGCGTGAAATCGTGCAGCCTGGTGCGTACAAATAAATAATACCCGCCGTCCGGCGCTTGACGCGCCGCGACCTGAACGTCGCCTTGTGCGGTCTGGGCTTTTGTGTTTACGGCCGTGGATTGCGCCAGCGCCGGTCCGTGTTTCTGGATCATGGCCGCAAGGGCTTTGACGCGCAGATATTTTTCGCCCACGCCGCCGCACTCGCGAATGGGCGCGAAATAATCATAAGAAGTGGCAATGTCTTTGGCCGCCCAGGCGTCCATGTTGGTGCCGCCGAAGAGCATGTAATAGTTCATCAGGGTTACGCCGTTTTGCAGGCAGAGCAGCGTCAGATTGTTGATCTGGGCAGGTCCCAGGTTTGCCGTGTAATAATCGGAATTGGTGCGGAGCGACTGCGCGCCCTTCACATTTTCAAACCACCCGCCCTGAAGTTCCGCGACCATCAGCGGAGCGTCGGTCTGCAGTTTGGCGTATTTAATGGCGTCTTTAGCCGCGGCCTGAACGTTGTATCGAGGGTATTCGTCCATGGCGTCGAAAATTTGCCGGAGCTCGGGGTCCCGGCTGCCGATGATGCTTTGCCCCCAGTTGATAAACAACGGCACATCAATCCCGTCGGCCCGAGCCTGCCGGACCAGAGCGCGGAGGTAGTTTCTTTTCGCTGAATCCGGCACCTGCCAGACAAAGTCGTATTCATTTTCCACCTGGAAAAGGATCACGCCGGGCTCGCCCGGTTTTTTGCGCGTGATCTGGTGCGGCGCGACGACCGGGCAAACCGCTTTGTACCAGTGCAAACTCCACGCGACAAAATCCGGATCGTTGGTTCGCAGCCATGTGCCTTTATATTGCTCGCCTTTGTAACCCGACGGCTTTTTGGTCAGCAGCCACTGTGGAAATCCGCCCGTGTTCCACTCGGCGCAAACGTAGGGGCCCGGGCGCATGGAAACATACAGGCCGAATTCCGCGGCCATCGTGAGCCAGTCGTTCAGATCGGTCAGGTCGACCTTGGAAAAATCGTCCAGAGAATCCGGCATGGCGCGTTCGTGGTAATTCCACATCACATATACCTGGACGGTGTTGAATCCAGCCTCTTTGATTTTCTCAAAGCGCGCCGGCCATAGCGGCTTGGGGCAGCGGGAATAATGAAACTCGCCGGAGTACATCAGGAATGGTTTGTTTTCCACGTACAGGCACCGGCTGTCATAGCGGACGCGATCGGGATGGCTGAATTGGCGCGGCGGAAGATCGCCCGCGTCGTTCTGCGCCTCCGCCGGCGTAGTGAGTCCCGCGCCTGGGATTAATCCAGCGGCGGAAACGAGTCCGGCCACGCGCAGAAAATCGCGACGATCCATTCTGGAAAAGTTTTGTTCTTCCGCCATAACCAAGATCTCCTTCGAACCGCCAAAATGATACAACGCTTTGGCCTGTGGTGCAGTGTCGGGATGCGCGATTCTGAATAAGTTATTATCATGCCGGAGAGTAAGACCAGCTTTAATCATTTAGCGCCGCCATTAGCTATACTTCCAAACATGCTCTGGAGTTTTTATGGATCGCCGTGATTTTCTCAAAGCGCTGGGGTTAACCGTCACTGCTGTGACGGCGGCAAGCGCTTCCGGATCGGTCGACTGGGCGCCGTGGGATATACAGCCTGTTCCCAGCACGCCCAATGACGCAATTCCCGATCTTGATGAACTCGCCGGCGACTGGTGGCGGGCCGCGGACCTGCGTTCGCTTCCGGCAATCAGTAATTTCTTCGGCGGCCTTCAAGCTGGTGAAAACATCTTCGCTATCGAGGCTCTGACTTTTCCTCCTTATGCCCAGGGCCAAAACACCGGCGTTCTGTCGATTAACGGCAATCCAGTCGATGCCCAGGAGTTTCGTTGGTTCCCCTATCAGGTTTTGCGCCGTTGTACCGTCGGCGCTGTTGGTATCCAAACCACCGTGCGCATGGCTTGCGCCCAGCGAATTGTTTTTTTTAGCGCCGTCCTGATGAATCAAGGCAATACCACCGCAAACTTTACCCTCGATATCTCACTGCAGGCGCTTATTCGGGCTTATCCCGATGTCGCCTGGACCTGGGACCATCCAGCACCCGACAAGCCCGGCGAATTTCAGGCACAAGTTTTGCCCGGCGGTAACTCACTGATCGTGCGCGATCTTAAAACATCGGCACGGACGGCGTTTGCCTTCACCGGGCCAATGTCCGAAGCAACAAACACCTATGGAGACATCCACGAGTTGCCGCCTGATGTTTTGCGCGCCGCCGGTGATCATGGCCTTGCATCATGGAGCGTAAAGCTAAAGCCCGCTGATTTTTTGGTGATTCAACTGGCCATGCTGGTGGACGATGTTGAATCGCGGATTTTGGCGCAGGCCGCGGATTACACGGGAGCCGGGGTCGGGAGCTTTGGCAACGCCTTTGACTCTATAAAGAACGACTGGCAGGACCGTTTCAACGCCGCATTTACGCCGGGCAGCGCTGTTTTTTCCGGCCATTTGCCGCTGCTGCAAACTTCCGACGCCAAACTCCGGCGCATCTATTATATGTCCGTAGCTTCGTTGCTCTGCATGTTCCGCACGGACATGCCCATAGCCGACCGCGTCTATGTCACCAACAGCCCTCAGTACGGCGTTTCGCTCATGTACTTCTGGGACACATTCACCTGGGCTACCGTCTTTGCCCTGCTGGACCCAACGGCGATGAAAAACACCTTGCGCCGCTGGCTTAAGCTCGACATTCATAACTGCTATGCCCAGGACAGTCTCACCGGGCGCGGCGTCGGCCCGTGGTATAGTTTTAACGATTTCACGGTCTTTTCCCTGATTGAGCGGTATATCTGCGTCACCGGTGATTTAACTTTTCTACACGAGTCGATCAATGGTCTGTCCGTTGTGGAGCACCTTGAGCAACTCGCAACCTGGTGGAAAAAACTGGTTCGGCCGCCAAATCCTATGGCCGATTATGGCGCTGTAAACAATTTACTGGAGTGCGTTCCGACTTATATCGACGTGGTTCCTTCGCTTAATGCCGCGAACGTCTGGATGATGCGCCGCATGGCGGCGTTGCGCGAAATGGCAGGCGATCATGCCGGTGCTTCTGCGCTCCAAACCGAAGCCGAGGTGCTGGCAAAAGAAGTTCTTGGACTTTATGTTCCCGGCCAAGGCGTCTGGGAAAGCGTGCATCGCGACGGCACGCGCGTGCAGATGCGCCACTGCATTGATTTTTTTACTGTATCCAGTTGCATGACCGGCGACCTGACGCCCGCGATGCGCAGTGAAATGGCCAGCTTTGTAGAAAAGGAATTATTGACCGATCACTGGATGCGCGCCCAGTCGCTCAAAGACCCAGCCGCAGGCTTTTCCGACCGGCCCGACCACGGACCGATGGGGGCCTATGACGCCTGGCCGCCGTTTACGATGGAGGGTTTGTCGCGCCTGGGATATTTTTCTGCGGCACTGGATTTTCTGCACCGCTGTGAATTGACTACCCACGAAGGGCCGTTCGGCCAGTCGCATGAATTACTGGGCAAAACAGTTGAGGCGCCGGTTCGCAAGGCCTTTCGCGGTCAGCAGATGTATAACTGCAGCGCCGGAACCGCGTTTGCTGAAATTATCATTCGCAATTTCTTCGGGGTTAGACCGGATTGGGATTCAAATCCAGCGCTTTTCGCCGCTGATACGCCGCGCGGCTTTTCCGGCGTACTCAAAAACGTCCGCACTGCGGATGGTCTGGTTACCATCACCAGCGGCCCCAATGGCCTGGGTGTGCAAAAACAATAGCCCCGGCATTTTCTACCGGGGCCAAGTCGTGTGGGACAGGCATCTTGCCTGTCGGTAATAATTCGTTTGTGTCGTTGTGGTAAAAACCTCTGCGATCTCTGTGGCTATCTCTTTTCGTGATTACCACGCAAAGTGCGCAAAGGCCCTGTTGGCTTCCGCCATCTTGTGCACGTTCTCCCGCGTCTGTATCGCCGCTCCTTCGCGGCGGCTGGCGGCCATAATTTCTTCCGCGAGTCGCTCGGCCATCGGCTTGCTCTTTTTTTCCCGCGCCGCTTCGATGAGCCAGCGGAACGCCAGCGCCTGCTGGCGTTTGCGGGGAACGGCCATCGGAACCTGGTAATTCTGCCCGCCGACGCGGCGCGAGCGCGTTTCGACGTTGGGCTTGATATTGTTGATGGCGGCGTCAAAAACCTCCTGTGGTTTGGCATCCTTAATTTTCTTGGCGATGACATCCATGGCGCCATAGAACACTCTCTGCGCCGTGGCTTTTTTGCCGGAGTACATCAGGCAGTTGATGAACTTGGAGACCACCAGGGAGTTGTAAATCGGATCGGGTTTGAGGGTTTCTTCACTTGAGGTATAGGACTTGGCGCCCATGAGTTTCCTTTCTTTTCTCCGTATCGAATCACACGGATTCGGGATACTTGAAGGTTAATAAAATGTCAGCGGCCCTTACAAAACGGTGTCGCTGTTACTTGGGTTTTTTGGCTCCATATTTTGATCGGCTGCGTCGACGCGCTTCCACGCCGCTGGCGTCCAGCACGCCGCGGACAATATGGTAACGCACGCCGGGCAGGTCACGAACGCGTCCACCGCGAACCAGAACAATCGAGTGTTCCTGAAGATTATGATCGATGCCGGGGATATAGGCGGTAACTTCCTTGCCGTTGGATAACCGGACGCGGGCGACTTTACGCAGCGCCGAGTTGGGTTTCTTGGGGGTCATGGTTTTGACCAGGAGGCATACGCCACGCTTCTGCGGGCTGGCCTCAAGGTCTTTGACCTTGTTGATGCGCTTGAGCATGGTGCGCGACTTACGGATCAACTGATTGATTGTGGGCATAAGTAACCTTAAATACCGCCAAAATCCAAGTCACGTAGTATATATCGCCCAAGAGGAGACTGCAAGAACGGGGAAATGTAGGTACTGGTTCAGTTTGAAAATTAATGGCCATTTTTACCCTTCGGGGAAGGTCGGTTATGCATTAGTTTCAGTACAATTATGATCGCGAAACAGATAAGACAAATAATTAACGCACAAGTAATTATAAATCCAATCTGGATATCCTGTTCTGTTCCATAAACAACGCCTCCACCCCTAAGAGAGATTTCGTAAATTTGTCCAGTATGATAATTCGGGTTTCGGGGAAGATGCCCACTGTCATATATTAAAAGACAGCGGCCTACAAGAGCTACGGCGGCAAGTAGTACGATTATAATTTTGAGACAAAATGCCATTCTGTTGTCTCGCTTGAGTTTAGTTAATCAGCGCCAGCAATTCTTCCGGCTCCCAAACGTGATCTGTTAAACCTGCTTCCATCGCCGGGGCAACAACTCTGGCTGTTTTTTGCATGAAGAACATCACCATAATATTTCGGCGGCATAAGTCCGGAGTTTTTTATCCGCGCTGACGATGGGCAATCCCTCCTGCAAGCTTTGCGCGAGCAAGATGCGATCGAACGGATCACGATGATGCATGGGTAAACTTTCAAGACCCCAAACATGATGCATTTGAATGGGAAGTACCTCAATATTGTTTTGGACGAGTTGCTTTTCGATAAATTTACCCGCAGGTTTAGGAATCAGAAGTCTTCCGATTTGAACTTTAATGAGAATCTCCCATAGCCCAGCGGCGCTGAAAAATAAATGGTTGTCGCCATCAGAAAAAATAGCCCGTGCCTTTTCAGACAATTTCTGATCGTCGGTTATCGCCCACAACAGCACATGTGTATCGAGTAATGCCCTCACCGCCAGAATTGCTCCCGGACGTGTTTGGGCAATGGTGCGTCAAAATTATTTTTAAGTTTGATAGCGCCCTTTGCCGTACCGAACGATCGGCGCCGGTGCGGCGTTCGTATGCAAATCAGTCGCGCCACGGGTTTTCCGGCCTGAGCGATAATTACATCTTCTCCCGCGGCGACACGCTTGAGCAATTTTGAGAAATGTGTTTTGGCTTCATGAACATTCGTCTGCATGGGCCCATAATAGACTAACCAATGGACTAAGTCAAGCTATCCAATAACCTCTCTGAGCCGTCCTTTGGCCGCATCAAGTAATTTGTCCGCTTCAATGGGATTGCAACGCTTGTGGTGCATCACGATGGCGCGTTTGACTTTGCCGCCGGATTCTTCCAACAAATCCAGGGCCGCATCGCGATCCCGCCCGGTGAATTGCATGATGATCCGGGCGGCGCGGTCCTGAAGCTTGGCGTTTTTTGTGGCATCCAAATCCACCATCACGTTGCCATAGACTTTGCCGATCCGCACCATCGCCAGCGTAGTAATCGTGTTGAGCACCAGCTTGGTGGCCGTGCCGGCCTTAAGGCGCGTCGAACCGGTGAGTACTTCCGGCCCGGTATCGAGGCAAATAAATAAATCCGCCTGCTCGCTGATGTGCTCGCGAGCCGTGCAAGTCAGAAAAATGGTCGCGGCCTTACGCCGGCGCGCTTCGCGGATCGCACCCTGCACAAATGGCGTAGTTCCGCCGGCGGCAATGCCCAGAACTACATCGGTGGAATTCACGTTTAGTTTATCCAACGCCGCCGCGCCGGCGTCGGGATTGTCTTCAGCACCTTCGATGGATTTTGTGAGTGCGTCAGTTCCGCCCGCGATGACGCCCACCACCATGGATGGATCGGTGGAAAACGTAGGCGGACATTCGGCGGCGTCCAGTACACCCAAGCGCCCGCTGGTGCCAGCGCCGATGTAGATCAGCCGGCCGCCGCGGGTAAATGCCGCCGCCGCCATTTCCACAGCGCGGGCGATGGTCGAGGCATGGCGACCGACGGCCTGCACCGCCGCCTGGTCTTCGCGGTTCATCAGTTCCACCGCTTCAAGCACGCTCATCGAATCAAGCGCGGCGGAGGCCGGGTTTGACCGTTCGGTATGAATATGACTGCGATCGAAAGCGCTCATTTGATAGCCTAATAAGAATCGCGATGTTATCTGAACCGGTGGTGCGATGTGTCTTTTTTGAGTTTCAACTTTTTACGTGCATTGACGTATTCTGAGGCGGCCTTGGTCAGCAGGCCTGATCGCGTTTCATGCTCGGCTGTCGCAACACGATCCACGGCATCAAGCACGCGTTGTGGAATTGTGACATTAATCCGCTTGGCATGAATGCGCAGGTTTCCCGTATCGACATTCACCAACGCCCATATACCTCCGCGATAGTCCGGATTGGAGCGATGTGATTCAATCGAATGCGGCTGTGGAATCACCTGGCCGTCCGCGATAAGCCCTTCAAGGTGCAGCTCTATCGCTTCCCGGGCCATGGCAACCGCTTCATCAAGCGTGCTGCCGGCGCTGAAACATCCCGGCAAATCTGGCACGGTGACACCAAAGTCGCTGTCTTTGTCTTTATGAACGACAATCGGGTAAATCATCTTTTGTCCAATCCCGCCTGCCTGTAAATGCTTCTCAAGGTGCCCTTGGGAAAATCTTTCCTGGGATGAGGAACCGTCACCAACCCTGGTTTATTAGGGTGTTTAAACTGGTGATGGCTTCCCTTGGTCCGCACCAGCGTCCAGCCGTCATCAATTAACACTCGTATGATTTGGCGGCTATCCACGTGTGTATTATACACACAAGTGCTCTTTTGTAAACCGCTTCCGTCTTATTTTGCCTTGAATTGTTTAAGCGTGAAAACCTCTGCTTTCGCCGCTAATATACCCCGTCGGGATTTGGCCACGGGAGCGCACATGGCAAAAAAGAAAAAACTGCGGCTCGGGCATTCGCCCGATCCGGATGATGCCTTTATGTTCTATGGCCTGGCGACGGGGGCCATGGATTCCGGGCCTTATGAATTCCAGCACGTTCTGCAGGACATTCAAACCCTGAACACGCGGGCGATGAAAGGCGAACTGGAAATCACCGCGATCAGCATCCATGCTTATCCTTACGTAAAAGACAAATACGCCCTGATGGGTTGCGGCTGTTCGATGGGCGACAACTACGGCCCGATGATCGTGGCGAAAAAACCTTTTACGCCGAAAGAGCTTAAAAATAAACGCATTGCCATCCCCGGCACGCTGACCACGGCTTTTCTGGCGATGTCGCTGCTGCTGGGCAAGGGCGTGCGCACCCTGGTGATGCCGTTTGACGAGATTCTCCAATACGTCGAGGCGGGCCACGCCGACGCCGGGCTGATCATTCACGAAGGCCAGCTTACGTATCAGAATAACGGGCTGGTTTGCTGCGTGGACCTGGGCAAGTGGTGGACGCAAAAAACTTCCCTGCCGCTGCCGCTGGGAGGCAATGCCATTCGCCGCGACCTGGGCCGACCGGTGATGGAGGAAGTGGCCGGGATTCTAAAAAAAAGCATTGCGTTTTCGCTGGAACACCGCCGAGAAGCCGTGCGCCATGCGCTCAAATACGCGCGCGACATGAACGAAAAACTGGCCGACGAATTTGTGGGCATGTACGTCAATCATTGGACGCTGGATTACGGCCCGCGCGGGCGCGACGCGGTGAACGCGGTTCTGGACGCCGGCGCCAAAGAGGGTTTGATTCCGTCCTGCACGCCTGTGGAGTTTATTGGGTAAGTGGGCGGCCGCAGGCCGCAACGAAGGGTAGAGGTTATGGGTTACGGGGGACAGCTGTATGGCTCAGGCTGGAGCCATTCGACTTGCTCAGGCTAGAGAGCCTAAGCGCCTGTAACTACATAGTCGGGTTTATTGCTCCTATTTTTGGGCCTCCCAAGCGCAACAACGTTACAAGGCCTTGTTTTATAGAGTATTTCGCACTTTTTGATCCGCAACATGATTAGTGCTTGTTGCGCCTTTAAGAGTGGAGGAAACATAACGGAGGGAATAGGGAATAGGTTACAGGGGACAGTAACCGATGTCTCGTCCTGATATAGGTTGTCACTCTTGACCAGGCAAAAGTCAGGAGTTTTTAGATGCGTGAACGGATTCTTCGACGGTATA
>Ga0335074_10001433_pt1 | contig 32331 bp, 27 predicted proteins | sample Lox_Sample_23_FD_206715 | JGI IMG/M metagenome (GOLD analysis project Ga0335074, IMG submission 206715) | Soil microbial communities from Loxahatchee National Wildlife Refuge, Florida, United States - Lox_Sample_2.3 | ecosystem: Environmental > Terrestrial > Soil > Wetlands | place: USA... | reverse complement strand
CCGGCGTGAGATTGTTCTTGAGCAGCCGCGTCTCTTCACCCGGCCAGAAGCCCGTCAGCACGAGGACGCGTTTGCGAATGCCTGCTTCGCGAAGCTCGATTCCCTCGTTAGTGCAGGTGACTCCAAACCAATCCGCGCCTGCTTTTTGGAGAGCCCTTGAAACCGGCACGGCACCGAGGCCATAAGCGTTGGATTTCACAACGGCCAGGATCTTCGGCTTAGGGCCGATCTGGCGCCGTACAACTTTCAGGTTTCCCTGGATCGCCTTCAGCGAGATCTCCGCCCAAACGGGGCGACCTTCGACATGGATTGCTTGTGACACGAACATAAAGAATGCCAGACTCCTCGTCAGCCGCGCGACGAAATTTTGCCTCGGCATTTCGCGCGCTGCGTTTAGGTAAACACTTCGAGCCGCAATAGTGCAAAAGCGTCGCCAGGCGGTGACGTCTCGCCGAGATCTTTACAACACCCTGAAAATGCAACGCTTCGGTGGGCCCAGCTTGTTTTGTTCAGCCTTCCCGAGCGCCCGAAGCGGGACACAATGTGTGGGCGGAGAGGCACGAACGCGAGGAACGCCGAAACATGGACCAAGAGCCGCCGCTAAGCGCTGCGGCGATTGAGCAAGGGTGTGGACGGACTGATGGAATGCGCTATTTCCAGACCGGACCGCCAAACCAGCAGGAGGGAGCCGCTTCCCGACGTCTTCTCGATGACCTCGACGAGCCTCTTCTTGCGCTCTTCCTCAATCTTTGCCAACCAACCCGCTCGAAGCTGAGGGTCGACGGCCATTGTGTTGCGTCGAAAGTCCGAGCGCAAGACGTACAGATCGTGCACGTCGCCAAGAAGGTCCTGCAAACGCTTGATATCTGCGCTCCACATTGCGTGCTTACGGGGCATGAAGTTCTCCATTATGTAGCGGAACTGCTTCAACCCGATACGCGCGCGGTGCCAGGCGACGGAGCTGCGCCTCCTACGTGCGGACGCAAAAAGATCGGTAGACTCGGATAGCTTCGCCAAGGCAAGACGCTGGAACACGATGCTCTCGAAAGGGAAGAGTTGTGCCTTACGATCAAGCTTGCGGGAAAGTTTTTTCCATTCTTTTGCGCCAAAATCACCGAGAGCTTTTCGCGACGCCGCCCGCTCTTCCTTCTCTCGCTGCGAGAGCGTCCTGAGTAACCGCCTTCGAAGCGGTTCCTTCGGCACGGCCAGCTTCTTCACCCATTCGCGCTCAACCTGTGTGTCGCGCAATTCGCCGAGCGAGTGAAAGAGACGTTTCGTCACTTTTTTGATCCTGCGCCAGCCGGAGTCGGGATTCACCTGGTTCAGCGCCTCGGCCATCGTGCGGCAACGGCGCAGAGCAACGCGCAGATCGTGCACGCTGTCCGGATCCCATTTCTCGCGGACTCGCTCCGCGCGTTCAGTAACGCGCTCCATCCAGACTTCCAAGCCAACACTCTTATCGCTGGAAGATGGAGAAATGGAAATTGTCTGTGGCATAAACGCTAAGCCCGGGCTGGACCACGAAAATCCATCGTACCCTTACTTTGCGCATTTTGCGAAATTCGGCTGTGGAAAACTCAGGAGACGAACGAGCAGCCGATGCGTGTTCGGCCACCTTCGGCGCGAAGGGCATAGGCCCGTCGGAGGACGACGCGCACCGGCGGCAGGATCGGCACGTTCAAGACGGCGTTGAACTGCTCGGGCACGTCCTCGCCCTCACTGAGCAGAAGTGCCACTCCACCGTAACTCAAATCGACCACGCGAGCGGTTCGCTGACCAAGCTCCGTAAGCACGGCGTGCGCTTTCGTGCCCGAGAGCGACACGCGCTCCCACTTGCGCTGCTCGCTGGCCGACTTGGTCGGCCGTTCGGTCGCTGGCTCGGGGGTAGCCGCCTGGCTTGGCTTGGAGGCTGCCGGGGCTGGTGTCTCGCGGCTATGGACTTCGAGAGGAATCACACGGTTCTGAGTGGTGCGGCCGGCATGCTTTAATTCGTAGAGTCTTTCGTCGGCGGCGGTCAGCAAGGAACGCTGTTCCTCTCCGTCTTGAGGGTAAACTGCGACACCGAAATCGAGAGTTACACCTACTCCAAGATGCAACGGGCGCAGCTCCGTCTCATATTGAGAACGCACACGGCGGCAGAGGGTGGTGGCTTGATCGAGGTCAGTCTGAGGCAAGAGAAGCGCAAATTCATCCCCACCGATTCGGAAAGCAGTGTCCGAAGCTCGGAGCGTCTTGCGGAACGTTGTCGCCGCAAGCTGGATGATATTGTCCCCTTCGAGATGCCCGCGCTGATCGTTCACTTCCTTTAGCTTGTGCAGGTCCAGGAGCACAAATGCCAGGGTCTGTCCGTAGCGCCGGGCGCGGTTGAGCTCTTTTTCGCAGGATTCGTCGAAAAATCGGCGGTTATAGAGCCCGGTCAAGGGATCGGTGGCGGCGTTGAACTGCAACTTCTTCAACTCGTCGTACTCCATAATGACGGGCAGGCGAAGCACATTTGCAGACGTCAGGACATCGATGATCACAGTCTTTAGAGAGACCTTTTTGCCGGGTGTCTGTGAAAGTTCGCGGTAGCGCTCGAGAATCTTTTCCCAGTGCTGGTTGCTTTGCGTTTCGGTGAGTTCGATTTGCGCAATCGTGCGGAAGTATTGGCGCAGAAACTGTCCGCGCACCGTCTCGTCGAGGGCGGTGAGCGTCTCGACCAGCAGGTCCAGGAAAGAGTCTTCGGCCGATGGCTGCGGCTGGGGCACGTCGCCTGGCTGAGGCATCAATTTATATGAACTTTCTCATCCCTGAATATTATTCAGGGCTTCCTGCGGGGCACCGGAACATATGCAAAGCACAGTCCAAACGTGAGGCAAGCTACCGGAAAACGCCACACAGCGTAACCTGCAGAAATCAGGACAGATAGATTTTTACGCGCCAAGCCTAGCGCTGCAGGAAGGCGCGCGGTCAGCAATCCGCTGAACCTTGAATTCCATGGCGAAAGAAACGGAATGCAACAGCCAAAAAATGGCTATGCGAGAGGCTTGATGAACTCGACTCCGACCAGGTAGATATCGCCGGCTTCCTGCTGCCGCCGGACCCTGGCCTGAATAGGCGGCATCCCCGCCGGAACAAGCGCTGACGAGGTGATAGACGGCGCGGGAACGGTGAGCGTTACAAAATCGCCCAATGCCAACGCCTTGGGGCAGGTGATGAGGGCACCCAACGCGCTGATGTCCAGAGCCTTGGCGAGCTCCAAGAACTGCTCTCCATGGGCGTCTTTACCGCGCACGAAAAGCGGCACCTGGAGATGAATCCTTGGAAACCTGCGTCGCTCTTCGTAAAGCGTCTTGGCCCCTGTCTTTTGAACCATTGTGTCTCGCGCGTGCATAGTCCCCCAGTATTAGTACTCGCTTTGACCGCAATTTAAGGGCAAAGTCGGGCGACTTGCGGACCTGTAAATAAACGACTATTTTTCAATGAGTTAGAGATGGGTAGGAATCGCTCGGAGGAATCGGATCGAACGGCATGCGCAAAGCAAGTCCCAGCGAGTTCCACCATTGTGCAAAAGTGGGACCTATTTACCATTGACAGCGTTCAAATTCCTCTGAGAGCATGTGTTTTCCCATTGAGAGTCAGGTGATCCCCTGACCCACGCGCGTAACTGTACAACTCTCATTGAGCCTCATCAGCTTGACGGAGGAAAGGTGCCGAAGTCAGAGACAATCGAGCGGCCCAAGGGAAGCGAGGCAGTTCTTGATCCCGTAGCCAGCCTTCTCGATGCACTGGACCGGCCGCTGATCGTGGCCGACCGCGGAGGGAGGCTGCTTTTCAAAAACCTCCACGCGCACGAATTTGTGCGATCGCTGACCGCGCCGGATAAGTCCGAGGTAAATCTTTTCCGCGACATCCTTACTGGGGACCCGGAAGTCACGCTTCGAAAGCTGACCGAAGGCCAGCAAGAGGTGACATTACCCGTCCTGACTGAGCCAACCATGCGGGCGAGAGTTCGCTGGTTGCCTGAACTGGATTGGCTTGCCGCCTACCTCGAGGCCGCGCCGCCGGATCTCCAGCCTGAAGAAGCGGACATGCGGCAAACGGTCCAGGAGTTGATGCAGGAGCGCGAGACGACCTATCGCAACCTGCTGGCGGCCTATTTGCGGCTGCAAGAGGTCAACCGGCAAAAGACGGTTTTTCTGGCGTCGGCCGCGCACGAACTGAAGACACCGCTGGCCGTGATGAAGGGTTATTACGACCTTCTACTTTCTGGTTCCTTGGGGAAGCTGAGCGAAAAGCAGACGGAAATCCTGCACGAGTCAAAGGAAAGCTGCGAACGGCTGGTGCGCCTGGTATCGATGTTCCTGAACTATTCGGCGCTGGAGAGCGGCAAGCTTGTGCTGCACCTGAGGGAAAATGACCTTCGCGATTGCATCAAGGACCTGGATTGCCGCTGGCAGGACGCTTTTCAGCGGGCGAAAGTCCGCCTCAATTTGAAAATTCACGAGGATCTGCCGATTTTCAAATTCGATTATCAAAAAGTGCAGCAGTGCATATTCAACCTGATCGACAATGCCCTGAAGCACACGCCGGCGGGCGGCGAAGTGACACTGATGGCACAGCCGCACTTCTGGGAACGGCGCGTGAACGATGCTATCCCGGCCGACGAGCGCCGCCGGGGCCCCGGACAAAAACCAAATTCCGTGATGATATCCGTGGCCGATACCGGAAGCGGGATCGCCGCGGAATTCCATCAGGAGATTTTCGAAGAGTTCGTTCGAGTGGACCCCTCATCGTCCGGCATGGGTCTGGGACTGGCAATCACGAAGCGATTGATCCAGGCGCACCGCGGAAAAGTCTGGGTGGATAGTGAGATAGGTCGAGGCAGCTCGTTCTCTTTCCTGCTGCCAATTCACGTGGAGTAGCAAACTCGCACTCTGGCGCGCAAGCTCAACGCCGATTGGAAGGCTCATGGCTGATAAAGAGGAAATTCTTGTTGTCGACGACGAACCGAGCATACGAAAAGTTCTGCAGACGCTTCTGGAGGTCGACGGCTACAAAGTCGAAACCGCGTCGAGCGGGAAAGAAGCGCTCGCGCGCGTCGGCGGAGGCGAGCGTCCCGATCTGATTATTCTTGACGTCCTGATGCCGGAGATCGACGGCATCGAAACCCTGCGGCAGCTGATGCAGATTGACCGCTCGCTCAGCGTGATCATGCTCTCTTGCTCTAACGAAGTGACGACGGTGGTGGAGGCGATTCGCCTGGGAGCGATGGATTACCTGACGAAGCCGTTCGAAAAGCCCGAACTCGAAGCGGCGTTCCTAAAGTGCCGGCAGAAACAGCAGCTGCGTTCGGAAAATGAAGCGCTGCGAGAGTACTGCGAGGCGCTGACGGAAGACATATCTTTCCTGGCGGCAAGCCCGCAAATGCTGAAAATTCGGCAGCAAATATTGCAGATCGCTCCCGTGGACGTGCCGGTATTTATCAGCGGCGAAAGCGGCGTGGGCAAGGAAGTGGTTTCGCGGATGATTCACCTGCGTTCCACGCGGAAGCAGCAGGCGTTTGTGAAGGTGAATTGCGCGGCTCTGCCGGGAGAACTGCTCGAGTCGGAACTTTTCGGCTACGAGCAGGGCGCGTTTACGGGGGCGGTGCGCGCGAAGCCCGGAAAATTCGAGCTGGCGAATCGCGGGACAATTTTTCTGGACGAAATCGCCGAGATGAGCCCGCATTTGCAGGCGAAGCTCCTGCACGTGTTGCAGGATGGGCAGTTCTCGCGCCTAGGCGCGCGCGCTGTGGTGAATGTGGATGTTCGTGTGCTGGCCGCGACCAACGTGGACGTAAAAGAAGCGATGCGCACGGGACGTTTCCGCGAAGATCTCTATTACCGCCTGAATGTGCTCTCGATTCATATTCCGCCGCTGCGCGAGCGCACCGGTGAAATTCCGCTGCTCTTCCGCCATTTCCTTGTGAAGTACAGTGAGAAATACGGCAAAGCGGCGATGGAGCCCTCGAAGCATCTGATGGAGGCGGCTCTGCGATACCCGTGGCCCGGAAACCTGCGCGAACTGGAAAACTTCGTGAAGCGCTATGTGATTCTGGAAGACGATGAAGGCAGTTTCCGCGAACTCGTGGAGATGACCGGACAGCAACAGCGCATTGCGCCGCGCGAAGAAGCAACTCCCGCGCCGAAGGAACAGGGGCTGAAAGCGCTGGTCCGCGGATTGAAAGACGAAGCCGAAATGGAAGCGATTGCCGATGCGCTGGAGAAGACAAATTGGTGTCGAAAAGATGCGGCGCGCATGCTTGGCATCAGTTATAAGGCTCTCCTCTATAAAATGCGGCAATTCAATTTGGACTCAGGCCGTGGAGCGCGATCGGCAGCCGCCAGGGCTGCGGCAGCGGCTAGAGAAGCAGCGGCAAAGGAAGCGAAGGAAGAGGCGCCGGTGGCTCCAGGCGTTCGGAGTTGAACTCCTGACCCAGGGTCACGTGATGGCCGCGGCAGCAGAGGAGGGTTCTCGTAGTCCTATACCCTGAAAACGATTGCATAAGTAGAGCACATCCCTCGAAATATCTCTACCCAACTTCCCGTGGTTTGGTCTAGTATTCCGCTCCGACGCGCCAAGTTAACGCTGGCGATGGCGCTTCTTGCTCGACGCTTTCTTGGGACCTACGGCATTTAGGCATTCGTTGCTACTGAAGCAAAAGAAGTTGCTGCACTCTGTTCCGCTGAGGCTCACGGGTGCGCGGGGGCAAACTGCGTCCACTACCCTTCGTGCCACGCAAAGTTTGGCGCGGGTTTTTTTGGAAGGGTGATTGCACCACCTGTCTTTGGCATGGAGTAGATTTGCATCTTTTTCGGAGGAATACGGGGGATGACAGAGCGTCGGATGGCTCGCCGGTACGATTTGTCTCTGCCGGTCAGCATACGCCTGCCGATCAATCGAGACCCGGGTGCTCATAGCGGTCAGACCAGGGACATCTCAACGCGCGGCGTTTATTTTATGATGCAACGGGAGATGAGTCCCGGTACTGAGCTGGACTTTACCCTTACCTTGCCGGCGGAGATCACCCGTGGGACGGAAGTATTCGTTCGGGCGCATGGCAGGGTGATCCGCGTCGATAGGCGGCATGGCGAGGATCAGGAAACCGTCGGTGTGGCCGCCGTGATCGAGCGATATGACATCATTCGCGGTGAAGGCGTAGCTCTGTAGTAATTTTTCCCAGCCGGTGTGCTCCGTTGTGGCGCACCGGCTTTTTTGTGCCTGCCCCCAGTAGTTCCTGCACCCCGCTCACCCCTTAGAGAGCCTTAGCACGGAGTACCATGCGCTTTTCAAACTAGAGGATCGAATTGCACGTCTCGGGGAAACTCGCTTCCCCAAAATGCCAACCCTTTTCTGGTTTGGTTCATATGGCCGCGTCTGTGCTGTTGGCAGGGGCCAGCGGCTCTTGCGAACCAACTTACACATTCTATGTGCTTTACGACCTTTCGAAAGCGCCGTGGATTTGCTTTTTTCCAGCGTGCATCGCGTGGCGTTTGGCTTTCGGGGTGCAAGGTTAGGGGCGGGGGCGCGTCACGCTCCCCCTTTGCGAGACCCAATGGCTTCCGCTGCCGAACTCAGAGTTACGCCGCCGCAATTCGGCGGCGAACTGCCCCCCGACCAAATCTATTTCGGCAAGGCCGAATCGATGCAGTCGGTCCGCGCCCGCGTGGAGCGAGCCGCGGGCCTTAATGTCCCGATCCTCGTGCTGGGCGAAAGCGGGACCGGCAAGGAAGTGCTTGCGCGCTTCATTCATTCCCGTTCGCCGTGGCACAACGGCCCTTTTATAAAGGTGAATTGCCCGGCGATTCCCGGCACGCTTCTCGAAAGCGAGCTCTTCGGCTACGCCAAGGGGGCGTTTACCGGCGCGAATAACTCGAAGCCCGGCCGCATCGAGTTGGCGCAGGGCGGTTCACTCTTCCTGGACGAAATCGCCGAGCTTGATGCGAGCTTGCAGGCCAAGCTGCTCCACGTTCTGCAGGATGGGCACTTCACCCGCATCGGAGATCATGACGAAAAGCGACTTGATGCGCGCGTAGTCTGCGCCACGAATCGCGACCTCGCTCGCGAAATCGAAAGAGGAACATTCCGGTCCGACCTTTTTTACCGGATCAACGTGATCAGCATCACGCTTCCTCCGCTGCGCGAGCGCCGCGAAGACATCCCTTATCTGGCCGAATATCTTCGCGAACGGTTCAACGTGCGATTCAAGCGCGACGCCGGGCCGCTCTCCCGCGAAACGATGCAGCTTCTGAAGCAGCGGGAATGGCCGGGCAACGTACGCGAGCTGGAAAACTGCATGGCCCGCTACGTCATTCTTGGCTCGGAAGAAGCCTTCTACGCAGAGCCTGCCGACCGCAAGCAGCCGGAGTTCAGTTACGAAACAACGCAGGACGGCAATATTCCGCTCAAGAGCATCGCCCAGCAAGTTACGCGTCGGATGGAACATGATGTTATCTTGAAGGTCTTGCAGCAGAACCACTGGAACCGCCGCAAGACTGCCGAGATCCTGAAGATCAGCTACCGGGCCCTCCTCTATAAGGTCCGCCAAGCAGGACTACCTGCCAAACGTCCTCGCCGCAGCCCCAGCGGTAGCACAGGCATGGCTGCCAGCGCCGAAGCCGACTAGCCCTCTCGCCAGCAAATTTTGCAAAACAGCTGGGTAGTACTGCAGGGTCCCGGCCCGTATCAGGTTTGGAACTCTCACCCTCCGTCTGCCTTGTGCCGATAGGTTTGACAGGTTAGCCTAGTCGAACGATGGCCAGAAACGGCACCAAGACGGCTCTAAAGGTCTGTCTACTCTCGCCTCATCCCATGGTTTTGAACGAGTTCGAGAGACTCTTAGACAGTTCCGGGTTCCAGATCTCGACCAAGCAGCTGGATTCCATGTTGGCGCCCGATTTGAGAACGCTCGAAGTGCCCAAGGCTTCCGTCTACGTTGTCGACGCGCACGCAGCCAAACAGGCGACCGGCGCCCTGCTCGGCAATATCCTAGACCATAGCGCCAGCGCGCGGCTTCTCGTGGTGGGCGATAACCTGAGCGAATCCGACAGCTATTCCCTTCTCCGCCAAGGAGTTAAGGGCATTTTGAACTACACCGAGGCCCGGGAGCAACTTCCGCGGGCGCTCCCTCTGGTTGCCGAGGGCGGCTTTTGGGTCCCGCGAACCGTTCTTTCTCGCTTCGTCGATTCGATTCTGACGGGCGCGCAGGGACGCCGACTGCGGAACGATGCGCCCACCGACCTGAGCCGTCGGGAACAGGAGGTCCTGAACGGCTTGCTGGAGAACCTGGCCAATAAGGAAGTCGCGGACCGCCTTCACATATCAGAACGCACCGTGAAATTCCACGTCTCGAACTTACTGGCTAAATTCGGCGTCCGCCGGCGCGCCGACCTTATCCTGCTTTGTTACCAGAAGCGCGCCGCTGTTCCGGTCGGCCCGACGATGGCGGGGAACGGCAGTAACAACTAGACGCAATCCCGGTATGGATCGCAGGTTCTAAGTTTTCTTCGCTTCCTACCTCTCGGGGCAGCGATACTGAGTCGCTGCTATAATTTCCAGTGAAGTCCGATGCCGACCTTTTCCATTGAAAATTTCGGTTGCCGCGCTACCGAGGCCGATGCCGTCGCTATCCGCCACGGTATGCAGACCGACGGTTGGGCGAACTCGCTCGATCACGAAGGCGCTGAAGTCGTAATTCTGAATACATGCACCGTAACTGCGGCTGCCGATTCGCAATCGCGGGATGCGATCCGCAAGATCCATCGCGCCAACCCTAAAGCATGTATCATCATCACCGGTTGTTATGCGCAACGTGCTCCGGAGGAAGTCGCTTCCCTCGAGGGCGTTTCGTGCGTTGTGGGCAATGGCCGCCAGGGCGAAATTCCTGCGCTCGCGCGTGATTTCCTTCCACTATCGAAGCTGCGCATTGGGGAGCCGGGCGGTTCGGCGGATCGCGCGCTAGTCTTCACGACAGATTTTCTGAGCGAGACCGAGGTTGAGGCCGGGTCGAACGCGTCACTCACGGGCGATATGACGCGCCCGATTCTGAAGATTCAGGACGGCTGCAACAACCGCTGCGCTTATTGCATAATTCCGGCGGTACGCGGGCGAAGCCGCAGCCTGGCGCCGGATGAAGTGATCGGGTCGGTGCGCCGCTTTGCGGCTGCCGGCGTCCGCGAGGTTGTCTTGAGCGGGATAAATCTCGGCAGCTATGGCCGCGATTTTTCTCCGCGCGTTCCGCTTGCATCTGTCGTGCGGCGCATTCTCGATGAAACCGCTATCGAGCAAATTCGGTTCAGCTCGATCGAGCCGCAACACATTACCGAAGATTTCGCCGGGCTGGTTGCTTCGTCAAAACGCATCGCTCCGCATTTTCACGCGCCGCTGCAATCGGGATGCGATCGCATTTTGCGCGCCATGCACCGCTGGTATCGGACCGCGCATTACGCCACTCGAATCGAGTTCCTCCGGAAAATGCTGCCCGAATCGGCGATCGGAGCCGACGTCATCGCTGGTTTCCCGGGCGAGACGGAATCTGATTTCGTTGCCACGCTCTCTTTTGTTCGGCAAATGCCGTTGACGTATCTTCACGTGTTTTCGTTTTCTCCCCGGCCGGGCACCGAAGCTGCAACGCTTTCCGGCGTGTTGCCCGGGAACGTGATTCGTGAGCGTGCTCGCGCTCTTCGCGCGTTGTCCGAGGAAAAGGCGCGTTCCTTCCGCGCCGCCCAGGCAGGCAGCGACATTTGCGCGCTTACTCTGTCGCACTCGACAAGCTCTTGGACGGAAGCTCTCACGCCGAATTACCTGAAGGTTCGCATCGCGGGACGCCACGCGGCGAACCAGTGGCGCCGAGTGCGCCTTACCGCAAATTCGGAGGATGTCATCGCGTCTCGTCCGCTCTGAAGCGTGCAAAGAGCGGCAGGCGCGTCGCTGCAACTTTGGCCGACGATAGCTTCGGGTCGGTTTCCTGTTTCCGTTTTCCGGCATGGGTTGTTAGGATGACTGTTCGCCCAAAAAAGCAGAAAATCGGGTCGCGCAGTTCTTGTGGGGAGCGGCGCGTCCAATTCAACCGAGGAGATGCAAGCAAATGGCAGGTGGAAACAAAGTTGGAATTCTGACCGGAGGCGGCGACGTGCCCGGCCTCAATCCCGTGATCAAGTCAGTCGTTTACGGCACTACCGCGCAGGGACGCGAAGTGATCGGCATCCGCAAGGGGTGGGAAGGTCTCACCTACATGAACGGGCCGGAAGATCCGACTTACGTGTGGCCGTTGACGCGCGAAAACACGCGCTCGATCGAGCGCACCGGGGGCACGGTGCTCCATACGTCACGCACGAATCCGCGCAAAGTTGTCGAGGCCAAGCTCCCCAAAACGCTTACGCCCGAGCAAATCAAAAAACTGCCGTTTGACGGCAAGGTCTACAACCTCACTTCGGTAGTTATCGACAATCTGGAAAAGCTGGGAATCGGAACGCTCGTGGCGATCGGCGGCGACGATACGCTCAGCTTCGCTTCCGCTCTCTCGAAGGCGGGCTTTCCCACGATTGCCGTGCCGAAGACGATGGATAATGATGTGCAAAGCACAGAATACTGCATCGGTTTTTCCACCGCGGTCACTCGCGCGCGCGACGCCATCACGCGCCAGCGCACGACGATCGGTTCCCACGAACGCATCGGAATTTTCCGCATTTTCGGCCGCGATGCCGGCTTTACCGCCCTTTACACGGCTTATGTGACCTCGATCCGCTGCCTAATACCAGAATATCCTTTTGAGATCGACCGTATCTGCAAGCTTCTGGTGGAGGACAAGAAGAATAATCCGAGCGGCTACGCCCTTGTCGTCGCCTCCGAAGGCGCGATTTGGAAGGAAGGCTCTATTCAGGAGTACGGAGAAGCGGATGCCTTCGGCCATCGCAAGAAAGTGGACATTGGGCAAGCGCTCGGAGAAGAGATTCGCAAGCGGACCGGCAACGAAATGGTGATCAGCGACCTTACATACGACCTGCGCAGCGGAGAACCCGATACGATCGATCAGATCATCGGCCTCACGTTCGGCAACATCGCCGTGAAGTTGATAGGCGACGGGCTCAGCGGCCGGATGGTCGCGGTGCAGAATGGCTGTTACACACACGTGCCGATTCCCGAGGCGGCCCTGGGCCCGCGCAAGGTCGACGTGGCGCGGCTGTATAATACCGAGCGCTATCGACCGAGCTATGCCTCGAAGCTCGACGCGCCTCTCTTCTTCAGCGGCTTTTAGGCGATTGGCCGGGCGCAACCGAAATATTCATGCAGGGAAAGCACGGACTCGATCCCGTGAGCCCGTGAAAGACGAGGAAGGTGCTCCGAGGCAATGCCCTCGGCTTCGGGCCCAAGAAATGAGAACAGCCCTTGTCATTGGCGCACATGCTCATCTTCAGGCTGACTGCCTGATGACGCCTGATCCGCAACGTTATAAGCGCGATTTTCCCGAGCTGAAATTGATATGACTCTATTTGCTCGCCATGCATAGACTGATAGGCTCTATCCTGATATTCGTTTGGGTTTTGAGCTTGCCAAGGAATTCGCGAGGGAGCCAATCAGCCACCGAGACGACAGGAGTTGCTCTGGCTCAGACGCGCGCAGGCCATCTCCGCCGGGGGATCAATCTCAGCACGTGGTTTGCCACAGCCGGGTCGGGCGGCTATACGAAGCAGCATTTCGAAACGGCAATCACCACTCAGGATCTCGTCCTGATCCACCAGATGGGTTTCGATTTCGTCCGCCTTCCGATCGATCCTCAGCCGATGTTCCATCACAATGACGCCAACGAGATTTCCGGCGACTATCTCAGTGATCTGGACACGGCGATAAGGATGATCCTCGATCAGAATCTCGCCGTGATCATCGATATTCATCCGGCCGATGATTTCAAACTCAAGCTGGCTTCAGATAATTCCTTCGTCGAGCAGTTTGCCGATTTCTGGCGCGCGCTCGCTCAGCATTATTCGTCGCTCGATCCCAATAAAGTGTTCTTTGAAATCCTCAACGAGCCCGAGCTTAGTGACCCTTACCGCTGGTACGGCGTGCAGGCGAAGCTGGCGGATGCAATTCGCGAGGGTGCGCCCCGGCACACCATCGTCGCCACCGGCGCTCACTGGTCCGACGATGACGACCTCGTCTTTCTTGAACCTTTGCACGACGCCAACGTGATTTACAACTTCCACTATTACGATCCGCACCTTTTCACGCATCAGGGCGCGACGTGGGCAGTTAATTACTGGCACTTCCTGAGTGGGCTTGCATATCCCTCGAATCCGGAAAACGCCGCCAAGGTCGCCGAAGAAGTTCCGGATGCGGTGAACCGGCTTGCCATCATCCGCTACGGCCAAGACCACTGGGACGCCGACCGCATCGATGCCGACTTCAGCCAAGTTTCCGAATGGGCGCATCACTGGAGTGCCGCGGTGATCTGCGATGAGTTCGGCGCCTATCGCAAATATTCCAATCCGGCCGACCGGGCAAAATGGCTCACGGATGTGCGCACGGGCCTGGAAAAGTACGGCTTCGGCTGGGCCATGTGGGACTACGACGGCGGCTTCTCCATGGTGAACAAGCAGAACGGCCAAACAATGCCCGACGCCGCGACCCTCGGAGCTCTCGGACTGAAACCCCCCAATTAGCTGCTTCGCGTTTTGCGCGTTTCAGCAACTTAAAACGTGCGTTATTTCCGACTCGAGTGGCAATAGATGAGTGGTGCTGCGCGTGGCCGCGACGCGCAGTTTTCGTCACGAAGCGGAACTTACGATCGGGAATTGCCAGATCGCGCAGCCTGCTTGATCGTTCCCAGACGGGGCCCGACACGCGCCGATCGGTTCTTCAGGCGGGGAGTTGCCGCGCGACCAGTGCGTCTGGAAGCTTGCCCGCGACACGTTCGGGGCCCGGGCCGATGCCCGCCTTCAGAGCCGGTGCCGACATTGGCTTGCCAAACAACCATCCCTGCGCGTAACGGACGCCTCGTTGCTCAAGGAATTGCGCCTGCGCCTCGTTCTCGACTCCCTCAGCGATCATCTCCAAACCGAGCGCGTGCGCCATCTCGATGATATGCAGAACGACTTGGCTCGTGGCGCCATCGGTCCCAATCGTATCGACGAACGACTTATCGATCTTCAGATAGTCGAAGTCATATTTTTCCAGATAGGAGAGGCTCGAATATCCGGTTCCGAAATCGTCGATCGCTAGGCGCATGCCGGCCGACCGGATGCCCTGAACAACGCCGCGCACCGTCGAGTTGTCAAGGAATCCGCGTTCGGTTGCCTCGACCAGAATACTGGCAGCTCTGAAGCCGGTATCGCGGAGGAACGCTTGCAACATTTCCGCGGTGCGGGTCGATTGCAAATCCTGCGACGAAAAGTTGATCGCGATATGGAAGTCCGGTTTACGACCGAATATGTCGGGGGCGTCGGCCGCGACTGCTTTGACGACGCATTCTGTGATCTTAGAAACCACACCTATTTCCTCGGCCAGGGGTATGAAGAGATCAGGGCGGATTGTCTTCCCGTCCGGGCGGCGCCAGCGCACCAGAGCCTCGGCTCCCACCCATTCGCGCGAACTCAGGTCCACCACCGGCTGGTATTCGACAAAGAATTCATTTCGCTTCAGAGCGGTTCGGAGAACGGAAGCCATCGAGAGCCGAGCCCTGACAAGGTGTTGAGCCGCCCACGCAAGTCCGAGGCCGCCAAGCAGGCCGACGGGAACGAAGACAGCGGCGAATTGTTCCACGCGACGCCGATAGTAGGCGGCCGGCGCTGCAGCCAGGCCGGCGACGCCGAACTGTTTCGAGTGAGCCATTCCAACGACGTAATTGCCATCGTAAAAGGCCACCTGCGGGTTGCCGCGCAAGGCGCTGAGCCAATCTGGCCTTATGGTTCCGCGATGCGAAAGGATCATGGAGTTGTCCGGTGTGAAGACGGCGAGGGAGACATCGGGACCTTCCGTTTGGACGTCAATCGGTAGGCCCGGCTCGACGACAGCGGCGAAATCTTTCCACTCGACCACGACGAATTGGGTCCGCTTCACAATGGGAAGCTCAACATGTGCACGCACAGACCCTTGAAGCGGGCCGATATAATCGGGCTTGCCCAACGGGATCGGGCTTTTCGTCCCCAAAGATGTGCAGACGAACTCGTCATCAGAAACACGCCCGATCGCCTGGATCATATTGGAAGTGAGGGCAATGTCCCGCATCAGGTTTATCTCGGCTGGCGAGCACGCCGGAAGCTTAGCGTCCAGGAGCCTTTGAGCGCCTGAGCGAACCTGGGTTGCGGTGTCGTCCGACCGGCGCAAGACGTCCTGGGCCTCGTTGAGCACCTGATCCTCTTCGGCCTCGAGGCTCTGGTGACGCGCCACCTGGACGGAAACGAGGATGGGCACTGCGAGTGCGACGATGGCGACGGCCACCGCTATAGATTCACTAGACAGCCTGCGCATAAGAGCTCGCTCTTTCGAGGACTCGCGATCCGCGTGAAGGCCAGGAAATACGCATGGCTCATCGCGTGCTTGACCAAGCCAGGGAGGTTGAGACGGTTGGCCTCTGCCCCTTCAGCAGCTTATCGGCTGCTTGCGTTCACGGCATTAGCGCTACTTTGCCCCATAGTCTTGAAATTGGCGGCTCTGTTTCGGTGTAAGCGGCAGGCAGGAAAGCGAATCGCGCCGGGGCGCTTTGGTTCACAACCTTCAATGGTAGAATCGCAGTCTAACGTTTTTCTGGTTGCGGACGAGGTTGAATATCGCTCCTGAAGACTTGAAGATACGGGCCAGGGTGTCATTTTGAACCACCGATTTGCCACGTCGGCGCGGGCCGGTGCCGGCATCTTAACGATCCTGATTGCGCTGATCAGCGTGTCTGCCTATGGGTTGGTTCGCGAGCCGGCGTCCGCGTCTCCGTTGGCCGCTGCCGGCCCGGCACGTGCTTCGCTGCGAGATGATTCGCCGCTGGCAAAAGCGTATCGATTCGAGCGCGGCGGCTGGATTTACGTTCACCTGGAAGGATCGCCGCACGATATCGGGTATCAACACGGTTATCTGCTGGCGCCGGAAATTGCGGATGCTTTTGCCGTGGTGAAGCTGGAAATGACGCACGACACGGGGCGCGATTGGGAATTCTTCCGCCGCACGGCCCGCGAAATGCTGTGGCCTAAGATCGACCCGGAATACCAGGCGGAGCTGCAGGGCATCGTCGACGGGCTGCAAGCGAAAAAAGTGAAGCTCGACCTCGATGATATCGTCGCGTTCAATGCTTTTTCGGAATTGCCGGATTATTACGTGCCGTGGCTCGATTCGCAGATTCACGCGGAAAATGCGACGCCGCACGAGCCGGAAGGGCATTGCAGCGCGTTTGTGGCGACCGGGAGCTGGACGAAAGACGGCCAGATCGTGATGGCGCACAGCAACTGGACCACTTACATCGAGGGCGCGCGCTGGAACATCATCTTCGACATCGTTCCCGAACACGGGAATCACATCCTGATGGACGGATTTCCCGGCGCCATAGCCAGCGACGACGATTTCGGGATCAATTCGGCGGGAATGATCATCAGCGAGACCACAATTTCGAACTTTCACGGCTTCGACCCGAACGGCAAGCCGGAATTCGTGAGGGCGCGCAAAGCGATGCAATATGCGAACTCGATCGACGAATTCGCCGGCATCATGCTGGACGGCAACAACGGCGGTTATGCGAACGATTGGTTGCTCGGCGACCGGAAAACCGGCGAAATCGCACGATTCGAGTTGGGGCTGAAGCACCACGAACTTTGGCGGACGAAGGACGGATATTATTCCGGCGCGAATTTTCCCAGTGATCCGGACGTGATTCGCGACGAGACGAATTTCGACCCAAACGACATGTCGAACTCTTCAAATGCGCGCAAGCTGCGCTGGGACCAGCTCATTATCCCGAATAAGGGCGAGATCGACGTGACGATGGCCGAAACGTTTCTGGCGGATCACTACGATACGTTTACGAAAGCCGAAGGACCGGACAAACGCACGATCTGCAGCCATTACGACGAAGATAGCGAACGTGTGCCCGATTCGTCGTCGGGGGAGTATGAACCGTATGGCGCTGTGGAAGGGAAGGCCATCGACAGCAACATGGCCGCGAACATGTCGTTCGTGGCGCGGGCCGGGCATCCATGCGGAGAGAATTTCGACGCGGCGAAATATATGAGCGAGCATCCGAATTCGGAATACGCGTGGGAAGCACCGGTGCTGCGCGACTTGATCGCCGGCCCCTGGACCGTGTTCGGAGCCGGCGATCATGAGAGGTAAAGTTCGTCTCGCTGTTTGGTTTAATGCGAACCGGGCTTTTGGGGCTGGCCGATCTGCAGATCGTTGGTGACGCTGAAGACGCCCGGCACTGAATTCGCGCGAATTCTGGCGGCGTCCTTATCTGCTTGTGAATCGACCCATCCCTTTAAGGTGACGTGTCCGTTTTCCACGATGATGTGAATGGACTGCACCGCGTAAAACGAATATTTCTGGAGACTTGGGAAACTGTAAATGGACCTGAACTCGGCCATGCGGATGCGCTCGTCCATGGGCGATAGGGGCAGGACCTTGATATTGTTGGTGACGCCCTGCACGCCCTCGACACTCTTGACGGCCGATTCGGCGTCGCTCTTTTTGACCGGTTGTGTGACTTCGCCCTCGAGAGTCACATTGTCGCCGTTCACAGTGTAAGTAATCCAATCAAACACGGTAAAGCGCGGAAGTAGTTCCAATTGATGGTAGACCTCGCGGGTTATGGCCTGCTCCTCTCGCGGCTCACTCGCGGGATTTTGCGGCCGCGCGGCAATTGTCAAGAGGCCCAACAAGGTCAAGGGGAGCAAATAGAACACAAACAGGTTACTGCTGCGATTACGGAATCTCTGCGAGGACATCGTCCATTAACCTCCATTTCTACTATTTCTCAATGGGTGGTGTTCGCCCAATCCGGGGAACGATGTAAAGGGACACATGCTGTAGGGTATGTGATAGGTAGCACACAGGTTTAAGTTGCTGGAAATCAGCAACTTTTGATGCTAAAAAAAATTAGCTCGCGTCCGGAGCGCCCAGTGCCCGAATTGTGCAGCGCCAAAGGCTGTAAGGTCTCCGTCCCCACCGGCTTGGCGGGGGAGCACATGTGCGTCTTGCACTTTACCCTTTTTGTCGAGCAGGAATGCGCGGAAATGCGGCGGGAGACGGCGCTCGGGACGGCAAACCACGAGCGGCAGATTGGGTTTATGGAGAAGATTGCAAGCCGCGGGGAACTGCTTGTCCACGTGGGAACCAGCGGCTATGCGATGTCCGACGAGCTTAAGGCGCGTATTTTGAGCACGATACTTACCCTGATGAATACCCGCGAAAACATGGACCGGGCAGCCATGCGCCAGGCAGCACTGCGCCGCTTCGCCGTCTGAGAAGCGGTGTAGCTTTTTCCTTCCGCGCGTCATATTCCGCACACTCTTTCCCTCGGCTCACGACCCCAAATACCGGGCGTATAGAGAACGGGCAATGGCCGGATCTTGAGTGCCTTTGACGATGGCGCGGCCATCGGCGAAAACGGTGAGCTCATAGGGCGGCAAGCTAAAACGGAGAAGAAAATCATTGTGGCGAATGTTTGCGGCGGAGGCGGAAAGGCGGCTGCTGAGTTGCTCAAGATCGAAGCTGCGCCCGTGCTCGTGGATTTGCACCGCGTCTCGTCCGCACATCGTGATCTGAGGCTGCGCTTCGCCTTCGAGATAGGTGAACTCCCGGCGCCCGCAGGCGCGGCAGTCTGCGTTTTTGGCAACACGGATGGACTGGAATTTGCCGGACCAAACGTCGCAAGAGACGAGCCGGCCGTGGAGGTCGTCCCATTTGCCCGCGAGAATTTTTAGCGCTTCGGCAGCCTGCAGGGACGCGATTTGACTCGCGGCCGCGCTGAGAATTCCGGCAGTGTCGCAAGTGGCACTGGCGCTGATCGTTTCCGCGCAGTCGCCCGACTCGAGTAGACACGCGAGGCAAGCCGTCTGCCCGGGGCGAACCACAAGCATGACGCCGTAACTTCCCACCGCAGCGCCGTAGATCCAGGTGGTGGCGAGATCGATGGCCGCGTCATTGATGAGCAGGCGCGTTTGGAAATTATCCGTGCCGTCGAGAATGAGATCGAAGCCGCCGAGAAGGTCGTGCGCGTTTTCCGCAGAGAGATCCTCGACGATGCCCTCGACCCGCGAACGGGAATTGGCAGCGCGAAGGTGGCGTTCGGCGGCGACCGCCTTCGGCAGGGCCGCGCGGGCATCACTTTCGTCGAAAAGCGTCTGGCGCTGGAGGTTCGAGGGCTCGACGAAATCGCGGTCAATAATACGGAGGCGACCAATGCCTGCGCGCACGAGGAGGCCGGCGAGCACGCTGCCGAGGGCGCCGCAACCCACGAGAGCGGCTCTTGAGGCGAGTATTCGTTCCTGGCCGCGCTCTCCGATTCCGGCAACGAGAATTTGGCGGGAGTAACGCTCGTGCTCGCTTCGATTCATGAGGTTTTCTCTTCGGGCTTTTTCAGATGCCCATCATAGCGCGTTTCGTGCGAGCGAAACGTGACTTCCGCGCGGGCGCCTAAAGCGCCTGCCCTTGCCGTAAAAGCGGCCTTTATTTTCAATGAGTTAGGGCTTGTGGTTGGCTGCGGAACAATCACATAGGCTAGAATGAACCCTTTCCACTTGGAGAGATTGTGGTTCGGTCCGCGACAGGCATTATCCGCAAGAGATTCTTTTGTCCCATCTCCTTGGGGATACTTGCGCTTGTCGCCGTCGGGACAGCCGCCCTGGCCCGCGATGCTTCCGATGTTACGGTTGCGCCCGAGCAGTTGATCCAGTTTCTGAATCAGTCCATCGCGCTCTACCACCAGACGACCATCCAGCAGCAAATCGCGACGGAGCCTCAGGAACAGTTGCTCCTCTACGATGATCGGCAGCTTGCGACCCAGTCCGTGCAGCTGGCCTTCGATTTCGCACGCTCGCAGCTTGACGCGATGACGGCGGAACAGCCAGCCAGCTCGCAGGCTGTGCCAGCGGGAGCCTCCACGCAGTACAACACGCTTCACCAAATGCTGGTGAGTATCGACCAGCAATTAGAGGACACGCAGAAGGAATCGGATACCGACAGCGCAGAGCTGGCTCACAGTACGGGAGCCAAGCGGACGCAGTTGCAATCGGAAATTTCGGAGCTGCAAGGGGAAATCGCGCTGGCGCAAGCGAGGCGCGACGCGGTGCAAAACCTGCTGCAATTCGCGAGCGGCTCCGCTACGAACAAGATGGGCACAAGCGATATCCGAGCGGAGGTGGAGGCTCTGGCGGCTTCGGTTCCTGCCGCGAATTCAAGCGCCACCATCCCGAGCGGAGGACACGGTACGGAGCAACCAGTGGCGCTCTCGGCGGGCGCGCCGCCCCCCTCTGGAATATGGGACCTTGGCTCTGACCTATTTGCGCTCTCGGGCAGGCTGCGGACCGTGAACTCGATGATCGCCGAAACGAATGCGCTTCTGCAGACGTCGCAGGCACTTCGCCAGCCGTTCGTGGCGCAGCTGCGGGCGCTTTCTGCCCAGGGCAATCAGCTATCCACACGAGCAGACAATTCAAATCCGACACAGCTTGCCCAGGAAAGGCAGCAGCTCGACGCTCTTGCGGCCCAATTCAAGCAGATCTCCGCCGCCGTGATTCCCCTGAGCAAGCAGAACGTGCTGCTGAATCTTTACCAAACGAATCTCGGAAGCTGGCGCGACGACATCTATAGCCGCTACAAATCGGATTTGCGAAGCCTGGGAATACGGCTGGCGGGGCTGGCGCTGCTGCTGGCGGTTCTGGTGGGATTGTCGGAGTTGTGGCGGCGCGCGGTTTATCGATATGTGCGCGAAGCAAGAAGGCGGTATCAGTTTCTGCTGCTTCGGAAGCTCGCTTTTTGGTTTGTGATCGGGCTCATCGTGCTTATTACGCTGGCGCCGAAGCTGGGTTCGTTTGTCACGTTCGCCGGTCTTTTGACCGCGGGCGTGGCCGTGGCTCTGCAGAACGTGCTGGTGGCGATGGTAGGGTATTTCTTCCTGATCGGAAAATTCGGGATTCGCGTGGGCGACCGGATCGAAGTAAACAGTATAAAAGGCGAGGTGATCGACATCGGACTTGTCCGGTTCCACGTGATGGAGCTCGGCATAGGCGGGACGCCAACGGGGCGCGTGGTAGCGTTTTCGAATTCGGTCGTGTTCCAGGCAAGCTCAGGCCTGTTCAAACAGATTCCCGGCGCGAGCTTTGCCTGGCATGAGGTGACACTGACGGTGCCACACGACGCCGATTTCGATCTGGTGAGAAAAAGCCTGCTTGGCGCTGTGGAAGACGTGCTGCGCGACTACCACGAAGATATCTCGCGCGCTTACGGCGAATTGGAAAAAACGGGAATTCTGATCTCCGAGCGCGGCTTCCGGCCAAAACTCGAACTTCACCTGACGACGAGCGGGATCGAAGCAACGGTCCGCTATCCCGTCGATCTGCAGCACGCCACGGATATCGATGCGCGTGTCTCTCGCGCGCTGCTCAACGTTCTGGAGCGTGAATCGAAGTTGCAAACAGCGGCTGGGCCATCCATTCGACTAAAGACAGATGTACCCGCCGGCGCGACCGATTAGCTTGCCTGGCCGTTCCTCGATGAGAGGTTTGCGAGCAGGCGCTCGGTGGTGACCGGCTGAGCGCTTTGCAACGTTACTCCGAAGCGGCGACGGGAATCCTGCTCGTAAGCGGCCGTGTAGCCGCTTCCCCCGAAGAGTGCTGCGCCAAAGGCTTTCATATCCGGATCGACCGCCGCGCGAGTTTCCGGGGCGTTCGGGGCGAGCAAGCGGTCGTTGATCAGAAGTTGTATCCGCTTGCCCCCGAAGCGAAGTTTGCCGTTCAGTTTGGGTTCCGCTTCCAGGCGCTGCAGGGCGCCGAGCGCCGCGAGCGTCGCTTGTTTTAGCTTGCTGTGATTGGTTCCTTCGATTGGCGTCTTGCGATTGTAGAGAATTCCCAGCTCGTTATCGGTGTTATCGAGGCTGTAGTTGGCTTCGTGACCGATCAGAACGACGCCCGGCCCGCCGTAAACGTGACGGTAATCGGCGACGTCGAGAAGCAATTCTTCGAGCGGCTTTTCCTGAATCCAGCGGTGAAACACCGGGATGAGCAGCTCGAGAGTCTCATCCGAAGCTTCGACGAAGAGTTTGACGTTTACGTGCTGCAATTCCATTTGCTCGAGATCCTTAGACGTTGACCGTTTTTCCAAGTTGGTTGTAGCAACTGTGCGCGGCATCTATGAAGAGCTGCGCTTCATCGATCAGATAGCGGCTGGAGTCCGCTGTGTAGGGCTCATCGGACTTCTTGTGCGCATCGAAAAGGTAATTCGCGAATTTGCCGCCGGCAAACGGGTCCCAGAATTTCTGCGTATCGTAATAACGGGTGCGAAATTCGGCAATGATCTCGCTCGCATCGTCTGAAATTAGAGGATTGGCAAGTTTCACGAGGGCTTTGGCGCCATCGAGCATCGACCGGTAAGCCGTCTTGCCGGCCTGCTCGATTTTTCCTTGCTCCAGCGCCACTTGTGCTTCGAAAAGTTCGCGTTCGGCGGCCGCTAAATCGAACTCGATGGCTGACACCACTTCGCCCGCGCATTCGCCCACGCCCATATCGCCCAGAGTGTATTCACGCGGGTCGCCCCAGTCGCTGAAAAGGGAACGGTCTGAGGGATCGGATGGCGGCTTCGCCAGATCCTCGAGCATCGCTTTCAACTGAACCTTCCCGATGCGCTTGGCAAAGTCCTTGAAAGTCTCGCCACTATTGCGCAAAGCCACGTATTTTTCCGTGAGCCGCGCCACCACTTCAGGAATGCGCTTCGAAGGAATGGCGATGATCGGGGTGCCGTACGAGCCGCCGTTGTGCTCCCATTCGCCGCCCAGCACGACCTGAAAATGGGGGACCGCGAAACCGCCCATTTTGCGGCTCACACCGTAAAAACCAAGATCGGCCACGTGGTGCTGGCCGCAGCTATTGAAGCAGCCGCTGATCTTGATGTGCAGATTTTCGACAGGCCGATCGAACTGGAAGCGCTTCTCGGCGAGACGCTTGTGAAGTTCGGCGGCAAGCCCGCGCGAAGAGGAAATCCCAAGTTTGCACGTGTCCGTGCCGGGGCAGCTGACAATATCGACGATCGCACCGGCGCCAGGGTCGCCGAGGCCGACTGCTTCCAGCTCGTTGTAAAGCTCAGGCAGATCTTTCAGACTGACCCAACGGATCACGAAATTCTGCTCCACCGTGGTGCGCACGGTTTCTTTCGTGTATTTGCGCGCAATGTCGGCGAGGGACCGGAGCTGGTTGGCCGTGATGTCGCCTAAAGGCAAGGCGACGGTGGCGACCACGTAGCCCTCTTGCTTCTGCGCACGGATGTTCGTCCTGCGCCAACGTTCCAACGCTTCGGAGCCCGGAACAACAGCTTCGCTGGCGGTCCGCAACGGCTCTTCGTGAAATGCTTCCGCGTCTTTTATAAAATCGGTCCAGCGCGAATCGTAAGGGAGCGACTTGCGTTCCTCGGCGACCAGCTGCCTGAAATTATCGATCCCCAGATCGTGGACAAGAAACTTGATACGCGCCCGGTTGCGGTTTCTCTTTTCGCCGAGCCGCGCAAAGACGCGGGACACGGCCTGTGTCAGCGGCAGGATCTCCTCAACAGGAACGAATTCATCCAGCAGCTTCGCATTGTAAGGAACCGAACCGAGCCCGCCGCCGACAAACGTGACGAAACCGCGCTTCTCGGCGCCATTTTCGTTGCGCGTGGCGGCGATAAAGCCAATGTCGTGAAGATTGGTGAGCCCGCAAGCGTGCTGCGCGCACCCGCTAAAGGCCGGCTTGAATTTTCGCCCGAAGTTCTGCACGTCCGGATGACCCAGCAGAAAACGAAACATAGCCTGCGCGTACGGCGTCACGTCAAAGACTTCGTCGCGGCAGACGCCCGCATAGGGGCAAGCCGTGATATTGCGGACCGAGTTGCCGCAAGCTTCGCGCGTGGTGATTCCAACGGCCCCCAGGCGGCGCATGATCGCGGGGGTATCTTCGATGTGGATGTAATGCAGTTGAAAATCCTGGCGTGTGGTGACGTGAGCGATGCCGTCCGAATACTCTTCGGCAAGCTCAGCCATCGTGTCGAGTTGGTCTGCATTCAAGCCGCCGCCGGGAATCTTGATGCGTTGCATGCCCGGCGCGTCCCACATGGTCATGGGACCCTTGGTGAGATCGCCGGAAGGATACTTCATCTCCTGAACTTTGGCGCCGTCGCTGCGCTGGCCGTTATCGTAGCGCTGTCCATACGCGCCGCGGCGAAGGCGCGTCTCGGCGAACACGCGCTCATCGAGCTTCCCCTGTTTACGGAGGGCCAGCTCGGTTTCGAAAATGTCGATCTCACGGGCGAGCGCTTCCGGAATTTTGCCGGAAAGCTTCTGCGCCGAAAGAGAATTCGAGGCCTTCATGATTGCTCGTCTCCCGCTCGAAACGCCGCTCTGAAGATGCCTGATGCGGCGAAAGGTACGTACACCTCGCTCAAAATTACTTCAATCGCGTGATTCCCGGCGCAAGGCGCCGGGCCTTCGAGGCCAGTCATGCCCGAGCGCGCGTAACGCCGCTCACTCGGGCGACAGACAACAGCAGCCGCAACATCGCGCAAAGTTTGTGGGTAGGGTGCGCACCGGCGTTTTTCGCTCCGTCTGCCTGCTAAATCGCAATTCTAGCACTCTTCTTCAGATGCTCGCAGGCAATGTTTCGGCTCACGCTCCGAAAAGAGCTATGGGAGCCAAGTCGCCTTGGCATCCCATATTCAGATCAGGCGTAAGCCTGGCGGCAGGACTCGTGCTCGCGGCAGCTGCGAGGACAATTGGTCTTGTCGATAAGAATGTAATCATGGCATGAGGCGCAAACCACGCCGTAGATGGTCTCGCTGAACTGCTCGTGGCCGGTCGAGGCGGTATGTTCGGCGCGGCCCTGCTCACGACTGACGGCCATCTCTATGCCTTCCAATCCGACGAACCCGCAAAGCGATAGAGCGGATACGTCCCGCGCAATATCTTACAGACTTCCCGTCCGAAAGACGAACGAGCCGCGGCCGCCGGCGCGAACGTCTTGCGCACGATCCAACCCTGCAGTTTTTTCCACTCCTCGGGCTGTGAGGGCCAACCTGCGTGTTTGGTCCATTCGCCCTTTTCGGTCGAATACCAGTAGCTTTCGTATGCGCGACCAAGGTTGCGCCGCTGCTTTTCGATCCACGCGGCATGTTGGGTGCCGCGAACGCGACCGAATTTCACCAGCGGCGAGACCCGTTGATGACCGTAGATGCGAAAGCCGCACGTGACCATGTCAGGCGAAGCGCCGACGTAAAGCTGGCCGCCTTCGCCCCCCGGTTCGCCGAAGAAAAGGTACATCTGCGGACGATACGGCGTCTTGTCTTTGGCGAATCGAATATCGCGATTGATGCGCGAGAAATTCACGCCCACCCGGCCGCTCACCGGAAAGCGCGGATTCAATTTGCGCGCGGCCGGCGCGAAGCAATCCAGAAGCGCGCGAAAAGGCTCCACGAGTTCCGTGCGGTACCGCTCGCGGTTTGCATCCATCCAGGCCTTGTTGTTATTGCGGGAAAGATCGCGTAGAAAACGGAAAACATCTTTCGAGAAAATGGGGGCTTTCGCAGGCATGGGCTCTTCGTGCGCGGCGGGCTAATGGCAGCCGCAAGCGCCGCCGCAACAGCCGCCGCTTGGCGCGGGCGAACCGCCGCCAGAGGCCTTAGTTCCGTTGCCGTGCGCAGCAAAGACAGAAAGCTGGAGCGTATGCTTGCCACTCTCGCATTTCGGGCAAGTGACTTTCGTCGTGTCGTTCATAACGATGCGTTCATAGTGTGCGCCGCAATCGTCGCAAACGTATTCGTAGATCGGCATGTTTTCCGCCCTGTCAGCTTATTGAAGATTCGGCCAAAATCTTTAATAAGAACCGCAGCTCCGTTACTCTCAAACGAGCCCCGCCATGAATGCTAATGAGTTTACGAGAGATAGCCCCGGGCGGCTAGTTTTAATTCCGGAGGACTACTAGTTAGAGTGCAGAGGCGAATCGTCGCGCGTCGCGTGCGCCGTGCTGCTTTGCACCGTCTTTGTCAGATAATAAAATACGGTACCCACGAGCATTAGCGCGACGAGCAAAAATGCTATTCGGCGCAGCCCTTCGGTTCGGCTTGCCGGCGTATGGCTCTTGGCCAGTGCTGAATATCCGAGACTGGGGTGGTCGTTCACGGCGTGCTCCTTCCGTGATACATACAGACACCGCCTGCTCTGATTTGTGTCCGGGTCGCGGGCGACCCACCACCCGCAAAATAAAAAGGGCGGGTCCGAAAACCCGCCCCTCGAAACCAGCTAATTTTAACCTCACTTCAGTCGCCAGCTACAGGCTCGGCTACGGACGGCTCGTCAGCCGCAGGTTGCGCGTTCGCGATTTGAACCGGCTTCACGTTCGCGCCGGGAACGGCCATCTTGATCTGCTGCAGCGTGCCGATCTGCACCACTTCCTCTTTGGGCTTCTTTAGCACGAGCTCTTCGTAAATCTTGCGAACCTTGGCCGCTTCCTCGAAGGCTTTCTTCCGGCGGATACGGTCTTCTTCGGCCGCAGTGAGGGGAATGTCGTGCTCGAGGTGGCGAACACGAGCGGCATCGTCAGCGTCAATTCTGAGCGAATGTTCGTAGCTCTCGAGATTGACCTTCTTGCCCTTGGCGTAGATCTCGTGCTTGCCGTGCTCCTTGTACCACTGAGCCACGGTCGCATTCTTGTGCATGTTCTCGATGATCTTGCGCCAGCCGATGCCCGTGTTGTAGGCGCAGAAGGAAATTTCGCCCTGCTGCGTCGCGTAGGGAATGATGCACATCTCGGTGCGGCGGAAGTCGTAGTTGAAAAGGTCCTGGAACCACATCCCCGCAACGAACAGCATGTTCCACGGGTCTTCCGCGCGACGCTTCATCGCATCTTCATAGGTGCGGCTCGGATTGGTGCGGCCGTACTTTTTATCCGAATCCTTCGAAACAGCCCACGTTTTATCGAACTTCTTCAGGATGTCCTTGATGCGAAGGCTCGGCGGCGCTTGCCAGGCATCGTAATTCCTCAACAAAGCCAACGCCATCATGAATGAAGAGAACTTCCGCCCGCGCGCCGCATCCGTAATCGCAGAAACGTCCTTCACGAGCTGCGGCGCGTTCAGGAAACGAGAAATCGGCGCCCACTCCTTGGTCTGCTTGTTAACCATCATCGCGGTGCCAACGCCGCAGTTCGGGTGGCAACCGCACGATAGCGCGCCCCACTGCGCCTCAGGCCCATGAACCAGGTCGGCGAAACCGGCGAACGGGGAAATAAACGACAGCGGGAACCAGTCGCGCGTCGGCTCGATTTGCCCCACCTGATCGCTCACATCCTTGGCGAGGTGCGAAAGCGTATAGCGCTGGCGGATGCGGCGCTCGGGGGTGATATCTTCGTCGCGCCCCGTAAACGAAACGGGTTGGAACGAGACGAACGCGATTTTCTTGGGGTTTTCCATCGCGAACTTCACGATCGGCCCCACCTGATCGTTGTTCACATTGTTCACGATCGTCGTCACCAACACAATTTCGATCCCGGCTTCGTGCATGTTTTCGATCGCGCGCAGCTTCACATCGAAGAGGTTCCCGACCTGGCGATGACTATTCGCGTCATTGCCGATGCCGTCGAACTGCAGATAGGCATAGCGCAAACCTGCCTCGAAGGCCCTCTTGCAGAATTCCTTGCTCTTGGCGAACTCGATGCCGTTTGTCGCAGCCTGCACGCTGTTGTAGCCGACCTTGCGCGCATAGCTCACTGCATCGAGGAAATACGGCGACATTGTCGGCTCGCCGCCTGAGAACTGCACCGACATCTGCCGCCGCGGCTTGATCTTCGTCGCGTTGTCCAGAATTTCCTGAATTTCCTCCCACGCCAGCTCGTGAACGTAACCCACCTGGTTGGCGTCCATGAAGCAGGGATCGCACATCATGTTGCAGCGGTTCGTCAGGTCCACGGTCAAAACAGCGCCCCGCCCGTGGCGAACAGTACTCGAACCATGGTTATGCAGCTTCTCGTCGTTGTGCGCCGGGATATCGCGACCGGGGAAGTTACTCTCGATCCATTCGAGGAACTTCGCGTCGACGGCCATCATGTCTTCGCATCTCCCGTGGACCGGGCAATCTTTCACCATCCAGACTTCGCCGTCGCGCTCGATAATCTGCGCCTTGATCTCGCCGACCTTTTCATGGATCAGGTCGGTCCAGTCCTTCTTGCCGTCTATAATCGCCTGGCGCGCTTCCTTCACGCACTCCGGGCAAAGAGAGTCCGTGGTGCGCGGCCAGCCGAGGGTCGGCTTCGATTTTTCCCAGGACTTCAAAAGCGGCTTATCAGACCATTTCGGAGTGAAGGAGGGGTTGGGATTGTGTTTGTTGAAAAACTGAATCGTATTAAAGGTCACGCTGGCGCTCTTGCACAGCGCCCAATCGAACGACTTCCAAATTTTATTACTGACTGCATTCGCCATGTGCTCTCCTCAGGAACTGTCGTCGCCAAAAACACGGGTAGTACCGTCTTATGAACTCGAGCCCAAAATTGCCAGGCATTCCCTGCGAAAAGCCTGACCCCCACGGGTGGTGTTACACCCGTAACCGCTTATCCTATTTGAGTTTCGCCACAATTGCAGGGGGTGTCTAGCGGCAGGCGTTCAAATGCGTAAACAGGGGGTCGAATGGCACCCAGGCACAGCCAATGGAAGGCGCCAAAACGGTACGGAAGACCCAGGACCGCCCGTTCTTGTGGGGGGCTCGAGCCGCCAAGGGAACTTCCCTCAGTCGATGTTCAGCGGCGTCCTCAGAATGCCGATGGCGAAATGGGCCAGATTGCCGGCTTCGTCGTCCAGCTGGATCCAGCGAACCACGCAGTGGTCCTTCAAATATTGCGAGACTTTCGCTTCGTTGATACCCAGATATTCCGCGAGGCGCTCTTTCAGGTTCGTCTCGCTAAGATTGCGGCTGCGACTACTTCTCTGTCCGCGCACCAGGTTGCTTACACCCACGCGGAGCGTCTGGCAGGCCTCTATGTAGTAAGCGCTCAACTGGTCCGAATCCGACAGCAGGAAAACCCCCGGGCCAGCCGGCGCTTCATCCGCTTCGCCGAGCCGGTGCAAGGGACTTTGCATCAGCCGCCTGAGCAGCGATTCAAGCTGCGCCATGCGCGAAGACAACGCAGGATCGCTGCGGCCATGCGCCGCGCGCTCCGAAGGAAGTTGTGGAGCTTCGTAGACCGTCTCGCCGCGAACCGGCCTTTGCAACTCGCGTTGCGGCGCTTCATGGGGAGCGCGCTCAGCAGCAGACGTTGCCGCAGCCATCGCGTGAGGAGCTGGCTGAACCGCCGCATTGGCGCCGGACGAACTTGAGGATGCAAACGCCTGCGCGGGCAGCCCTGGCGCCTGATCCACTCCGCCTTTTCTTCGGCGTCCGCGGCCGCCTCGACGGCCACGACGGCGCTTCTTTCTCATGCCATCGCCGGGCATGCCCTGTTGCGGAATTGCCGCCGGCCCGGCCCCGGGCTGCGCAAATTGCTGTCCGGCGGAATTTTCGGCGTCTTCGGAGTCTTCGATTTCGTCAACCGCGAGCGGCGCGGCGAGTTCTTCGTGCACCGTTTCTTCCTCGATCATCACCGAATTCGGTGCCGCGAGTTCTTCTTCTGGAGCTGCTTCCTGCTTTGCGGGCGCTTCCACGCCCAGGCGCGCCAAGGCATCTTCCGCCTTCTTTTTCCAGTCGGCACGCCGGAATTTTTCTGCTGCCACCTTGTACCACCTCACCGCCTCATCGCTCCTTCCATTTTTCTCTTCGACCGCACCAATCTCCCACGCCACCATTCCGTCGCGCGTGCGTTGATATAATTCCGAAAGCTTCGCGACCGGTTCGCGGCTGTTTTTGGCTTTGCGAATGCGGGCTTGAATCTGGCGCCAGTCTGCCATGGACGAATGTATTGTAGCAGCGCCCCGGCAAATAGGCACGCGGGATAGGGTGTTCACCCGAAAGGGCGGCTTTCAGGTCCATGACGCCTGCTGAAAAAGCCATTTGGATAGACGAGCGAGCCCGCGCCGAAGGCTTCGACCTCTGCGGCGTCGCCCCGGTCGATGGCCTCGCGGAATTGTCGCATTTGACCGATTGGCTCGACCACGGTTATGCCGGAGAAATGAGATACCTGCATGATGCGCGTCGGTCTGATCCTCGCCTCGTTCTGGAAGGCGCCCGCAGTTTGGTCGTCGTTGCGTTGAACTACAACAGTTCTCATCCTCGTACACCTAAGCTGCAGCCAAACATAGGCGATGAACCTCCGCGCGGCTGGATTTCGCGCTACGCGTGGGGCGACGATTATCACGAAATATTGCGCGAAAAGCTCAATCGCCTCGTGGCCGCGATGCACGAGCAATTCGCCGAGCCTTTCGAAACGCGCGCATACGTGGATACCGGCCCGATCGTCGAACGGGTGGCCGCGAAATATGCAGGCCTCGGCTGGCTCGCGAAAAACACGATGCTCATCAACCAGCGCCTCGGCTCCTGGCTCTTTCTCGGCGTCATCATCACCACGCTCGGCCTTGCTCCTTCGCTCGCGCCCGGCGAATCCCCGCCTCGCGACCTGTGCGGCAGTTGCACGCGCTGTCTCGACGCCTGTCCGACCCACGCGTTTCCCCGTCCTTACGTCCTCGACTCGCGCCGCTGCATTTCCTATCTCACAATCGAGTTGCGCGGCGCGATCCCCGAAGAACTGCGCACTCACATAGGCTCGGCCGTAATCGGCTGCGATATTTGCCAGGATGTCTGCCCTTGGAATCGCAAATCGCCCTCGACGACCCTAGCAGCATTCGAACCACGCGCTTTTGCAGGCGATTCTCCGTCGTCCCAACCATCGCGCGAACACAATTCGTTTCTCGCGCCGGAATTGGAATGGCTTGCATCGCTTACGCAGGAGGAATTCAGCCGCGTATTTCGCAAAAGCGCAGCCAAACGAGCCAAGTGGCGCGGCCTCGTCAGGAATGCTTGCGTTGCCCTGGGCAACGCGCCGCTTGCGGAAAATTCTGCCGGCCGGGAACGCATCGTGAAGCTGCTCGAAAAGTTGGCTGCATCAGGCGATGCGCTCATTTCCGAACACGCCGCCTGGGCCATCAGCCGTCTTAACTTAAAATGGCTACCATAAAGGTTTTCCGTCGGCAGATACCGGGCCATGCAGCAGCGATCGCCCCGTCCTGAGATCGACGGCGAAACGCATCGTGGTCTTACCTGACGAGTGGCCAGTGGGGTCGTACCCCGTTCCTTCAAGAACGTCGCGTGTTACCTCGCCCATTTTCAGTTCGTCCCAGCAAAGCCTCGGGCTCTGCCAAACCACGCCGTCGCGACCGTAAGCGAGAATGCTTACGAAATCCGAGAGAAGGAGAAGCTCGTGACTCCGGAGCGCTCGCGTCTCGATCACCGGCATAATTGGCAGCTCTTCCCAAACAGTTGGATGATCCGTCTTCACTATGTAAGCCGGGCCCGCTGATATTACGCAAATGCGTGAAGGGTCCGGCGTGCCGGTGACCCGGAAAATCGCCGGCGGACAGGGATATCGACACGCGAATGCACCTATCCACGGTTTAGCACCATTCGGAGTCACCTTCAGCCACCGACACTCGCCCCTTGATGCAGCCTCGGCGGGGAATGGAAAAACAGGGAAATGAAATTTGCTGTCTCCCGGGAGTTCGCGAATTTCGTCGACCTCATAGTTACACGGGAAGGTGGAATCGAGGTCCATGCTTTGCATGAGGTAACGCTCTTGACCTACTTCGCGGCGCCCGCTGCAGCGACTACGTTGTGCGGACGCTGTGCGGCTTCGGGCTCGAAGCAGCGCCGGCACCGCGCCTCATACATTCCCTTTGCGCCGACCATAATCAGCTCATCCGAATGCACCAGCCGCTGCGTATGCACGGCGGGATTGCCGCAGCGGATGCAGATCGCGAGCAGCTTCGTGATTTCCTCGGCTACGGCAAGCAAGGTGGGCATGGGCTCAAACGGCCGCCCCAGATAGTCCATATCCAGCCCGGAAACGATCACGCGCTTGCCGGCCTGCGCCAGCCGCTGGCAAACGTTCACGAGTCCTTCGCCCAGGAATTGTCCTTCGTCGATCCCCACCACCTCAGTGAGCAAATTCACTTTGTCCAGGATTT
>Ga0335074_10001432_pt1 | contig 32332 bp, 26 predicted proteins | sample Lox_Sample_23_FD_206715 | JGI IMG/M metagenome (GOLD analysis project Ga0335074, IMG submission 206715) | Soil microbial communities from Loxahatchee National Wildlife Refuge, Florida, United States - Lox_Sample_2.3 | ecosystem: Environmental > Terrestrial > Soil > Wetlands | place: USA... | reverse complement strand
TGTCGGATTGGAGAGGTCGCGGGCCACTTCCTGCTCGATCGCGCCTCTCTCTTGCGCCCACTCTGCATCGGCATCTTCGATCTGGCGCATGCAGGCCGAGTCCATCCGCAGGACGATGTCGAGGTCTGCCGCCGGAACGGTCGCAAAATACTGGGTGATGTTCTGTTGTGTGTCGGCGTTGTTTTGGCCCCCGAGTTGTGCATATAGGGCGGCCGTTTGGTCCCCTGAAATGCCGGTGCATCCACGGAATGCCATGTGTTCCTGGGCGTGCGCCGTTCCAGGGAAGCCGCCTGGCGTTTCATCGCCTCCGGCCAGATAATTTTCTTCCACGGTGACCACGGGAGCCAGCGGATTCCGAATGACGACCACCCGCAACCCGTTCTTCAGTACAGCGCGTGTGACGCCGGAAAGTTCTCCCTTCGGTTGCGGAACTGAGTTCAATGCTGTGGCGACCACCATAAGTCCGAGAAAGATAGCCTGCCATAATCTTCGGCGCGAAGCGAGTAATGTCACAGAATCTCCCTCATGTAGACTTTTATTTGGTGCTACGCCGGTAGACACTCCGGATATTGTGCAGGGTACGATCGCCTGGGTACACCCTCGCGCGGATGTCGTCACCCGGACGGAGCTTTTTCAACACCGCCTCGTCGTCTATGGAGTATTCCGATGTCCCTTCGGCCGCATACCCTGGTATCTCGACGTGCTTCACCATGGCGGTGCGGTGTACAGCGTCCACACTTTGGATTTCCCCTAGGAATTGGATTCCAATCTTTGGCCGGCTATCTTCGGCGGACACAAGACAACACAGACCGCAAACGGCGATGAGGAAAAGCCTAATCCGTATGTCCACTACTCTGATCATGCGCCGCACGCACGCCTTGGACAAGCAATTACTGATAGGTGGCCTTTTCTTGTCCCTGAGCGGCTATCGAAAGCGAGCGTGCGGAAGCGCAGATGTGTTCGTTTGGCCTTCCAACACCCCAAAGTAATTCTATAGTCCAGAGAGGATTGTTCCGTTAAAATCGAGCAGGTGTCCATAATTCAGATTGTCATTCTCGCCGTCGTGCAAGGACTCGCGGAGCTCTTGCCGGTTTCCAGTTCGGCGCATGTCGTCGTCGCGGAAAAGCTTCTGGGTCTCGACCCGTCCTCACCCCCGATGACCCTTTTGCTGGTCATGTTGCATACCGGGACCATGATCGCGGTAATCGCATATTTTTGGCAGCGCTGGAAAGAAACGTATTTTAAAAGCGCGGCCAGCCTGAAACAGTTTGCGCAACAAGTGGTGATTGCTACCGCCTTCACAGCTGTGATCGGTGAGGTGCTTATCAAGGTCATTGAAAAAACCGTGTTCCGCAACGCACCCCATGCCGAAATCGAGGATCTATTCAGCCATCTCGAAATCATCGCTCCTGCCCTTGCAATCGGTGGTCTGTTGATCCTCATTGCCGGTATCGCGGAAAGACGCGGCTTGCGGGCCAGTCACGAATTGAATACTCGCCAAGCTAGCGTGATCGGCGCCATACAGGGCCTGTGTCTTCCCTTTCGAGGATTCTCCCGTTCCGGCGCGACGATATCGGCGGGCATGTTGGCTGGAGTGTCCAAGGCGCGCGCCGAGAATTTTAGTTTCGCGTTGGCAGTAATACTCACGCCTCCTGTCGTCGGACGCGAAATCCTTCGGCTGGTGCATGCCCCCCTGAATGGCCCAGCCGACCGCCTATCATCGGCGATCCTCTCTGGCCTGCTCGGGGCAGCCCTGGCATTCCTAGCGGGTCTTGGCGCCCTGCGGTGGTTGAGCCGCTGGCTGGAATGTGGCCGCTGGTATCTTTTTGGTGTTTATTGCCTGATCGCAGCGGGGATTGTGGCGATCCTCCACGACAGAGGCTACTGATGAAGCCACAACTAGGTGAGCCGAAAAAGCTCCAACCCACACCGGGCAACTCGCGACGGTGCAGTTCCTTGAGGAGATCGACATAGTTCATGCCGCGATTGTGGCGGATGCCTTTGTAAACGATCAAACGAACTCCCATCCAGGGAGGCCGAGAATGAGGGCCATCGCCCCCGAATGCTGGCCACCTGCCATCGATCCTCTGCCAGCGCAGCAAGCAGATTGCACATTCCCTTAGATGGGACTCACCGATCGCGGAGAATGCCTGAGTGTCAGCGGGACCGCTTTTGCTCAATTTCGGCCAGGACGGCTTGGGATACACGGAAACTGGTTTTCCGCAGGCGAGCGATTGCTTCGTCGAACTTGACCAGGCCAGCCCGGTCGGCGTCATCAAGGACCGAGAGCGTACCGGCTACTTTGAGGCCGCTACGCGTGGCTTCTTGTCGACCTGCCAGTTCGTCGATCAGCACTACGGCCCCTCCCAATTCGCTGGCGAGCGCGATTGCCTGGCTTTCTCCGAGGTCCAGTCGCGTGAGTGCAACGGCGTTTCTTGGGCTCATGACTTCGAGCCAGATGGTACGAAGTTCCGTCCACTCGCGGACAGGACTGGGAGCAGCCGGATGTGTCAATTCATCAAGTACAGCGGGTGGAATAAGAACACGCGTGTACAGCCGGGCAGGATCCCGATGTGGTCAATGAGAACCAGGTAGTTGATTGGCGAGGTATCCGCTACGATGACCAAGAGAGCTGGATCAGGTCCGAGCCTCTCTCATTCGGAGCTGGCGGAGAGTCTCGCGATCCTGTTCGAAATCAGCGGCCGTGTAGTCGTAGATTTCGTGCTCCTTCAGAAAGGTGTCCACCTGCATTCGCGTTTCGAAGCCAAGCAGCCGCCCAAGCTGCGCCGCGGTAAGCGCGTGAGACCGGTATGCTTCGAGCGCCAAGCTCTCGAGCGCGGCGCTAGGCAGGTCCTTCCTCGTGGATTCGAGTCCCTTGGCGATGTCTTCCGGGAGTTCCAACTTGATGTGCGTCGGCGAACGTCCTTCAACTCATTATCTCAAGATGCGCTGTCTTCGGCTACGCGGCGCGGCAAAGGCACTCGCCTAACTAGGGCAATTATATAGTAGGCTAAAGTAGAGTGAGGGGCCGTAAGCGAGGCGACAGGCTGGTCAGTCAGGCGCTCTTTCTGGCCCGTTTCCTTGCGCGGAGTCGCTTCAGCCTCGCTTCTTCCTTCAGGACGGCCTCTTTCGATACGTTGAGCGATGCGCGGACGCCACGGTCGAAGTTCTCAAATTGGTTTGGGCCGCCGCACCTGGCGTTCAGTTCCGCAATTGTTTCGGCCCCTCTGTGCCAATATCGATGAGACACTTACCGCGGCCATAATTACAGAGCAGGGCGGCAAGGAGAAACATCGTGAGCGAAGCCAAGAATTCAATGCCTTTTGCAGCCAGTTCGGCGGACGTGGAAGTGCCGACCAAGGCGCAACGGCGCATCTTTAGCGCTGAAGAGAAGAAGCGGATTTTAGAAGAGACTGATCGTGCCCTGGCCAATGGCGGTGGGGTCGGTGCCATTCTGAGGCGAGGAGGAATCTACTCCTCGACTCTGCACGGCTGGCGCAAAGAGCGCGATCGCGCGGTGCACAAAGCCTTTTCTCAGAAAAGGGGTCCGCAGGTGCAGCGAAATCCGTTGGCGGCCGAAAACGAGAAGTTGCGCCGGCACAATCAACGGTTGCAGGAAGAGTTGGAGAAAGCCCACATCATTATTGACGTTCAAAAAAAAGTGGCAAAGCTTTTGGGGCGGCCGATCACGGAAACGGAGAAGTCGTGATGGCTGCGGTCGATCAACTCAGCCCGCTGGTGGGTGTGAAACCAGCCTGCCAAGCGTTGGCAGTGCCGCGTGCCACTTGGTACCGGCGGCGCAGCCGCCGTCTTTTTCCCCGGCCTGCGGCCGGGCCGCGGTTTTCGCCTCGGGCTTTGACGGAAGCCGAACAGCAAACAGTGCTGGCGTGCCTTCATGAGGATCGTTTTCAGGATTCCTCGCCCGCCCAAGTTTACGCGGCGCTGCTCGATGAGGGCCAGTTCCATTGCTCGATTCGAACCATGTATCGCTTGCTGGAAGCGCGCGGGGAAAGTCGCGAGCGCCGCGATCAGCTGACTCATCCGCCGTATCAGAAGCCGGAGCTGCTAGCCACGCAAGCCAACCAGTTGTGGAGTTGGGACATTACTAAATTGCGCGGCCCGGCGAAATGGACCTGCTATCACCTGTATGTCATCTTGGATGTCTTCAGCCGTTTCGTCGTGGGCTGGATGATCGCTTATCGCGAAAGCGCCGAACTGGCGAAGCGTTTGATCGACCATTCCTGCTGCAAGCAACTCATCGCCCCCGGCCAGTTGACGATCCACGCCGATCGCGGCTCCTCAATGAAATCCAAACCTGTGGCTTTGCTGCTGGCCGACCTCGGCGTCACCAAAACACATTCCCGCTCCCATGTTTCCGACGACAATCCTTATTCGGAAAGCCAGTTCCGCACCTTGAAATACCGCCCTGGGTTCCCGGACCGCTTCGGCTCCATCGAAGACGCTCGTGGCTTTTGCCAATCCTTCTTCCGCTGGTACAACTATGAGCACCACCACTCCGGCTTGGGCTTGATGACCCCCGCCGTGGTTCATCTGGGAAAAGCCGCCGATCTCCTGGTCCAACGCCAAGCCGTCTTAGACACCGCTTTTCAGGCTCACCCGGAGCGCTTCGTCCACCAGCCTCCCAAACCGCCTTCTCTCCCTACTGCCGTCTGGATCAATAAGCCTCCCGACAAGGAGAAAACTCCCTAAACTTTTACGCCGTGTGTCTCATTCTTATTGACACGCACCGTCGAGCACCACGATATCTGGATAGCGAGCAAAGTCCGAAGCGTTAAACGTCAAAACGTGCTTGAGGCCATGCACGAGCATTGAAGCGACTATCCGTGCATCATGAGTCTTCTTTCCGGATATTCCATGGGCGACAACGAGCCGTCGCCACTCGGCGTAAACATCATCAGATTCCGGCAGCCGGAAAACCGAACTCTCCACTCGAGCCAAGACCCTCTCGGCCTGACCAGGGGTTAACCCCAGTCCGTTATTTTCAAGAGGCCTCGTGGCCACCGCCCAAACCTCAACGAGGTTTTGCGATGCAACGGGGGGTCGATTCCCACCTTCCGTCAACCGAGATATCGCCTCGCGAGCTGCACGATGTTGTGCATGAGCGCGATGAATACGGCGCAGGATGACATTCGTGTCTACGAGCACGTCCACTAGCGATTCCAGTCATCCTCACGGGTATAGGTGCTCTCCCGGTTCATCGCATCGTTCGAGAGCGGCGGAACTCCCTCTGGGATCAGGTCGGCAGCTTGTTCAAATCCTTGATCCACTTCCTTAGCTGACAGACGCCTCCGGGGCTCAGCCGGGCGCAGATGGTAGAGGTAGCTCCTGACAATTTCATCCACGGGCAGGCCCCGCTCATTGGCCTCTGCGAGCAAGCGCGCTTCAAGGTCCGGAGGAAGTTCAACGGTGATCGTCATTCTGGTCCCTCCCCAATCGTACCAGTGCCAACTGTAACGACGGGGCTGGCTTTGTCAGGACACGCCGGCACCAACATCCCGGTTTTGTGCCTGCTCTCGGGCCGGAGGTGTCTTATGGCCGGGAAAGCAGGGCAACTCATTGCACGTGGACCACGAACATGGCTGGTCCGCGTTTCCCTCGGCCGCGACCGAGAAACCGGAACGCGAAAGTACTACAACAAGACCGTTCGCGGTTCGTTCCGCGAAGCCCAAGCCTACCTGAATACAAAGCTACAGGAGTTCGACCGCGGAAACCTGTCGCGTGCTGCCACCATCCGACTGGATCACTATTTGGATCAATGGCTCGCGATAGCAGCCAACCGCGGCTGCGGCCGAAAAGCTACATCGATTATGAATGTCTGCTGAGGCTTCATATTCGTCCCGCTCTCGGGGGTAAACCGCTAGGCGCTATTTGCCAATTCGATATTCAAAGCGTCTACGCGCAAATGTTCGAACGAGGATTGTCACCCCGAACCATCGAGTACACGAACGCCGTCTTGCAGCCCGTCTTCCGACAGGCGGTTCGCTGGAAAATGCTAGCCGAGGATCCGTGTGTTGGAGTTGATCTGCCACGGTTGCAGCGGCGGGAGATGGAAGCATTGAGTGTCGAAGAATGTCGACGCTTTTTGGAGATCGCGAAACGGTCCGAATGGTTCGCGTTGTTTGCTCTGGCGCTGACCACAGGAATGCGTCCGAGTGAGTATTTGGCTCTGAAACAGAATGACATCGACTGGCAGCGTGGCACCGCGAGTCTGCCGCACGATTCAGGTGTCGGCTTCGGGCTGGGAATTCTACGACACGAAACGCAAGCGGAGTCGACGGATCGTCAAGCTTCAGAATTTCGTACTGAAGGCTCTGGAAGAAATGTGGCATTCGCAACCGGGCGGTAGTGAATGCCAGTTGTATCACGATCTGCTCTTCCGGACGGCTACTGGCGCTCCCTTGCGACAGCGAACCGTGAAGCGTGAGTTTCGCAGGCTCCTTGCAGCCGGCGGTTTGAGAAGCATTCGTCTGTATGATCTTCGCCACACGGCCGCCACTCTGGCCGTGGCCGCGGGAGTCTCGGTGAAAGTGATCTCGGATCAACTCGGCCATGCGAGCATTTCATTCACGCTTGAGCGCTACTCCCACGTCCTACCCAGCATCCAAGACGAGGCTGCGGCCAGAGTAGAGAGGATGCTGATGGGCTGAGGGCCTTGTGCAGGATCGACCACCTCGACCGATCCTGCCAGTTAGGCCATTATCGGGCACTGATTCGCTCGGATCACCGTCTGTAGTCGTGCCAGCCTCGCGTATTCTTTCGCCTCCAGTGAGATCGTACTGGATTTGTGTGCAAGATGTGTGGGCGGCCGCGAAAGCGCAATGCAGCCTACTCGAGCGGTGGCGGTGACACGACGCCTGCCTTCATGCCCAGAACCGGTATGTTCACGCCCGTGACAATGTTGCCATGTTTGCCAAGATCGACCAGATACACCGCCAATGTCTTCGCACCGACGAATTGAGCGGCCTCCCCAGATCGCATCAGCAATGGTACCCGAAGGAATGTAGTGGGCGCGACGTGCTTTTGTCCAGTAAGCCAAATTGACGTAGCCCCCGATAAACGTCACCGATTCAAGACGAGCGAGTCCGATCAACGCTTGTCGGGGCTAATGGAGTAGTGGTCGAGCACGAAGGTCTGCACTCTGTTTTGGGGACGTTGAGGACGATTTGTGTACTGGAATACTGAACGCCCGTTTTATCCACGGACAATATCAGTTTTTGTCTGTGATATAGAACCGTATTTGTTACGTCCTAATGGAATAATTAGAAAACCTTACAGTAAAATCACTAGCCTCGAAAAGCGCACAACACCCGATCATAAGTCCAGCAACCAATACGAGCGGTGGCCCAAGGAGGTCGGATGTCGATGCGCAAAGGCGCCCAGATCGCTCTCTTTCTATCGATGACCCTCATCAGTGGTTACTCCGCTGATTCCAGCTCAATTCAGGTCGTTTCCGCCGCCAGCTACCAGCCGTTGGTTTCGCCTGACTCTTTGGCTACTGTGTTTGGCGCCGGTCTGGCGCCCACGATCGCCGCCGGAGAGCTCACGTCTGCAGGGGAATTGCCCACCAAGATCAGCGGAGTTGCTGTACTTATCAACAATACGCCAACCGGATTGGTCTATATTTCGCCAACCCAGATCAACTTCTGGATTCCCGCGGGGGTGGCCGTTGGTGCGGCGACCGTCCAAGTTGTTAGCGACTCGCAGGGGACCCTGGGCAGTGTAACGGTGACAGTCGCAGAGACCGCGCCCGCCATTTTCACTCTCGATTGCCTGCGCGTGACCCGCGGAGCCGTTCTCAACGGCGTCACGTACAGCCTGGAGCCGTTCGCGGTGACGACCCAAAGTAACCCCGGGTCGGACAAGAGAACAAGGTTGAGTTTGTTCGCCACGGGAGTGCGGGGTGCGGTACCCGGGAGCGTCAGTGTAATCGCCACAAATTCCGCAGGCCAGCAATTTCCTCTCACGGTCGAATATTCGGGACCGGCGCCGGGCTTCTTTGGCCTGGATCAAATTAATATCGTGCTTTCGAGCGCTTTGGACGGCGCGGGTTTCGTGAATCTGCAGGTATTGGTCAATAACCAGACATCCAACTTTGTAGATATTACGATCGCAACCAGCCTTCAACTTGCGGCGTTTACGGATGCTTTCGACGTGAACACGGTCGCCGGCGGCGGTCTTTCCGGCTACAGCAGCGTCCCGGGACCCGCAATGCAGGCCGCCCTCTCCAACCCGCTCGGTGTCGCAATTGATCAATCCGGCAGGCTTTATATTGCGGATACCGCTAACAACGCCGTGCGAATCGTGTCCCTGGACGGGACCATCTCGACAGTGGCAGGCACCGGCGTCAGCGGCTTCAGCGGCGATGGGGGACCCGCTTCGAATGCCCAATTGAATCATCCGGAAGGCGTTGCCGTCAGCCCGGCTGGTGACATCTACGTGGCGGACACCGGCAATAACCGAATTCGGCGCCTATCGCCCGACGGTACGATTTCCACTTTCGCGGGAAACGGACAGGCGGGCAACGCCGGAGACTTCGGACCGGCTACGGCAGCGAATTTATCAGCCCCAGGTTCGGTGGCGGTGGACTCATTCCTCAACGTTCTCATTGCCGACACCGGCAACAATCGGGTCCGCAAAGTGGCCGCGGATGGCTTGATCGTCCCATTTGCAGGCACGGGCACGGCCAGCTTCTCCGGGGACGGGGGCCCGGCAGTCCAAGCTTCCTTGAACGCACCGGCATCGGTTGTGGCGGGAACCAACCAGACGGTCTACGTTGCCGATGCGGGCAACTATCGGATCCGCCAGATACAAGACGGAATCATCAGCACCTTTATTGGAAGCGGCACGCAAGGGTCCCAGACTCAGCCGTGCGCGGCGTTGAGCGCTGAACTCGACAGCCCGATGAGTCTCGCGGTGGATCAGTTTGGGAGGGTCTTCCTCTCGGACACCTCGAGCGGACGCCTGGACATGTTAGGAACCGATTGCGCCCTGTATCCGATTGCCGGAACGGGAATGCTGGGCTACTCGGGCGACGGTGGGCAAGCGTTGTCGGCGCAATTCAACAGTCCGAACGGCGTGGCAACGACTCTTTTTGGCGAGGCCTACGTTGCCGACTCCGGCAACAACCGCATTCGTAAATTGACTCCGCAGTCGATCGACGCTGCCTGCGCCGAAGAGTCGGCGAGTCTGGGCTTCGCTCCGCAGCAGGGCGTCAGCGGACAGACGGTGGTGATGCAGATCCACTTGCCCTGCGCTGCACAATCCGATACTACAATTTCCTGGACCAGCAGCCTGCCATTGCCGAACGTGCCTAATTCGGTGACGATTCCAGCGGGCCAAACGCAAATAGCCGTTCCAATTCTGCTGCCGGCAGTGGATCAACCCACGGTCGTCACCATCACCATCGGCGCGGGACCGTCTGCCAGCTTCACGATTCTTCCGCCTTCGATCGATTCCAACGGCAACCCCATGGTGACCGTCAGCGTGTCGCCGGATAGCGTCACCGGCGGTGCTTTGGCCACTGGATCGGTTGTTCTCGGCGCTGCGGCGCCGGCCGGAGGAGCGGTGGTGAACCTGAGCGCTTCGAACAATGCCGCGCAAGTGGCGCAACAGATCACGATTCCGGCGGGCCAGGTGGCCGCGCAATTCGAGATCCTCACCGTGCCTGTTGCCGCCACCGAGCAGGTTGTGGTTACCGGCGTGGCAGGCAACGCCATGGGGCAGGCGACGCTAACGGTGCTTCCCGGCGGTGCGCAGAGCGTGTCCAGTCTCGCATTCAACCCCAACCCAGCCACTGCTGGCGGCACGGCGCTCGGAACGGCGGTTCTCGGGAGCGCGGCGGGACCACAGGGACAGACCATTTCGCTGACCAGCAATTCGCCCGCGGTCTCTGTTCCCGCCACGATCTCCATCCCGGCTGGCGCCACCAGTGCAACGTTCCCAATCCTCATTGGAGCCAGCGCCCCGCCGTCCGTCCAGATCACTGCGGCCGGACCCAACACGATTACCTCAACGCTATCGATTCTACCGGACCCAGCGGGGAACGGCGGGACGATCTCGCAACTGATTCTACAGCCCAGTTCGGTGACCGGCGGAAATCCTGTAAACGGGCACATCTATTTGGCGCAGCCCGCGGGTTCCGGAGGCGTTGTGGTGGGGCTATCAAGCTCGAGCAATGCGGTCACGTTACCGTCCACGCTAACGGTTCCTTCCGGACAAAGCGACGCGATCTTCACGGTAAACACGTCCTCTGTATCGCAGGCCACCACGGCCATGATTTCAGCATCGGCCGCCAATACGGTGGACGCATCGTTTAGCATTCAACCGTCCGATGGCGCCGGACCGGGCATCGGGACAATCACGAGCTTGAGTCTCAGCCCGTCGACAGTAACCACCGGGCAAGGCGCAACTGGTACGGTGCACCTGAACGTACCGGCGGGATCGGGCGGCGTATTCGTCACATTTTCGAGCAACAATGGCGCGGCCACTGTTCCAGCCAGTATCACGATTCCGCAGGGTCAGACCAGCGGGACATTCAGTGTTTCGACATCGTCCGTCTCGACGCCGACACAGGCGGTGATCACCGCCACTTCGGCCAATTCGGCTTCGGCGACATTAACGGTCAATCCATTGAGCGCGGGCACGGGAACACTTGCTGGAGTCAGCCTCAACCCGTCGACTGTCACCGCGGGGCAAAGCTCTACGGGCACAGTAACTCTCACCACAGCGGCTGGGGCAGGTGGCGTGCAAGTTAACTTGTCCAGCAATAACGCGGCTGCGACTGTGCCTGCCAGCATCGTTATTCTGCAGGGTCAGACGAGTGGGACATTCAGCGTTTCGACATCTTCGGTGTCGGCGCCCACATCGGTGCTGATTACCGCTAATTCGGCGAATTCGGCTTTAGCGTCCTTAACGGTCAACCCGTCGAGCGCAGGCACGGCCGCACTTTCCGGAGTGAGCGTGACCCCGACGACCGTGAGCGCCGGACAAGGCGCCACCGGCACCGTAACCCTCGCCGCGCCCGCGGGTGCCGGTGGAGTGGGAGTCAATTTATCGAGCAATAATTCCGGTGCGACTGTTCCCGCCAGCATTGTCATCCCGCAAGGCCAATCCAGCGGCACCTTCAATATCTCGACGTCCTCAGTTAGCGGGCAGATTTCGGTAACCATCACGGCCACATCTGCGAACTCGGTTTCGACAACTCTGCTGGTTAGTCCGATTGGCGCCGGGACCGGAACGGTCTCGAGCGTGAGCATCAGCCCGGCATCCGTCACAGGCGGCCAGAGCGCCACCGGGACCGTAATCCTAGTCACGCCGGCGGGGCCGGGTGGCGCCCAGGTGAATCTGTCAAGCAACAACGTGGCAGCAACGGTCCCTGCCAGCATCACCATTCCGCAGGGGCAGACGAGTGGAACCTTCGCGGTTTCAACCTCCTCAGTACCCAGTGCGACAACTGCCCTGATCACTGCGACTTCCGCAACCTCGGCGTCGGCTTCGCTGGGCATCAACCCGTCCAGCGCGGGAACGGCGACGCTATCAGGGGTCAGCGTTACCCCGTCGACCGTCACCGCGGGACAGAGCGCGACTGGAACCGTGACCCTCGCCGCGCCGGCGGGGGCTGGCGGCGTTCTGGTCAACCTGTTGAGCAACAACGGGGCGGCGACTGTACCGGCCAGCATCACCATCCCGCAAGGGCAATCCAGCGGAACCTTCAATGTTTCTACCTCTTCAGTACCAAGTGCGACAACTGCCCAGATCACGGCCACGTCAGCCAATTCGGCCTCGGCATCGCTGACTATAAATCCAGGCAGCCCTTCGACGGCCCAGCTGTCAGGACTCACCGTGAACCCGACCATCGTGACCGCCGGACAGAACGCCACGGGGACGGTCACGCTGGCTGCGCCGGCAGGAGCGGGCGGCCTGCTGGTCAACCTTGCGAGCAACAGCGCGGCCGCGACTGTCCCGGCCAGCATCACCATACCGCAAGGTCAATCCAGCGGATCCTTTACCGTCAACACGTCCTCGATTACCTTGTCCGTCCTTGCAACGATCACCGCGAATTCGGCGAACTCCGTTACAGCCAACATCGTGATTAATCCGGTCGCGGCTGGCACGGGAGCCATCTCCGGAGTAAGCATCAGCCCCTTGACCGTCACCGGCGGCCAAAGCGCGACCGGCACCGTGACGTTGCTGTCGCCCGCGGTCTTGGGTGGCGTGCAAGTCAATCTATCGAGCAACAGCCCGGCCGCCACTGTACCGGCCAGCATCACTATTGCCGAGGGCCAAACGACGGGTACCTTCAGCATCTCAACAACGCCGGTATCGAGCGCAACTACGGCCCTGATCACCGCCACGTCGACCAACTCGGCATCGGCTTCACTGACCATCAATCCCTCCGGACCAGGGCAAGCGAGTTTGTCGGGAGTTACTCTGAACCCGACCGAGGTGAGCGCCGGCCAAAGCTCCACCGGCACGGTAACCCTCTCAGCGGCGGCGGGCGCAGGCGGGGTATTAGTGAACCTGTCGAGCAACAGCGGCGCGGCGACTGTCCCGGCGAGCATTACGATTCCGCAAGGCCAATCCAGCGGGACCTTTAATGTATCCACCTCTTCGGTGACTGGCTCCGTTACGGCAACCATCACCGCCACATCGGCAAACTCAACTACGGCGACGCTCGTGATCAGCCCGATCGGCACAGGAACCGGGGCGGTGTCGGAAGTGAGCGTCAGCCCGGCCTCTGTCACAGGCGGGCAAGGCGCCACCGGTACGGTGACTCTGCTCGTGCCGGCGCTCCTGGGCGGTGTGCAGGTCAACCTGTCGAGCAACAATCCCGCGGTATCGGTGCCCGCCAGTATCACGATCGCGTTTGGCCAAACCAGCGGGACCTTTGCCGTCTCCACGTCCTCGGTGTCCAGTCCAACGTCGGTACTGATCACAGCGACATCGGCCACATCGGCCTCAACGACCTTTTCCGTCGATCCGTAGAGCGGGTGGGAGTCTCGAAAATGGGAGCGAAGTTATGCGCCGGGAACGGGGGCGACGGGCGCGGAAAGCAGACGTTTGACCAAGCTGACCAGCTTCGATGGCTCAATCGGCTTGGGCACAAATGCCCGGAAGATGTCGTTGGTAGCCCGCGCTTCTTCCAGCCGGTCGAGAAACGCAGAGAACGCCACGATCGGGATATCTTCTCGGCCGGGAAGCGAGCGAAGAGCTTGAGCCAGGCTGAGGCCGTCGATATCGGGCAGCGCCAGGTCCTGAATAACCAGGGCGGGCTCGCATTCAGCCATCTTTGAAATCGCCGCGGCGCCGTCCTCGGCTTCGATGATCTCATAGCCTTGCGCGGCCAGGGACAGCCTCATAATCTGGCGCGTTACCGCGTTGTCTTCTACGATTAGGATCGTCGACATAGCGTGTTGGTTTTGCATACCTTATTCAATACTCAATCGGCGGGCGGCGCCCGCGCCGTTAGACTCCGGTTTCAAGCGCAATTCCAAGAGCCTTACGTAGCCGCTTCGTACTATACGCCTGCTTTTCTTTTATTCCGATTCTTATTAGAACGAGGAACGAGCAAAGCACTATGGCCCCAAGGGAAAGGTTACGGGAGGCGCAATGACCACTCGGGGCGAATCCTTGGCGAATCGCGAGCCGATTGACCTGATCGGAATGTTCGAGCATTGCCCGGAAATGCTTGCCATTCTGACCGTTGAGGGCGAGTTCTACCGGGCCAGCGCCTCATCCCTTCGCACCGTTGGGCACCCAAATACGGGTTTGACCGGGAGGTTATTTTTTGAGCTCGTGCACGCGGATGATGCGCGGAAAGCTGTCAGGGAATTTCAGCGAGCCGTAGACACCGCAGGGCGCGTCTCCTTCCGCAGCCGCTTCCAGACAAGCGACGGACGCTACCGCTGGATTCAATGGAGCCTCTGCCGGCCGCCGGAGAATCGCCTGGTGTATGCGGTGGCGCGGGACGTGAGCGACCATTCCTCGACCGAGCAGGAGCTCGCTCGAGTCAATCAGATCCTCAGCACCGTGCTGCTCTCCGCTCCTTTGCCGATTTGGGCCAGCGATCCCGAAGGTCGAATCCAGTTCTGGAATGAGTCGGCCGAATGCGTCCTGGGCTGGACCGCCGAGGAGGTGCTTCAGGGACAGCCGCCGGATTCGTTGCCCCGCTGTACAGGGGAAAAAGAACCGGAACGGTTGTTAGGCGACAAGCGATCCTGGCGCCGAAAGGATGGCTCCACTAGGGAATTTCGATTTTGGACTGCGCCCTTATACGAAAATGGCGCAGCGTGCGGCACTCTGGGCATGGCGGTTGATGTAACCGAATACGACGCTGAGGTTTACGAAGCGTTGCAGCGCGCCTACGATGACCTGCGGAACACTCGTGACGCTGTAATGCAGCATGAGCGGCTCCGGGTCTTGGGCCAAATGGCCAGCGGGATCGCACACGATATCAACAACGCGCTCGCGCCCATGAAACTATACACGCAAGTCTTGCTGGAGGATGAGCGTGGTCTAACACAGCAGGGGCGCGCAAGTTTGATAACCATCCGCAAGGCGATCGACGATGTGACCGAAACCGTCGCGCGCCTGCGCGAGTTTTATCGGCCGACAGAGCCGCCGGCGCTCGTCCCGCTGAGACTGAACGATCTGAGTCACGAGGTTTTGGACCTCACGCGTGCCCGATGGAGAGACATATCGCAACAGGCCGGGATCGCGATCGAAGTGGCCACCGAGCTATCCGCGGATCTGCCGCTTGTGCTTGGGATCGAGAGTGAGATTCGGGAAGCGGTCATCAATCTAATTTTTAACGCGGTGGACGCGATGCCCTCCGGCGGAACGCTAACCTTGCGAACCGGAATTCGTGAGACCGACGCCCTCGTCCAACAGGAGACGGCCGTGGCGTACGCATACATTGAAGTGGCCGACACCGGCTCGGGCATGGACGAAAATACGCTCCGGCGCTGCATGGAGCCATTTTTTACGACCAAAGGGGAACGCGGAACTGGCCTGGGCTTGGCGATGGTGTACGGGATCGCCCAACGAAACAACGGCTCCATCGAAATCGAAAGCACGCCGGGAAAAGGTACGACTATGCGCCTGCGATTCCCGATTCCCCGCTCCCCGGTTGCACAACTCAATGCGGCAATCGAGACGGAGGTCTTTTCGCCGCGCCGCATACTGGTTGTAGATGACGACCCGCTAGTGGCGGAAGTCATGCGCGACATTCTACACCGAGATGGGCATCAGGTAACCGTAGTAGAGGGCGGCGAAGCAGGCATTTCTGCCTTCCGCGAAGCGTCCAAGAGCGGTGCGCCGTTCGAAATTGTTCTGACGGACCTAGGGATGCCCCATGTGGACGGGCGCCGAGTGGCTGCCGCCATTAAGAGCGAGTCAGCGCACACCCCTGTGATTCTGCTGACTGGCTGGGGCCGCCGCATGGTTGCCGATGGCGATATGCCGCCGGGAGTTGACCAGCTATTGAGCAAACCGGCCGACCTCAACGAGCTTCGTCATGCGATCGCCGCTTGCTTCGACCCGCGATGAGCCTGAGGGGTCCGGATTCAATTGCGGGTAAGGCTCACAACGGCCTCGTGGAGGGACCTCGCCGCAACCGCGGCCCGAGGCAAATCATCGTGTTGCGCCGTGTTGGCGAGAATTGATGCCGCTTCAAACGCCCGCTTGGCGACCACCGACGTTATCGACCCCTTCATCGCAGTGGCGTGCGCCCGCACTGCCTTCACGTCCTGGCTGGCGATTGCCGTTTCGACCGCCTGCAGCAAAACCAAACTCTGATCGAAACCTGAGTCCAGCCGGCTGGGCAGCGGGGGAGCGGGACTGAGGGTCGGAACACTCGCCGCGTCCCTGTCGCCGGAACGCCGTATTGGCGCGGTAATTCGGTCGATCGTCTCAAACAACTCATGCGCCAGGATCGGCTTCGACAAATAGTCGTCCATTCCGCTTTCGAGACAGCGTTCGCGATCCCCTGGAAGGGCGTGAGCTGTGACAGCGATCACGGGAGTATGTTTCCCCGTGCCTCTCTCCCGCGCACGGATCGCCGCAGTCGCTTCGAGCCCACTGAGTTCCGGCATCTGGACATCCATCAGCACGAGGTCAAAGTGCCACGCCTCCAACGCTTCTAGGGCTTCACGCCCATTTTTGACCGATTCGGCGATATACCCGCGTTGATTCAACAGGCCCACTAGCACCATTTGATTTTCGGGCAAATCTTCAGCGATCAGTATTCGCAAGGGATGAGTCGCCTCATTTGATATCGCCGCTGGGGGCCGCGTCGCTGGTTGGGACGGCCGCTTCGTCGTTGCTGTCGCAATCGTGTCGAGAAGTTCGGAGCGAACGATTGGTTTGAACAGACTCGATACGGCGATCCGGCCGCAACATGACGTGTCGGCCGCGTTGCCGCGCAGCTTCAACATCATGATGACGGCGCCGAGTTGGGGCGAATGCACCCGCAGACGTTCCACCCATGCGAGGCCGTCCGTTCCGCCCGAGAGGTCTTGATCGACCAGTAAAACGTCGTAGGGATAGTGCAAGAGACTGAGCGCCTCTTCGCTGCTTGCCGCAACGGTTGGCCTCATGCCGGATTCGGTCAGCGTTTCGGCCAGCATCCGCCGGCTCTTGGCGTTGTCGTCGATCACCAACACGCGCAAATCCTGAAGTTCGGGATGTTGAGGAATGTCAGATGCTAGCGCGTCTTCCATGCCGAATTTCGCCGTGAAATGAAAGGCGCTGCCCCGGCCCGGCTCGCTGTCCGCCCAGAGTCGTCCGCCCATCATGTTGACGAGCCGCGACGAAATCGTAAGGCCGAGACCGGTACCGCCGTATTTGCGCGTCCAGGAGCCATCCACTTGGGAAAACGCTTCGAATACGAGCTCCAGTTTTTCCCTGGGGATGCCGATCCCCGTATCTTCTACGTGAAAGTGAAGTTCGATGGAATCCGCGGTTCGCTGTCCGGCTTCTACCCAGAGGAAAACCTCTCCCTGTTCCGTAAACTTGATGGCATTGTTGACAAGATTGAGCAAAATCTGCCGTAACCGGTAGCGATCACCCACGACAGTAGCGGGAACGCCGGGGCGCACGGCGCAGCACACCTCTAATCCCTTTTGGTGAGCTTCATGCGCGAGAGCTTTTACAGCTTCGTCGATACATTCGGCGATGTGGAAGCTCGCCGGATCGAGATTCAGCTTTTTGGCTTCGATCTTTGCGAAATCGAGGATGTCGTTGATCACCTTCATCATGGCGCTGGCGGAAGACATGACGGTTGTGAGGTATCTTGCCTGATCTGCCGTCAGGATCGTGCCGAGCGCGAGCTCGGTCATGCCGATGATTCCGTTCATCGGAGTGCGAATCTCGTGGCTCATATTCGCGAGAAACTCACTCTTGGCGCGGCTCGCGGCTTCGGCGGCGTCCTTGGCGGAGCGCAGCTCCACTTCGGTCCTCTTGCGCGCATCAATCTCGAACACCAACGACGCGTTTGACTGAGCCAACTCCGCCGTTCTTTCTTGAACCCGCCGCTCCAATTCCTCCTGCGAGCGCAGCAACCCCTCCTCGCGAATCCTCTGCTCCATTTGGGCGAGGAAGATACGATTGGACCGATACACCAGATAGATCAAGGGCAGGCAGACAATCGGGAGCTCCCACTGCACGGCGCGGGGCAAGGTCCCGACCAGCCAAGCCAGCGAACCGCCGACGCAATAGTACGCGAGCGCCCACCACTTGCCGCTCCAAACCGCGAATACAGGCTTGTTTTCCGTCAAAGAAATAATCACCGCGAGAAGAAAGGAATTCATCCCGAAATAGGTGAGCGCGAGGACTGCGTCGCCCAGCACCTCGAAACCGTGGCCGCGTGCGTACCCGGAAGCCAGGGCCGAAGCGCAGACGGAGACCGCGAGCGCGCACACGCTGAAGGCAACCTGGACGGCTCGCGGTTTGGCCCGCGTGTGCCAGGTGCATTGCGCGAGCATCGCGAACGCGCTGATGATGATAGCCTCGGGCAGGCTCAGATTCGCAATGGCGACGGAGATGACGAGAACGCTGACCGATGCGGTTCCCGTCTCTTTGGGCATACGGATCTTAAGAACCGATGCGATCACGGCCGCGGTGAGAAACGAGGCGAAGCGAAGCAGGTCGGCGGACTGCCAGTGAAGCGTCGCCCAGACAATGATGGCCGCGCCCAGCGCGATGCTTAGACAGAGATATACGGGTACGAGTCTGGCCCGCACGTCGGCTCTTGGAGAATATGCAGGCGCGCGCATGCGAGGAATCGGGTCCTAGGGCTCTCCCTGACCACTGGTGCCCCAAGCCATGCTGGTGCCCGAGTCGGTGTTCGTGCCCCAGGCCATGCTCGTTCCGGAATCATTATTCGTTCCCCAGGCCATGCTGGTGCCCCACGTGCTACTCGATCCCCAGACGTTCGGAGAATTCCAGATCATCGCGCCATTGGAAAGCACCGTCGTGCCCCAGACTTCGGTTGTCGACCAGGCAGGCAACCACAACCAATTGCTAAGTAACGGAAGAACGAAATGACCCTGCTGTGAGAACGGATTGTAGAAAGAGCCGGGTGAAGCGCTGCTCAAGAATGTCGGCTCATCGTCAGCGAGCGCCCCGGCGACATCGAGATAGCCGGCGCCGATCGTAAAGACATCATAGAAGCTCGTGTAGCTTCGCCCGGTAGTCGGGTCGGTTGCGACGCTCGACACCGGAAACGTCTTGCGAGCTGTTTTCATCAGCCGGGCTTTCACCGCGTCCGGACTGAGGGTCGGATCTTTTTGGAGCAGGAGCGCGACGGCGCCGGAAACCACCGGCGTCGCCATACTCGTGCCGCTCAACCGCATATATTCCGCAGGCCCGGTGGAGGTGGATCCGTAATACGAGGGCCCGACCACGTTTTGCGGATACGCGTTTACCAGAGTGCTGCCCGGCGCAAGCAAAGATACGACGAGGTTGCCCGGAGCGACGAGATCCGGCTTCACTGTCAAGTCGATGTACGTCGGTCCCTTCGAACTATAGCTGGCGATCATATCGTCATTCGGTGTATAGGTGCCCTCGGTCTTCATGGCGCCCACTGTGATCGCGTGGGGACTGTTGCCGGGGGACAGCACGGTTGCGTAGCCGTTGCGACCCAGATTACCGGCCGCGGCGACCACCACGATCCCGTTTTGCCAGGCGGATTCGGCGGCTTCGCACAGAGGGTCGAGCGTGCAACTTTCGTAAATCGGTCGCCCGAGCGAGAGATTCATGACCCGCACGTTGTATTGATTCTTCAGTTGAACGGCGGCCTGGATCGCCGCAATCACCACACTGTCGTTGCTGAGACCGTTCTGGTCGAGTACACGAAGATCCAAAAGGTTTGCGTTGGGCGCAATCCCGCGAAGTACATGAAAGCTGCCGGGCACGTTGGACGTTGCTCCAGAGCCGGCAATAATGCCCGCGACGTGTGTACCGTGCCCGAAATCGTCATTTTGAACGCCACCGATGAAGGTCTTCCGGTAGACGATTCTGGATTGCCCGCCAGCGGAAAGAAGGTCGGGATGTGGATAAATACCGCTGTCGATCACCGCTATGCCAATCCCGGTACCATCCCAACCGAGGTTCCAGGCGAGAGGCGCATCGACCCCCGCCGCACTGTAGTCGAGCGACGCGCTGAGCGAGCGGTCGAGCGAGATGTAGCGCACATTCGCTTGATCGGATAAAGAGACGATGTTCGCTGTACTTATGGTTCCGGCAACCGCATTGATCAATGTGAATACGGTGTTCACCACTCCGCCGACGAGACACGGCAGCGCCGCCAAAAGTCCGCTGGATAAACAGGTCTGGGGCAGCGAATTGTACTGCACGATGACGTTTATTTCGCCCGGCTGATTGGATAAGAGCGGCTGGAGATCCGGAGAGATTTTCGAATTATCCGCAAGCGCGGACCCTGCCAGGGCCAACGATAGAAGCAGCGCCACGCCGCGCCAGGCTTTTGAAAGCCTGGGGGCGGTACCCGTCCCGAGCGCACGTTTCGAGCGCTGTAGAAACAGACGATGCACTTCGCTCAGGCTGGCCATAACGGATCTGAACCCCGACTTAAACAACCATTTGCAACCAAATTATCCTGCTCATGTCTCTCCTGAGCAAACCTTATTTTGTCTGAAGTACTTTGATGAAATTGGTCCACCTCTAGGGCGTTCTCCCTAGCCCGCAGTAGTCCCTCGGCGCTCCTATCCGTTCGACACCGAACGCCGCAGCCGCAGAGATAACGAAGGCCTTATCCTCTCAGCTCTGCTGTTATGCCGGACGACACCGTGTCTGTGCGCCGTGGGGCTGAGATTACGCTCGATCTAAGTAGAAAAAATATCCGCGTGTTGGTCCTAAGAATCGAATTCGTGAGCAGCGGCAACTTTCGCTTCGAAAATTGACAGGGTTATTAGAACGATGTAACTCTAAAGCGCGAGCAAAAAGAGCGAACTGTACCGTAATATGCCAAATGTCGTAATCGGAATTCTGAGCCCTGATCGCCCGATTAGCCCTACGAGGACTGGAGGCGAACAGTATCCCCGACTGTATGGGCTTCGATCATCCGCAGCAGAGCCTCACTGTTGACGGGCTTTGGCAGGTATCCATCCATGCCGGCTTGGAGGCATCTCTCGTGATCCCCTTTCATCGCGTGGGCCGTCAGGGCGATGATGGGCAGGTGGGTTCCGCTCAACCGCTCGGCCTCGCGGATGATGCGGGTCGCTTGAAGACCATCGATCTCGGGCATTTGGATGTCCATCAGGACCAGGTGAAAACCCTGTTTTGCCAGTGCATCGAGCGCTTCCTTGCCGGTGTTCGCCAGGACAACATGGTGCCCGTGTTTTTCGAGGAGGCGCCGCACAAGGCGCTGGTTTACAGGATTGTCTTCGGCTAACAGAATCTGTGCGGGTGCATCTTGGCGCAGACCGGCGCCAGGTCTGGGGGCGGGCGATGGCGTCTCAGACTTTGGCGGCGGTGGCGCAGTGTTGAGAGTGTCCGCAATGATCTTCCGCAAGTCATCCCTTCGCACGGGTTTTAGCAAGTAATTCGTTACGCCCGCCTCTCTGGCGCGCCGGATATCTCCCGAACGTTCCTCGGACGTCAGCATGAGAACGACTGCCTCGACCCGGTAAGGCGAATTCTTGATCGCTTTAGCTAACCCAAAGCCGTCCATACCCGGCATCTGCACGTCGATAAAGATCAGCGCGAACGGTTCTCCCACTTCGTAAGCCGTCTGGATTGCAGTCAGGGCCTCGGCAGCACTGGGGACTGAGGCGGTCTTGAATTGCCAACTCCTGAGAAGATTTGTCAGAATTCGGCGATTGGTGGCATTGTCGTCGACCGCGAGTACTCGCGCGCCGGGCCGAAGAGGCCGCTCCTCGACCACCTGCGCCTCCAGGACCGCGCCGAAGCGCCCCGTAAAGTGAAACGCGCTCCCGCGTCCGGCTTGGCTCTCTACCCAGATCTCACCGCCCATGGCTTCCACAAGCCGTTTTGAGATGCTCAGCCCGAGACCGGTGCCGCCGTAGTTACGGGTTGTAGTGTTATCGGCCTGCGAAAACGCGTCGAAGATAATTTCCCGCTTTTCGCGCGGGATTCCAATCCCGGTATCCCGGACGACAAAGTGCAGCTTTAGATCATCGCCTGTGGCCTCCTCCCGCCATATCTCGACGGCAACCTCCCCCTGGTGAGTGAATTTGATGGCGTTGCCGAGCAGGTTGGTGATGATCTGCCGGAGGCGGACGGGATCGCTGATCACAGAATCGGGAACGCCGGGTCCCCACTCGAACAGGAGTTCCAGACGCTTCTGATGAGCGCGTACCGCCAAGGCCCGCGAGGCTTCGTCAAGATCTTTGCGCAAGTTGTAGGGAACGGCACTCAACTCGAGCCGGCCCGCCTCGATCTTGGAGAAATCCAGGATGTCGTTAATGATATTGAGAAGCGATTCCGCCGAAGTCTTCGCAGTTTGCAGGTAATCTCGTTGCTCTCCCGTCAGGTCGGTATCTAACGCGAGCTCCGTCATGCCGAGCACCCCGTTCATTGGGGTGCGGATCTCATGGCTCATATTCGCCAGGAATTCACTTTTGGCCTGATTCGCCATTTCCGCTTCTCGCTTCGCCTTCCGCAAATACGCCTGTCCCCTTCGCAGGCGGCTTTGCGTCACCAGGAGGCGGCAGCTAAAGCAAGCGAACGCCGCGATCCCAATCGCAGCGGCCGCGATCGGGTAATAGTGGGCAAGTGGGCCGAGCAAGGCCATGATGAATGCGGGGTAGACCAAAGGAAAAAGCTGTTCAAACGCGATGTGGCGCGCCTTGTTGCTGCTCGCGGCCGAACGTATCTCCGATCCGTCCCAACTGGACGCAATCAACATCGCGATGATGACTACAGTGCCCCAGGCAAGGTCATACCAATCTCCCGGATGCGGGATGGGCGGAATACTGCCGTAGACTTCGGCCGCGCCGCAAGCTATGCAATATACCGACATCCGGAGGAACAAAGATCGAATCGTGGGCGAGTCCGTCAGGGTGCCGCGAAACAGGAAAGTCGCCACCAGGAGGCTGTCGACGAGCAGGCTTCGGTTCCACAGAGGCCCATACATCGAGGGCGCCATCCCGGAGGGTGTGAAATATACATACAGCGTCAGCCAGAGCAGGAACGTCTGGATGAAATCGGCCCAATGAAGCGGATCAAAGCGTCTCAGTTCGAAATCCGGTTCGAGGAACAACGTCATGCCCAAGGGGAGCGTCGAAAACTGAAAAATGGAGTCGCCGATTTCGTGGCTGTTGGCCAGCAAATCCACCGCTTCAGCGAGTATCCAGATCGCGAATGACAGCGTGATCAAGCGCCAGAAATACCGGCCGAGCGACACCGAGCGGCGGCTGGCGTACCAGCACGTGACCATGCTGGCGATTCCTTCAGAAATGAGGACCAATCCGGAGAAAAGGGGTCCCCGGCCAGCGGTGCCGAAGGTCAGCACGCAGGCAGCGTGCATGACCAGCAGTCCGAACGCCAGGACGATGGAACGCAGGAACCTCGCTCGATATTTTTCGGGTGTCGCGTCGGCGCAGCGGAATGGAGGCCAAGGGCTCATGGCAAAGCAATAGCTATGTTTCTTTCGGTGTGCAATCGAGCCTGCGCCTGGAGGCCTATTGAAATTCCCACATCACCAACAGACCCGTACTGCCGTCTCCTCCCGCCCTCGAGCTGGTGCCCTGGGTCGCACCGCCGCTTCCTCCTGCCCCGTAACCGGATGCACCTGTACCGTCGCCATTGGTTACGCCCGCGGCGCCGCCTCCAAAGTAAGATCCGCCGCCTGCTGAGGAGGCCGATACCGTGGCGGAGAGCGTCAAACCATTCCCTCCTGCTTGGCCGCCAGTATTGAGATCGCCGCCGGATGCGGTCGCGCCGCCCGCCCCGCCCGCGGCGATTGTGGCACCTAACGTCGTCGACGCTCCACCTTGTCCGCCGGCTCCGCCGTTGCAGGTGAGAATTGCGCCGAAACTCGTCGTGCCTCCGCTCGATCCAGCGTTGTTACCTGCTGCTCCACCGGCGCCTCCATTCCCGACTGTCGCAGAGTATGAACCCTGGGGTGACGTAATGAACTTGCGAGCATACGATCCTCCTCCGCCGCTTCCGCCGGCGGCAGCTCCAGTCAACACAGCGCCGGCCGCCCCCCCTCCACCACCCCCACCGCCGACGCACTCGACGAGCAGAGAATTCACGCCCGCGGGCGTGTTGTAGGTGGCTGAGCCTGGGGTGGAGAGAACAGTGAACGAGACCAGCCGTCCGGAGGGTGCCGTGGCCCATGTTCCGTCCCCGCGCAGCCATTGCGATGGATCGTTCGGCGCCTTTGGAACGAAGCCATGAGCAGCCGTTGAGACGTTGTTGATGGTTGTGTCCGAGATGCTCAGGTCCGAATCTGCGGGCTGTGCCGTGCCGGGCTGGCCTGTCGCATCAATCGAGTTGATCCATTGATGCGACAGAGCCGCCAGCGCCTTTATGCCACCGAGAGTTGTCACGGTGGGCGCCGGGAGCTGCGTAGCGGCTATTGTCCCCGAAATGTCCGAAAAGGCCGGTTGGGTGGACGATGGCGCGCCATTTGACGCGATCGCGTTGATCCATTGATGCGCGACCGCCGCGTAAGGTTGGTTGCCCGTAGCCAGAACAGACCAGAATGCCGGGCTCGAATCGGGCTCGTGATTCTGATTGCTTGCCTGCAAGCTAATGTAGCTGGTCCCATTGAATTGGACGGCGTCGTTTTGGACGTAGGTGGATGTGCTGCTCCAACTCCCTTGCCAGGTGAGTCCTTGCGGACCGGTGAGTCCCTGGGGACCGCTTGGACCGGCTGGTCCAGTTCCACCGGCGGGTCCCGTCGCACCCACGGGCCCCTGAGGACCGGTTGCTCCTGTGGGACCAGCGGGGCCTTGCGAGCCGGTTGCGCCTGCCACACCAGCCTGTGCGAGCGAGTCCCAAAATGCGGGACTGGTATCCGGCTCGTTGTTTTGATTGCCGGTTTGCAGACTGATGTAGCTCCCGGCACTGAATTGGACGGCGTCATTCAGCGCGTACAAGGTTGTACTGTTCCACGCTCCGCGCCAGGTTAATCCTTGGGGACCGGTAGGTCCCTGCGGACCGGTTAGACCAGCTGGTCCAATTGCACCGGTCGCTCCTGTCGGACCAACTGATCCAGTTGCTCCTGTCGGGCCGACAGGGCCTTGGGGGCCGGTTGCGCCTGCCACACCTGCCTGTGCGAGCGAGTCCCAAAATGCGGGACTGGTATCCGGCTCGTTGTTTTGATTGCCGGGTTGCAGACTGATATAGCTCGCGCCATTGAATTGGACGGCTTCATTCAACGCGTACAAGGTCGTGCCATCCCATGCTCCGCGCCAGGTTAATCCTTGCGGACCGGTAGATCCCTGTGGACCGACAGGTCCTGCGACACCTTGCGGTCCTGGTGGACCTGCTGGCCCCTGAACGCCTGCGGGGCCTGCTGAACCTGTCGGGCCACGCGCACCTGAAGCTCCGGGAGGACCTTGTGGGCCCACAGGCCCCACCGATCCGGGCGATCCGGACGGCCCCACTGGTCCTGCAGGACCGGCTGGTCCAGAGGGCGCGAGCACGTCCCAGTATTCGGAAGCATTCGGAGGTGGGTGGCCAGAGTTACTGGGCTGCGTGCTGATGTAGCTGGCGGATCCGAACTGCACCGCGTCACCGATGTCGTAGGTAAGCGAGTTGTACCACTGGCCTCTCCAGCGAAGACCTTGTGGACCTGGCGCACCCGAGGGTCCAGCGGGTCCAGCCGGCCCCATTAGACCTTGCGGACCAGGAGGTCCGATCGGTCCTGGAGGACCCACCACACCAGGCACGAGTCCCGGCAGTAGTGCGACGTCGGTCGTCGGGCCAGATAAGTCCGAGGGTGCTGTGACATTGATCTGGTAGGTTCCGACGAAACCGGGCGCCAGCCCGGCAAATGTAACTTTGGATGTTTCGCCACCTATGGTGACAATCGGACAAATGTCGACCACGGACAGCGGTTCTGTTTTGCCTGGCGTACCGGAAGGCACGGCTGGAGCGACCGCGCCCAGTCCGGTGGCCAGTATCGTGATCGCATCCCCTGGAAGGATGGGGTTCGAACTGTCGATCTTCTGACCCGTCCGATACACGCCAAGAATTCCGGGATCTTGGGTGAGGATCACGACGCTCATAGGAGAACTCACGCCGCTACTGGTCTTGACCTCCAGATCAATCGAGCTGACGTCGGGAATCTCGAACGGGACCTGAACATTAATCTGATCCGGCGAAACATAAAGCAAAGGAGCCGCGATATTTCCGAACCAGACTTGCGTATCCGTGCCCGGTAGTTCCGTCGACAATGGGAGACTATTCGCGGATATTGATTGTGAAGCCAAATTGCTTCCGTATATGGAAATCAGCTCGCCGCGGGCAGCCACGGGAACACTCGAAGCGGCCTTGCCGGTGGCTGAGCTCACCACACCCTGGGGGTAAATTTGCGGCGTTTGTGCCTCTACCGAAGTGGCCATCACCAGGCCACTGACAGCCGCATATTGCATCCACCGCGCGAAGAACGCCGCGCCGGTGTAGCGCGCCCGCATCGAAACCTCCAGCCAAGGCTCTCAATCCCGACCTAAAAGGCGTCTATATGTCCCGCTTGCTTTCCCAATACCGCTTCCGCAAAAACGCCTTTCGGGATGCGATATTTCTTCGATCGGCGGAACATTCCTTTCTCTGTAAGGTTACAATGCGAGTTAATGCACCTCCTATAAGCCGATGTAGTCGAAATAACTGAGCGAAAGTCGGCGGGTTTTACGTGCAAGTTTGCCGCGTATGGGCACGCGCGGCGAATAATCTCCACACCCATTTTGCCAGCCTAGTGGGTTCTGCTCCAGGGTGTGAAGGCTCGGCCAGGGGAGGGGCAGGCCTTTCAAAGAGATGATGCATCTCAAGGCCCGCACGAAACCGCCCTGCCGGTAACTGCTGGCAGTGACGGACGATGGCGAAAAGAAAAGCCGGCCCGCACACGATAGCGATTGGCTGGCCGGCTTTCAATGGGATGGGTGATTCGATGCCCATCCCGTCGCGGGAGAGATCGCGGATGATGACGGCCACCGGGTCCTGGTCGCGCAGCAGCACTTCTGCGGGGACCATTACTGGGAAGCGGGGGTTTCGCCTGAGTCCCGTACCTTGAAGGTCATCGATCGAAACGTGAGCTTCAAATTGGTTACCCCGGGGCCGGCAATAGAGAATATGGCCTCCAAACGAAAACGGATCCAGGCGGACAGCCACATCCCTTTGTTCCGAGAGGGGCTCGTCGACTAAAATCGCGACCTCGCCGGGAGTAAATCCGAGCAGCGTGCCTGATACAGTGTAGTCTGAGAGCAGATCAACGATCTTGACATAAAGTGAAAGAGTATTTTCAATCAAGATTGGATCTGCAGTTTCCTGGATGGTCATAGCGACAGCCTCCTTATTGACGGGTTGTTAGATTGGTTCATCCGAGAAGGGAGCAAGCCTGTCTCGGAATTGGTCCGGATTACCGGCGATGAACGAGCTGTGATGGTGAATGATCGATCGCGCGACCTGCCCCGGTTCCGGCTGGGAATCCGACGTATCCAGCGGCACCAAGGACGTGCTGGTTCTGCTCGGATAGTAAGCGCTCTCAATCTCCGCCCCGACGTGATAGGTGTTTCCGGTCCGCCGGCAATACCGTGCGATAGCAAAGACGATGGCTCTCTTGCGCAATGTAATCTTCAGCCGCGATCCCGAGGTTACGGGCAGATCCAGTTCGATCCGCAACCCGTTTTTTGATACATCATGCACCACGGCGCCGAAGTGGGCACCCGGAAGGTCGAGCAGAGAGACCTCCGCCGCATCGCACGTGGAATAACGAGGTTCGCGGCGTTTTTCAGCACCAAAACCTTGATACGGCGGCGCTGGGCTGGGGGCGGGCAGTGGCGCAATTGGCCGGGGCGGCGGAGCAGAGGGCAGGGGTTCCAACACCAGCGCGCTCATAGTTCGATTCCCTCCTGCCCCGCGGGCTCCGGCAGCACAAGTGTTTGTGTCTGGGTTTCTACATCCTCGGGTTCGGCCGGATCACCGGGGAAGGCTGCTTCGAGGTGAACCTCCAGATAGCGGCCGACCATGCCGGTAGGAACCATATCCTTGACTACGCCGAACAGGATCCAAGTACTCGATTCGATACGAACCCAAGAGCCCGGCGGGATGGCAGCCTTGCTAAAAATCGACGCGCGGGAACCACGGACCGCCAGGATGCTGCCGCGGCCCACGGTAAATGGCGGATCGAGAGAGCAGATGTCGGCGACCGATCCGACCTCCAGAGAGGGCTTATGCTGCGAAGACAGGACGATCCCGACGCGGTGGACCGGGGCTCGCTTGATACAGTAGAGCGCCTCTCCGGCAATTGGACGGCAACCCACGATGGCGATATCGAGCGGACAGCGGATGGGAACCGGTACGGGGGTGAGTATCTGAATCCCGGCGCGTGAAACGGACCTCACGATGCCATGGACCGAAAAGCCGGTGTGGCTCGAGATGAATACTCGCGTGAACTTGGGGGCATGAATCACTCGAGTGGTGGCGCGGAGTGAAGCGGGCTTCGTTTGATTGCCGAAGGCTGATTTGGCCGGCGTGGCGGGGTGTGCCGAATCATGGTTTACTGGTGCCGCCTGTTGAGAGATTCCGATCATTCCCATTTCTAGTCTCCTCGTGATGGATTGGACCGATCTCCGGCGTCCCCGCAGGGGCGTCTCTTGCCGGATGCCGATCGGCCGCAAGCACGGTCCGGAGGTGCAAGAAAAGCGCCAGTGTTTAAGTTCTTGAAACCATGATAGATGCCGGGAGTTTCTACACGGGCGGACATCTCAAGGTGAGATCTGTGTCTCAAGATGAGGCAGTCGGCGAAGCCCTAGTGAAACACCGGGGAGATGTCGATAGATCGCAAGACCGCTCAATTGTGGGGAAATTATGTTCTATTTTGCGGCCATTGTCGGTCTTACAGCAGCGCTCGCCTTCGCGCTTTTGATTCGGGAAAGGTCGGAGCTATCGCGGCGCTCGCAAGAATTCCTACGGCGCCGCGAGAAAGCGGAACAAGAAAAATCCGAATTACTAGAGTTGCTGTCGCACCGCGACCGCCGGGAGGCCGAACGATTTTCGCGCCTGGAACACGATTTGAGGTCCTCCATCAGCATTGCCGTAGGATTTTCCTCCCTTCTCAAAGAGTCCCTCGATAAGGGAACGGAATTACAGCCGGCTTTTTCCCTCAAGTGCGCGAGCGGGATTCTCGAATCCGTCACGAGAACCTTAAAGATACTCGATGCTGCAGTTTCGGCGGATTGCGTTCTTCCGAATGACGAGAGACCAATAAAGGAGAGCGATGAGTCTCCCCGTAGAAGCATTGCAGAGCTTCACAGCCGCTGAACCGCAAGGCCTTTCCATTCTCGTCATTGACGATGACTCGCTGGCCATCGAATTCATCCGCACGGCTTTGCACGGGCACCCCGTGGCCGTCAGTGGAGCGATCAATGCCGTGTCGGGCCTCTCAGAAGTCCGGCGGCTGAAGCCGGATCTGATTTTGCTGGACCTGGTGTTGCCGGGATCGAGCGGGCTGGATCTGATCGAAAAGATACGTGAGGAGGCTCCCGAGAGTCACCTTGTGATCATGACGGGCCACTATTCCACCGAATCCGCCGTGAAGGCGATTCACGCCGGCGCGGACGATTATCTGAACAAGCCGGTCTCCCTGGAGGCGCTGCGTGAATGTGCAGGACGCCTGCTTGCAGTACGGGCCGAGCGCGACAAGGCGGCTTGCCTGGAGCGGGAGCTGCTGGCATCGTCGACCTTTGAAGGTATCGTAGGCCGTGCGACTCCCATGCTCGATCTTCTGGCAAAGGCCCGCAGGATCGCTTCCCATTTTTCGACTGCGCTCGTTACCGGTGAAACGGGCACTGGCAAGGAATTGGTTTCCCGCGCGCTGCACGCCTGGAGCGGCCGTCTTGGGCCATTCGTCGTGTGCAACTGCGCATCCGTCGTGCCGACCCTGTTTGAAAGCGAATTGTTCGGGCACAAGAAAGGGGCGTTCACGGGAGCCACCTCGGACAGGGAGGGGCTGGTCGAGAGCGCCAGCCAAGGCACGCTCTTTCTCGATGAATTGGGAGAGATGCCGCCGGAGATTCAAGCGAAACTTTTGCGTTTACTCCAGAACCGGGAGACACGGCGGATCGGAGAAAGCAGATCGCGCCAGATCGATGTCCGTGTGGTGGCGGCAACCAATCGGGATCTGCGCCGGATGGTCTCGGAGGGCACGTTCCGGGAGGACCTGTACTATCGCCTTTCCATAGTGCAGTTTCAAGTCCCTCCGTTGCGAGAGCGACGCGAAGATCTGCCGTTGCTGATCCGCCATTTTCTGCAAGGATTCTCGTCAAGGTATGGAAAGCCGGGACTGCGCCTCACCAAGCGCGCCGAAGGACTCGTTTGCCGTCACTCGTGGCCCGGGAACATCCGGGAACTTGAAAACGCTCTGAGCTACGCCTGCATGTTGACGCAAAGCGACACCGTCGACGTCGCCGATCTTCCCGCCTATCTTTTGGAGAGTCAATCTTCCAATGGGCCTCATCTACAGACGCTAGCGACCGTGGAATACGAGTACGTGATGAAAGTCCTGAAATCCTGCAACGGCAATCGGGCGCTCGCAGCGGATGTGCTTGGCATCGGCCGGGCTACGCTTTACCGGCTCATTTCCCGGCAACACGTTGGGTAACGCACCTTTGGCCGGGGCTCCCGAAGCTCATTCTCGGATCGCGCGGAGCGTTTTTGCTTGCGCGAATTCCGCTGTTGGCATCGCAGGTGTGCTGGGAATATTTAATAAGACCGCGGATCGAGATCATCAACCGAACTCTTTCAGCGAATCGAAACGTCGGCAAAACGAAGATCGCAGTGTCCAGCGCCTACCGGCGGACAGGGCGGGACATATGGCCATCGAAACGCACAAGATCAACGAGCCCGAACTGGAGCCGTCGACGTCGGCTTTCGACTTCTTCGACATGCGCGACCACCTGCAGTCGTTTTCCGCCGTGGCCGGTATCAGCCCTGTGTGGAATGAGGTTTTACTGCGTCGCGGCCCCGCCGAACACGTCGAGTCGCTCTTTGTTTCCTCCAGCTTCTTCCCCATGCTTGGCATGAGCGCGGCAAGGGGCCGCCCGCTGAGGACAATGGGACCGCGCATTCATCCACCATCGTCGTGTCTCACCGCTTCGCGGAGCGTTCCTTCGGCGGCGACGACCGGGCTCTCGGCGCAGCCCTGACGCTCGATGGCGTCAACTGCACCGTCATCGGTGTGCTACCGCCGGGCTTCCGCTATGCGGGCGAGCCCGTGGCGGGCACCGCTAGTGAAATCGACGTCTGGCATCCACTAGCGTCAAATCGTCTCACCGCCTCGCAGCGGCCTGCGCTTTCTGAAAGCGATCTGCCGACTCAAGCCCAGAATCACCGTGGATCGGGCGCGTGCCGAAGTCGCCGCCCTAGGAGCCCCGCTGGCCCACGATTATCCAAGAACCAATCAGGGCTTCGCCGACACTGTTCAACCGCTCAGTCGCCAGGTCAGCGGAAAGTTTCGCGCGGCCATGCTGTTGCTGCTGGATGCCGTCGGTTTTGTCCTGCTCATGGCCTGCGCCAATGTCGCCAACCTACTGCTGGCCCGTGCCTCTGCGCGCGGCCGCGAGATTTCGGTTCGTGCCGCGCTGGGCGCATCGCGACTGCGCCTGCTGCGCCAATTGATTACCGAAGGCATCGTTCTCGCAGCCATGGGCGGGATCGCCGGGCTCGCTCTCGGCTATGCCGGCGTCGCCTACGTGGTCCGGACCGGTCCGGAGACGCTGGTACGCGCCTTTCCTATCCAGATGGATTCTCGAGCGCTACTGTTCACCGCGTCGGTGGTGTTGCTGTGCGCCATGCTGTCGGGAACCCCACCCGCGTGGCGTATGTTGCGCGGCGATGTCAACGGCGGCTTGCGCGAATCCGGCCGCGGTCTCACCGCCGGTAGCCACCGTCTGCGCTCCGCCCTCGTCATCTTGCAGGTTTCGGTCGCGCTGGCGCTGCTCGTTGGCGCCGGCCTTTTGGTGCACAGCTTCCGTCGCGTGATGGACGTCGATCCCGGATTTCAGCCGCTCAACCTCACCACGATCTCGACGCTCATTTACCAAGCGGCTAGCACTCCCAGTCAGCGCATCTCTCTCTGGAAGCGAATTCACGACGAGCTTTTGACCGTCACCGGAGTCACCGCCGTCGCGGCGGTAAGTCGGCTGCCCCTGATGGGTGAGGACCTGGGAAGTTGGATCTTTCCCGAAGGGCGGATTGTTCCTGGCCAGCCAGGCCTCGATGTCGAATACCGTGTCGTCACGCCCGACTACTTGCTGTTATGGGCATCCGCTTCATGCGGGCCGTTTATTTGATGAGCACGACGATGCCAATGCCGCGACGATTACCCTCATCGACGAAGCCACGGCGAAGCGCGTGTGGCCGGGCGAAAATCCGATCGGCAAGCGCATCAAGCTGACCGATCCGGCTACTTCCCCTTGGATCACCGTGATCGGATCGTCGGAAACATGCACCACACCAGCCTGGAGACCGATCCACTGCCTGAAGTGTACCGGCCCTATGCGGCGAACCCGCTCGGCTCGCCCATCCTGCTGATTCGCACCACGGAGGAATCGGAAGGCCTCCGCGCGACGCTCACCGCCAAAGTCCGATCGGTGAATTCCGGCAC